>Ga0194131_10003588_pt1 | contig 24294 bp, 19 predicted proteins | sample TA2KigO120mmetaG_FD_148631 | JGI IMG/M metagenome (GOLD analysis project Ga0194131, IMG submission 148631) | Freshwater microbial communities from Lake Tanganyika, Tanzania - TA2015053 Kigoma Offshore 120m | ecosystem: Environmental > Aquatic > Freshwater > Lake | place: Tanzania: Lake... | reverse complement strand
TGCTGCGTCCCCATCGGACCCCAAAGGAGCACCGCCTTGCGCCGGATGCCCAGTTTCGCCAGCAGATAGTCGGCGGTTTCCGTGGTCGACGCGAACGTCCCCGGATAGATCTCCGAGTGCACGATCGCCATCCGCCGCTTGCCCTGGGTTGCCAGCCTGGCGAAATCGAGAAACTCGGCCATGTCCGACGGGTCGGTCTGCGCCGCCTCGGAATAACCCGCGTGGACCGAATCGATCAGCAAGATCCGGATCCCCACGGGCGGCAGCGTCCCGCGCAGGATCTCGCGGATCGCGCCGTAGCCCGCGCTCCAGCTTGAAAGGATCACGGGATCGAACTGGGTCTTCGCCATTTCGCGCGCTTCCGCCAGCAGCTTGCGGAACAGCTCGGGATCCTCGCGGAACGGCGCGGCGTAGCGCGATGAGCCCGCGCCCAACTGGACCGTGACCACCGCGGTCCGCTGCAGCTCGCCTGCCAGCTCAGCGATCCAGGGCGCACCGTGGAAGTGCACGATCAGCGGCTTCTTTCCTCCGGGCTTGAATCTGGCGGGCAGGAACAGGCGTCCCACCGGCATGTCAATGCGGCGGCCCGCCGGCTCCACTTGTTTCAGGCGGGGATGCGCGCGCGTGGTCTCCGTCATCGGCGACGGATTCTGCGCCAGTTGCATCAGGACCAGGCTGGCGGCGAGGATCATCCCCAGACGCTCTACGACTCCTGTTTGGCGAGGGTGGCGACGAACGCATCCGCTTCGCGAATGGAAGCATCCATGTCGCGGATGAGCGCGGTCACGTCGGCGTCGATCTTGACCGAGGTGTCCTTGAGCGACTGGATCGCGCGGGCGTTCAAGTTGTGCTTGAGGAACAGCACCTGGTCGCGGAACGCGCGCAATACCGGCGTCATCCGCCGCTCAGACTCCTTGAGCTTCCCGGCGAGCGCGTCATAGCGGGTCTGCGTGTCGCGCAGCAGCGTGCGGCTTTGGGTGCGGAGCGAGCGGTCGCCGATCTCGTCGATCTCCTTGCTCCACTCGCGGAACATGTCCTTGGCGACCTTCTCGATGGACTCGATGCGGTCGCTGACGTCCTTGGCGCGGTCCTCGCACCGGTCGAACTCTTTGCTCAGCTTGCTGTAGACGTCTTCGAGCTTGCCGCCCTGGAATCCGGTGACGGCCTGGAAGGCTTCGAGCGTTGTCTGGAACTGCTCCTTGGCCTCCTCCTGATCCTTCCGGGCGTCCTTGACGCGCGAGGTGAGGATGTCGCGCTTCTCGCGTCCGATGGTGGCGCTCGCCTTGTAGAACAGCCGTGTGCAGGATGCGCCGCCAAGCGCCAGGAGGAACAGGGACCGTTTCATTTCAGTGCTTGGAAAGCTCGCGGAACCATTTCGGATGGTGCGACGCCGCCCAGCCCTGGCTCACCGTGCCGCGCGTCATCGCCCGCAGCGCGCCCGGAACTACCGCGGTGCCCATGTAGATATGCAGGATGATTCCACCGATCGACCCAATCGCCGCCAGCGGATGCACCAACACCGCGAGCAGTCGCGCAGAACGCGGTGCTATCTCAGGGAACCACAGCACCAGTCCACTCGCGAACAGCAGCACGGCGAACGCCGACTGCATCCAGAACATCATCTTCTGTCCGGCGTTGAACCGGCCCGTCTCGGGCAGCTCCTGGTCGCGGTGCATCGCATAGAGATGCGAGTTCTTCATCCAGACCTTGTCGTCGGAGTCGAGCTGCATGACACGCGCCCAGCGCCGGAACATGAATCCCAGCGAGACGGCGAACAGCACGCCGCCCCAGGGATGCATGCCGCGGACGGTGGGTCCGCCGCCGAACACCGATGCCAGCCAATAGAGCTTGTGCGACCACAGCGCGAGTCCGGTGAGCGCCGCGTAGACGAAGCTGATGGCCGACATCCAATGGATGGCGCGCTCGGTAAGGTCGAACCGCGAGATCTGTTTATTCATGCTCATCGCCATGGTCCTTGGGTCCGTAACGGACAAAGTGCAGGAAAGCGCCGAGAATCCCGCCGAGGAACACCATCGAGCCGAGCCACTTTACCGGACCCTTCCACAGCGACAGCGTCCAGGGAATTCCGGGGTCCTTCGGCAGGCCGTAGCTCTCGGGATTCTTCGCGTCGCGCAGCACGTAGATCACGTTCGTGCCGCCGACGCCTTCCGGGTTGTACACGCCGGCATCCTGGTCACCATTCCCGCGAAGCTGCTCTGCGCGTGAATCCGCCTTGCGCAGAAGCTCGTCGCGCGCCCCGAAGGTCAGGCAGTTCGTGGGACACGTCTTGATGCAGGCCGGCGCCATGCCGACCGAGGTCCGGTCCGAGCACAGCGAGCACTTGTAGACCTTCTTGGTTTTCGGCGACAGCCGCGGGACATCGAACGGACACCCGGTGATGCAGTATCCGCAGCCGATGCAGTTGTCGTGCACGAAGTCGACGATGCCGTTGGGGCGCTGGATAATGGCGCCTGGAGCGGGACAGGCGCGCAGGCACCCGGGATCGGCGCAGTGCATGCACTGGTACTTGGCCATCAGCCACGACATCTGGCCGTCGCGCTCGAATTCGTTGAACTTGATCAGGTTCCAGAAGTTGTGTTCGAGATCGGGGAGAGTCTGGTAGGTGCCGTCGAACGTGCCGAGCGTAAACTCCTGGTCATTCCATTCCTGGCAGGCAAGCTCGCACGCCTTGCAGCCAATGCACAGGCTCGTGTCGACCAGCTTGGCGACAGTGGTGGTCATGCGATTTTCTCCACGTTGACGAGGAATCCCTTGTACTCGGGCGTTCCCGAGTTGGGATCAAACACCGAGGGCGTCAGGTTGTTGATCAGCGGTCCGGACACGTGGCCGAGGAATCCCCAGTGGATCGGGAGTCCCACCTGGTGCACGATCTTGCCGTTCACCTTGAGTCCCTTCATGCGGCGCGTCACGAGCGCCGGGCCCTCCACCTTGCCGCGCGCGGTGGACACACGGACCTTGTCGCCGGACTTGAGCCCCTTCTCCTTGGCCAGATCCTCACCGATCTCGACGAAGAAATTCGACTGGAGCTGCGAGCTGCCCGCCGTGTGCTTGGTCCAGAAATGGAAGTGCTCGGTGAGCCGGTAGGTGATGCCGACGTACGGGAACTTGTCGGGAGTGCCTTGCTTGTCCGCGGCCGAGGTGAACACCTTCGCCACGGGGTTGAAGCTGACCTCCGGGTGCATGGGATTTGGCACGGGCGATTCCCACGGTTCGTAGTGCTCCGGGAATGGGCCCTCGGCCAGGTCCGCCGCAAACAGCTTGGCGACGCCTTCCGCGTTCATGATGAAAGCTCCGAACTTGTCGGGAGCCGCGTCGGCCTTGTAGTCCGGTGTGTCGCCGGACCAGCGCTGGCCGTTCCACTTCAGAGGCGCGCGCGTGGGATCCCAGGGCTTGCCGGTGTTGTCGACCGATGCGCGGTTGTACAGGATCCTGCGGTTGGCGGGCCACGACCAGGCCCACTGCGGATACAAGCCAAGCCCGGTTGGATCCTCTTGCACACGCCGCGCCATCAGGTTTCCGGACTCCGGCCACATGCCGCTGTAGATCCAGTTGCCGCTCGTGGTTGTGCCGTCGTCCTTCAGCTCGCCGAATCCGGAGAGCCGGCGTCCAGTGGCGAGATCGTGGCCGTTGACCTCGCGCGCGACCTCGGCCAACAGCGGCGACCGCGGCGTCGCGTAGTTCCAACTCATGGCCATCAGGGGCTCCGGCGATGGACCGCCGTCCTTCTCATACAACGCGCGGATCCGAAGGAACAGCTCGGCGATGATGTCCTGGTCGAGCTTGGCGTCGCCGGGCGGATCGAGCGCCGCCTCTTTCCACTGCAGCCAGCGCGAGGAGTTGACGAACGCTCCGTCCTTTTCCGCAAAGCAGGAGGCGGGCAGCAGGAACACTTCGGTCTTGATGTCCTCCGGCGCAGGCGCCTCGCCGTAGTACTCACTGGCGAGCGGCTTCGCTTTCCAGAACGCGGCGGTTTCGGTCTCAAAATTCTCGGCGACGATCATCCAGTCGAGCTTGGCGAGCGCACCCAGCATCTTTGCCGTGTTGGGACCGTTCGCCACCGGATTCATCCCGAAGCTGATCATCCCCTGGAGCCCGCCCGCGTACATGCGGTCAAAGAAGTAGCCCCAGCTTTGGTTCTCGCCGTCGCCGAGCTTGGGCAGCCAGTCATAGCCGAAACCGTTCGCCTTGGTGGCTTGGTCGCCGTAATAGGTCTTGAGCAGGCTCACCATGAATTTTGGCGTGTTGCCCCAATAGTTGAGCGAATCGGGCCGCAGCGCTTTGGGCGTGTTCGCCTTCAGATAGGCGTCGAGGGCCGTCTGGCTCGCCCGCGGGATCTTCAGGTAGCCCGGCAGATTCATCCACGAGCCCATGTCGGTTGCGCCCTGGATATTGGCGTGTCCACGTTGCGCGTTTACTCCGCCGCCGGGCATGCCGATGTTCCCCATCAGCAACTGGACCATCGCCGCGGTGTGGATCAACTGGACCGCGTGGCTGTGCTGGGTCCATCCCAGCGCGTACAGCACCGTGCCGGACTTGTCCTTGGCCGCCGCGACGGTGATCATCTCCGCCGCCTTGGTGAACTGCTCCGGCGTACAGCCGCACACCTCAGACACCTTCTCCGGCGTGTACCGCGAGTAGTGCTTCTTCATCAACTGGAAGACGCTGCGCGGATGCTCGAACGTGGGATCCGTGCGCACGAATCCGTCTGGGCCGGTTTCGTACTGCCAGCTCGACTTGTCATAGCTCTTCTTGGCCGCGTCCCAGCCGCTGAAGTGGCCATTCTCGAATCCGTAGCCTTCCTTGACCAGGAAACCCGCATTGGTGTGCTGCCGGACGTAGTCGGCCTGGTACTTGCCGGTCGACAGTGAGTAGTGGATCAATCCGCCGAGGAACGCGATGTCGGTGCCCGCGCGGATGGGTACGTAGGTGTCGCTCACCGCTGCCGTTCGGTTGAACCGCGGATCCACGCACACCAGCTTGGCGCCGCGGTTGCGCCGGGCTTCCATCACGAACCGGAATCCCACCGGGTGGTTCTCCGCCGGATTCCCGCCCATCACCAGCACGACGTCCGCATTGGCGACATCGCACCAGCCGTTGGTCATTGCTCCCCGTCCGAAGGTCGCGGCCAGACTGGCCACCGTGGGGCCGTGTCAAAGACGGGCCTGGTTTTCGTAGGGCAGGATCCCCAGTCCGAAGCGGAACTTCGACATCAGGAAGTTCACTTCGTTGGCGTCCGTGCAGCCGCCGATCATGGCGATGTTGTCCAGCCGGTTTACCGTGCGGCCCTGGTCGTCCTTGGCCTTGAATCCGGCGTCACGCGATTTCTTGATCCGCGCCGCCATTTTCGTGAAGGCTTCCTCCCAGGAGATCGGGGTCCAGTCCTTGGCGCCAGGTGCGCGGTAGAGCGGCCGCGTCAGCCGGCGCGGGCTGTTGACGAACTCCTTGAGCGAGATGCCTTTCGGACACAGCGTGCCGCGATTGATCGGACTCTCGGGATCCCCTTCGATGTGGACCACCGCGGGCTTGACGTTGCGCGCCTTGTCGCCGAGAGTGTGGATCACCACCGAGCATCCCACGGCACAATACGGACACACTGAATGCGTCTGCGTCGTGCGTGAGATTTTCAGTTCGCGGACCGCAGCCTGGGCAGGGCGTAGATCGAAACCAAACGCGGTGAGTGCCGCGCCGGACTGGAGAAACCGGCGGCGGCTGGAGGGGCTCATTGCAATAGTGTCCAACATCTGAAGGCCCGGTGGGGAGTAGCATCATAGGAATGAAGCTGCCGATCCTGCTCGCCGCCGCCGCGCTGGCTTGGGCCGAGCCCCGTCCGATGAAGCCGCTGGACGTGATGCATCTCAAGCAAGTGTCGGACGGAATATTGTCCCGTGATGCACGCTGGTTCGCTCACACGGTGTCGAATCTCGACTGGAAAGCGGGCAAGCGGTACACCGATCTGGTGCTGGTCGAGACTGCGACGGGGAGGTCGCGCCAGCTCACCTACACGCGCGACAAGAATGAGCGATCGCCGGCCTTCTCCCCTGACGGGCGCTTCCTCGCCTTCGAGTCGGACCGCGAGGGCAACAGCATCCAAGTCTATTTGCTTGCGGTCGACGGTGGCGAGGCGCGCAAGATCAGCGAGATCGCCGGCGGTGTGGTGTCGTTCGCCTTCAGCAAGGACGGGAAGCGGATCGCGATTCTTGGCGGGACCCCGGAAGCGCGCCAGCTCCACCTGTTCGGGATGGACTCGGATTCGATGGCCCGGGTCCGGTTGCGCCACTCGACTCCAGTGGAGTCGTTCGCCTGGAGCCCGGACTCTTCCACGATCTACTTCACCGCGGCCGACGAGTTGAATCCGCTCGAAAAGAAGCGCGTCGACCTGAAGTTCGACATGCGGATCGCCGACCAGCCCCGGCCGCCGGTTCACATCTGGGAGCTCGACGTGGCCAATCGCAAGGAACGCCGTCTCACTTCGGGCGCGGATTTTTCGATGCGCTCGTTCCGCACGCCGGAATCGGGGGCCTGGCTCGGCGTATCCAGCCGGTCGACGCTGCGGCATGACACCGACATGGCCTCGCGGAATCGCGAAGCCTGGCTGCTGCACGCTCCTACGGGAAAGATCGAACGCCTCACAGAAAATAGTGTCTCGGAAGGGACTCCAATGGTCTCGCCAGACGGCAAGTGGGTGGCGATGGTGGCCCCGGAGGAGTTCACATACTTCCGGCGTGACCGCGTCTATCTGCGTCCCATTGAGGGAGGCAAATGGCGCGTGATCCCCGGAAAGGACGCAGACATCGACATCGCGGACCCCGTGTGGGCTCCAGACAGTTCCGCGATCTACTTCACGTCGGGCATCGGCGCCACGACGCAGGTGTTCTCGCTCGACCCCGCGTCTGGAAAGTCGCGCCAATTGACCCGCGGCGGCCATTCGCTCAGCTTCTCCCTGCACCAGGACACGGGCAAGTTCCTGATCTCGGCGGCGGACTCGACCCACACGTCCGACTACTTCCTGGCGTCGCTCTCCGAACTGGGCGACCGCGGCGGGTGGACCCGCCTCACAAACTCGGCGTCCCAGTTGGACGAGTTCCAGTTGGGAGCCACCGAAGCCATCCGCTGGAAATCGACCGACGGCAAGCAGATCGAAGGACTGCTGGTGAAGCCCGTGGGCTACGAGCCGGGCAGGCGCTACCCGCTGATCGTGCAGATCCACGGGGGTCCGGCAGCGGCCACCACCCAGTCGTTCGCCGGCAGCTACTCGCGGTATGACCACGTGTTCGCGGGCGCGGGCTACGCGTTGCTCCATCCCAACTACCGCGGATCGACGAATTACGGAGAGGAGTTCCGGACGTCGATTGTCGGCAACTATTTCCCCCAGGCCTTCGACGACATCATGGCCGGGGTGGACCACGTGATCGCACAGGGCATCGCCGATCCCGAAAAGCTGGGCATGATGGGCTGGAGCGCGGGCGGCCACTGGTCGAACTGGACGCTCACGCATACCAACCGGTTCAAGGCGATCTCTTCGGGTGCGGGCGCGGCCAACTGGGTGTCGATGTACGCGCAGAACGATAGCCAGGCCAACCGCGAGCACTACTTCAAAGGCACGCCGTACGACAACTGGGACCACTGGGTGGCGATGTCGCCGATCCGTTACATCAAGAACGCGAAGACGCCGACTCTATTCCAGGTGGGCGAGGCGGATCCGCGCGTGCCCAAGCCACAAAGCGATGAGATGCACATGGCGCTCAAGAAGCTCGGCGTGCCCACGGAGCTGATCGTGTATCCGCGCATGCCGCACGGGCTGACCGAGCCGCGCTATCAGTACATCAAGATGCAGGCCGAGTTCAACTGGTTTGAGAAATGGATCCGCGGAAGGGACAAGTGGATCGACTGGAAGGAGGTTGTCGAGTCCGTCCCGGTGGCGGAGAAACCTGAGGGGAACTGAGTATTCCGCGTGCGTGGCCGTGACTTCATGTCCGTTCTCCCGCCAGATCCAGGTGAGCACCACCCAAGGCTGCCAGCGACTCCCGGCTCTTCGCCACCTGCGACTCGTATTCCGCAAGCTTCTCCCGGATGCCCGCCACCACGTGATCCGGCGCGCGGCTTAAAAACTTCTCATCGCCAAGCTGCCGCTGCGAATTCGCGATCGTCTTGTCCAACTGCTCGATCTCTTTTTCGAGGCGCTTCCGCAGCACTTCCAACTGCGCGGCCGGAACCTCCAGGCCGAGGTCGAAATCCGGCGTCGCCCGCATGGCCCCACCGAGCTTCGGCGCCTGTCCGGCCCGAAGATCCAGCTTGACTCCCGCCAGTTTCGACACCGCCTCTGGCTCAGCCCCGGCCACTTCCAACGCACGGCCAGACGAATAGAGGACCCCGCTGAGCTGCTCCTTGGGATCGAGTTTCAACTCCGCCCGCAGGTTTCGCGCCGCGGTGATGATCTCCTGCAGTAACCCCATGTCGGACTCGGCGGCCTCATCGATTCCAGCAGTGTCGCACTGAGGATATGCGGTCAGCGCGATCGACTGCGGGCGCACGGTCCAATTCGCCGCAACGCGCTGCCACAACTCTTCGGTGAGGAACGGCATCACCGGATGCAACAGCCGCAGCGCCGACTCGAACACCGTCAACATATTCTTCCAGTCCGCGGTCAGCCCTGATCCTTCAGTGAACCGCAGCTTCTTCAACTCCACGTACCAGTCGCAAAACTCGTGCCAGAAGAAGCCCCACGCGGTCTGCGCGGCTTCGTGGTACCGGTAGTTGGCGATGGACCGGTTCATCTGGTCGGCGCAACGGTTCAACCGCGAGAAGATCCACCGGTCTTCAAGCGACGGCGACTCGCCCACTGGGCGCATGACCACCTCACCGGGGACCCACGGCTCCACGCCCGACTGCTCCATCTTGAGAAACACGAACCGCGCCGCGTTCCAGATCTTGTTGGCGAACGCGCGCGCCGTCTGCATCCGCTCGTCGGTCAGCACGATGTCGGTGCCCGGCGCCGCCCCCTGCAGCAGGCTCATGCGAACCGCATCCGTGCCGTACTTCACCGTCACCTCAAGCGGATCGATCACATTGCCCTTGGTCTTGGACATCTTCTGGCGCTCCGCGTCACGCACCAGTCCATGGATGTAGACCTGGCGGAACGGAACGTCGCCCATCATTTCCAGGCCCAGCATGATCATCCGCGCCACCCAGAAGAACAGGATGTCGAATCCCGTGATCAACAGGCTTGTCGGATAGAACCGCGCCAGGTCTTCGGTCTGTTCCGGCCAGCCCATGGTCGAGAAGGGCCAGAGCCCCGAGCTGAACCACGTGTCGAGCACGTCGGGATCCTGCACGATCCCGGCTGACTGGCACGAACCGCACGCCGCCGGAGTCTCGCGCGCCACCGTGACGTCACCGCAATCCTTGCAGTGCCATGCCGGAATCCGGTGTCCCCACCAGAGCTGGCGCGACACGCACCAGTCGCGGATGTTGCGCATCCACTCGAAGTACGTCTTGGTCCAAGCCTCGGGAATGAAGCGGATCCGGCCGTCTTCGACACAGGCGATCGCGGGCTCGGCCAGCGGTTTCATCTTGCAGAACCATTGCGTCGACACGAGCGGCTCGACCACCGTCTTGCAGCGCTGGCACTGGCCGGCCGATAGCGCGTACGGTTCGGTTTTCACCAGGTACCCCTGCTGCTCCAGATCCGCGGCGATCCGCTTGCGGGCTTCGTAGCGGTCGAGCCCCGCGTACACGCCACCCGCTGCTGTGATCCGCGCGTGCGTGTCGATCACGCTGATGCTGGGCAGATTGTGCCGCCGTCCGCACTCGAAGTCGTTCAGGTCGTGCGCCGGAGTCACCTTCACGCATCCGGTGCCGAACTCGGGATCCGCCATGTCATCGAGCACGATCGGGATCTCACGATCCATGAGCGGCAGCCGGACTGTCTTGCCGTGCAGATGCTGGTAGCGTGTGTCGCGCGCGTTGATTGCCACCGCCGTGTCGCCCAGCATGGACTCGGGACGCGTGGTCGCCACCGTCAGGAACTCGTCCGTGCCAATCACTGGGTACCGGATGTGCCAAAGGCTGCCCGGCATCGCGGCGTGGTCCACTTCGAGATCCGACAACGCCGTCTGGCAGCGCGGACACCAGTTGATCATGTAGGTCCCGCGATAGATGAGTCCCTTCTCGTACAGCCTGCAGAAAGTCTCGCGGACCGCCCGGTTCAGCCCCTCATCCAGGGTGAACCGCTCACGGGACCAGTCGCATGAGGCGCCTACCTGGATCATCTGCCGTTTTATGGTTCCGCCGGACTCGGCCTTCCATTTCCAGACCCGCTCCTCAAAGGCTTCGCGTCCGAGCGCGTGGCGGTTGGTTCCCTCGGCCGCGAGCTGGCGCTCCACCACCATCTGCGTTGCGATCCCTGCGTGGTCGGTTCCCGGCAGCCACAATGTGGCGTCGCCGCGCATGCGGTGCCAGCGGATCGTCACGTCGATTTCGGTGTGCTCCAGCATGTGGCCCATGTGGAGCGAACCGGTCACGTTCGGCGGCGGGATGACGAGGGTGAACACGTCGCGGCCGGCGCTCGACTCGGCCGTAGGGGCGTGGAAAATACCGGAATCGATCCAGGACTGAGCCCAGCGCGGTTCGAACCGTTGGGGTTCGTACACTTTATCAAGCTGCATGTGGGAGAGACTTCAGTGTAGCGTAGCGGTCAAAATGTCCGGTTCCAAAGGACACTTTGTCCGGTCCGGTCCATCTGGAGCGTTGATCTCAAAGTACTTGCGAATGGCCCCTGGATTGCTTATCCCGGATGCGTGAAAACACTAGTAGCCATGTGCCACGCTACCGCCCTGGCTGTCACCGTCTGGGCGAGTTCATGGGAAAGCAAGCTTCCGTCCGACCTGCGCAAGGTAATGGACCAAGCGAAACCCGCCGACAAGGCGGAGGTGATTGTCCAGTTCCGGACAGGACCGTCGCCCAACGAGCACCGGAAGGTGGAGCATCTCGGCGGAACGCATCTGCGGACCCTGGGGGTGATCAACAGCGGCGTCTATGTAGTGCCGTTCTCCAAGCTCAAGGCCTTGGCCAGCGAACCGGTGGTGGTGCGGATAGCGCCGAACCGGGGAGTGTCCACTCCGGCCCCGGTGCTGGCTGACGGCGACCAGTAGCTACAACCCGGCGGCGAAGTCCTGCACCAGCAGCTTCTCGGCTTCCAGATTGGCTGAGCTGAGGGCCGCATCGACTGGCGCTCCGAGGCTCAGCAGTACCGCCGCGGCCCAGACCAGTTCCGCGCATTGGCGCTCGTCATTTTCGTCTCCACCATTATCGAGGATTTTGGCCGCTTGTGCGAGCGCGCGGACCAGCTTTTTGATCAGCCAGTCCCGCTCCGCCGCTGTCTCTGGCGCCTGGTCCGGCGCAAGGGAGGCTAACAGTTGGTAGTACGCGAGACTGTGGGATCTGTGCCGGCAAGCCCGGATGCGCAGGCGGTCCACGGCGTTGTTGTCCGCCGCGCCCACCGCCCGTTCGAGCGCGCGCAGGCGCCCGCGAAGAATCCGGAGGGACCTGTTGAGCCGCAACATCCGGATCGTCTCTTTGACGGCTGCCTCCTGTGACGGCGTGATTCCTGGCTTGGGTCTCAGCCGCGCGAGCTTGTCGCTGGTGTCGATCTCGATCAGGTCCTCGACGGGGTCCGCTGCCGGATCGATGAGGGCGCGCAACTCGGTCTTCACCTGATCACGTGTCGCGGCGGTTGCCCTGACCCCGCCCGGGAGCAGCGGAAATTTGTCGATCTTCTGCTTCTGGTTGCAGGCGGTGCAGGAGAGGAGGTAGTTCGAGAACTCGTAGGCCAGCCACCAGTAACCTTCATGTCCCGGATCATCCGTAACGTTCCCCTTGGGCCGGAAATGCTCGACGTCAAACGCGTGCTGTTCCAGATCCACGCCGCAGTATGCGCACACCCATCCCTGCATGGCCAGCAGCGCGCCGCGCACATCCGGGTTGGTCCAGTGGCCGGTAAACGTCTTCGGCTTCTGTGCCGGTTCGCGATCCTTTAAGGACGGAAGAACCAGCACGGGGCGCGTGAAGCGCCTCACGGTTTTGTCCCGCTGAGCCGGGAGCGCAGTTTCTGGTACCGTTGCTTGGCATCTTCCGCGTTCGAACGCGGCGACATGAGCAGCATCTCGGCGATCTCAGAGTCGTCGCTTTCGGGGGCGTCCACCTGGTTTTCAAGTGCGGCTCCCGTCGGCTCTGTTCCCATCAGCCACTCATAGATCTGGTCGGTTGTGAACCCCATGATCTGGCGGTCGAGCTTGCGGATCCCGCCCTCGGCTGACCGGTCGAGCGCGATGATTTCGCTGCTGTCGAAATTGGCCAGCACCAGCGGCGAGTGGGTCGTTACGATCCACTGAACCCTGGGCAGCGCCGCCCGGAGCCGCGGCACCAGCGAGCGCTGGAGCGACGGATGGAGATGCAGGTCCACCTCGTCGATCACTACGATCGCTTCGATCAGCGCAGGGTCTGGCCGCGACGCCAACTCCGGCCGTTTCTTCATCCAGGCGGCGCACAGGTCCGCGAGCCAGGCGGCGGAGGTCCGGAAGCCGTCTGGGAGGTCCACGGCCTCAACCACCTCACGGCCTCCGACTCTGAATTGGATCCCGCTGGTCCGCTCCGCTACCTCCACTTCTTTGTCAAAGACCTGCCGGATCAGGCTTTGGAAAAGCGGCGCCGACGTCAGGCGCAACACCGATTCGGCATTCGCCAGGCGCGCGAGCGGATCAAAGACGGTCATCATTGAGCGGACATCGTCGCTTTTCGTGCTCGTATGAAGCTCAGCGCTCGGGGACAGGTTGCGGGTGGCCCCATACGCCAGGCAAACCCGATTCCGCAGCTCCCCGCCGAAGGACTTTGACTCCGGCGGCGACCACAGCGATCCGTCACTCATGATGTCCAGCCGGGTGACGCGCTCGCGTCCACCTGGGTCGCGAAACACCACTTCGATCTTTGCGTCGTACTTCGAGGCGTTGTCGATGCGGCGGCAGCGGTCCAGCCACTTGCCGCCGAGCTCCCGCCCCAATTCGTCGCCGAGGACGGCAAGCGCAATCGCTTGCACGATGCTCGACTTGCCTGCGCCGTTGATGCCCGCGATGCAGGTCCAATTGCCCGGCAACCGGGAAGTGTGCCGGAGGTCGAGCTCCAGCCGGTGGAACAGGCGGAAGTTTTCGAGGACAATCCGCTCCACCGTGACTGGCGGGCCCTCGCTCCGCTGCACCGCGGGAGCAGACTTTTGCGGCAGATCCAACGGCAGGGGAGTCTCCCGGCTCGTCCAGCGCCCACCAGCGTCTCGCCGGCGTTCTATGAGTACCGAGTTCTCCAGATGATCAAAGTCAACCTTACCGGCGAGGTATCCGTCACGTTCGAGCCCGTGAATGACCAAGCCATGTTGCTTGGGGTGGATTCTCGTCTCGCCGAGGTCGTGCGCCCCGCCGCACAAGTGCAGATGAAAACGGCCTGGAGGAGCGATCTCCGTGTCGAAGAGTCCGCGTACCGAGCGGTCCAGTTGGTCGGGTGCATGATGCGTGATGAGGATACGGAGCCTCTCGTCCATGGCTGGTTCACACAGTGGGGCGATTTGCCGGGGATCGACGATCGCTCCCTCCGTGCGGTCTCCCCCGATCATCGAGAACGCGGTGTTGAGTCCGATCACGCGGACGGAAGGGAGCGACACGCTGAAGTCCCCGGGTAGCCGGCCCCTGACGGTGCCCGCCGGCATCACGCGCCGAGAATAAGCGTCGAAGTTCGCGAACGCCTTGTCAACCAGCGCGCGCAGCTCCGACGCCGGATCCCAAAACTTGTCGCGTACGGCTGGATCGTGCCACAGACCAAACAGGAACGTGAGCTCGCTTGGTTCCCTCTGGGCATCATTGTTGCCGGGCACGACAACCAGGGAACCGCGGAAATCATGGATCAGATCGTAGGACACTTCGAACCCTATGGATGCTCCGAGAACCGAGACATTGCCGGTCACAAAGATCGCGTCGCATCCGCCCATCCGCTGGACCGTCTCCCGGATGTCGAGTTCGAATGGCCACCACAAGAGGTGCGTACCGTCAAGATGAATCCACCGGAACGAACCGTCGGCAGGATAACCCATATCCCAAGTGTACGCACCCCTTCCACCGGCCTGTTGGTGCCGGCAACGCTTCACTGCATCCGGGCCGCCTCATCCCAGCCGGATTGCGACCAGCAACTCGTTCAGCTCATCCCTGCAGCACGGCTCCACCGGCAAACGTGACGCTGCCGCTTCGGCCTCCAACAGCCCCGCCAGCCTCCCGTACTCGGACCGGTGGAACTCCAACTCCACATCCTCCAGACGCGACTTCTCCTTGCCGCCGGTCTTCCGCGCCACCAAGTCCGCGACATAGGGCAGCCGGAACTCCTCATTCAATGTGACCAGGTTCGCTTCCACTTCTCCGCTTCGCATCAGATGGATTCCCGTCAACAGCACCCGGTAGACATACAACAACGGCTTCACCCGCGGTGGCGTCTCCTTCTCGAACAGCTTCCACTGCGTCGCCGCGAAACCCAGGTAGTGGTGGCAGTGATTTCGCGTGACACAGGCCCGCGCGATGCGCTTGAGTTCCTGGTGCGCGGGACTGGTCCGGACGATGAGAGGCGAGTAGAGCTGCTCGAGGACATAACCATTGCGCTTCAACAACAGGCTGAAGAACTTCAACACGTCGTGCGTCACCAGGTCCATCTCGAGACCTTCGCGGACACCGGAAAGCTCAATGGTCTCCCGCTTCGGCAGCAGTCCAACAGCCTCGCGCGCCGGCAGGACATGGACTCCGCGAAGGTCGTAGTCGGAGTCCGGGGAGGGGAAGCCGTAGAGGTGCGCGCCGCTGATGGTGGCAAACAGCAGCGGATACGGATGCCGCGCGGCCTCCCGTTCCAACAGCGCGAAGCCGATCATTGTTCGTAATCCTCCCGGGCCGCGAACCGGCGGGCGCGGAGTAGGTAGTCATTGGCCTCGCTCACCGCGGGCGCATCCGGCAGCTTGGCCGACACGGCGGCCGCTTCCATCTCACGGTGCAGCGCGAGCCTCCACTGGTCGATTTGCTCCCACGGTATCCCGCCGCCGCGAATCGCAAGCAGCCGGTCCCGGTGCTCACCCACATGCACCGGCACTGTGCCATCCCGCAGCACGGAGATTCCGGAGAGCAGCAGGCGGATCAGGTGCATCACGTGCTTCCACCGCGGCTGGCGCTGCTGGCCGAGGTCGCGCGCGATCTTCCGGAACTGGGAGTCGACGTAGGCGTTGTAGGTTCCGTAGGCCAGCTTTGAAAGGAAGATGTGCCGCCGCGCGGCGAGCTCAGCGGCCAGCGGAGTGCACGTCTCGACGAAAGGCGAGTAGAGGCACTCGAGAACGTTCGGGTTGGACTTCAGAGCCAGCCGGATGAACTTGCCAATCTCCCAGTAGCACTCTTCGTGGGCTGTCTCGATCTGCTCAGGAACACCGTCCAGGCTCCAATGCAGCCGCGCGGGTGGAAGGTAGAATCCCCTCCGGTCGACATCGGACTCTGGCTGGCTGAGTCCGTGCGCTACTGATCCGGTAACCGCCCGGAAAATCACATAGCGCTGGAGATCGGTAGACACGCAACGCCATTGTCGCGCATCAGCCCCGCACTGGCCCGGAGCATCGCGGCCAAAGAGAACGGCGTGTGATCACCCGGCCAGGGTATAATGTTCTCTCGGCCATGGAGAGAGCGATCAAGCTGTTGGTGGAATCGCCCCTGGCGGAGACCTGCCTGTCGGATGAAGTGCTGGCGCGTGCCGCCTGGGCCAAGGCCGTCGGCAAGAAGATCGCCGATCACAGCATGCCGATGCACATGGTGCGCGACCGCCTAGTGGTGGATGTCGACGACGAAATCTGGAAGAAGCAGCTTACCCCGATGTCCGGGCAGATCGTGGACCGGCTGAACCAGGTGATCGGGCGCGCCGCGGTCCGCGACATCCAGTTCCGAACCGGAGCCAAGCGCCGTGGTCCCGGCAGCGCGGCGTTTCCGGTCCGTCCTGCCGCGCAAGTGCATCCCGATGGTATCAAGGATCCGATCCTCGGACGCCTGTACCGGGCGCGTCTCAAGAAGGGAACAGCTTGAAGATTACCGAAACCGAAGTGCGCCAGGTCGCCGGACTCGCCAACCTGAGCCTCACGGACACCGAAATCGCGCGAATGGCGCGCGAGCTGGATGACATTCTCACGCACGTCGACAAGCTCAATGAGCTGGACACCACTGGCGTCGAGCCCATGGCGCAGGTGCTCTACGCCGCGGGCGAGACTGCGACCTGGCGTGATGACATCGAGGGTGCGACGCTTTCGAATTCCTGTGCCGTGGCCAACGCTCCGGTCTCCGGCGCTGGATTCTTCAAAGTGCCGCGGGTGATCGAAAAGTGAAGCTGGCCATCCGCGAGATTCGCGCCGGACTCCGCTCCGGACAATTCAGCGCCCGCGAGCTTGCGAGCCGGGCTCTGGCCCATGCCGGAGCTGAAAATCCCAAGACCAACGCCTACCTCCATCTCACACCCGAACGCGCACTGGCCGCTGCCGATGCCGTCGATGCGCAACTGGCGCGCGGTGAGGATCCAGGTCCCCTGGCCGGTGTCCCCATCGCTGTGAAGGACGTCATCCTCACCAAGGACATCCGCACTACTTGCGGCTCCCGTCTGCTCGAACACTACGTCGCGCCCTACGATGCCACGGCCATCATGCGAGTTGAACAGGCAGGCGCGGTGATCGTCGGCAAGACCAACTGCGACGAGTTCGCGATGGGGTCGTCCAACGAGAACTCGGCCTTCGGACCCGTCCGCAATCCAGTGGACCTGGAGCGCGTCCCCGGCGGTTCGAGCGGCGGATCCGCGGCGGTGGTCGCCCAGGGCACGGCGGTGGTCTCGCTTGGGTCCGATACCGGCGGGTCGATCCGCCAGCCTGCTTCCTTCTGCGGAATCGTGGGCGTCACACCCACCTACGGACGCGTGTCCCGCTACGGACTAACCGCGTTCGCAAGCTCGCTCGACCACATCGGGCCGTTCGGAGGCAGCGTCCACGACGCCGCGGCGGTGCTCGAAGCCATCGCTGGCCGGGATCCCATGGACGCGACTTCCGCTTTTGCGCCCGTGCCCTCCTACACCGCGGGTCTCACAGGCGATGTCCGCGGCATGCGCATCGGACTGCCTAAGGAGTACTTCGCGGGACTCGCAAGCGAGACTGGCGACCTGATCGCGCGCGGCGTTGACACGCTCCGCCGTCTCGGCTGCGAGGTTCATGAGGTCAGCCTCCCGCACACCGAGTACGCGATCCCCTGCTACTACGTGATCTGCACGGCTGAGGCGAGTTCGAATCTGGCGCGCTACGATGGCGTCCGCTACACGTCGCGGTCGGCCAACGGCGAAACGCTCATCGATATGTACCGCAACACGCGCGGCGAGGGTTTCGGCGCCGAGTGCAAGCGGCGGATCATGCTGGGGACATATGTCCTCAGCGCAGGCTACTACGATGCCTACTACATCAAGGCGCAACGGGTGCGGACGCTGATCGCGCGCGATTTTTCCAACGCCTTCCAACAGGTGGACGCCATCATCGCGCCGGTCTCGCCCTTCCCCGCCTTCAAGCTCGGAGAAAAGCTCGACGACCCGATGCAGATGTACCTCTCCGACATCTACACCATCACCGGATCGCTCGCTGGCATCCCGTGCATGAGTGTGCCTTGCGGAGCCACCGCCGCCGGGCTGCCGGTGGGCATGCAGATCCTGTGCAACCACTTTGAAGAGGCGGCCATGTTCCGCCTCGCCCATGCTTTCGAGAATTCAGGAGATACTTAAGCTATGCCTTTTGAACTGGGCTCTCTGCCCTACGCGCACGATGCGCTCGAACCTTCGATCGACAAGACGACCATGGAGATCCACCATGGGAAGCATCACGCCGCCTACGTCAACAACTTGAACAAGGCCCTGGAATCGGCGCCGGATCTCGCCGGAGCTTCGCTCGACCACCTGCTTGCCAACGGATGCGCCGCTGTTCCCGAAGGCATCCGGACCGCGGTGCGCAACAACGGTGGCGGACACGCCAATCACACCCTGTTCTGGAGCCTGATGGGCGCCAACGCGGGCGGCGCTCCGTCGGGTGATCTCGCTACCGCCATCGATTCCGTGTTTGGGAGCTTTGCCACCTTTAAAGAGAAGTTTGCCGCCGCGGGCGTCGGCCGCTTCGGAAGCGGCTGGGCCTGGCTGGTGCTCGATGGCTCAGGCCTCGCCATCATGTCGACGCCGAATCAGGACACTCCGGTGATGGAGGGCAAGTATCCTCTGCTCGGACTGGACGTCTGGGAGCACGCCTACTACCTCAAGTATCAAAACCGCCGGCCCGACTACATCGCCGCCTGGTGGAACGTCGTCAACTGGGGCGCTGTCGAAGCGCGGTACAACGCGAAGAAGTAGGTTCGCATGCGGCTGCTGGGCGGGATCCTGGCGGTGCTGAGTCTCCCAACCGGGGCGCTCGCGCAGGATCCCTCGGCGGCACTGGCGGAAGCGCTCTTGCGGACCGTGCGGTCCGCCCAGTTCGAAGCGATCGTGGACTTTGGACCTTTCAACGAAGCGTGTCCGGGCGCGGCGTTTTGTCCAGTCCCGGCGCGCTACACGGCGGATTCGCCAAACGTCGACCTCGCGGTCATCCAGATTGACCGCGACGGACGCGCCCGCGCAGCGGCCAATGTGCTGTTGTCGCGCGACTACCCCTCGGGCCTGATCGTCCCGCTCGACTGGAACGCAAATACCGGGGTCGTTCGATGGCTCCGCTGGGACCAGGAGCGGTTTGACGGCGGCCTGTTCTCCGCGAGTAACGGCGCCCGGCTCACCACCAAGGGCTGGGATTCCAATCCGGCATTCACCCCGGCCGACGAGATCACGGCCCCCGATCCAGGCGCGCCGTACCGGTTTCTGTCACCGCAGCCCGGCCCGCTGGCGAACTTGCTGATCGCCTTCCGCATCCTGCGCCTGGTTGACCAGGAGCGCATCTCGCTCGAAGAGGAACTGGGCAGCGCTCCGCCGCGCCGCGTCCGCGACTGGCTCGACCGGATGGTCACGCATTCCGATCCGGCGGCGGTGCAGGTTCTGCGGGCGTACCTCGCAGGCGGCGATGGCATCGAAGAGATGAACCGTGACTTCGCCCGCCTCGGTCTGCCGACACTCCGTTTCGACGGTGAGTCGGCGCACATGACAGCGATGGAAACGGCCAAGTTGCTGTGGCTGATTGAAGGATCCACGAATGTCCTGTGGGCCCGGCCGGACCACACGCCCGTGATCCGCGAGGAACTCAGCGAGCCATCACGGACGCTGCTGCTTGGCTGGCTTGAAGCCGAGGGGCTCCACCAGGTGCTGTCTTCTTCGAGCCTGTGCGGCTCGCCGAACGTGTGGTTCGGCATCCCTTCCGCTGTCCCCGAGCGTTGGATTCAGGAGGACGGCCGGGCGCTCGTGGCTGGTATCGATTATGGAGCCGATGTCCGGCCATGCAATGAAGGCGCGCTGGTCCGGTTCGCGCACAAGACCGGAGTCGCGTTCAATACGGCGGCTGACGCGGGCATCGTTGAATCACTTCCGGTCGCGCGGAACTACCGCCGCTACGTGATCGTGTTCTTATCGAACCTGGGATACCGGTACGCCGACCCGGTTCACGCGGCACGGCGGCAATCGCCGTGCTCGGACCGCGTGGGTCCCATCTGCACCACCCAGCGGGTGGCCGAGCTGGGCCGCAAGATCGACGAGTATTTCGCCGCGCAGTGAGCGCCCGCCACGGCGTGATACCTTAACCCCATGGTCCGCTCCGTTCTTGCACTGGCCGCCGTCCCGCTCCTCGCACAAGAGTCCCTCACCACGGATCCCAAACTCGCCGGACTCGCCGACGCCTATTTCACCCGCCTCGCCGAGCAGCATTGGAAGGCGCGGGCCGCCAAAGTCGCCGCCATCCGGACCCCGGACCAGGTCCGCGCGCGGCAGACCTACATCCGCGAAACCATGCTTGCTTCGATCGGCGGATGGCCGGAAAAAACACCGCTCAACGCCCGTATCACCGGGACCATGGAACGCACCGGCTACCGCATCGAAAAGCTCCTCTACGAGAGCCTGCCGGGATTCAAGGTGACCGCCAATGTGTACGTCCCCACGGGCCGCCCGGGTCCGTTCCCCGCAGTGCTGGGCGTGGCTGGACACAGCGATGCAGGCAAGGCGTCGGGAATCTATCAGTCCGGCTGGATCGGCATGGCGCGGCGGGGGATGCTGGTACTTGCCTATGACCCTCCTGGACAGGGCGAGCGCAGCGAGTATTGGGACCCCGTGGCCGGCAAGTCCCGCACGGGCATCGGCACTCGCGAGCACACCATGGCCGGCACGCAATGCCTGCTCACCGGCACCAGCATCGCCCGGTACGAAGTGTGGGATGGCATCCGCGCGGTCGACTACCTGCTTACGCGCTCCGATGTCGACCCCAAACGCCTCGCCGTTGCGGGCAACTCGGGCGGAGGCACGCAGAGCGCCTACCTTGCGGTCTTCGAGCCTCGCCTCGCGGCTGCCGCTCCTTCCTGCTACATCACATCTTGGGAAAAGCAGTGGGCGGGCGGTGGGCCCCAGGACGCTGAGCAGGTGTTCGACAGCTTCCTGAAGAATGAGCTCGACTTCCCCGATTTCCTCATCGCCATGGCGCCGCGCCCAATCAAGATGATGACCGCCATCCGCGACTTCTTCCCGATCGAAGGCGCACGTGCGACCTTCGCCGAGGCCCAGCGCGTGTTTGAAGCCGCCGGTGTCCGCGACAAGGTCGACTTCTTCGAATACGACGACGGACACGGATGGTCAAAGCCGCGCCGCGAGGCCACCTACCGGTGGTTCGAGAAGCACCTCAATGGCCGCGACGATGAGGGCGTCGAACCCGAGATCGAAGTCGAGCCCGCCGCGTCGCTCAACGTCACCTCCACCGGACAACTGGCTACCTCGGGCGGTTCGGAGACCGTTGCCAGCCTCAATGCGAAGCTCGCCACCAAACTCCATGCCGCTCGCTCCGCGACCCGTGGTGGTGATCCCGCCTCATGGATCCGGGCCCGGCTCAAGATCGAAGCCACGCCAGCCGCGGCCACAGCCCGCAAAATGGGCGAGACCGGACGCGACGGCTACCGGATCGAAAAGCTGATCATTGAGGGCGAACTCCCCGTGCCCGGACTGCTGTTCATCCCCGCCGCTGGAACCGGACCCCGGCCCGCGATTCTCCACATCCACGGCAGCGGGAAGACCGCCGACGCCGCGCCCGGCGGCGACATCGAGTCCATGGTGAGGGCAGGGAACATCGTGCTTTCCGTCGACCTTCCCGGCTGGGGCGAAACCGCCCGGCGCGCACCCGGTTCGGGCGGCTACACCGGATCCTATCAGACCTACATGCGTGGATTCCTGGTAGGCCGCTACTTGCCCGAACTGCATGTCAACGCAGCGCTCCGCTCGCTCGCCTGGCTGCGCGCCCGCAACGGCGTCGACCCTGGGCGTGTGGCCCTCTTCGGAAAGGGCAACGGCGGCGTCGTGGCGCTGCTTGCGGCCACGTTCGACAAACGCGTGCAGAAGGTTGCGATGGAGCGGAGCGTCACCTCCTATATGGCAATCGCCAACGCGCCGATGCACGAGAACATCCTCGACATCGTGATTCCGGGTGTGCTGAAGGATTTCGACCTGCCCGATCTGACGCGGTCGCTTGGATCGAGGCCGGTGTGGGTGATCGATCCGCGAACCCCGATGGGCGGACCCGCGGCGGCGGAAGAGTACAAGGGGCACGCGAATGTCCAGGTGGGGCCGCGTCCCGAAGGATGGAGCTTTTCGAAGGTCTATGCGAACTGGCTGGCTTTGTAATCTGATCGCGGCATCGCTCGCCGCGCAAACTCTCCCCGGTACGAAACCGCTCACGCGCACCGGCGATCTCGCCATGGAGATGGTCGCCTCCATGGACCGATACCTGATGGAGCGCCTGGCCCAGTCGCCCTCCGGGCGCACGGCTCCAGGCCCTGGATCTCAAGAGGAATTGAAGCGCCTCATTGGACTCGTGGACCGCGCCGTTCCCTTCGATTCGCCCGCTGTCGATGCCACGCTCGACCGCGATGAAAAGGCCGCTGCTGGTCCGAACTACGATGTCCTGCTGGTCCGTTGGCCGGCGCTCGAAGGCATTGATGGCGAGGGACTGCTGCTTCGCCCGCGCGGCGTCCCGCCTCGCGCCTACGTGGTTGCGCTCCCCGATGCCGACTGGACCCCGGAGATGCTCGCCGGACTCGCGCCCGGCATCCCCGCGCGCCAGCAGTTCGCCCGCCGTCTCGCGGAAAGCGGATGCATGGTTCTGGTTCCGGCACTGATTGACCGCGCCGACACGCACTCCGGAAATCCCGCGATCCGCTACACCAACCAGCCGCACCGCGAGTTTGTTCATCGGATGGCGTATGAGATGGGCCGCCACATCATTGGCTACGAGGTCCGGGAGGTGATGGCCGCGGTCGACTGGTTTGCCAAGCTCCCCAAGAAGCCCGTGCTGGTGGCAGGATACGGCGAGGGTGGGCTCATCGCCCAGTTTGCTGCCGCTGTGGACCCGCGCATAGACCGGGTGCTTGTGAGCGGCTACTTCGCGCCGCGCGAGTCCGTGTGGAAGGAACCGATTTACCGCAATGTCTGGTCGCAGTTGCTGCGTTTCGGCGACGCCGAGATCGCCGCCATGATTGCGCCGCGGAAGCTGATCGTCGAGGTTTCGGGGCATCCGGCGGTGGCCGGACCCCCGCCGGAGCGGAATGGCCGGCGGGGCGCTGCCTCGGGCGGAATCTCGACCCCGGATCCCGCGGCTGTGCGCGCCGAGGTCCGGCGTGCCAAGGGCTACGGAGCCCAGGTCGATTTGGTCGACGGCGGTCCCGGGTCCGATGCCGCGCTTGCCGCGTTACTCGGGACCCGGCCGGTTCCGTTGGGTGCGCCGCCTGCCTGGATTGGTCCGCCTCGCAATGCCTCCGGACGTCAGGAGCGGCGGCTCAACCAAATGATCGCATTCACCCAGCGGTTGATGCGCCATTCCGAGTTCGAGCGCAAGGCGTTTCTGTCGAAGGTGGATTCGACATCGGCGGCTAAGCTCGAGTCCACGATCGAGCCATTCCGGAAGCACTTCTGGGAGGAGGTGCAGGGCCGGATGCCGCCGGCGGAGCATCCGCTGGAAGCGCAGAGCCGGCTGATCTACGACGAGCCTCAGTATCGCGGCTATGAGATCGTGATCCCGGTGTGGGGACCTGTCTACGCCTATGGAATCCTGCTTGTCCCAAAGGATCTGAAGCCCGGCGAGCGCCGCCCCGTGGTCGTTTGCCAGCATGGACTCGAAGGCCGCCCTCAGGATGTGATCGCGCCTAAGGACGAACGGACGGCGGTTGTCTACAAACGGTTCGGCGCCGAGCTCGCCCAGCGCGGCTACATCGTGTTCGCGCCCCAGAATCCCTACATCGGAACCGAAACGTTCCGGGTCCTGATGCGCAAGGCGAATCCGCTGAAGCTTTCACTCTACAGTTTCATCATCGGCCAGCACAGCCGGATTCTCGACTGGCTGGAGACGGTCCCCTATGTCGATAAACAGCGCATCGGATTCTACGGACTCTCCTACGGCGGCAAGACCGCAATGCGTGTGCCTTCGATTGAAACACGCTACGCGCTGTCGATCTGCTCAGGCGACTTCAACGAATGGATCCGCAAGGTGGTGAGCGTCGACTATCCGTTCAGCTACATGTTCACCCAGGAGTACGACATGCTCGAGTTCAACACCGGGCAGACGTACAACTACTACGAAATGGCGATGCTAATCGCGCCCCGGCCGTTCATGGTCGAGCGCGGACACGCTGACGGCGTCGGCATCGACGAATGGGTGTCGGAGGAGTACGCCAAGGTCCGGCGGTTCTACACCTACCTTGGCGTTCCGCAACGCACTACGATCGAGTACTTCCCTGGCCCACATCAAATCCACGGGGCCGGGACATACGAATTCATTGACCAGCACTTGGCCTGGAATCCATCCTCGCGCTGACTCGAATCCTGGCATTGCACGCAATACCGCGCCCAGGGAATCGCCTGTAGGCGCTTCTCCGCGATCTCGCTCCCGCATTGCTCGCAGACCCCGTAGTCACCGGTCTCCAGCCGGTCCAATGCAAGGGTCACTTCGCGCAATGTCTCGTGCCGGATGTGGCTCCGCTTGACCGA
>Ga0194131_10003586_pt1 | contig 24308 bp, 20 predicted proteins | sample TA2KigO120mmetaG_FD_148631 | JGI IMG/M metagenome (GOLD analysis project Ga0194131, IMG submission 148631) | Freshwater microbial communities from Lake Tanganyika, Tanzania - TA2015053 Kigoma Offshore 120m | ecosystem: Environmental > Aquatic > Freshwater > Lake | place: Tanzania: Lake... | reverse complement strand
TCGCCGCCAGAACCGTCGACGCCCTATGGGCGGCTGTCGGCGAGTTCCTGCGCAGCGTCCAACCCACCGAATGCCGCAACTATCTCGCTCACGCCGGCTATCGCCACTCAATATGAAAGGGCTCTAGGACGACTACTTAGACCGCGGCTCGCGGGGTCGGCTACTATCCACTCGCCCGCCCCCTCTTCACCCGAGTCCCCCATGGCCAAAGTCCGCAAGTTCAAGAAGCTGCTCGCCGCCAATCGTAGCGAGATCGCGATCCGCGTATTTCGCGCCGCGACCGAACTCGGGCTTCGCACGGTCGCGATCTACTCGCACGAGGATCGCTTCGCGCTGCACCGCTTCAAGGCCGACGAAGCCTACCTGGTCGGCGAGGGCAAGGGTCCGGTCCAAGCCTATCTCGACATCGCCGACATCGTCCGAATCGCCAAGGAAGCCGACGTCGACGCGATCCACCCGGGCTACGGGTTCCTCTCGGAGAATCCCGATTTCGCCGAGGCCTGCGCCGCCGCCGGCATCACCTTCATCGGCCCGTCGCCGCAGACGATGCGCGACATGGGCAACAAAGTGGCGGCGCGCGCGATGGCGGCGCGGGCCAAGGTGCCGATGGTGCCGGCGACCGGCGCGCTCCCGCTCGACGACCCGGCGACGATCAAGAAATTCGCCGGCGAGATCGGCTATCCGGTCATGCTCAAGGCGAGCTGGGGCGGCGGCGGGCGCGGCATGCGCGCGGTGCGCTCTGAAAAGGAATTGATCGAGCAGGTCGCCGCCGGCAGCCGCGAGGCGGCGGCCGCGTTCGGCAACGGCGAGGTGTTCCTCGAAAAGATGGTCGAGCGCGCCAAGCACATCGAAGTACAGGTGTTGGGCGATCAGTACGGCAACGTCGTTCACCTGTTCGAGCGCGAGTGCTCGATGCAGCGGCGCAACCAGAAAGTGGTCGAACGCGCCCCGGCCGCCTACCTCACGCCCAAGCAGCGCGAGGCGGTGTGCGTCTCGGCGGTGCGGCTGGCGCAATCCGCCAACTACGTCGCCGCCGGCACCGTCGAGTTCCTGATGGATGCCGACAGCGACAAGTTCTACTTCATGGAGGTCAATCCGCGCATCCAGGTCGAGCACACGGTGACCGAGGTCGTGACCGGCATCGACCTGGTCAAGGCGCAGATCCGCGTTTGCGAGGGCATGAAGATCGGCGCCAAGGACGCGGTCGTCCCCAAGCAGGCCGACATCCGGCTCAACGGCCACGCGCTGCAGTGCCGCATCACCACCGAAGACCCGACCAACAACTTCACGCCCGACTACGGGCGCTTGACCAACTACCGCGGCGCCACCGGGTTCGGCATTCGTCTCGACGGCGGTACCGCGTTCTCGGGCGCGATCATCACGCCCTATTACGATTCGATGCTGGAAAAGGTGACGGCGTGGGCGCCGACGCCCGCGGAAGCGACCGCGCGCATGCTGCGCGCGATCCGCGAGTTCCGCATCCGCGGCGTCAAGACCAACCTCACCTTCCTCGAAGGGCTGATCGGCAATCCCAAGTTCACCGGATGGGACTACACCACCCGCTTCATCGACACGACCCCCGACCTCTTCAAGTTCACGCCGCGGCGCGACCGCGCGACGCGGCTCCTGGCGTTCCTGGGCGACGTCATCGTCAACGGCAACCCCGAGGTGGTCGGGCGCGTCAAACCCGGGCCGCAGCCGGTGCCGCCGGTGCCGAAAGCGAGCGCGGATCGCGCGCGCCCGGGCACCAAGCAGCTCTTGGACAAGCTCGGCCCCGAGGACTTCGCCGCGTGGATGCGGAAGGAAAAGCGGCTGCTCGTCACCGACACCACCTTCCGCGACGCGCACCAGTCGCTGCTGGCGACGAGGATGCGGAGCCACGACATGTTCCGGATCGCGCCCTACTACACCAAGGCGCTGCCGGGACTGTTCTCGGTCGAGTGCTGGGGCGGCGCCACCTTCGACGTCGCCATGCGTTTCCTGCGCGAGGACCCGTGGGACCGGCTGGCGGCGCTCCGGCGCATGCTGCCGAACACGCTCCTGCAGATGCTGCTGCGCGCCTCGAACGCGGTCGGCTACACCAACTACCCGGACAACGTGGTCGAGCACTTCGTCAAGGTCGCCGCCGAGAGCGGGATCGACCTGTTCCGCATCTTCGACTCACTCAACTGGGTCGAGAACATGCACGTCGCGATCGACGCCGTGCGCGACACCGGACGGCTGTGCGAGGCGGCGATCTGCTACAGCGGCGATCTCATCGACCCGCGCGAGAAGAAGTACACGCTCGACTACTACGTCAAGATCGCGCGCCAACTCGAACGCGCCGGCGCCCATATTCTCGCGGTCAAGGACATGGGCGGCTTGTGCAAACCGGCCGCCGCCAAGAAGCTGATCGAGGCGTTGAAGGACGAGGTCAAGATCCCGATCCACTTCCACACCCACGACACCAGCGGCATCGCGGCCGCGAGCGTGCTGGCGGCGGTCGAGGCCGGGGTCGATGCCATCGACGCCGCGGTCGACTCGATGAGCGGGCTCACCTCGCAGCCGAACCTGGGTTCGATCGTCGAGGCGTTGCGCGGCACCGAGCGCGACACCGGGCTCAATCACGGCGCGCTCCGCGCCCTCGCCCACTACTGGGAGGGGGCGCGGCGTTATTACCGCGCGTTCGAGAGCGATCTGCGCTCAGGGATGGCCGAGGTCTACGACCACGCCATGCCGGGCGGCCAATACACCAACCTGCGCGAACAGGCGCGCGCGCTCGGCATTCCCGACACGCGCTGGCCCGAGGTCGCGCTCGCCTATGCGCAGGTGAACGACATGTTCGGCAACATCATCAAGGTGACGCCGAGCTCGAAGGTCGTCGGCGACATGGCGATCTACATGGTGACCAATGGGCTCAGCCCCGAGCAGGTGGCCGATGCCGGACACGCGGTCGACTTTCCGCAATCGGTGATCGAGTTTTTCCGCGGCGATTTGGGCCAGCCCCATGGCGGCTTTCCGAAGGAACTGCAGAAGAAAGTGCTCAAAGGCGCGAAGCCGATCACCGTCCGCCCCGGCCAGGTGCTGAAGGCGGTCGATCTCGAAGCGACCCGGACCGAGCTCGAAGCCAAGCATCACCGCAAGATCGATGACCGGTGGCTCGCGTCATCCTTGATGTATCCCAAGGTGTTCGCCGCCTATCTCGACAACCGCACCAAGTTCGGCGACGTCTCGATCATCCCGACGCCGGCCTTCTTCTACGGCCTCGAACCTGATGAGGAGCTTTCGCTCGAAATCGAGAAGGGCAAGACCCTCATCATCCGCTTCTTCACGGTGGGCGAGGCCGACGAGCACGGCAACCGCTCGGTGTTCTTCGAGTTGAACGGTCAGCCGCGCACGGTGACGATTGCCGATCTCAAGCTCGCGGCCGCAGTCCAGGTTCACCGCAAGGCCGAAGATGGCAACCCGCGCCACGTCGCCGCACCGATGCCGGGGCTGGTGGCCCGCGTCGCGATAAAGGCCGGCGACAAGCTCAAGGCCGGCGATCTCTTGCTCACGATCGAGGCGATGAAGATGGAGACGGCGATTCATGCCGACAAAGCCGCCAAGGTCGCCGAGGTCGTGGTCCCGGCCGGCAACCGGGTCGAGGCCAAGGACCTCCTGGTCGTGCTTGATCCGACCGCGTAGCCGGGACTGGACCGCGGGCGCGTTCGCACTCGAGGATTTTCCGTTGTCGCTCGTGACCCGCGTGTGCAATCCTGGCGTCGGGGAGGGCCAATCAACCGAGCGAACGCTGATCGGCGTTCGGCAAATCAGGGAGGTTGGCATGACGCCAACACGACAACACGGGTTCTGGGTTCGTGGACGCTTCCTCATGGCGGCGGCCGTGGTCGCGTTAACCCTCGCTGGGCCGGTTGCGGCGGCGCCGAGCGGGCAACCGATTCGAATCGGCAGCACTCTCGCCCTGACCGGGCCCCTCGCCGCCACCTCGCTCATCCATAAGCTGGTCGGCGAAATCTTCGTCGAGCAGATCAATCAGAAGGACGGCCTGCTCGGGCGGCCGGTCGAATGGGTCCTCAAGGACGACCAATCGAAACCCGACCTGGCACGCACACTTTACGAGCAACTGATCACGGTCGACAAAGTCGACTTGCTAATGGGGCCCTACGCGACCGGCGCGATCCTGTCGGCAATGAGCGTTGCCGAGCGCTACAACAAGGTCCTCATTCACCACACGTTCGGTATCCCGAACCTGGCTAAGTACACCATGCATTTCCCGGCGTGGCACATGGGTTCGATCCCGGAGCAGACGTTTCCGAATCTCGTGCTCGATGCGGCGGCGAGTGGCGGCAAACCGCCGAAGACTGTCGCCATCGTCTCGAGCAAGTTCCCATCGGTGCATTTCATGTCGGTGGGTGCGCGCGATGCGGTGAAGAAGCGCGGGCTCCAGGAGGTGTTGTGGCTCGAATGGGAGTTCGGCAACCGCGACTTCGGCCCCATCGCCAGCCGGATCAAGGACGCCAAACCCGATTTCCTGTGGATCGGCGGGATCGGTCTCGAGGGCGTCATGCTGCTCGATGCAGCCAAGAAGATCGACTATGAGCCACCGCTCCACTTCCATCTCTACCCGGCGCCCGGTCCGACCGCCGCGGCCGCGGTGGCGAAGAATGCGTTAGCGGCGAGCGTTTTCGAGCAGCATGCGCCGTTCACCAACAATCCCGTCGCCGCCCAGTTCGGGAAGGTCTACAGCGACCGCGCCGCCAAGGCGGGCCTCCCCGATACGTCGGTCGAGACCCAAGCCGCTGCTTCGTACACGGCGTGGCAAATCCTCGAGACCGCGGTCACGGCGACCAAGAGCCTCGACGACAAAGTCTTCGGCGACTGGCTCAAGAAAAACCGGGTCGATAGCATAACCGGCCGCCTGCGTTTCGACGGTGCAAACAACTACGGCGACGACCTGATGAAGGTGAAACAGCTCCAGGACGGCAAGTGGGTCGTGGTCTGGCCGCGCGAGTTCGCCGCGCCGGGCGCCAAGCTCATCGCGCCGTAGCTGCGGCCGAGCCGGGTCGTTTCGGCGGGAGCGCTTGGCTGCCGCCGGATCTCCTGGTCGCAACCGCGGTCCTGCCGGCTCGCGGTGGCGACCCAATCGCAGAGTGAAGCTTGATGCCGAGCGCCACGCTCCTCGCACAATCGCTGCTGTCGGGCATCTTCATCGGCGGGCTGTACGGACTGATGGGCCTCGGGCTCAGTTTGTTCTGGCGATACCTGCGCCTGATCAACCTCGCCCACTTCGCCCTCGCCTTTCTTGCTGCCTACTTGACCTACCAGTTCGTCGGGGTTCTCGGCTGGCATCCGGTCGTGGCAATCATCGCCATCGTTCCCGCGTTTTTCGTTATCGGCGCCGCGATCCAGGCCCTGTTCCTCCGCTTCGCGATCAGCGAGTTCGCATCGTTGCTCGTGACGTTCGGTATGACGGTCATCGTCGAAAGCTTGATCCAGTGGTACTGGACCGCCGATTTTCGGCGGCTCGAGCTCGGCCACGACGGCGGATCGCTGAGGGTCGGGCCGCTGTTCGTTCCGGTCACCGAGGCCCTCCTGCTCGTCGTTACCACCGTGGTTTGTGCGGCGACGTGGGCATGGCTGCACTTCACCTACGCCGGCAAGGCGCTGCGGGCCAGCGCCGAGGACCGCGACATCGCCGCCGCGTTCGGTGTCGACCATCGCCGGCTGGCGCTGGTGCTCGCCGGCGCCTGCGTCGCTTACGCCGCGTTGGCGGGCGCGTTTTTCGCCCTGATCTTTACGTTGACGCCGGCTCAGATTTTTGCGTGGATGGGCGTGATTTTCGCGGTGGTGATCTTGGGCGGCCTCGGCAACCCGCTGGGCGTCTTGGCGGCCGGCCTCGCGATCGGGGTGAGCGAAGCCCTCACCATGGCGGTCACCGCGCCGACCTGGGCGCCGCTGGTGTCGTTCTCCCTGCTCATCCTCGTGCTGGTCCTCCGCCCGAGTCGGCTCTGACATGCGGCGCCGCTCCGGTCCGATCGCGCTGGTCGCGGCAACCGCCGCTTTGGCGCTGCTGCCGCTGCTGCGGCCGCCGGCGTTCTACGAGTCGTTTCTCTATTTGACGTTCCTGTGGATCGCCCTCGCCACCTCGTGGAACATCCTGAGCGGCTACTCCGGTTATTTTTCGTTCGGCCACGGTGCGTTCTACGGCGCCGGCGTCTACACCACCGCGGCGCTGGCGGCGCGCTTCGAGGTGCCGTTCGTTTGGACCCTGCCGGCGGCGGGGCTCGTCGCCGCCCTGCTCGGATTCGCCGTCGGCGCCGTCGTGTTCCGGGTGCGCCGTCTTCGCGGCGAGCTGTTCGCGTTGTTGACGCTCGCGGTGACGTTCGTCCTCGCTACGGTCGTCCTCAACACGCCGATCGATGGCGGACCCGGCGTTTTTCTAAGCGGCGTCGCCGTCCCGAAGGTCTACGGAACAACGGCATCGACGATCTATTTGTTTGGGCTGGGCGCGGCGGCGGCGGCCGTCGCCGCCGCCTGGGCTGTGCAGCATTCGCGGCTCGGGCTCGCGCTGTTTGCGATCAGCGACGATGAGGACGCCGCCCAGGTCATGGGCGTCCCGGCCTATCGCGCCAAGCTCGCCGCGCTTTGCATATCGTGTTTCCTCGCCGGCGTCGCCGGCGGCATTCACGCTCTGTTCGTCACCTACGTCACCGTCGCCGAGACCTTTTCGATCACGGTGCCGTTGTTCGTCATTCTGATGAGCGTGGTCGGAGGGGCGCGGCACTGGCTGGGGCCGACGCTGGGCGCCGTCTTCATTACCGCTCTCACTTATGCCTTCGTCGGCGGCGAGTGGGCGGTTCCCGGCCGGGCCGTGATCGGCCTGATCCTGATCCTGGTCATCCTGTTCTTGCCGCATGGCGCGATGGGCTTCGCCGCCCGCCGCGCGCACCGACGTCCACCGCGGCTCGTCGCCGCCAGCGCTGGCGCGAACCCACGCCGCCTCGCCGTAGGTTCGGGCCCTCGCGATGCCGTGCTGCTTCGCTGCAACGACGTCCACCTCACGTTCCGCGGCGTGCGCGCGCTCGCCGGCGTCAATCTCGACGTGCGCGCCGGTGAAATCCTCGGCCTGGTCGGGCCGAACGGCTCGGGCAAGTCGACCCTCGTCAATACGATCAGCGGCTACTACCGGCCCGACACCGGGCGCATCCTGCTGGGCCAAACCGACCTCGCCGCCACGGCTGCCCATCGCATTGCGCACCTCGGCGTCGCCCGTACGTTTCAAATCCCGCGCCCGTTCCCGCGCCTCACCGTCCTCGACAACGTCGCCGTCGCCGCCCTGTTCGGCGGCGGCCGGCTGGACTGGGTCGCCGCGCAGCGCGAAGCGCGATACTGGCTCGACTTCGTCGGGCTGGCCAAGCACGCGCTCGCACCGCCGCTCGAACTCAACCTGCATCAGCGCAAGTTCCTCGAACTGGCGCGCGCGCTGGCATCGGTTCCTCAACTCGTGCTGCTCGACGAAGTACTTTCCGGCCTGACACCGGCCGAGGTAACCAACGCGCTCGCCCTCATCCGCGAAATCAACGCGCGCGGCGCGACAATCGTTTTCATCGAGCACAACATGCGCGCCGTTCTCGCGCTTACCCATCGCCTGGTGGTCCTCAACCACGGGCAAGTCATCGCCGAAGGAGCACCGCACAGCGTGGTGCGACAGCCGGCGGTGGTGACGGCATATCTCGGAACCGCCCATGCTTGAGGTCCAAAAGATCGACGTCGCCTATGGCGACGCGCCGGCATTGTGGGATGTCTCCCTCGTCGTCGGCCGCGGCGAACTCGTCGCCGTCGTCGGTCCCAACGGTGCCGGCAAGACCACGTTGGTCAATGCGATCGCGCAGCTGCTGCCGATCCGGGGCGGACGCCTGCGGCTCGACGGCAGCGACGTCACCGGGATCGGCGCCAGGGACCTTTGCCAGCGCGGCGTCGCCCTGGTCCCGGAAGGGCGGCGGCTGTTCGCGAGCATGACCGTCGAGGAGAATCTCGAGCTCGGCTGCTACCGGCGCGAGGCCCGCCGGTTCCACGACGAGAGCCTGGCCCGGGTCTACGGCCTGTTTCCGATCCTGCGCGAGCGAAGGCGCCAGCCTGCGGGAACGCTGTCGGGCGGCCAGCAACAAATGGTCTCGATCGGCCGAGCTTTGATGGCGCGCCCGCGGCTGCTGCTGATCGACGAACCATCGCTCGGCCTCGCGCCGTCGGTGACCCAGCAGGTATTCGACGTCATTCGGGCGATCCACGGCGAAGGCGTCTCGATCCTCCTGATCGAGCAGAACGCTGCGCAAGCGCTCGCGTTGGCCGAGCGCGCGTACGTCCTCGAGGGCGGGCGCGTCGCCGCCGACGGACCGACCGTCGAGCTGCTTGCGCAGCCGCATATTCGCATAGCCTACTTGGGCGAGGACGTCGATGCTCCACCCGCCGCGAGCCGCTGACGACGGTCGCGCGACGACGTTGCACCGTGTCCGGCCGTGCGCCGGTCGCGACGGCGCTTGAACGAGGGACTGCCCGATCATGAAACGCAGCACCGAGCGCTTTCTTACCACCCACACCGGCAGCCTGCCGCGCCCGCCCGATCTGATTCGGACGATGTTCGCCAAAGAAGAGGGCGTGCCGGTCGATCCGGCCGCGCTCGAGCGGCGCGTCGCCGAAGCGGTCGCCGAGGTCGTGCGCCGGCAGGCCAGCGCCGGCATCGACATCGTCAACGACGGCGAGATGAGCAAGCCGAGCTACGCGACCTACATCAAAGACCGCTTGAACGGCTTCGGCGGATCGAGCCAGCCCCTGACCTACCAGGACCTGGTCGACTTCCCGACCCTGGCGCAGCGCGTGTTCGGCGACCCCGGCCGCGCGCGGCGCAAGACGCCAGGCTGCAACGCGCCGATCAGCGTCCGCGATCCGCTCGCGGCCGAACTCGATATCCAGCACCTGAAGGCGGCGGTCGCGGCAGCGCCTCATCAAGAAGCGTTCCTGAGCGCGGCCTCGCCCGGCGTGGTCGCGCTGTTCTTCCAGAACACCTACTACAAGTCGCGCGAGGATTATCTCTTCTCGATCGCCTAAGCGATGCGGCCCGAGTACGAGACGGTGGTCAAGGCTGGGTTCATCCTGCAGATCGACTGCCCGGATCTCGCCATGGGCCGCCACATCCAGTTCGCCGCCGCCGACTTGGCCGAATTCCGCCATCAGGCCGGGCTCAATATCGCCGCACTCAATCACGCGCTGGCGGGCGTTCCGCCCGATCGCGCGCGCGTCCACCTGTGCTGGGGCAACTACGAGGGCCCGCACCACTGCGACTTGCCGCTCGCCGACATCATCGACGTCATTTTCACCGCGCGCCCGGCCGGGCTCTCGTTCGAAGCCGCCAATTCGCGCCACGCGCATGAGTGGATCGTGTTCGATCGGGTCAAGCTGCCGGCGGGCAAAGTCCTAATCCCGGGCGTGCTCGAATCGAAAACCAATTTCATCGAGCACCCCGAGCTGATCGCGCAGCGGATCGGGCGCTACGCCAAGCTGGTCGGGCGCGAAAACGTGATCGCCGGTTCGGACTGCGGCTACGGCACCTGGGTCGGCCAGGCGGCGGTCGATCCCGACGTAGTGTGGGCCAAGTTCGCGGCGATCGCCGAGGGCGCCCGCCGCGCCAGCAAGGAGTTCTGGCGCTAGGCCGCTTCGAAATTCTTGCCGAAGTCGTCGGGGACGTTCGGCCCCCAGATATAGAGCGCGTCGTCGAGCGGCCAGTCCTTGGCCTTCCACCCCTTGGCCGGGATGTGGTCGATGTCGCAGAAATACTCGGCCAGGCTCATCCACGGATCGCGGATGTAGTGGAAGAAGTTGGAGCCGATGACGTGGCGGCCGAGGCCCCAGCCATTTCGGTAGCCGGCATCGAGCAACCGTTTGGCACCGAGCCCGATTTCGTCGATGTTGCCGACCTCGAAGCTCGCGTGATGGAAGCCGGGGCGATCGGATTTGAGGAACGCGACGACGTGATGGTCGCTCGCGCCCTCATTGCGCAAAAACGCGACCACGTCCTTGGCGCGGTCGGAGAGCTTCATGCCGAGCGCGCCGACGTAGAAGTCGATCTGACGGTCGATGTCGGGCGTAAAAAAGAGCACGTGGCCCAAACGGCGCGGCCGAACTTTCATGTCGTGGGGCGGATAACCGCGCTTGCCGACCCGCGCGATGTGGCCGGGCGTGTTGAGCCGCCATAGGTCGCCGCCGCGGGCCGGTGCCGCGGCCGCGACCCGCACGTTGACGAGACGCCCATCCGGATCGTGGACCCACAAGCCCTCGGCTTCATACTCGCGCGGCGGATCGACCAGGCGGTGCCCAGCCCGCTCGATCGAGCGTTTGGTCGCCTCGAACTCGCTCGCCTTGGTGCCGAGGCACAAGTGGTGAAACCGTTTCTGCTTGCCCTCGAGCAGGATGACCTGATCCTGCTTGCGGCCATAACAGCGCATCACGACGGCGCCGTTCGATTTCCTGGTCTCGAGGCCGAAGTCCTCGTAGAACTTGCGGCCGGCGTCGGGGTTGGGAACCGACAACGCGAAATGCTGAAGCGAGCGTATGGTCATGGCCGTTTTCCTCCACGCGGGCAGGCAAAGCGTACACCGGCCCGCCGGCTCCGGGCCACATTCCTTTTGCTGATGAGGCTGGTCCGGCCGAGAATGAGCGCGGTTACGGCCGGCGGATCGCACGGTCCGAACGGCTTTGAATTTGCGTGACGCGTCGATAAGATCGCCCGGCCGTAAACCCGTGACGGACGAAAGGCGGGCCGCGGCGGGCGTTCTAGCGCGCGTTTTTTGGGAGGTCGCGCGTCGATGCAGGTGATCGTCAACGGCGCGATCAACGGCCTAGTGATCGCGGTCCTCGGGCTCGCATTCCAGCTCGTTTACTTGCCGACGAAGGTATTCCACGTCGCGCTCGGGGCGATTTTCGCCGCGGCGCCGTTTTTCGCCCTCGCCTTGCTCAACATCGGCTGGTCGGTGCCGATGGCGTTGCTCGGCGCGCTGGTGTTGGCGACCGCGTTGTCGCTGCTCTGCGAATGGTCGACCCATGCCCCGATCAGCCGCCACCGCGGCTCGTTCACCGCCCATTTCGTCTCGTCGCTCGGCATCTACATCATCATCGTTCAGGCGCTGACGCTCAATTGGGGCGCCGACCTCAAGGTGATCCGCCAGGGGATCGACCCGGTCACGTTCGTGGGCGACGTCGTTCTGACCGCCACCCAGTGGTGGAAAGTCGGCGGCTGCATCGGCATCCTGGTCGCGTTCTATCTGTGGTTGCGGTTCACGCGGATGGGGCTTCAGTTCCGCGGCCTCGCCGACAACCCGAACGAGCTCGCACTGCGCGGCTACAACATCGCGTGGCTCCGCTACGTCGCGTTCGGCGTCTCCGGGGCGATGGTCGGCGCCGCCGCCCTGATGGTGGCGCGCGATACCGGCTTTTTCCCGCACGGCGGCCTGCAAGAGCTGATGCTCGCGATCGTCGCCGCCATCATCGGCGGCCGGCAGTCGTTCGTCGGGCCGGTGATCGGCGGTTTCATCCTCGGGATCGCGCGCATGGAAATCGAGTGGTACATCTCGTCGCGCTGGATCGACATCGCCACCTTCGTCGTCCTCACCTTGTTCCTGCTCCTGCGACCGAACGGCATCATCGTACGCAAGGCGCGCCTCGAGGCGGAGCAGGCATCGTGAACTATCTGCTCCACCTGCTCATTTTCCTCGACATCTACGTGATCGTGGCCCTCAGCCTCAACGTGATCGTCGGCTATGTCGGCCTGCTCACGCTCGCCCACGCCGCCTATTTCGCCATGGGCGGCTATGCCTACGCGCTGGTTTCGCTCCTGCTCGGGTGGGAGTTCGTGCCGGCGGCGATCGCCGCCATCCTGTTCGCGGTCGCGCTGTCGTTCGCGTTGTCGCTGGCGTCGTGGCGTTTGAAGGGCGACTTCTTCGTGCTGTTCTCGCTCGCGGTCCAGGTCGCGGTCTATACCGTGCTGTGGAACTGGCGAAAGTCTGGCGCCCAACCGGGGACGTGGGAAAACCTCACCAACGGCGCCGACGGGCTCAACGCGATCGCGAAGCCCGAGGTGTTCGGCTACAAATTCACCGCGATCGACGAGACCGCGGTCTTGTTCACGGTCGTCATGATCGTGGTGGCGTTGGCGACCCGCCTGATGCTGACCTCGCCGTGGGGCCGCATGCTGAAGGCGATACGCGACGACGAGCTCGCCGCGCGCGGCCTCGGCAAGGACGTCCGCGTCGTCAAGATGCAGGCGATCGGCGTCGCCGCCGCGCTCGCCGGCTTCGCCGGTTCGATGTTTGCCTCGTACATGGCGTTCATCAACCCGATGTCTTTCGACCTGAACCAGTCGATCATGCTCCTGTCGATGATAATCGTCGGCGGCGTCGGCAACGCCTTCATCGGGCCGTTCTTCGGCGCGCTGATCCTGATCGCGATCCCCGAGGCGCTGCGGTTCCTCGATCTGCCGCTGGTCGTCGCCGCCGAGTTGCGGCTGATGGTCTACGGCCTGCTGCTGATCGTGATGATGCGGTGGCGCCCGCAAGGCGTCGCCGGATCCTATCGGATGGAGTAACCGGTGTCCGCGTTCACCCCCACCGTGATGAGCGCCGCCGGCCTCCACAAGCGGTTCGGCGGCCAGATCATCTTGAACGAGACGGCGTTCGAGATGCGCCAGGGCGAGGTGGTGCTGCTGCGCGGCGCCAACGGCGCCGGCAAGACCACCCTCCTCAACATCCTCACCGGCAACCTCGAGCCCGACGCCGGCGCAATCTCGCTCTACACCACCGGCCGCGAGGAATGCTTCCAGTTCCCGCGCTCGTGGGCGCGCAATTTGAACTTCATGGACCACTTCACGCCCGAGCGGATCGCGCGCGAGGGCGTCAGCCGGAGTTGGCAGGACATCCGCCTGTTCCCGACCCACACGCTGCGCGACAACGTTGCGCTCGCGATCCAGAACCAGACCGGCGAAAGTCCGTTCGCGGTGTTTTACAAGCGCGGCCAGATTCGCGCGGAGGAAGCCAAGATCGCCAAGGATGCCGACGCGCTGCTCGCGCAATTCGGCTTGGGCGGCCGCGAATTGTCCTCCGCCGACATGGTCTCGCTCGGGCAGTCGAAACGGGTCGCGATCGCCCGCTCGGTGCTGGCCGGCGCCAAGATCCTGTTCCTCGACGAGCCGCTCGCCGCGCTCGACTCGCGCGGGATCGACGACGTCATGGGCCTGCTCCGCCGCGTGGTCGACGAGCACAAGGTGACGGTGGTCGTGGTCGAGCACGTCTTCAACATCCCGCGCGTCCTCGACATGGCGACCACGGTGTGGACCATCGCCAACGGCCGAATTCAGATCGAGACGCCGGCTGCGGTCGGCGCCCAAGGTCTCCCGACCGAGAGCGACGGCGTCCGGCCGTGGCTGCGCCAGCTCGCCGGGTCTGGCGGTCAAGTCGTCGAACGCCAGTTGCCCGGGGGCGCCCTGCTTTCGCACGTCGCGCTCAAGCCAGGTGCGGCCGAGCCCGCGCTCGACGTCAAGGACCTCGTGGTACGCCGTGGCCGGCGCCCGGTGATCGGCACACCGAGCGCCGACGGCCAGGAAGTCGCCGGGCTCTCGTTCGCGTTGCCGCAAGGGTCGATCGGCGTGCTGCAGGCGCCGAACGGATGGGGCAAGACGACGTTCCTCGAGGCGCTGTCGGGCGTCATTCCGATCGCCCGCGGTTCGATCGCGATCGACGGCAAGGCGGTGCACGATCGTCCGACCTGGGACCGAATCGGCCGGGGCCTCGGCATCCTGCAGAGCCGCGACAACGTGTTCCCGAATCTCCTGGTCGACGAAGCGATCAAATTGGCCGGCGTCCCCGAAGTGCCCGAGCACATAAAGCCGTTTCTCGGGCGCCGGGTCGCCGCGCTTTCGGGCGGGGAGCGTCAGAACGTCGCCGCGGTCTGCGCCCTCTACGCCCGACCCAACGCGGTCAACGTGCTCGACGAACCCTTCGGCATGCTGGACGCCAAGGCGATCGGCCGCCTGCAGTCCGAGATCGTCGCCCGCAATAGCGGCGCCACGCTGATGCTGCTCCCTGCGGCGTCCAACTAGGAGCCGTGTTTCCGTTAAGTTCCGTGCCTTCCCCTTGCCGACTGTGACGCGGCATGGCAGGACTCCGGGTCTTTCGACGGGCGCCCGGGGAGGGGTCCGAAGTCGACAGGTTTAATCAGGAGGCTAACGATGGTACGCAACACGTTTGTGACAAGTCTGGCGGCGATCGCGGTTGCCCTCGGGCTGGGCTTGACCGGGGGCAACGATGCCTCGGCGCAGGCCGTCAAGATCGCCGGCAATATTCCGCTCACCGGCCCGGTTGCCGCGTTTTCGGGCGGCGCCTTCAAGGGTTTCGAGCTGGGGCTCGAAGACGGGTGCAAGGAGACCGGCGCCGACTGCAAGCAGTTCAAGCTCGACGCCCAGGACAACGCCGAAAAACCGGAACAAGCGCAGTCGGTCATTCAAAAGCAGTTGCTCGACAATCCGTCGGTTATCATTTCGGGGACCAGCCCGAGCTCGAACGCGATCGCGCCGACCGTCGACGCCAAGGGCATCCCGCACTTCATGATCGCGTTCGACGCTTTCATCACGCAGAAGGGCAAGGACCGCTTCCGCATCCTGCCCAACTTCAAGATCGCGCCGAACGCCTACTTCCGCTACATGGATATCAAGAAGCCGAAGAAGGTGTTCAACATGGTGTTGAACATCTCGTCCGAGCGCGACATGTTCGCGTTGATCATCGAACCCGAACTCAAGAAGCGCGGGATCGAGTTCCAGACCGAATACTACGACTTCGGCAACAAGGACTACTCGGCCTTGGCGCTCAAGGCGCGCGCCTACAACCCCGACATGGTGATCGTCGAAGGGTTCTCGTTCCACGTTTATCCCGCGCTCAAGTCGCTGCGTACCTACGGCTTGGCCGACAAGCCCGGCCGCGTCATCGCCGCGCTCGACATGATCGACCTGATCTACAACAAGACCGACCGCAACGAGCTCAAGGGCTTCGCGTTCCTGATCCCGGATTTCGAGCTGCCGGGCAAGAACCCGAAGGCGGGCGAGTGGCGGGCGCGCTTCAAAGCCAAGTACAACTCGGATCCGACTTACGTCGAGGCTTATGCCTACGACACCGCCCGCGTGGTCGTCGCCGCCTACAAGAAGGCAGGCAAAGTCGACACCGCGTCGATTCTCTCGGTGATGCCGTTCGACGGCTTGGTCGGCAAGATCGAACTCGATCAAGACCGCGACATCAAGGGCAGCGTCTCGATCGCGATCTTCAACGACAAGGGCGACATCGAAGAAGTCAAGGCGGGCATGTAACCGCCGCGATCGTCGAAATCGCGAAGGGCGCCGGAGCAATCCGGCGCCCTTTTTTCGTCGCTGTCCCACATCGAGGGACGCGGAGCGAGCCGGGCAGTAACTAGCGGTTGACCTCGTCCATCCACTCGTCGGGGTAGCGTCCGCCGGCGGCGACGTTGGGCGGGTTAAGGGCATCGATCGCCGCGATATCCGCCGCCGTCAGCTTGACGTTCGCCGCGCCGATATTCTCTTCGACGAACGCGACTCGGTCGGCGCCTTGGATCGGCACCACGTTCGGTTGCTTGGCAACGATCCAGACGAGCGCCAGTTGCGCGAGGGTGCAGCCCTTGGCGTCGGCGATCGCGCGCACGTTGGCGAGGATCTGCTGGTTCCTCTCGACGTTGGCACCCTGGTAGCGCGGCAGCGTGCCGCGGATGTCGGTCGCGTTGATATCGGACGCTTTCTTGATCGCGCCGGTCAGGATGCCGCGCCCCAACGGGCTATAGGCGACGAAGCCGATGCCGAGTTCCTCGCACGCCTTGAACAGGACCTGTTCGGGTTCGCGCGACCACAGCGAGTACTCGGTCTGAAGGGCGGCGATCGGATGAACCCCATGTGCGCGGCGAAGCGTCGTCGGGTTGACTTCGGAAACGCCAATGTGACGGACCTTGCCTTGCTCGACCAGGCGCTTCATCGCCCCGATCGAGTCCTCGATCGGCACCTTGGGATCAACGCGGTGAAGGTAGTAGAGGTCGATGTGGTCGAAACCCAGCCGCTGCAGGCTGTCGTCGCAAGCCTTGGCGCAGCGCGTCGGCGACCCGTCGACCCCGTTGGGCCAGCCGCGCTCGTTCCAGATATGCCCCCACTTGGTCGTGAAGAAGACCTCGCGCCGCCGGGGCTTGACGATCGGACCGACGAAGCGCTCGTTGTCGCCGCCGCCATAGAGATCGGCGGTATCGAACATGGTTACGCCGAGGTCGATTGCACGATTGATGGCGCGCCGCGCTTCCGAATCGTCGCGCCCGCCATACCAGCCGGCCATCGCCATGCAGCCCATGCCGATCATACCGACCATAGGCCCGTTTCTGCCTAGACGTCGTTGTTCCACGGTCGCGGTTCCTTTCCCAGTCGCGGCGCTTCCTATAGCGCCCCGCCTCGCGTTCGCGCAACCGGCGGCAGGCTTTGTCGCGGCGCGCGTGCCGATTATAGTGACGGCAAACTCGGGGAGCCTACGATGATGAAGTTCGGTGTCGGGCAGTCGGTCACACGCAAGGAGGACGCGCGTCTCATTACCGGCCGCGGACGCTTTACTGACGACATCGCGATCGCCGGCCAGGCTTACGGCTACGTGCTGCGCTCGCCGCACGCTCATGCCCGCATCGAGCGGATCGACGTCGCGCCAGCCAAGAAGCACCCCGGCGTGGTCGCGGTCCTGACGGGTACCGATGTCGCCGCCGCCAAGCTGAACTCGCCGCCCGCGTTCGGCCCCGATAAGAACCGCGACGGAAGCCCGAGCAAACGGCCGCCGCACCCGCTGCTCACCAGCGACGTCGTCCGTCACGTCGGCGACCCGGTCGCGTTCGTCGTCGCGACGACCCTCGCCGCCGCGCGCCACGCGGCCGAGCTGATCCAAATCGACTACGCCCCGCTTCCCGCCGTCGTCGAAACCGCTAGAGCGATGGCGCCCGCCAGTCCGCTGGTATGGCCCGATAGCGCCCGCAACCTCTGCCTCGATTGGGAGCAAGGCGACCGCCAGGCGACCGCAGCCGCCTTCGCCAAGGCTTCGCATGTCACGACCGTCGATCTCGTCAACAATCGCCTAGTCGTCAATGCGATGGAGCCGCGCTCGGCGATCGGCGAGTACGACGCCACGTCCGACCGCTACACGCTGACGACGCAGACTCAAGGGACGCGCAGCATGCGCGGCATCCTGGCCGCCGTGCTCGGACTGCCGGAAGAGAAATTCCGGGTCGTCACCCCCCCCGACGTCGGCGGCGGGTTCGGCATGAAGGGCCAGTTCTACGCCGAGATGGCGCTGGTGGTGTGGGCGGCGAAGCAAGCCGGCCGCCCCGTCAAATGGGCGAGCGACCGCAGCGAAGCCTTCTTGAGCGACATCCAGGGCCGCGATCACGTCACCACGGCGCGGCTGGCCCTCGACCGTGACGGCAAGTTCCTGGCGCTCCACGTTCGGACCGTCGCCAACATGGGCGCGTATCTCTCGACCGTGGGGCCGCTCATCCCGACGCTCGCATGCGCCGGTATGCATACCGGAGTCTACGCGATCCCGGTCGCCCACAACGAAGTCGCGTGCGTCTTTACCCACACCGTCCCGGTCGATGCCTACCGCGGCGCCGGGCGCCCCGAAGCCTCGTACATGATCGAGCGCCTCGTCGATGCCGCGGCGCGCGAACTCGAATTCGACCCGGCCGAGCTGCGCCGGCGCAACTTCATCCCGGCGTCGGCGATGCCGTTCGCGACTGCGCTCGGGCTTACTTACGACAGCGGCGAGTTCACCCGCACCTTGGCCGAGACGCAGGCCGCCGCCGATTGGGACGGGTTCGCGGCTCGGCGCGCGGCCGCGGCCACGCGCGGGAAGCGGCGCGGCCTCGGTCTCGCCTACTACATCGAAACCTGCGCCGGCCCTATGCTGGGCGGCGAGAAAGTGACGCTTCGCTTCGCCGGCGGCAAGGTCGGCATCGTCATCGGTACCCAGGCTTCAGGCCAAGGCCACGAGACCGCCTTCGCACAGGTGCTGTCCGAGCGGCTGGGGATCGATCTAGACCGCATCGAATTGATCCAAGGCGATTCCGACATCGTACCCGCCGGCATGGGTACCGCCGGGTCGCGCTCGCTCACGACCGGCGGCAACGCGGTCACGGTCGCAGCCAACGATCTGATCGAAAAGGGCCGGCGCGCGGCGAGCGAGCTGTTCGAGGTCGCCGGCACCGACCTGCGCTTCGAGGCCGGCATCTTCACCGTGGTCGGCACCGACCGCCGCGCCAGCCTGTTCGACCTCGCCGACGCCATGCGCACGGGCAAGATCAAGGGCGGCGATCTCACCGGCGTCGGCGAATGGGCCCCCACCAACGCGACCTATCCCAACGGCTGCCACATATGCGAGGTCGAACTCGATCCCGAGACCGGCCGCTTCGAACTGGTCGCTTATGCCGTTGTGGACGATTTCGGCCGCGTCATCAATCCGCTGCTCCTCGCCGGCCAGGTTCACGGCGGAATCGTCCAAGGTGCCGGCCAGGCGATGATGGAGAACACGCTCTACGACCCGCAGTCGGGTCAGCTCCTCACCGCGTCGTTCATGGATTACGGCATGCCGCGGGCCGAGGATTTCCCGGCCTTCACCGTCCGCTACAACGAGATCCTCTGCCGCACCAACGCGCTCGGTGCCAAAGGCGCGGGCGAAGCCGGTACCGTCGGCGCCTGCCCGGCGATCGTCAACGCCGTGGTCGACGCGCTGAGCGGCGACGGGGTCAGGCACATCGATATGCCGCTCACGCCCGAGCGGGTGTGGCGCGCGATCCGTTCCGCGCGCGCGGCCTGAGCGGCCGTGCATCCCGCGGACTTCGCCGCCACGACCCCGCGCTTTCGACCGGAACAGTATTTCGCGGGTCGCGGCCAGGCGACCGGGTTTCTTCAGTATCGCTCCGGCCACCCGCGCCGCTCGTTCTTGCTCGATATCGCGGGCCGCTACGACGGACGGACGATCGTCCTGGATGAAGTGTTTCGCTTCGGCGACGGCGGCGTTCTCGAACGCGCGTGGCGGTTTACCCGCCACGACGAGCACCGCTACGAAGCGACCGGCGATAATGTGGTCGGGACCGCGCGCGGTGCATGCTACGGCTGCGCGCTCTTTCTCAGCTACGATATTGCGCTCGAGGTGCGCGGCAAGCGCCGCGTCGTTCATTTCGACGACCGCCTTTACCTGCAGCCGAACGGTACCGTCATCAACGTTGCCGTCATCACCAAGTTCGGGATCAAGGTCGGCGGTCTGACGGCGTTTTTTCAGCGGCTGCCTTGACAGCACCGCGCGCGGCCGCCGGCCCCATCATCCGCCGCATCGCCGCGAAGTAGAGCGGATAGGGCAACAGCCGGAGGCCCTTCACCAGCCAGGTGAAGCGTTTGGGGAACGTCACCTCGAAGCGCATCGACCGCAGGCCGGCGTAGAATCGGCGCGCGGCGTCATCGGGTTCCAGCAGGAACGGCATCGTGAACGCGTTCTTGGCGGTCAAGGGCGTGCGCACGAAGCCCGGATTGACGACCTGGATCGCAACGCCAGCGGGTTCGAGTTCGAAGCGGAGGCTCTCGCAGAGCGCGATCAAGGCGGCCTTGGACGCGCAGTAGGGTCCGGCCGAGGGCAGGCCGCGGTAGCCCGCGACCGAGGCGACGACGGCGATACGACCGCGCCCGCGCGCGACCATGGCTGGCACCGTCGCTTCGAGCACATGCATGACGCCCATGACGTTTACTTCGAACACGCCGCGAAAGCGTTCGCTATCGGGTTCCGTTCCGCGCATCGGGTTGCCGATACCGGCGTTGGCGATGACGAGATCGAGCGGCCCGATCGCGTTTCCGATCGCGGTGGCCGCGCGGGCGACGGCGGCGCGATCGGTCGCATCGAGCGGAAAGACGACGACCTTCCCGCCGGCGGCGGTTGCTTCCGCGCTCAAGGAATTCAGGTTTTCGACGTTGCGCGCCGAGGCGGCGACGACGGTCCCGTGGCGCGCCAATTCGAGCGCGACGGCGCGGCCGATGCCGGTGCTGGCGCCGGTAATCCAGGCGGTCGCGAACGGCGGACCGGAGTCCGCCATCTATGCGCGCAGCTCGTATTCGATCAGCGAGCCGCGATTCTCGAACGCGAGCCGGACGACTTCGTTGCCGGCGTCGTACCAGAGGTCGAGGGTAAGTTCGCCGGTGATGCTGAACTTCCGCGCCGGCACCAGCGTCGCTTTGATTTTGACCGGTTCGGCGCCGCGCTCGAGAATCTTGACGTCGAGCAGCTTGCCATTCACCGAATTGAGCAACGCGGTCTGGTGCACCGTCGCCGGGTTCCAGTAGCTGGTCGGCACGATCGTCGGCAGCAGCGTTCGCTCGTCGGTCTTGCCGTCGGTCGTGACCGAGGTACGAAATCCGTCGGCGGCCTGCCGGCCATTGATCGTGTACTTCTTGCCGTTCTCGACGGTATCGGTGTCGATGGTATGAAGCTTGCCGTCCCGCCACACCTCGCGGTTATGGTGCTGCAGGGAATAGAGCGTCACGAACGCGAGCTTCACTTTAAGGGCGACGTCGACATCGACCGCCACACCGGCGCCGTCGCGCGCGAACGAGATCGTATGATGCCCGATCTGGTTGCCGTCGCGGAGGACGACGAAATTCCGGTCGGCGGGGAGCGCGCCCTGACCGATGGCCGGCCACGGCGCCAATACGGCCGCAGCCCCCAGACCACCAACTCCGGCCAGCACCTGTCGTCGGTTCAGCATGTCTCGACCCTCGGCTCTCGATCGGCCAGGATTCTACCATGCGGGCTCGCGGCTGGTAGCGGCACGAGGGGCGAGGTGTCGCAGTCCGTCCTCGCCCGCGTCAAGCGGCAAGGCGGCGACGGATCGCGCGAGCCCGGGCGCTACTGCGCCTTCTTGAGAAACGCGATCAGATCGGCGCGCTCCCTGTCGTCGCGGATACCCTGAAACACCATCTTGGTGCCCGGGATGTGCTTCTTGGGGTCGAGCAGATAGGCATCGACCGCCTTTTCGTCCCAAACGACGCCCGACTTCTTCATCGCATCGGAGAATTTATAATCGTCGGTCGAGGCCGCTTTGCGCCCAAACAGATTATGAAGGTTGGGACCGGTGGTTTTTTTCTCGCCCGCTTTCACCGAGTGGCAGACCGCGCATTTCTTGAAGGCTTTCTCGCCGCGCTCGGGGTCGCCCCCCGACTGTGCGTGCGCCGGCGCTCCCGCCGCAACGATCGCGATTACCGAAACCGCCAGTAAACGACACCATTCGTGCATGACACCCATCCCGTCAACTCGTCGCCACGTTCAGTCTATCCCACTCCAGAATCTCGGCTCGCAGATTCCGGAAGCGATCATGCGTCTCGTCGCCGAACAGCGGATCGAACCGCGCCGCTTCGGCACGGATCGTATGCCAATCGGCGGCGGTGAGCGTCATGTCGGCGGCCGGGAAGAAGAACTCTTCTTCCATCGCCATGTGCGTTCGGTAGGTCTCGACGAAGTCGAACAACAGCGCGGTCAGCCGTTCGCGCGGCACTTCGGCCTCGAGCCTGATCGCCTTGAGCGCCTTGGCGAAAGCCTGGGCTTCCGCCCCCAGCTTCGCGTGCTGAGCGATGAAATTGCCAGCGCCCTTGGCGCGCTCGGCGTTGCGCTCGCGGATTTTTTGGAAGACCAAGTCTTCCTTGGGATGATGGTAGCGGTCGGGGTAGTCGAGGCAATATTCGGCGATATCCTCTAGCAAGTCCCAATCCGGATGACCGCCGGCCGTGAAGATGTCGCGCTGCCGCTCGAGGATCGCGAGCAGTTTACGCATATTGTTTTGGTCCTCGACCAGTTCGCTCAGGAGACGTGCGGTCATGTGGCTTACCCCGAGACGCAACTCTAGGAGCGGGCGCCGCCGACCGCCTTTGACTTAAGTTAAGCGTTAGAAATCGGGAGCTTAGCGCTAGAGATCGAGCCGCCCTTGGCGCGCCGGCGCCGCCGGGTAAACGACCCGCCCGCCTGCCTCGAGCTTCGCGAACGGCGTCAGCGCACCCGGTTCGGCGGCGTTGGGGCCGACCAGGTGCGCGATCGCGAATCCGTCGGCGATCAAACGATCGGCGATGATCTGGCGGTGACAATGGCGCCAGTCGCGCTCGGCGCACATGATCGCGCTCGGTGCGGCCGCCGCGCGGGCGCGAAGCTCGGCGAACGCACGCGCGAACGCGGCCGTTCCGGCGTAATCGGCGAAGGCGCGGAACGCCGGGTCTCTCCAGCCGGCATTGACCGCGCTGGCGGACGCGCCCTCGCGAAGGCCACCGAGATCGGGCATCGCGTGATAGCGGATGCCGTGGGCCGGGAGCGCCGCCATCAGGGCCTTGCCATTGAAGTGCGGGTTGAAGCGCGTGCGCGGGATGCGCCGGACGTCGATCAGGTCGGTGACGCCGGCCTCGCGCAGCAGCGCAACCAATTCGGCGAGCGAGCGGCGCGAATGACCGACGGTGAAGGCGCGGACGGCGACGGTCGGGGCCATGGCGGCGACGATGGCCCAGGGGCGGCCCTTCAATCAAGCGCCGCGGCGGCAACTTGAACGCCCACCCCGCGTGTGATTGGCTGCGGCCCAGTCTGCGAGAGGTCCGCGATGCATCCGCTCCGTTCGTTCCTGTTCACGCCCGGCAACCATCCACGCAAGGTCGAAAAGGTGTTCTCAGTCGGCGCCGACGCCGTCATCCTCGACCTCGAGGACGCGGTCGCCATCGCCGAGAAGGTCGCGACCCGCGCCACCATCGTCGAGGCGCTGAAGCGGCCGCACCGCGGTCTTGGGTACGTCCGCGTCAATGCGATCGACACGGTCTACTGCTACGGCGACATCTTGGCGATCGTCGGGCCGTGGCTCGACGGCATCGTGCTGCCCAAGGTCGAAGCCGCCGATCAACTGAAAACGATCGACTGGCTGTTGGCGCAGGTCGAACGCGAGCGCGGCCTAGCCGTCGGCAAGATCGACCTGCTCCCGATCGTCGAGACCGGGCTGGGCGTCCATCGCCTGGACGAGATTTGCGGTTCGAAGACGCGGGTCAAGCGGATCTCGTTCGGCGCCGGCGACTATACGCGCGACATGGGTCTTAAATGGTCGGGCGAGGAGCAGGAACTCGCCTTCACCCGCGCCAAGATGGTGCTGGCCTCGCGGGTCGCCGAGCTCGAGGCGCCGATCGACACCGTATTCATCGACCTCAAGGACCGCGTTCACCTCGAAGCCTCGATCGCGACCGCCCTCAATGTGGGCTTTCAGGGCAAACTCTGCATCCACCCCGACCAAGTGCCGCTCGTGAACGACGCGTTCACCCCGACCGCGGCCGAGGTCGCGCGCGCCGAGAAGATCATCGCCGCGTTCAAGAAGGCCGAAGCCGAAGGCTCGGCGTCGATCCAGGTTGACGGCTACTTCGTCGACTACCCGATCGTCGTCAAGGCGCAGCGTGTGCTCGACATCACGGCGCGGATCAAGGCGGCCGCTGAGGCGCAAAGTTAGCTAGATTGTGTTCGGCATAGTCTATGTAGTTCCGCAATGTAGGCCGCAACCGTGATAACCGTGATTTCCTATTAAATTGAAACTGGTGGGAGTGATTAATAGCATGGCGTATCGCGACTGAGCCGGCCTTCGACAAAAGGCTCACGTTCGCCGAGGTAGCTGGTATAGGAATGCCGGTACGTCGCGATTCGGGGGAAGGCGTGGTGAAAATGTTCACCTCAATAAGGGGGCCAGCTGAAGAATGCGAACACGCAAGCGACCTACGCCGATCCTGCGAAAGTTGCCTGGGGCGACCGCTTACTCGACCGCCTATGGAGCGATGCTCCTAGGGGATGCCGAAAAGCTGCTTCGCAGCCGGGACCTCGCCTCGCTGCACGGAAAAGTCCAGCTTATCTTCACCTCCCCACCTTTCCCACTGAACCGAAAAAAGAAGTACGGCATGTCCGTCGTCAGATCATTTGAGACTGATCGAAGGCTTTATTAATGGAGGCTTCGGCCCATCTGGTTTGTCAGTCTAGGCGGTGGCTTGCTGGTGCAGCAAGCGGCGGTGCTCGATGGTCCTGCGCTTGATCGTGTTCCTCCTTTCCAGGATGGCCTGCCCACGTCCGGCGTAAACATCGGCCGGCGTCAGGTTGCCCAGGCTTTCGTGGTAGCGGCGATGATTGTAGTGGTCGACGAACGTCCCGATCCGCGCCTCAAGA
>Ga0194131_10003585_pt1 | contig 24314 bp, 23 predicted proteins | sample TA2KigO120mmetaG_FD_148631 | JGI IMG/M metagenome (GOLD analysis project Ga0194131, IMG submission 148631) | Freshwater microbial communities from Lake Tanganyika, Tanzania - TA2015053 Kigoma Offshore 120m | ecosystem: Environmental > Aquatic > Freshwater > Lake | place: Tanzania: Lake... | reverse complement strand
ATGGGCTCACTGCGCCGCTCACTGCATCGACACGCCACCGCAGACCAAATAGACCCCGCCACAGCACCCAATCCGCAGGCTGGGCCGCAGGCCATGCCCTCATCGGCGATGCTTCGTCGTCAATGATTGGGTTCCTCGAGGTGTCCGATTATTGAATCGCCGGGCAACAGCCCAGGCTCGGGCATTGCGAGATAGCGGACCAGCAGCGCCACAACCTGGACCACGTGGACGCTGAACAGGACCCACATCACCTTGGTGGCGCTCAGTCGCCGCGGCACTTCAGGCAGCGCCGATCGGACCAGCGGCGGGGTCACGGAGACCGGCCGCGCAAGGCCTCGCGCAGCATGGCGAAGCCAACGCGCACGCTCTCCTCGCGTATGGCGCCACGGCCGATCGCGCCCAGTTCCAGCCGGCGGTGGCCCTGGCCGCCGTCTCGGCCAGCGGTCGCCAGGTGCACCAGGCCGACCGGCTTGCCGGCGGAGCCGCCGCCCGGTCCGGCGATGCCGGTCACGGCCACGCTGAGCAGCGCCCGCGAGCGGGCAATGGCGCCCAGCCCTTCCGCTCACCTGCGAGTCAGGTGATGAACGACTTCGCCGGCGACGGTTTCGTCACCGAGCCGAACTGGGAACGTGCTGACGGGGATGACGTGGCGGACGACGAAGCTCTGCCCGTAGGTTGGAGTGTCAAGGAGTGGGAGCTGAAACGGGCCATGAGCCTGGCCCTTCGCCTCGTGAAAGCCGGGACTCCGCTGGGACCCGCGATCATGTGTAAGCGCCGGGGCAAAAATCCCCCACTGAAGCGGCCGGATTGTCCGGTTGCGCCGGAGTAAAAATCCAGCAGCAGATAGCTCTTTGCGGTTTTGGCAGAGGGCGGAGGGATGAAGAGCGTGGAACTTTACAGGCAGGTCCGCCACGCGGTTCGGATTGAGGATCTGAGCCGTCGTGAGGCGGCTCGGCGGTTCGGGCTGGATCCTCGGACGGTTGCGAAGATGCTGGTCTTCTCGGTTCCGCCCGGGTACCGGCGTAGCCGGCCGCCGGCACGGCCGAAGCTGGACCCGTTCGTCGGTATCATCGATCAGATCCTGGAGGATGATAAGGGCCGTCCATCGAAGCAGCGGCATAGCTCGAAGCGGATCTTCGAGCGGCTGCGCGCCGAGCACGGGTATGGCGGCGGGCTGACGATTGTGAAAGACTACGTGCTGATGCAGCGTCAGCGGCAGCGCGAGATGTTCGTGCCGCTGCGGCACGATCCCGGTCATGCTCAGGCCGACTTCGGCGAGGCGCTGGCTGTGATCGGCGGGGTGGAACGGAAGATCCACTTCTGTGGACATGCCGCTGCGCTTGGACGACGCTGGCGCGTCGCCCACATGCCTACAGCCGCCGCAACAGCAACTGGCAGCATCAAAGGATGACAGGGGAAGGCGCGGCTCCACCTTAGAAAGGCCTCATCGTGGTCCCACAAAAGGGGTCCACTTCACGCCGTCATTGCGGGCTCCTCTTCATCGTCAAGGGCCGCCCGCCAGGACCAAGGTCCGCCGCGAGCCGCCCCACGCGGATCCGACATCGCAACGCCTAAGGGCGCTGCCAGAGGGGCCCGGAACCGCATGCACAGGCTGAAACATGGGAGCGGTTGGCGGCGTTTCAAGCCGGCCTCGCCAGGCGCGGCGGCGTTGCGCCGGGTTCAGGTGGTCAAGCTGTATTTCGGGTCGAGCCGGCGCACCAGCCAGGACAGCGCGTAGCAGCACAAGAAATAGCCCGCCGCCATCGTGGTGTAGAGCGCGTAGGGCGCAAAGTCCCGATTGTTCACCAGGATGATGGCGCGGAAAAAGTCGATCAGGCCGATGACGTAGACCAGCGAGGTGATCTTGAACATCATCACGATATGCGCGACCAGCGCCGGCAGCATGTTGCGCAACGCCTGCGGCAGCACGACGCGCAGAAAGATCGTGCCGTGCGACAGGCCGGTGACGAGGCCGCTTTCGACCTGCACCCGCGGCACGGACTGCAAGCCGGCGCGCACCACTTCGGCGAGATACGCGGCGGCGATCATCGACAGCGAGGCGATCGCGGCGGCCCAGGCCGACAGCGCCTGTCCGGTCATCGCCGGCCATGTGAAAAACACCCAGAAGATCACCATGAGCTGTGGCACCGCGCGCAGCAGCTCGACATAGCCGACCGCCAAGTGGCGCAAGCCCGGCGGCGCCGCCAGCCTGGCCGCCGCGAGCGCGATGCCCGCGACCATCCCGATGCCGACCGAGACAAGCGTCAGCAGCCACGAGATGCCCAGGCCGCGCAGCAGGAAGGGCGCGCTCTGCCACACCACAGGCCAACGGAAATCACGGCAGAGCCAGGCGACGCCGGCTAGCGTCGCCAGCAGACCCGCCCACCAGAGGATCGCCTTGTGTCGCTCGCTCAAGCCGGCGTCCCTCATCGCCCGCTCACGCCAGCCTCAGGCGGCGCTGCAGCAGCGCCATACCGCCGGCGATCGCCAACGCGATCAGCACGTAGCACGCCGTCGCCACGCTCGCCGCCTCAAAGCCACGAAACGTCTCGCTCTCGATGTTCTGCGCCTGGAAGGTCAACTCCTGCACGCCCACCAGCATGACGATGGCCGAGTTCTTCACCACCTCGATGAACTGGTTGGTGAGCGGCGGCAGCACCAGGCGGAAGACCTGTGGCAACAGGACATGGCGGAAAACCTGGAAGCGGCTGTGTCCCAGCACCAGTGCCGCCTCGCTCTGTTCGCGCGGGACTGAGCGGAAGCCGGAAGCAATGACATCGGCGACATAGGCGCTCTGATGCGTGATCAACGCCAGGTATCCCGCCGCCATCGCGTCCAGCCCGACCGCGAAGTAGAGGAAGAACAGCTTGACCACGACCGGCAGGTTGCGCAGCAGCTCGACATAGGCAGCGACCAGGCGCCGCGTGAAATAGCCCGGCAGGGCGCCCAAGCAGCCGACCAGCGTGCCCAGCGCCAAGCTGCCGACGAGCGACCACGCCGACAGATCCAGCGTCAGCTTGAGGCCATCCGCCAGCGCCGCCCGGTACTCCCACACCACTTCCCAATTCAGCGCCACGGGCGCGGCGCCCGGCGGTCCGTTGGACGATCCCTCGGCCTCAGTTCTTCTCGCCGACGCCCGGCTGCAAGCGGAATTGCGACCACAGCATGAAATTCGGTTCCTGGCCGAAATGCTTGGCGTAAAGCTGCTGGTACTTCCCCTGGAACCACAATTCCTGCAGCGTCAGGTTGACGAAATCGCGCCACTTGGAATCGTTCTCCCGCACGCCGATCGCCCAGGGATCGACGAAGAAATCCTTGCCCACTTCCAGGTTCGGATTCTTCTTGGCGAAGGCGACGCCATTGAAGCGGTTGACGCCGACGGCATCGACCTTGCGGTTCTGCAGCGCGACGATGGCATCGGGAAACTCCTGGAACAGCACGATGTCGGCGTTCGGCAGCTGTTCCTTCAGGAGGTCGATGATGAAACTGCCTTGCGTGGTCGCCAATTTCTTCGGCGGGCCATAGTCCTTGACGTTCAGGCTGTCGCCCTTGCGCACCACGATGGTGACGCCGTCCCAGACATAGGGGATGGAGAAGTCCACCACCTCGTCGCGCTTCACCGTGGGCGTAGTCGGACCGATGTCGGCGTCGATGCTGCCGTTCTCCAGCAACGGGATGCGGGTCTTCGAGGTGACCTGCACGAACTCCACCTGCACGCCTAGCTTCTCGGCCATGATGCGGGCGATGTCGGGCCCGAAGCCGTCCGGCTTTCCGGCCGTGTCGATCGAGCCGACCGGCGGGAAATCGAAGCGCACGCCGGCCTGGAACTTGCCGGTGCGCTTGATCTTCTCCAGCGTGCTCTCCGCCGCCGCCGGCAGGGCCGCGACCGCCAGCGCCGCCAGCAGCCAGCCGGCCAGTGACCACCATTTCCTTTTCATGGCTCTCCCCCGTCTCGCCAAGCCGTCATGCTCTCAATGTTGCAGGATATTGTCCAGGAAGCGTCGCGCCCGCTCGCTCGCAGGCTGAGCGAAGAAGGCGCTGGCGTCGGCCTGTTCGACGATCCGCCCTTCGTCCATGAACACGACGCGGTCGGCCGCCTCGCGCGCGAAACCCATTTCGTGCGTGACGACCGCCATGGTCATGCCGCTGCGCGCCAGATCGCGCATCACGTCCAGGACTTCGCGGATCATCTCCGGGTCCAGCGCCGAGGTCGGCTCGTCGAACAGCATGATGCGCGGCTCCATCACCAGCGCCCGCGCGATCGCCACGCGCTGCTGCTGGCCGCCCGACAGCTGGCTCGGCCAAGCCTCCAGCTTGTCCGACAGACCGACCCGGGCCAGCATCGCCCGCGCCCGTTCCTCCGCCGCACCGGGGCTGAGCCCGCGCACCTTGCGCGGCGCCAGCGTCAGGTTGGCCAGCACCTTCATATGCGGGTAGAGGCTGAAGCGCTGGAACACCATGCCGATATTGGCGCGGAAGGCACGGTCCGACAGCGCCTTGGCGTCCAGCTGGCGGCCCATGACGCGGATGCTGCCGGCCTGCGCCCCCTCCAGGCCGCAGATGCAGCGCAACAGCGTGCTCTTGCCCGAGCCGCTGGGACCACAGATCACCACCACGCTGCCGGCCTCGACCGCCAGATCAATGTCGCGCAGCACCTGTGCCTTGCCGAACCACTTGCTGACCCCGGCGAAGGCGATGATCGGTTCGGCCATGGCGCGGTTCAATTCGCCGTCATGCCGCCGTCGATCACCAATTCGCTGCCCGTGACCCAGGAGGCTTCGTCCGACGCCAGGTAGAGGCAGCCCATGGCGATGTCGGCGGGCGTGCCGAAGCGGCCGAGCGGCGTTGCTTCCAGGCGCTTTTTCGCCACGTCCGGGTTGGCGTGTCCGGGCCGGGTCATCGGCGTGTCGACAAAGCCCGGGTGGATGGAATTCACCCGGATGCGGTCGGGTGCGTATTGAATGGCGGCGGCCTTGGAGAAGATGCGCACCGCCCCTTTGGAGGCGTGGTAGGCGGCGTTGCCGAACGAGCCGACGATGCCGCAGATCGAGGAGATGTTGATGATCGAGCCGCCGCGGGCCCGCTGCAACGGGGCAATCGCGTATTTGGTGCCCAGGAACACGCCCGTGGCGTTGACCCGCATCACCTGCTCCCACTGGGCAAGCGTCTGCTCTGCCAGGCGCGGCCCGGCGGTCTGCGTCAACTGGATGTTCTGCGTGGGGTCGCGGCCGGAAATGCCGGCGATGTTGGCCAGCACATCCAGCCGGCCGAAGTGCCGCTCGGTCTCGTCGATCAGCGCGATCCACTGCGGCTCCTGACAGACGTCAAGCGCGCGGAACAAGGCCGTGCCGCCCGCCGTCTCGATCTCCCGCGCCACGGCCTTGCCCAGGCTGGCATCGCTGTCGGCCAGCACCACCCTGGCGCCGTGCAGGGCGAAGGCCCGCGCCGTTTCGGCGCCGATGCCGGAGGCGCCGCCGGTGACAATCGCGACCTTGTCACTGAGCCGCTTGCCCGGTTGCATGGGCACCCCCGCTAGTTCGCCGGCGGATGCATGGAGGCGCCGGTCGCGGTGCGGGCGCCGTCCACCACCCAATGCGCGCCGTTCACGTTGCCGGCAAGGTCGGAGCACAGGAACAGCACCACTTGCGCCACCTCCTCGGCCGTGCCGAAGCGGCCCGAGGGGATCACCGCCTGATAGCGCTTTTCCGCCGCCGCCGGATCGCCGGGACTGATCTGCCTGGCCAGATCGTGGATCATGCGGGTTTCGATCGGGCCCGGGCAGACCGCGTTGACGCGGATGCCGAGCCGGGCCATCTCCGCGCCCGCCGTCTTGGTCAGGCCGATCACGCCGTGCTTGGAGGCGACATAGGCCGACATGCCGACGGTCGCCACCAGACCGGCGACCGAGGCGGTATTCACCACGGCACCCGACTTCTGCCGCACCATCACCGGCAGCACGTGTTTCAGGCCCAGGAACACGCCCTTCAGGTTGACCGCGATCACCTGGTCGAACACTGCCTCGTCGTAGTCGACGGTCGGCTTCACGCTGCCCTCGATGCCAGCATTGTTGAAGAAGCAATCGATCCGGCCATAGGCCGAGAGCGCGTCCTTGACGTAGTTCTGCACCTCGGCCGAGCGGGTGACGTCGGCGGCGACGAAGCGCGCTTCGCCACCCTGCTGGCGGATGGCGCCGGCCGTGCCCTCGCCGCCCGCCGCGTCCCGGTCGACCACGAGCACCTTCGCCCCCAGATTGGCGAAACCCAACGCGGCCGCCCGGCCGATGCCGTTGCCGCCGCCGGTGATCAACGCAACCTTGCCCTTGAAGTCCATGGCGTGCCCCCTGCTCGCGGCACAACTCTGCCAGGGAACGGCGGCGCTGTCATGGCCCACGGGCGGAGGCTAGACTGGCCCCCATCCGAAGACGACGGGACGGCGGCATGTTCGGTGCCATTCCCGTGGCGCCGCTCATCGCCACGTTGATGCTGCAGACGCTGGCCACCATGGCGGCCTATTCCCTGCCGGCGGCGGCGCCCGCCGTGGCCCGCGACTTGGGCGTCGACGGCGCGCTGATCGGCTTCTTCATTTCCATCGTCTATGGCGTCGGCATCGTCTCGGCGGTGCTGTCGCCGGGCTTCATCCACCGTTTCGGCGCGGTGCGCGTCAGCCAGGCGGTGATGCTGGCCACGCTGGCCATGCTGCTGACGGCGGCCAGCGGCGGCGTCCTGGCGCTGGCGCTCAGCGCCGTGCTGCTGGGCACCGCCTATGGCGCCACTGCGCCGGTCAGCACCCACCTGTTGGTGCCACGTACGCCCCGGCATGTCATCAACCTGGTGCTGTCGATCCGGCAGATCGGCGTGCCGCTGGGCGGCGTGCTGGGCGGCCTGCTGGTGCCACCGCTGGTGCTGGCCTTCGGCTGGCGGCCGGCGTTGCTGGTGCAGCTCGCTCCGGCGCTGGCCTTGCTGCTGGTGCTGCAACTGGCGCGGCAAGCCTGGGATGCCGAGCGCGACCCGGGCCGCTGCATCTTCCACCGCGGCATCCTGCGGCCGCTGGCGCTGTTGCGCCAGGATGCCGGCATCCGGCGGCTCTCGGTCTCGTGCTTTCTTTATTCCGGCATCCAGCTCTGTTTCATCGCCTTCATGACCGTGCATCTGACGGGCGTCGCCCAACAGGAACTGATCCAGGCCGGCCGCGCGCTCGCCACCTACCAGATCGCCGGCGTCGTCAGCCGACCGATCTGGGGCTGGCTGGCGGACCGGCATCTGCCGGCAACGCGGCTGCTGACGCTGCAAGGCGCGATCATGGCGCTGGCGGCCCTGGCGGCGGGGCAATTCGGCCCCGACTGGCCTTTCTGGCTCATTCTGCTGGTCTGCGCCGTCGCGGGCGCCACCGCCAGCGGGTTCACCGGCATCGCCTATGCCGAATATGCCCGCCGTGGCGGCGAGCGGCGGACGGAAGCAACCGGCCTGGGCGCCGGCGCCATGTTCGCCGGCGTGCTGGTGCTGCCCTCCGCCTTCGGCCTGATGGTCACGTTGCGCGACGATTTCACGCTCGCCTATGGGGCGTTGGCCCTGTTGGCGGCATTGGGCGGCCTGCTGTTGGCGGCCGACAAGGGGCGCTGAGGCTCAGCGCCGTCGGCCAAGCCACGCCGCCAGCAGGACGACGGCAAGGCAGAGCGCCGCCGCCGCGCCGAACGTGCTGGCAAAACCCGCAAGGAAGCCGGCATCGCCACCCGGCCCGGACGACTGCACGCTGCGAAACAACAGCATCAGCAGGCTGGCGCCGGTGACGACGCCCATGGTGCGGGTGACATTGGCGAGGCTGCCCGCCACGCCGCGATCGGCCCGCGGCATGGTGGCCGTCACATGCTCCAGATAGGCGACCTGAAACAGCCCGGCGCCGATGCCATGCAGCACCAGCGCCGCCGCCATCGACGGCAGGCTGGCTTCGGACCCCCAGGCGGCGATCAGGCCGAGGCCCAGCGCCAGGATCCCGCCGCCGCCGAAGGCCACCCGATAGGGCGCGGTACGGGCCAGCAAGCGGCCCGCCAGCGGTGCCGCCAGCATGCTGCCGAAGGGCGACAGCGCCAGCACGAAGCCGGCCTGGTACCAGGGCAGCGCGGCGAAGCGCGCCAGGTAATAGGGCACCAGCAGCATCACCGCGAAGCCGGCCAGGTTCAACAGAACATTGGCCAGGCTCAGGAAGGCGAACGGCCCTTGCCGGAACACCTTGAGATCGAGCACGGGCGAGGGCGTCAGCCGTTCCCAGCGCACGCAGGCATATCCGGCGCCGAGGCTGGCCAGCGCCAAGGCCAGGGCGAGCAAATCGCCGTCCAGCAGGCCCTTGAGCCGATTGAGCGCCAGCAGCAGCAGGCTCAGCGCCAGCGCCAACAGGCACGCCCCCGGCAAGTCGAATGCGGGGCGGCCGCACGTCGGCCGGCTTGGCGGCAGGCGCAACAGCGCGAGCGCCAGCAGCATGGCCGGCGTGCGCGCCCAATAAACCGCGGACCAGCCGAACTCCTGCACCAGGATGCCGCCGGCCGACGGCCCCAGCGCCGCGCCGACCGCCAGCATCGCGGCATAGGCGCCCAGCACGCGCGCGCGCCGGCTCTCGGGGAACAGACTGGTGGCAAGCGCGGGGCCGCAGCTCAGGATCAGCGCGGCGCCGATGCCCTGCAAGAACCGACAGAAAATCAGCGCACCGAAACTTGGCGCCGCCGCGCACAGCAGATAGGCGATCGCGCTCCAGGCCAGGCCCAGGCGGAACACCCTGGCATGGCCGAACAGGTCGCCCACCCGCCCCACGCCCAGCATCAGCCCGGCATGGGTCAGTACGTAGCAGATGACCACCCATTGGATATCCTCCAGCGGGATGGCGAATGCCGCCGTGATCGCGGGAAAAGCGATGTTGGTCGCGGTATCCAGCGGCACGCCGAGCGTGCCGAGCCCCAGCAAGAACAATTGCAAACGGGGCGAAGCCACCGGTCGAGCCAAGGCCGGGGCTTAGTACAGCACGACAGTGCGGATCGACTTGCCCTGGTGCATGAGGTCGAAGCCTTCGTTGATGCGCGCGAGAGGCAGCTTGTGGGTGATTAGCTCGTCGATGGCGATCTTGCCGTCCATGTACCAGTCGACGATGCGCGGCACCTCGGTGCGCCCGCGGATGCCGCCGAAGGCGGTGCCGCGCCAGACCCGGCCGGTGACCAGTTGGAAGGGTCGCGTCGCGATCTCGGCGCCGGCCGGCGCCACGCCGATGATGACCGCCTCGCCCCAGCCCTTGTGGCAGCATTCCAGCGCCTGGCGCATGGTCTTCACGTTGCCGATGCATTCGAAGCTGTAATCGGCGCCGCCCTTGGTCAGGCCGACCAGATGCGGCACCAGGTCCTGCTCGCGCAGCTCCGCCGGATTGACGAAATGCGTCATGCCGAACTTCTCGGCCAGCGTCCGCTTGGCGGGATTGGTGTCGACGCCGACGATCATGTCGGCACCCACCAGCCGCGCGCCTTGGATGACGTTGAGGCCGATGCCGCCCAGCCCGAACACCACCACCTTGGCGCCCGGTTCGACCTTGGCGGTGCGGATGACGGCGCCGATGCCCGTGGTCACGCCGCAGCCGATGTAGCAGACCTTGTCGAACGGCGCGTCGGGGCGGATCTTCGCCACGGCGATTTCCGGCAGCACGGTGAAGTTGGCGAAAGTCGAGCAGCCCATATAGTGCAGCACCGGCTTGCCCTTGTAGGTGAAGCGGCTGCTGCCGTCGGGCATCACGCCGCGCCCCTGGGTTTCGCGGATCGCCTGGCAGAGGTTGGTGCGCGGATGCAGGCAGTATTCGCAATTGCGGCATTCGGGCGTGTAGAGCGGAATGACGTGATCGCCCGGCTTCACCGAGAGGACGCCCGGCCCCACCTCCACCACCACGCCCGCGCCCTCGTGCCCTAGGATCGCCGGGAAGGCGCCTTCCGGATCGGCGCCCGACAAGGTGAAGGCATCGGTATGGCAGAGGCCGGTGGCCTTGATCTCCACCATCACCTCGCCGGCCTTCGGCCCGTCAAGCTGCACGGTCTCGATGGCGAGCGGCTTGCCGGCCTCGAAGGCGACTGCGGCGCGGACATCCATGGCGTTCCTGCTCCCCTTGGCGATGCGCCGCGAAGTCTAGCCATTGCCGGCGCCTCAACAAGCACGCGCCATCCTGCGCGGCGCGACTTGACAGCATGCAAGATTTATTGCAATAACAGACCACGAATTCGCCGCAACCCGCACCGGACGTCGCCGCCCGATCTGCCCAGCCCGGTGGCGGTGGAGCGGTCCCGATCCGATCCCGCTCGCGGAGGACGGCGGGAAAACGCGCCCGGCGGAAATGAAGACAAAGGTTCCCGCTTCCACCTCGAAGCGAAAGCCGAGAGTCGAAAAAACGCGGAAGGCCGAGCCCTATCCTGACGCAGGCAAGTAGCGGGCAGCACAGGCGGTTGTCAGCATACCCCAGATGACCCGGGCCGAATTCAAGTCCAAGACTCCCGAGCGGCTATTCGCGCTGTTCCGGGAGAACGCCCGACAGGCCAGCCTGGCCGACCGGCCGCAGCCCGTACAACAGACCGGTTGACCGGTCTGATGCCATGACCGCGGAAATGACGACCCGCAAGCCAGACGCCCGGCATCTGTTGATCTCGCTGCTCAAGGACAAGACCGTGCGCGGCGCGGCAGCGGCCGGTCTCCTGCAAGTCGACGAACAACAGGCGGGAGCCGAAGACGCCCCCCGGCGCTGATGCGCCATTGCGCCGACCAGCGCCGGCTATTCCTGCCCGGCGGTTTCGCTGGCCGCGTAGGCCCAGCAAAGGTTAGGCGGGAGCGTCAACTTGACCGGGCTGCCGACGCCATGGCGCGCGGCGGTGCCGAGTTCCACCACCTCGATGCGCTCGCCGAACAGTTCCAGTTCGTAGGTCGTCTGCGTGCCGTGGTAGCGCTGCGCCACGACGCGGGCGTCGTAGGAATGTTCGCTGCCATTGACGCCCAGCTGGATATTCTCCGGCCTGACCGCCACCTGCACCCGCTCGCCGACCGCGATGGCCGGCGGCGCCCAGGCGCGGAACCGCCCGCCGCCTTGCATGGCGAGCGTGGCGAACTCGCCCTGCCGCTCTAGCACCTGCCCATGCAGCAGGTTGGAGGCGCCGGTGAAATTGGCCACGAACAGGTCGGCCGGACGGTTGTAGAGGTCGGCCGCGGGCGCCAGCTGCAGCAGCTTGCCCTCGCGCATCACGCCGATCCGGTCGCCGAGCGCCACCGCCTCCGACTGGTCGTGCGTCACGTAGAGCGCGGTCACTCCGGTCTGCTTGATGATCCGTCGCAAGTCGTCGCGCAGCCGCAGCCGCAGCTTGGCATCGAGGTTCGACAGCGGCTCGTCCAGCAGAAGCAATTGCGGCTGGTAGACCAGGCTGCGGGCGAGAGCCACGCGCTGCATCTGCCCGCCCGACAGCGCCGTGACCGGACGGCTCGCATACTCCGTCAAGCCGACCAGTTCCAGCGCCCCGGCGATCCGCCGCTCAGTCTCCGCCCCGCTCACGTCGCGATGCTTCAGCGGGAAGGCGACATTCTGCTTGACCGTCATGTGCGGCCAGACGGCGTAGGACTGGAACACCATGCCGATATTGCGATGGCGCGGCGGCACCAAGAGGCCGCGCGCCGGGGCGGAGACCGCCGTGCCGCCGATGCTGATCTCGCCGTCCGTGGGATGTTCCAGGCCGGCGACACAGCGCAAGGTGGTGGTCTTGCCGCAGCCCGAAGGACCCAGCAAGACCACGATCTCACCGGCCGGCACGTGGAAGCTGACGCCATCCACCGCCGGCCGGCCGATCACGAACTGCTTGCGCAGGTCCCTGACGTCGAGCGCCGCCGACATCCGCGCCTCGCTACTGCCGGTAGCCGTAGATGCGGTTCCAGTCCTCCACCCAGGCCGCGCGCAGTTTCTCGAACTGCCCGAAATCCGGCAGCCAGACCTTGACCCTCGCCGGATCGAAGCCCTTGGGATAGACCGGCGCCTTCTTCAGCGAGGTCAGGTTGCCCAGCTCCTTGATCATGAAGGTCTGGCCTTCCTCCGACAGGCACCAGTTGAGGAACAGTTTCGCGGCATTGGGGTTCTGCGCGGTCTTCGGAATGCCGTCGGCGAACGGGATGATCGGCACGCCTTCCTCGGGGAAGAAGAAATCCAGCGGCGCGCCATCCTTCATCTTGTTGAAGACGATGTTGTAGAGCAACGGCGCCACCGACACTTCGCCGCGCACCAGCGCGTCGGACAGCGGCGCGCCCGAGGGATAGAGGGCGATGTCCTGCGCCGCCTCCTTGGTCCAGAAGTCCTCGCCCAGCACCTGGCGCTCGAACATGACGCGGGTCCAGGTGGTGCCGCCACCCGGCGCCACGACATGACCGATCAGCTTGCCCTTGTATTCCGGTTTGAGCAGATCCAGCCACTTTTTCGGCGGGTTTTTCACCAAAGCGGCGTTATAGGCGATCGACCAGCCGAGCGTGATGCGCGGCCACAGCTTGGGCGAGACCCTGGCGCTATCCAGGTAGTCGGCCGCGTTGGGCGGCGCGTAGTCCTGGAACAGGTCCTCCAGTTCGCGCATCAGGCCGCGGTCGGAATGGTCGACCACGTCGGCCAACAGCTTGCCGGCGGCGGCCTCGGTCTTGACCCGGGTGATGAGCTGGCCGCCCGGCGCCCGCACCATCTCGATCCTGATCTCGGGGAAGCGCTTGTTGAAGGCCTTGATGACCTCCTGCTCCACCTCGGCGAAGTTGGCCGTGTAATAGACCATCTTGCCTTCCTTCTTCGCCGCTTCGATCAGTTGCGGCGAGCCGAACGGATTCTGTTGCGCCCACGCCGGGGCCGCGGCCAGCGCCACCGCCAGCCCCAAGACAATCGTCGCCCGTGTCATGCGTTATCCCCCTTTGCCGCCGGCTTGCGGCAGCCATGCGTTATTGGCGGTAGTTGTAGGTCTTGTTCCAACCCTCGAGCCAAGGCGCACGCAGCTTTTCGAACTCCTCGAAATTCGGGAACCAGACCTTGACCTTTGCTGGATCGAAGCCTTTCGGATAGGCCGGCGGGACCTTGAGCGCCGAGAAATGCCCAAGATCGGCCACCAGGAACTTCTGCCCCTCGACCGACAGGCACCAGTTGAGAAAGAGCTTGGCGGCATTCGGGTTGCGCGCGGTTTTCGGAATGCCGTCGGCGAACGGCGTCATCGGCACGCCTTCGGGCGGGAAGACGTAGTCGATGGGCGCGCCGTCGCGAATCTTCGGAAAGATCACGTTGTAGAGCAACGGCGCGATCGACAATTCCCCGCGCGCCAGCGCATCCGACAGCGGGGCGTTCGAAGGATAGAGCGCGGGCTCGGTGGCCGCCTGTTTCTTCCAATAGTCCTCGCCCAGAACCTGGCGTTCGAACATCGAACGGGTCCAGGTGGTGCCGCCCGAGGGCGCAATCACTTGGCCGATCTGCTTGCCTTTGTATTCCGGCTTGGTCAGGTCCATCCAGCTCTTCGGCGGGTTCTTCACGATCGCCGGGTTATAGGCGACGGCCCAGCCCAGCACCATGCGCGGCCACAACTTGTCCGAGACGCGGGCGCCCGGATCGTAGTCGGCCGCGTTCGGCGGCGCGTAATCCTGGAACAGGTCCTCCAGTTCGCGCATCAGGCCGCGGTCGGAATGGTCGATCACGTCGGCGATCAGCTTGCCGGCGGCGGCCTCGGTCTTGACCCGGGTGATCAGCTGGCCGCCCGGCGCCCGCACCATCTCGACGGTGATTTCCGGGAACCGCTTGTTGAACGCCTTGATGATTTCCTGCTCCACCTCCGACACGTTGGCGGTGTAGAGCACCATCTTGCCTTCCTTCTTGGCCGCCGCGATCAACTCGGGTGGGCCGAAGGGGCTGCTTTGCGCCAGCGCGCCGCCGGCCAGCAGGGCCGCGGCCGCGAAACCCGCAATCGTTCCCGTCCATCTCATGTTCTTGGTCCCCTCCTAGAAACCGTTCTCAGCCGGCACGGCCGACGCCACCGTCCGCGGCGCCGCGCGACAACCACTGCGTGAAGCCGATCAACACCGCCAGCAGCACCGTCTGCACCAAACTGAACGCCGCCGTCACGCCGACATTGCCGCCTTCGTAATAGTCGAGCAGCAACACCGCCATCACCATCGTCTCGCTGGTATAGAGGAACAGCGAGGAGCCGAGCTCGCGGATCGCCAGGATGAACAGCAACGTCATCGCCGCCACCACGCCCGGCTTGGCCAGCGGCAGCACGATGCTGCGGATGGTCCCCAGCATGCCGCGGCCGCAGATCCAGGAAGCCTCCTCCAACTCCTTGTGGATCTGCATCAGCGAGGTGGACAGCGCCTTGATCGTGTCCGGCATGAAGCGGGCGATGAAGGCCAGCGCCAGGATCCAGATGCTGCCGTAAAGGCCGCCCGGCAGGCCGATCCAGGCCCACAGATAGGCGACGCCCACCACCAGGCCCGGGATCGCCACCGGCAGCGTCGAGATGATGTCGATTCCGCGCCGGCCCGGCAGTTGCGTCCGGTTGATGGTGTAGCCGATGGCGAAGGCCAGCGCGCCGCCGATCGCCGCCGTCCAGAGCCCCACCTCCATGGTGTTCACGATCGAGCGCAGCGCCAGCGGGTTGGCCAGCAGCCGCTCGAAATGGACGAGCGAATAGGCCCGCTCGTCGAACACGTCGGTCAGGCTGCGGATGAACAGGAACTTGCGGAAGCCGGCGACAATCAGCGCCAGGGTCGGCAGCACCACCACCACCACGAGGTAGAACAGGGCGAGCCCCAGCGTCAGCCAGCGCCAGGGGCCAAGCCTGAGCGCGCGCGGCCGGAACGCCTTGCCGGCGACCGTGGTGTAGCTGCGTCCCGACAGCACCCTGGCCTGCGCCCACACCAGAAGCCCGGTGACGACCATCAAGATGACCGCCACCGCCGCGGCGGTGCTGTAGAGCGGCGGGCTCCACGCGGTCAGCTTGAAGATATAGGTGGTCAGCACGTGGATGTTTGCCGGCGCGCCCAGCACCGCCGGGATGCCATAGATCCCCAGCATCACGATGAAGGACAGCAGCATGCCCGAGACGATCGCCGGCGCGATCAGCGGGAAGGTGACGGTGAACAGCGTGCGCACCGCGCCGGCGCCCGACACCTCCGCCGCCTCCTCCAGGCTCGGGTCCATGTTGCGCAGCGCCGAAGCGGTGAACATGTAGACATAGGGCGCGTAATACATGCCGAACACCGCGATCAGCCCGCCCATCGAATAGAGGTTGATGCGGAAGTCGATGCCCAGGCTGGCCAGCAGCGTGTTGATCAGGCCGGTGCGCGGCGAGCCCAGGATCGCCCAGGCGACCGCACCGACCAACGGCGGCACGAACAGCGGCACGATGCTGGACATGGCGATCAACCGCTTGGCCGGCGTGTCGGTGCGCACCACGATCCAGGAAAAGATCAAGCCGATCACCACCGCCAGCGCCGTGCCGCCGGCGCAGGCGATGAGCGAGTTGACCAGCGCCACCTGCACGTTCGGATTGGCCAGCACAGCCAGGAAGTTGTCGAGCGAGGCCCGCTCGAAATGATAGCCCTCGACGATCGGGTTGGTGTTGGTGATGGCGCCGATCAGCAGCATGGCCACCGGATAGATCACCAGCAGCGTGAGGATCAGCAGCAGGCCGCACGTCCAGCTCCAGGCCAAAGCCCGCCGCTGGGCCTGGCCGGCGAAACGCAGGCTGGGCGCGCTTGCCGCGCCCTGGGTGATGCTGGTCAATCGGCGTCCTGTTCCCTGCCGGCGGTGCGCCCTCTTGCCGGAGCGTTCCGCCGCTGTCTCGCGTCTAAACTAACCCGCTTGGCAAGGCAAAGTCAGCCCGCTCCCGACGAAGGATCGAGGCAGTTGCCCGCCCACAAGATTTTGTGTAAGCTCATATCGTGAACGAACGCCTCGGCGCCCTGTTGCCGGCGCCCAGTTGGCGGCGCCCAGCCTGAGCCAGTCGAACCCCTTGCAACGGAGGCCGAAGGCGCCCGTCACCACGCCGCCGGCGTCGGTGGCAGAGAAATCGGTGATATCGACGCCCTCGAAGTTGACCGCCGTCCGTCGGCCGCCGGCCACCACCGTGAAGCCGTCGACCTCGACGAGCGGGAAGAGAGCCGACAACGGCTCGCCATTGGCATGCGGCGAATAGTGCCGCATCGAGCTGTCGCGGTCGCCCTCGAGCGCGATGGTGAGGCCGAGATGGCCTGCCGGGCCGAGCTGGCGCGAGGTCGGCTATCTGAAAGACTGAAGCAAATGGAACGCCAGGCGGCGAGCAGCCGGCCGCCTGCCGAGCGGGAGGAGTAGTGCGCTACCTGGCGAACGCACCGGCAACATTGTTGCGTGGTGCGCCTGAGGATTTGTGCTGAGTTTCGAAACAACGTTGACAGACCCCACGACGCCCAGCCTAGGATCGCAGCGAGCGCAGGGGAGGTCTGCCTCCTCCCGCTGCGCCTTGGGGTGACGGCCCCGCCAAACGGGGTTCGTCGCGGCGACGCTTGGGAGAACGACCATCATGAAGCCAATCCGCGTGGCGAGCTTCGCCACTATCGCGGCCATGGCCGGCACTCTGGTGCTGGCGGGGACCGCTTTCGCGCAAGACAAGAAGGTCCGCTGGAAAATGGCCAGCTCGTTCGCGGGCACGCTCGACGTGGTGGGCGAGGGCGGGCCACGATTCTCGAAGCTGATCGACGCGATCTCCGGCGGCAATCTCGAGATCAAGTTCTTCGAGCCCGGCGCCTTGGTGCCGCCCTTGCAGGTGTTCGATCCGGTCTCGACGGGCTCGATCGATGCCGCCTGGACGACCCCCGGCTTCCATGCCGGCAAGATCCCCGCCTCGCCCTGGTTCACCACCGTGCCGTTCGGCCCGGGCCTGTCCGAGTTCCTGGGCTGGCTCAACTATGGCGGCGGCTACGAGATCAAGAACGAGATCTGGGGCAAATTCGGCAACATCGGTGTGTCGTGCAACGCCATCGCGCCCGAGGCGTCCGGCTGGTTCCGCAAGGAGATCAAGAGCGTTGCGGACTTGAAGGGGCTGAAGATGCGGTTCTTCGGCCTGGGCGCCAAGGTCATGGACAAGCTCGGCGTATCGACGCAGTTGATCGCGCCCGGCGACATCTATCCGGCGCTGGAACTCGGCACCATCGACGCCACCGAATTGTCCTTCCCTTCGATGGACGTGAAGATGGGCTTCCACCAGGTGGCGAAGCACTACTACTTCCCCGGCTGGCACCAGATGTCGTCCATCACTGAACTGTTGATGAACCTGGAGAAGTGGAAGGCGCTGTCCAACCAGCAGCGGGCGCAGATCGAAGCGGGCTGCAACGACACAATCCTGTGGGGCATGTTCACCAGCGACGCGCGGCAGTTCAAGGCGCTGCAAGAAGTGAAGTCGAAGGGCGTCACCATTCACCAGTGGTCGCCGGACATCCTCAAGGCCATGCGCGCGGCCTGGGAGGACGTGGTGAAGGAAGAATCGGCGAAGGACGTGAACTTCAAGAAGGCCTATGAGAGCTACGCCGCCTTCCGCGCGAACTACGCAGTCTGGCGCGAGGTCGGCTATTTGAAGGAGTGAGCGGTCGCGCAAGCGCATGATGCCGGGCGGCGGGGGCAAGCCCGCCGCCTTGGCTTTCATCGCGCCGCGCGATACTCAGCTTCGAGCCGGGTGACCAGCGTCGCCACATCCGGCACGTCCGTCACCTGGCTGACGGTATGGCCCGCGGACCAGATGTCCTTCCAGCGCCGCTCATGGGCCTTGCTCGCGTCGATATCCTTGGCCACGTCGATGGCGCCACGTGCCGGCAGCGCCTCGGGGTCGAGACCAGCGGCACGGATCGAGGGGCGCAGCATGTTGGTCTCCAGCCCGGTGAAGGCGCGCGTCAGCAGCACGTCGTCCAGGCTGGCCGCGACCAGCATCGCCTTGTAGGCCGGCTTCGCCAGGCTCTCCGCGGTGGCGATGAAGCGCGTGCCCATATAGGCGAGGTCGGCGCCCAGCACTTGCGCCGCGCGTAAGGCCACGCCATCGGCAACGCCGCCGGCCAGCACCAGCGGGCCGGAAAACGAGGCGCGGACGGCGCGGACGAAAGCGAAGGGGTTGGCCCAGCCGGTCTGGCCGCCCGCCCCCGCGGTCAGCAATACCAGGCCGTCCGCGCCGGCCGCCAGCGCCTTCTCGGCGTGGCGCAGGCTGGCGATGTCGGCCAGTACCAAGCCGCCATAGCCGTGCACCGCCTCGACCACCTGCGCCGGCGAGCCGACCGACGCGATCACCAGCGGCACGCGGTGCTTGACGACCAGCGCCAGATCGTCCGCCAAGCGGCTGTTGGTGCGGTGCACGATCAGGTTGGCGGCGAAGGGCGCCGGCGCCATTTCGGCGGCAATTCGCGCGAGCCAGTCGTCGAGCTCCGCCGCGGCGCGGCAGTTCGCCGTCGGAAAGCTGCCGACGATGCCGGAGCGACAGCAACCCACCACCAGTTGCGGCCCGCTGACCAGGAACATCGGCGCTGCGATCAGCGGCAGTCGCAAGCGATCGAACAGCGCGGGCGGCAGGGCCATGCGGCAACCTCGAAAATCCTGCCCGCCTCTACCCTGCCGCAGGCGGCGGCACAAGCGCTGCTTGACCACCGCTCGCCAGCCTGCCTAGAGTCACCCCGTTCCCAGGGGAGCCCCGGCAGGGGGCTGAGATACCGCCAAGGGCCGCCGTTCGGCTCGGCGCGGAAACCCTCCGAACCTGATCCGGATCGTGCCGGCGTAGGGATTGGAACTCTGAGATGACTGCATCGCATTTCGGCGCCATCCGGATCCATCTGTCCTTCCTTGGCCTTTCCGGAGGAACGCCATGTCGAGCCTGTCCGTCCCGCCTGCCGTGACCACCGGGCCCTTGCCCGGTTCGCGCAAGATCCAGGTTCCCGGCCTGCTGCATCCCGATCTGCGTGTCGCCATGCGCGAGGTGGTGCTGTCGGCGCAGGCTGCGGAGCCGCCGGTCATGCTCTATGACAGTTCCGGTCCCTATACGGGCGAGCGGCCGATCGACATCACGCAAGGTCTGTCGCGCTTGCGGGCATCCTGGATCGCGGCGCGCAGCGACGTGGAGGCCTATGACAGCCGGCTGCACAACCGCGCCGCCGCGCCACTTCCTGCCGGCAGCGGAGAGCGTCGGCCGTTGCGCGGCAAGGCCGGACGGGCGGTGACGCAGCTGGCCTATGCCCGCGCTGGCATCGTCACGCCGGAGATGGAATACATCGCCATCCGCGAGAATCTGGGGCTTGCCGCCGGGCGCGACGGCGAGAGTTTCGGCGCGGCCATTCCCGACCGCATCACGGCCGAATTCGTGCGCGAGGAAGTGGCGCGTGGCCGCGCTATCATCCCGGCCAACGTCAATCACCCCGAAGCCGAGCCGATGATCATCGGCCGCAACTTCCTGGTGAAGGTGAACGCCAACATCGGCAATTCCGCGGTCGGCTCCTCCATCGCCGAGGAGGTGGAGAAGCTGGTCTGGTCGATCCGCTGGGGCGCCGATACGGTAATGGACCTGTCGACCGGCAAGAACATCGCCGAGACGCGCGAATGGATCCTGCGCAACAGCCCGGTGCCGATCGGCACCGTGCCGATCTACGAGACGCTGGAGAAGGTCGGCGGCAAGCCCGAGGACCTGACCTGGGAGGCCTATCGCGACACGCTGATCGCGCAATGCGAGCAGGGCGTCGACTACTTCACCATTCACGCCGGCGTTCGGCTGGCGCATATCCCGCTGACCGCGGGCCGCGTCACCGGCATCGTCTCGCGTGGCGGCTCGATCCTGGCCAAATGGTGTCTGGCGCACCATAAGGAGAACTTCCTTTACACCCGCTTCGCCGAAATCTGCGACATCCTGCGGCGCTACGATGTCAGCTTCTCGCTGGGAGACGGCCTACGCCCCGGCTGCATCGCCGATGCCAACGATGCGGCGCAGTTCGCCGAACTGGAGACGCTCGGCGAACTGACGCGCATCGCCTGGGAACACGACGTGCAAGTCATGATCGAAGGCCCCGGCCACGTGCCGATGCACAAGATTAAGGAGAACATGGATCGTCAGCTCGCCGCCTGCGGCGAAGCGCCCTTCTATACCTTGGGGCCGCTGGTCACCGACGTCTCGCCCGGCTACGACCACATCGCCAGCGCCATTGGCGCCGCCATGATCGGCTGGTTCGGCACCGCCATGCTCTGCTACGTGACGCCGAAGGAACATCTGGGCCTGCCCGACCGCGACGACGTGAAGGCGGGCGTGATCGCCTACAAGATCGCCGCGCATGCGGCCGACCTGGCCAAGGGGCACCCCTCGGCCAGGCTGCGCGACGACGCCTTGAGCCGCGCCCGCTTCGGCTTCCGCTGGCGCGACCAGTTCCACTTGGCGCTCGACCCCGAAACGGCGATGACCTTCCACGACGAAACGCTGCCGGCCGACGGCGCCAAGCTGGCGCATTTCTGCTCCATGTGCGGGCCGAAATTCTGCTCGATGCAACTAACCCATGAGGTCCGCGCCCTGGCCGAGGCGGGCATGACCGAACGCGCGGCGGCCTTCCGCCAGGGCGGCGGCGAAATCTACCGAAAACCCGCCTGAACCGAAGGCACAGCCCTGACGTCCGCCGCCGCTTGACGCGTCGGCGGGCGTCTTGCTTATGTGCCGGCCGGAACAATCCAAAGCGCGCAAGGGGACGAACGGCATGGTCGGGATCGTGGGCTATGGCGGCTACGTGCCGCGGTTGCGGTTGCAGCGCAAGGCGGTCGTGCAGGCCAATTCCTGGTTCAACCCCGGGCTCAAGGCCTATGCCAAGGGCGAGCGGGCGATGTGCAACTGGGACGAGGACAGCCTGACCATGGCGGTCGAGGCCGCGCGCGACTGCCTGGGCGCCTGCCAAGCGAACGACCTCAGGGCCGTCTATTTCGCCTCGACCAGCATGCCGTTCGCCGACCGGCAAAATGCCGGCATCCTGTCGACCGCGCTGGCCTTGGGCGAGAACCTGTCGACGCTCGACATCACCTCCTCGCAGCGTGCCGGCACTTCCGGCCTGATTACCGCGCTGAACGCGCAAACCGGCATTGGCGGCCAATTGCTTTACGCCACGGCCGACAAGCGGCGCACGAAGGCCGCCTCGCAGCAGGAACTGCTGTTCGGCGACGGCGCGGCCGCCTTTCTGCTGGGCGCGAGCGGTACCGTCGCCGACCTGCTCGGCTGGCACCAAGTGGCGATCGATTTCGTCGATCACTATCGCGGCGAGAACGAGGAGTTCGACTACACCTGGGAAGAGCGCTGGATCCGCGACGAGGGCTATCTGAAGATTGTGCCGCGCGCCCTGAAGGGCCTGTTCGACAAGACCGGCCTGAAGGGCGAGCAGGTCGACCGATTCATCATGCCCTGCGTGCTGCGCGGCGTGCCCGAAGGCATCGCCAAGCGGGCGGGCATCGGGGAAGCGGCGGTGGCCAACCAGTTGCAGGAGGTGATGGGCGAAAGCGGCGCCGCGCACGCGCTGGTCATGCTGTCGGACGCGCTGCAAGCGGCCAGGCCCGGCGAGACCATCGTGCTGATCGGCTGGGGCCAGGGCTGCGACGTGCTGGCCTTCCGCACCACGCCGGCCATCGCCGGCGCCAGCAAGCCGCGCGGCATCAAGGGCTATCTCGCCCGCCGCAAGGAGGAAACCAACTACAGCAAGTTCCTGGCCTTCAACGACCTGGTGACGCGCGAGAAGGGCCTGCGTTCGGAAGTGGACAAGCAGACGCCCTTGACCACGCTCTATCGCAAGAAGGACATGCTGCTGGCCATGATGGGCGGCAAGTGCCGGGTCTGCGGCACCGTGCAGTTCCCCAAAGCCAATGTCTGCGTCAATCCCAATTGCGGTGCGTTCCACAGCCAGGACGACCACCCCTTCGCCGACACACCGGCCAAGATCCAAAGCTGGACGGCCGACCAATTGACCTATTCGCCCGATCCACCGGCCTATTGCGGCATGGTGGTGTTCGACGAGGGCGGGCGCTTCATGTCCGACTTCACCGACATGGACGCCGACAAGGCGAATACCGGGCAGAAGATGCGGATGGTCTTCCGCATCAAGGAACACGACGACGCGCGCGGCTTCACCAAGTATTTCTGGAAGGCGACACCGGCCTATTGAAGCCGATCGGCCGTCGGTGGCGGAACCGGCGGTTTTCTGCTAGTCTCTCCCCATCAGCGGCCGCCGGACAGCGGCGCAGGAGGTAACGGCATGGCCACGGGCATTCGCGACAAGGTTGCCATTCTGGGCATGGGCTGCTCGAAGTTCGGCGAGCGCTGGGACCGCGAGGCCGACGACCTGATCGTCGAGGCGTTCGAGGAAGGCTTGAAGGACGCGGGCATCGACCGCAACCAGATCAATGCCGCCTGGTTCTCGACTGCGATCGAGGAAGTCCATGTCGGCAAGTCGGGCGTGCCGCTGGCGGTTGCGCTGCGCCTGCCATATATCCCGGTCACGCGGGTCGAGAACTACTGCGCCTCAGGCACCGAATCCTTCCGCGGCGCAGTTTACGCCGTGGCATCGGGTGCCGCCGACATCGCCCTGGCGCTCGGCGTGGAGAAGCTGAAGGATACCGGCTATGGCGGCTTGCCGCAGCGCAATCGCGGCGTGCTGCAATCGATGCACTGGGCCAATCTGTCGGCGCCGGGCAGCTTCGCACAACTCGCCTCGGCCTATCAGACCAAGCACGGCGTCAAGCGCGAGGAGTTGAAGCGCGCCATGGCGCAAATCAGCGTCAAGAGCCACGACAACGGCGCCAAGAACCCCAAGGCGCATTTGCAGAAGCGGATCGACATCGACACCGTGTTGAACGCGCCGATGGTGGCCGATCCCTTGGGCCTGTTCGACTGCTGCGGCGTTTCGGACGGCTCGGCCTGCGCCATCGTCACCACGCCCGAGATCGCCCGCAGCCTCGGCAAGAAGGATCTGGTCACGGTCAAGGCGCTGCAATTGTCGGTGTCGAACGGCGTCGAGTCCTCGCACAATAGCTGGGACGGCAGCTACTTCATGACCACGCGCAAGGCCTCCGAACGGGCCTACAAGGAAGCCGGCATCAGCAATCCGCGCGAACAGATCAGCATGTTCGAGTGCCACGACTGCTTCTCGATCACCGAGTTGGTGACGATGGAGGATCTCTATCTCTCCAAGGAAGGGGGGGCGTGGAAGGATGTGCTGGACGGCATGTACAACGCCGACGGCAAGATCCCCTGCCAGATCGACGGCGGCCTGAAGTGTTTCGGCCATCCGATCGGCGCCTCGGGCCTGCGCATGCTCTACGAGATGTACGGTCAGATCCTGGGCCGCGCCGGGCCGCGGCAGTTGAAGAACCCGGTCTTTGGCATGACGCACAATCTGGGCGGCTTCCCGCACCAGAACGTCTCCTCGGTCGCCATCGTCGGCCGCCAGGACGCGTAGTCGCAAGCCACGGCCGGACTGACAGCGGGGGCACGTTGCCCCCGTTCGTTTACGCAAACGACGGCGGTTAACCCCTACTGTGCTAGGCTGAATGAGGTGATTTGCCGGGAGATCGCGATGGACGAGCGCTTCGAGAAGCTGTTGGAAGCCGCCAAGCGGATCAAACTATCGCCGGAGGACCTGGAGGAACAGCGGCGAAGCTTCGCCTATGGCAATACGAAAATCGAGAACGATATGATCACCCGGGAAATGATCGACGACGCGGCGGAGAAACTGGCCAGGAAGTGAAGTGTCCGACGAGGCCGAGCCAGAGCGCGCCAGCAGGCGCGAGGCCGTCGCACGGGTTCGCGACCCCGCGCCGTGGCCCAGCGGGAGGCCGAGAACGGGGTCAGACAGTTCGACGCCATCTTGGCGAGAATTGACGATGCCTTGCGCCAGGGCCACGCGCCATTACGGGTCCGTCCGTCTTTCGTCATGGAGTTAAACCGCCTCGCCATCGAGGGGATCAGCGACTATGCGGGTGTATTCCGTCCGCATGCGATTGGCATCACGAACAGCAAGCACAGACCACCGCCGGCGCGAGAAGTGCCCCGCTTGGTGGAAGAGCTTTGCGATTACATCGAGCGGAACTGGGAGAAAACGGCAATACACCTTGCCGCCTATGTGCTCTGGCGGATCAATTGGACACCTCGAAGAACCCCATCATTGACGACGAAGCATCGCCGATGAGGGCATGGCCTGCGGCCCAGCCTGCGGATTGGGTGCTGTGGCGGGGTCTATTTGGTCTGCGGTGGCGTGTCGATGCAGTGAGCGGCGCAGTGAGCCCAT
>Ga0194131_10003583_pt1 | contig 24331 bp, 21 predicted proteins | sample TA2KigO120mmetaG_FD_148631 | JGI IMG/M metagenome (GOLD analysis project Ga0194131, IMG submission 148631) | Freshwater microbial communities from Lake Tanganyika, Tanzania - TA2015053 Kigoma Offshore 120m | ecosystem: Environmental > Aquatic > Freshwater > Lake | place: Tanzania: Lake... | reverse complement strand
CCTCAGTGTGCTTTTCTCTCATCGGCGTATCCTTTCCTGCCTGCGCCAACAGGCAGCCTTTCGTTTTTAGATTCGCGAAAGGGTACGCCTACCTATTTCCTATTTCCACACGCTTTGATCATAGCTCCAAGATCGCCGTATGTATCTTCTAAAGAGTTAAATGGACAATTTGACCCTGTTTGGTTATAAGCTAAACAGAGATTTGACCCTGTTTATTTCACCCCGTTTATTCCTTCGGTCATTTCCCCGTGTCGCCGAACCGGATCGGCTCGCCGGTCGGTCAACAGGATGTGCCGGAAAACCGTTTCGTAAAAAATCTCGCCGGCCGGCGCGGCGTGCCGATGGACATCGCCAAAGCCGTCGTCTTCATGGTTTCGGACGAATCGGAATTCATTTATGCGATCGACTTGCCGGTGGACGGCGGCGCCCTCGCGATCCTCGATTAGGGTCAAAGAATACAGGGCGGCAAAAGCGACGACAAAATATCTATCGTAGCGGCGGGTCTAAGACCCGCCCGCATTGCGTGATGGCATGCAGTCTGCGGTCAACGCGAAGGGCCCGCGAGTTCGGCAAATCCGGGTTCTGCGCTTTTGCTCGGCAGGAACACAATGATCAGTGCTTGGTGGCCGCGGCCGGGGCGACGATCTTCGAGAACGCCTGCTCGTTGGCTTTCTCCCATTCGACGCTGCGTAGCTGAGTGCGCACGCGGTTGAGCAAGTCGCGATTATTGACCGGCTTGGCGACAAATTCGCTGACGCCCAGCTCCATCGCTGCGGCGCGCGTGATCATATTGTCGCGAGCGGTGAGAAGAATGACCGGAATCTCGGGGGCGATCTTCTTCCGCTCCTGGCAGACTTGCAGGCCGTCCATCACCGGCATCATGACATCGAGGATGATCAGATCGATGGGCTGCTCGCGCACGATTTCTAAACACTGCGCGCCGCTGGAAGCCCCGATGCCGCAAAATTCATGCTTCGACAACAACAGAATCAGAAAATCGAGCACGCCCCTGTTGTCGTCGACCACCAGAATCGTCGGTTTTTCTGTTGTGATTTGATCCATAAGCTCCTCGGAAGCTAGACGCAGCGCTTTTTGCCCGACCCAGCGGTTGCTGGATAGGCGCTCAAAGTCTCTTCGAGCCCGCGCGTGTCTTTAACCGGGAACCATAAGGCTTTGGTTATTTGCTTCCGTACATGGCCGTCAGCATGGCTGATGGTCTTCCACATCGACGCCGAAGCCTGATTGGCATTTGGTTGCGCCCGGCAACCCGCCCCTGCCAGGATTGATAGCGCTCGATGAAGTTGTCGCCGCGATGATTCCCGGCAGCGAGCAATATCGCTACACCATCATTACCCATGCCGGTGAGTTTTGCGCTGCGGTCACTGCGGCTCAGGAGTGCGATTCGATTTTGAAAATCGATAAGCAAGCGACGGTCGCTTTCGATCCGGCGCGGGCGCATATCATTGAACGCAGATAGCAGCGCCATTGCCATTCCGCTGCACGCTTAGTACTATTTCCCTACGGAGATGAAACCCGCCCGAAATATCGCGACTCTCGCACGGACCATCTATTTGGGCAGCGCCTTTGCTCTCCTGTTTTTCCTCGCCGCGTCTGCACCCCACCGCGTACATCATACTTTCGAAGCTTTATTTGCCGCGCCGCAAAGCGCCGTTGCCCACAGCCATGATCACAACGCAGCACACCACCACGAACACGATCAAGGTCGCGAGCCAAATCCAGCATCTTCCGCGCAGCCCGACTGTGCGGTTTTAGCAGCGGCTCAGCAGAGCCATGTTGCAGCGGTGCAACACTTCGGGGTCACGCTGGTTCGAACCGTCGCCGCCCAAGAAACGGTGCCCCGAGCCTTCAGCGTCTCTCTCTACAATCTTTCGCCCTTTTCCCAACGCGCTCCACCGCTCGCCTAGCAACCGCTCCGCATCCGTACATTATAGCTACAGATCTGGCACGACTCTTTGCGCCCGACCTCCAGGTACGTTGGCTGAAAATAACTGCGCAAATGGTCGATTGGTGATTGTCGGCAACTGCCGCTTCGATCATCGGAGAGAGCTTATGAAAATCTTGCTCACGCGATCGAGCGTCGCGCTTTGCTGCGCGCTGCTCACTGGTTGCAGTGTTAGTTCCCCGAGCGTGCCAACCAATTCGGCCGCTCGGCTAATCGACTTTGGCCCCGAGCTTCGTTTCGGCAACAATAAAAAGAATCCCTCAACACCATTTTTGCGTTTCAGCCCCGACGCTCGCCTCTTTGTGATCTGGACCGAAGACCATGAAACGCCCTGGCCAGCGGGCAAAAGCCATTCCGCCCACGGATCGAAGTCAGGCGACCGCGCCTCGTCGCCGATGCGCAACGCCGTGCTTTCTTGGTCGAACGACGGCGGAAAAACTTGGTCGAATCCCAAACGCATCAACGACAAGGTCGAAGCCGTCCAAGGCGAAGAAAACGGCCCGAAGATCGCTTTCGCGCCGAACAACAAAGCTTTTATCGTCTGGTCGATTCCCGGCGGCAAAGGCGACAAGACGCGCGCCAACATTCGCTTTGCCATGGAGGATGGCGAAGGCGGTTTCACTCCGGCGCGCACGCTGAACGAAGTGAAAGACGCCGGTCGCTTTCCAATTATCGAGGCGATGCCGGACGGTAATTTTATCGTCGCCTGGATCGACCGGCGCATTGACAACCCCAAGCCGCGGCAATTGTATCTAATGAAGCTCGATCCACGCGGCCAATCATTGACGAAAAACTATCAAGTTGGTCAAGGCTTATGTGAGTGCTGCAAGCTCGGCATCAATTTCGCCGACGGCGGCAAGACCGTCTATATGGTCGACCGCGAGGTTGACGACAACAAGATTCGTAATCATGTGCTCCGCAAATCGATCGATGGCGGCGCCAGCTTCGCCGCGCCGGTGGAAATCAGCAACGACGGCTGGCAAGTGCCCTCCTGCCCGCACTCCGGACCAAGCATCGGCAGTGACCGGCGCGGCCGCTTGCACGTAAGCTGGTTCACTCAAGGCCGCGCGGAAGCGGAAGCAGGTATCTATTACAGCGTGTTAAAAGATGGCGGGGAAACCTTCGCGCCACGGACAATGATTCACGGCAACACCGCACCGGAAACGCTTTACAACAATCTGGTGGTCGGCAACGACGACACGGTGTACTTCGCCTGGACCAACCTCGATGCCAGCAATCGCGCCCAAGTCTATATGCGCACCCTGGCTCCGGACGGCCAAACCTGGGGCGCGATCCAGCAAATCAGCAATGCCAAAGGCAACGCCAGCCGCGCGGCGCTCGCGCTCAAAGGCAATCAATTGCACATCGCCTGGACGGAAATCGACGGCGAAGACTCGCGGGTAGTCTTCAGAAGTGCGCAGGTAAGCCAATGAAGACATTAGCGCTCGTAACCCGCTTGATCCGGCGCATTCCCCCCTTTGAAAAAGGGGGGCGAGGGGGGATTTTTCTTTCCGCTCAAGGCGCAAATCCCCCTCAATCCCCCTTTTTCAAAGGGGGAAAAATCTCCAAATTTCGCAGCGCGGCAGCCACTTGCGCTATCGCAACGATTCTTCAAACGAACGCGATTCACGCCCAACACGTCCACACGCCACCACCAAGCGTCGCCCCCACCATCGGCTCCGCAGCGGTCCCATTCGAACTCAAGACGCTTGACGGCAAAGCCGCCGGTTTGGAAACATTTCGCGGCAAACCGCTGGTTCTCAACTTCTTCGCCAGTTGGTGCGACCCCTGCCGCGAAGAGATGCCCCAACTCAATGAAATGGCCGCTAGCGCCGCCGGTCGATATCACCTCTTTGGCGTCGCCGTGGAAGACACCCGCGCCGCGATGACGGAATTTGTCAATGAAGCCAAAATCACCTTTCCGGTGGCCCTCGATCCGAACAGCACGGTCAAGCGCCGTTATCGCATTTTCGGCCCGCCGGCGACGTTTTTTATCGATAGCCAAGGCGTGATTCGCGACGTGGTCCTCGGACCGCTCACAGCCGAGCGCGCCAAACAGGCCCTGAAGAAAGTCGGCGCCTCTCGTTAAGACAACCGTGCCCGCTGTCTTCTCTCATATTGCCTCGATCACGGTCGGGTTCTTTGCGCTTTTTCTGATCGCCTCGCCGCCGCACCGCGTCCACCATTTTTTTGAACAGCAGGTGGCAAGCGATGATCGTCACCAGCCTCACGATCACGAGCAGGGCCCCGATCACGAGCAGCCCGCGCAACCCAAGTCGCCGGATTGCGGTCTCCAGACCGCCGCGCAGAGCATCCACGCCACCTTGGTAACGGCAGCAGCCCCTATTGCCATCGAGCTGCTACATTCCCCATCGGCGGTGCGAAACTCTCGGCTAATTTCAACACTTCGCGAATCGCCGCGTCATTCGCGCGCACCGCCCACCGCTTTCTAGTCCGCAGCTTCATGACTGGGAATATTTCCGCTGAACTTTTGCAAGTGCGAAAGCTTTCGCAAGAGTTGGGCACAGGACTAATTTTTTCTGGAGGATTCCACGCAAGCTAGTATAGTTGCAGCACTATTTTTTTTGCCGTAACGCTCCGCACCGCTTTGATCGCCGCTCAAGAACAGCAGCCCATCACGTTGCGTTTCGCCGGCGCCGTCAACGGCGCCGCCTTTGAATGCGGCAAGAACTATTCGAATATCGGCACCACCAAGTCGACGATCACACCGAGCGACTTCCGCTTTTTCGTTTCGGCAGTCGAATTGCTGACGCAAGAAGGCAAAGCCGTGGGTGGCAGTGTCCATGGCGACATCTTTCGCACCGACGGCTACAATCTCGTGCTGCGCCGCGGACCGGTCGACAAACCGGCCAATTTCGAATCCAACAGCGGCGGCGCCAAGCTGAGCTGGAAGCCCAACGACAAACTGTCGAGCTTTTTCGACTTGAGATGCGTTTTTGCTCGGCGCGAGGTTTAGTATCTGTCGGATAGCGCATTCTCGGCCCCTAAGGCCGCACAAATACTTCTTTCAACGATTTCAGGAGGGACACATGCAACAACGCCATCTACTTAGGATCGCGACTTTCTCATTCGCCTGGCTTCTCGCCGCCTCGCCAGTGCCGGCGCAGCACGAGCGCCGCGAAAAGAGCAAAGGGCACAATCATCATCAGCGGTTCGACGATCCGGCGAAATGGTCGAAGTCGTTCGACGATCCAGCGCGCGATGCTTGGCAAAAACCAGAGGAGGTGATCCGCTCGCTCGCACTGAAGGCCGACACGCGCATCGCCGACATCGGCGCGGGCACCGGTTATTTCACGGTTCGGCTCGCTAAATCGGTGCCCGGCGGTCAGGTTTTTGCAGTGGACATCGAGCGAAAGATGGTCGAACACATAGAATCGCGCGCTAAGGAGAGCGGCCTCTTGAACGTGTGCGGCGTAGTCGCGCGCGAAACCTCGGCAAATTTGCCGGAGCCTGTCGATCTGGCGCTGCTGGTGAATTCCTACCACCACATCGATGCGCGGACGGCTTATATGCGCGATCTCGCCGCTTCATTGCGTCCCGGCGGGCGGGTCGCCATCATTGAAGCGCGGCCGGAAGCTGAACAAGGGCCGCCAAAGCACTTCCGGTTGCCAGTCGCTCGAATCGACGAAGAAATGGCAGCTGCCGGATACCGGCGCATAGCGAAGCACGATTTTCTGCCGCGGCAAAATCTTCTCGTCTACGATCGGTCGCAGCGCTAGTTCGACCAGCATCGGCAGAGCAAAAGCCTCGTATCAGTGTCTGTTATTGGGGGCTTCAACGTCGGCGCTGCACTGAGCTACGGCATCGATTTGGGCACGGAATATCGTCCCCCTTCGACGCGGAGTCTGTCGTTCAAGAAGAGCGGCTCCTGCCGATCGTCGCGCGCCGTCGGGTGATAGACGGCTCCGGAGCAATCCAGTCGTAGGAGACGGGCCATGCGAGAGTGCTGTAATAGGATAATAAGTCTAAGTAAAGGCCCTATTAATTTCCTATTAATTTTTACGGTCAATAATTGGCCCCAAGCCCAAAGTAGCGGCCGTCGTTGGCGCGCACGACGTCGTCCTGGCTTGAGGGAGCAGTGAGCGGCGCAACGGTTTTGCCGTCGGCGCCCTTGCTATAGAGATCGAAATCCGAATTGATCGGCACAAGATTTTTGTCCTTGCGCATGTTGTGCCCTTGGACTTTGTGTCGGCCCCTTCGATCTTCAGATACTCGTAAGCGTTGCCCCGACGAGTCGTTTAGACTGAGCGCGGGGATATCCGTGAGTGCGCTTGGATAGGTCTCGTTCGACGATTTGTAGGCTTGAATCTTGTTGTCGAGAACGCGGAGGTCGTTGATCGCGATATTTACCCTCTGTTGATCACGATATTTGTTAAACGCCGGGATCACAAATCGCCGTTAGTGCGCCGAGGATGGTTATAGCTACCAGCAGCTCAATAAGCGTAAACGCTTCGCTATCCCTCTTTACCACGTTTTTTCGGGGTTCTGTGTTTTTCTTGGGGGGGGGGGCAAGTGATACCTCCTTCTTGACAAGCGCTCTTCGTGCCATGACTCGTCATATATCATGTTGACACAAATCTTAAAAAAGTGCTACGCAATTCGTAGGTCAAGATCACCATGCACCACCTATCGCGATTCGGCGTTTCGCTGGAAGACGACTTGCTTGAAGCTTTCGACAAGAGCATCGGCGGGCAGGGCTATCAGAATCGTTCCGAGGCGATTCGCGATCTGATCCGTGATCATTTGATCCAGAAAAAGATCAATCATGGCGCCAGCGAGGTGATTGGCGTGGTAACCCTGGTCTATGACCATAGGGTGCACCACCTGAGCGATGTTTTGGCCGACATGCAACACAAAGCCGAGGTCAACGTGAATGCCAGCTTGCACATCCATCTCGACGAACACAACTGTCTCGAAGTAATCGTGATTCGCGGCCGCGCCGACAAAGTTCACGAGATCTCGGGCAAGCTGATCGCCACCAAAGGGGTGCAGAACGGCAAATTAGTAACCACCACTCCGGAGCTAAAGCACTAGAATTTTTTTTGCCCCTGGGTAACACGAATCTAGGAATGTTGCTATTCGGATAACTATCGGAAATAACCATGAGCCGCGCCGAACATAGCCACGAGACCGACACCCCAGCCGCCCACGCGCAAGGTTCGGGCACGGCGCTCACTCTGATCAGCCTCGCCCACGGCATCAACCACGCCCAGTCGGCGCTTAAGCCATTGGTCTTTCCCTTGGTCCTACGCCAGTGGCTCGGCTTCAAAGCCGCCTTCGGCGCCATGGCGGCTTCGTTTGTTCTTGCGACCACCTGCATCTTCCTAGGGCGGCTCCGAGATATCGCACCGAGTCAACTCGCCCACGAAGTTAGCCACCCATCACCACTAATGTTCCACGGGAGGAAAACAAATGGTGAAGTCGTTTCGCAGCGCCGCTCGGCTATTTTGTCTGCTTGCCGGAACTGCGCCGCTCTATTCGGCGGCTCCCGCACCGGCTGCCGATGCGAACGCCCCTGTCGAAGTCTACGTCTGGGGCCAACAACCAACCTTCGCGGCGAGTGAACAAACCCGCGCCGCGCGCGATCTGGAGCTGCGGCCCACCAATACACCGACTGATGTGCTGCGTCTCACACCGAGTTTGGTCTTAGGCCAGCACCACGGCGGCGGCAAAGCCGACCAGATTTTGTTTCGCGGCTTCGATGCTGACCACGGCACCGACTTCGCCGTATTCGTCGACGGCATCCCCGTCAACATGGTAAGCCACGCCCACGGTCAGGGCTACGCCGACCTGCATTGGCTCATCCCCGAGACCATCGACCGGGTGGAAATCTACAAAGGTCCCTATTTCGCCCACCTGGGCGACTTCGCCACATCCGGCGCCATGAACATCATCACCAAACGGCGCGACCAGAATACCTGGTTCAGCGTCGCCGGCGGCAGCTACAACACCCAGCGCTATCTCGGCGTGCTGTCGCCTCCCGAAGGAACATTCTTGGCGCCCTATTTAGCCTTCGAGGCCTACCACAACGACGGCGCGTTCAAGAGCGAGAACAACTACAACCGCTATAATTTGCTGACCAAACTGACGTTGCTCTCGACGCCAAATTCTAAACTGAATTTCCTCGCGACGTTCTTCAAAACCGCCTGGGACGCTTCCGGGCAAATCCCGGCGCGCGCCGTGCGCGAAGGCAGCCTCGGGCGCTTTGGCACCCTGGACCCAAGCGAAGGCGGCAAATCGGAACGACAAAACTTGAGCCTCATTTATAACTACACCGACGCTAACCAGTCGCTGAATATCCAGACATGGTCGTCCTGGTACCGCCTGCGGCTCTGGTCGAACTTCACGTTCTTCGCCAACGACCCGGTAAACGGCGACGGCATCGAGCAAAACGACAAAAGATTTCTAGTCGGCAACAACGTCAATTATCGGCGCAGCTACAACCTGTGGGGCTTGCCGATGGAAACCTTCGTCGGCTTTCAAAGCCGCTTCGATCACGTCCGCATTGGCCTGTTCAATCAAACCAACCGCGAACGCACCAGCATCACCAATCATAACAATATCGAGCAGACCAACCTCGGCTGGTTTATCCAGCAGGAAGTCAAACCTGCCGACTGGCTGCGCTTCCAGTTGGGCGCCCGCATGGACAATTTCTGGTTCACCGTCAGGCAAAAAGGCGATCCCGCTGACGTAGCGGAACCGATCTCCGGCCGGGGCTCGGCAACGATTGTCAATCCCAAAGTCAACTTCATCTTCACCCCGTTCAAAGACAACCAGGTTGCCAAGAACATCAACTTCTTCGTCAACTTCGGCGGCGGCTATCATTCGAACGACGCCCGCGTCTTCGTCCAGGATAAAGACAAGAAGATCCCGCGCTACCTGGGCGGCGAGTTGGGCTACCGCTCGCGCTTTTTCGACAGAGTCGACGTCAGCCTGGCCTATTGGCGCGCCCATCTCGAAAGCGAGCTGACTTTCGTGGGCGACGCCGGCACCTTCGAAGCCGGCGGCCGCAGCCGCCGCCAAGGCATCGAGAGTGAAATCCGCTACGACGTTTTACCCTGGCTGTCCTACGACCAAGACTTTTCCTACACCTGGGCGCGCATGGTCGATAGCGGCGGCCATGTGCCGCTGGCGCCGCGCTTGACGGTACTGAGCGGCCTGACCGCGCGCCATGATTCTGGTCTGCAAGGTCGCCTGCAGATGCGCCACGTCGGCTCGCGCTACGGCGCGGAGGATACCAACTTGAAGACTCGCGCCTACACGATTTTCGATCTGCTCTTGAAATACACCTACAAACGTTACGACGTGTTTCTGTCCTTTGAGAATCTCGCCAACACCAAGTGGCGCTCGGCGGAAACTTTTTTCGAGTCGCAGAGATTAGGTGAAGTGGCGCCGGTGCTGGATTCGCATTTTACACCCGGCGATCCTTTCACGGTCAAGGCGGGCTTTACCGTGCGTTTGTGGTAACCGGCTTCTTATTGAGCTTTTCGATGTTTAGTTTCATCGACATCATCGTCAAAGGCGGCCTGGTCATGGCGCCGCTGCTGCTGTGCTCGGTAATCGCGCTCGCCGTCGTCATCGAGCGTTTTCTGTTTTGGCGGCGTATCAGCAATCGGCAAGCTGCCGAAGAAGTGCTTGGGCTAGCCGAGCGCGGCGACTTTAGCAAAGCGTCAGATGCCGCGCGGCGCGTCGACGCGCCGTTAGTCCGCGTCCTGGCGTCCGGGCTGAAGCATCGCAATCCCGCTGCCGCCAAAGCGCTCGAAGTCGCGGCGCAAAAAGAAGTTCCCGTGCTAAAACAAAGGCTAACGATTCTCGACACGATAATCACCCTGGCGCCGCTGCTCGGCTTGCTCGGCACGGTCGTCGGCATGATCGGCTCGTTCGACATCATGTCCGCGGCCGGCATGGGCCAGCCGCATGCCGTCACGGGCGGGGTTGCCGAAGCGCTGATCGCCACCGCGACCGGCTTGTTGATCGCGATCCTCACCCTGGTGCCCTACAACTATTTCACCCGCCGCGCCGAACGCGAGCTGGAAGAAATCGAGTACTACGCCTCACGGCTGGAACTGGCGCTCGGCGGCAGCCAGGATAAGTAATGCGCCTGCGCCAACGCCCTGTGAAAAAAGCTCGCATCGAGATCATCCCGATGATCGACACGATCTTTTTTCTGCTGGTCTTCTTCATGATCTCGACCCTATCGATGGCGCAATACGGCGGCCTGCCGGTCAACCTGCCGAAAGCGGCGAGCGGCAATCAAGCCCCCGCTGAAAGCGCTGCGGTAACGATCCAGCCCGATGGCACCGTCGCCATCGACAAACAGCCGGTGGCGCGCGGGCAAGTCGGCGCGGTGCTGCAGGAACGATTGACGAAAAATCCTGCGCTGTTGGTGCTGATCAACGCCGATGAGAAAGTCGAACACGGCGTCGTCGTCGAGATCATGGACGCGGCGCGCCAGGCTGGCGTCGCCAAAATGGCCATCGCGGTCAAGCCCAAGGACACCCGGCAGTGAAAAAGGAGGTTCTTGGCATCCCGCTCCTCTTCTCCTGCGCCATCCACCTGCTGGTCCTTGTGCTGCTGTCTTTCGTTTTGCACCAAAAGAATTTTCGCCGCAAGGATTTTCTCCCCATCGCTCTCGTCGACCTGCCGGGCAGCGCCACGCCGCCGCCAGTCCAGCAGATCGAGGAGCCCAAGAAACCCCCACCGCCACCACCTAGAGGAGTGGAAAAGCCTAAGGAGATCAAACTGCCGGTCAAGAGCGAGAGTGCCAAGATCGCTAAACCGGCGCCGCCGCTGGCGATACCGGCCGCGCAAGAGCCGAGCATGGGCAACGAGACCAAAACTGCCGCGCCGGCACGAACCGAAACGCCGCCAAGCGTTTTTCCAGGCGCCAACGTCGAAGGCGGCGGCAGCGCCGCAGGCGCAGGAAATCTGTTCGGCAAAGGCGATCTCGGCGTGGTGCCAGGAAGCGGCACTCCCGGCGGTGGCGGCGGCACGGCGGCAACCGGGCTCGGCCGCGGCGCCGGCGCGCCTGGCTTGCCCGCGCCAACCGCGCCGCTGCGCACCCATCGCGAAGCCAAACCGATTCAAAGCGCCCGCGCCGTCTATCCGGCCATGGCGCTACGCGCCGGCCTGGAAGCCGACGTCACTTTGAAAATCGAAGTCGATCCCAACGGCAGCGTCACCAAAGCCGAAATCATCAAGAGCGGCGGCGCCGGCTTCGACGAGGAAGCGTTGAAAGCGGTGAAGCTGTCACGCTTCGAACCGGCGCAAAAAGACGGCCAGAACGTGGCGGCGGAGTTTACCTACATTTACAAATTTCGCCTGCAGCGCTAAGCCTGCACGGTAGTTTCAGGGGAAAATTTCGATTCCATAGTCGGGGTACGACAGCACCTTGCGTTTGATCGAGCGGCGACACTCGCCCGATCACAGGAGAGACACCACCATGGAAACCCCCTTGGGACCCAGAATAGGACTCAGAAGAGAGACGGACTTGACGGAGTTGACTAAGGCCATTCTCATAAGCTCGTGAGGATGGCGCAGCGGCCCCGCTCGGTTTTCTTGAGATCATCCACCGGTTGTGGTCGGCGTCTTCGTGTCGTTATTGCTATGGGTAGCGCCGTACCCGTGTTCACCAGCGCGACGATGAAGATCCCTTGCGCGCCATCCACCACGAGGTTATTGTTGGCGAGTCCGCGGCATCGCGGTGCGCAGCGCTATCGCGGTTCACCCTAGTCTCACGGGGGTGTGGCCAATTTGGCGACGCCCCTCTGAAAGTAATGTCAAAGATATTCCTCAACGTCGGTGCCACGACCACAGAGTCGATTGATTCGCACCAACGTGTCTGGGTTCGGCTCCCGGAAACGAAAATACCAGCCGTCGTCCGAACCTACGCGCGGCAGATCCATCCCGGCGCAAAAGTGTTGCTCTGGCTCGGCAGCGTCAAAAATATTTTTCACTGTCACTTTTTGCCACGACTCAGCGCCTTGCGTGAAACGTCGCTGGAACAGCGCAAACCAGAATACGCCGCCCTGCGGGCACAGATCGACGCTTTTGCCGGCGACCTGCATAAACGGGCACAGATCTTTATCTCTTTTTTGTCCGCACGGTGCCGGATTGAACGCGGGCTCTATCCGATCATCGAAAAAGTCACGCAGCGGTGCGTGTTGACGCACAAAGATATCTTGCTGCTCGTGGACGCACTGTGTGCTGCGGTGGAGAACACGGCAACTCCACCCCCCGTCCGAAAGTCAAATCTTCAACAGTTCATCGGGACGGGCAAATACGATACCGCAACCATCCTCTGGCTTGCGCTCTGTGTCGATGCGAAATTCGCCCTACAGCTATGGCGCGATAACTTGCTGGAGGAAGAACAGGCCGCCCCTACAACGATGCATGCCTTCGCCGCCCTGCAGGATGAGTTAAGGCGAGCCATCGAGAAGCTCAGGACCGGTGGGGCTTGTCCCCAGAGCATTGCCTCAGTCGATCTAAACGATTGGCTTACATCGCTTATTGGCTGCGCACCTGAGCAGCGATTCTTTGCCGAAGCCCGCGAATGTCATGAGGGACTGAACAAATCAGGCTGTTTGAAGTTTGATGTTTTGAGTAGTTTTCGGGATTTCGGCGAAAATGCCCCGCGATTTATTTCGTTGGACAAACTTTCGCGAGCCGTCACCGCGATGGATCGTACACTCTCGCACCTCGTTGTCCAGTTCGCCACGGATGATGCGGAGATGAAAAAGTTGACAGGCAGCCATCTGCTGCATTCGGGGCTGTTGGTTCGCGGTCTTGTCGGTGAAAGCGAAGCGATGCACGTTCTCTATCCACTCAATGCGACGGCGATTCCGGGTCAACTTGAGTTAAGCGCGCGCTTGATCGAAAAAACTCGCCAAGCCATCAGCGACGGCTCATTGGCACATCTGTGCGGGCGCCACTATGGGATAGCCGCCGCGCCATTGCAGCGAGGCGTCGAGCGCCTGTTGGCCATAATACGAACGACGCTGCCGCTCATGCCGATCGAAGTGCATCACTTGGCACAAGCGATTGAAACTCAGATGCACCTGCGCAAGGTTGGGGAAAAACTAAAATTTTCCGGTATGACAGGCGATTGTCGACAGCAGGCCGTACAGCTTCAAATTACTGGGCGCGCGGCGCGGGCGCGTCAATTTGCCCTCGCCCGGATGCTCAAATCCGACTTCCACGTCGACCCGACCCGATTGTTCTACATCGATAACCTGCTGATCGATCGGATCAATGCTATTTACGGCCCCGATCTCGAGTTCATGCGGCAAATCCTCGCCGGCTACATCGAGCGTCATGAGGCGCGCGGCATCAGGGAACCGACAGAGACTTTGCCGCCGGCACCAAATAGTGGCGACAAAACTTTACTTTAGCTTGCTCAACAAGTCTGCTCCTCGAAGTTTCTTCAAAGCAAGGCCGTTTTGCCGGTGGTTGTGATTTGCGATCTGAGTCTTCCAGACCCTTAAGGCCGAGCAACTCGACTGTTACCGGGCGGTGGAGCCAGCCGCAACGCGACTCCTCCCATGACTTCATGACTACGATCCGACTCGACGTTGACTTATGGAGCCGCACAGCCACTGAAGCATGCTATCGACCTTTTGAGTGCGCCGAGGATGACAACGAGAACTGCGGAGAAAACGTTGCGGCACAGGCGGTTTCCGCCGCGCAGCCGTTCCGCTTAGCGGTACGGGTTGTGGAAAAACCACGCCGGACTCGAAGAAGTGAGGGTCGTCTTCTACGCCAAGCGACCAGCGACCCGGGCGAGACGCGTGGGGGAGAGAGTTGCTGCGTCGAGGCGAGAGGCTCGGCATGCGGTAGACTCATGGTGCCGTTGGTATTTGGTGGCCTCGCATCGGTTGACGTCGTAGCGGCTGCCGACTATGGTGCAGGCAACGCGCCAAAATGGAGGAATAAGTGACGACGACGGCCGCCGCTTGCATCGAAGAGACCCTCAACATAGCCGGCACATCCCTGCAGATGCGGCGCGGCGGCTCTGGAGCACCGTTGCTGCTTCTCCACGGTGAGCTGGGTGTTCCCGATTGGCTACGCGCCCACGAGCTGCTGGCCCAACACTACTCCGTGTATGTCCCCTCCCTGCCTGGCTTCGGCACTTCGAAGATTCCGGATTGGATGATGTCGGTCCGGGACCTGTCTGCCTGGGTAAACTGGTTTGTACGCGACTACGGTCTCTTGACCCCGCTCAACGTCATAGGCTTCTCCTTGGGTGGCTGGGTCGCTGCCGAGCTTGCCACCGCCAACAGCGCCATCTTCTCGAAAATGGTGCTGGTAGGGGCAGCAGGCATCAAGCCCCGGCAGGGGGAGATCTGGGACTACTTTTTAAACGGTGCCAAGGACGCGTTCCGACAGTCCTTCTTTAACTCCGCCGCGACAGAATACGTGAAGCACTATGGCAGAGACTGGACACCGGATGAGGCTGAACAGATAGAGACTAACCGAGAGGCGGCCATCCGTTACCTTTGGCGTCCCTACATGCATAGCGTCACACTGGCCGGCCTGCTCCCCGGCATCGGAATCCCTACCCTTCTCTTATGGGGGAGGCAGGATGCCATTGTCCCGCTGAACAGTTGTGAGCTTTATAAGCAGGGCATACCTGGTGCCCAGGTTGCGGTCATTGAGGACTGCGGACATATGCCCGAGATGGAGAAACCGGAGGAGTTCGCGAAAACCGTCATTGAGTTTCTGGAAGCCTGATAGCGACTGGGCACAAATCAGGCGCACAGCAGATAGCGCGGTTCCACTTCCCGATCGGGAACGGGGAACAAGGAGTGAAGCACGATGTTCATAGGTCACTTTACAGAGCAACCCTGGCAGAAGGAAGACTGGCCCACGGCCTGGGGGTCGGGCGTCATGGAGGTGAGCAACAGCGAATACGACCCCTTTCGCGCCGCTAACCTCTACAATCGATATATGGACGAGAAGGTCTACGCTGAGGAGATGGGATTCGACGGGATCATGGTCAACGAGCACCACAGCGCCCCGTTCTGCATGAATGGGGTAGCCAACGTCACGGCCTCCATTCTTGCCCGCATCACCAGCAAGGCCAAGATCGTGATCCTCGGCAACATTCTGCCCATTCACGACGATCCCCTCTGGTTGGCGGAGGGGCTAGCGATGATTGATGTGATTTCCCGCGGGCGGCTTGTCCCCGGTATAGTCCGCGGCGGTGGCAATGAGAGCCTGGCGCACAACGCACCCCCGCACTTCAACCGGGAGCGCTTCGAGGAAGCCCACGATTTCCTCATCAAGACGTGGACGACCCCCGGCCCCTTCCGCTGGGAGGGCAAGCACTACCACTACAGGTATGTGAACCCCTGGGCAGTGCCATACCAGAAGCCCCATCCGCCCATTTGGGTGCCCGGCACATCTAGCAGGGAGACTGTAGAGTGGGCGGCCAAGCATCGCTATCCCTATATGATGCTGGCCAGCCAGTTGGATCTGACCCAGCAGATGTACCAGATCTACTATGACGCCGCGCGGCAAGAGGGTTATGAAGCCGGGCCCCAGCATCTTGGCTTCATGTTTTTCTGCCACGTCGACGAAACGGAAGAAAGAGCCATAGAGGTCGGCCGGACTTTAACCCAGGGAGTGCGCAGCCCCTACGATCCCGGTGCGCAGCGGCCACGGCCATGGATTGAGGGCCCCCCGGGAATCTCCACCAAGAGCGCCCGAGCCCTGCGACGAAAGATGGTAGCCTCGGACTCGTCCGGCCGCACCCGCGCGGGAGCGAGGGCAACCTTCGAAGACCAGGTGGCGACCCACGGCATGATCGTCGGCACCCCTGACACGGTGGTGCCCAAGGTGCGCTACATCATGGAAACCCTGCGGCCGGGGACCATCATCTTTCGCACCGGCGACGGCGCCATGTCCCACCAAGACCAGATGCGAACGTTGAAGCTCATGGGTGAAGAGGTCTTACCGGCCATGCGGGAAATCGCCAAGGAACTTGGCCTGCCAGGGCCTTACGACGTAGACCCTAGAACCAATGAGCCGGTGGCCGCACTAGCGTCCTGACGCCCGCGTTCCCTTAAACCGGCCCCTGTTGGAAGGAAAATTAGGCTCATGTAACGAATCGAGTGTTGGGCCGGAAACCCTCCTCGGGCGGACGGGTTATGGCAAAGTGATTGGTACATCGGATCGAGAAAGGAAACGCCATGGAAGCTGTCGCACAAATCGAATCTGGCCGCACGCTGGCTGAGTTGGAATCTTACTTCAAAAAATATTCCGACATGCCGCGCGAAGTGGTGCTCAAGCACGATCTTTTGCGCGACGGCCACTGGTTTACCGACGCGGCGCTGGAGTTGGCCTCCGATGCGCTGGTGAAGTCCTACCGGCTGTTTTCCTACGATCTGATTCCGATGAAGGACATGAAGCGCAAGGAGCACCGCAAAATCACCGAGTGGTTCATGCTGCGCGGCGGCCCTTATGGGCTGCGGCCGGTGACGGTGCAGACCACGCTCAACTCCAACTCGCCCTACGTCATCGATGCGGTGGACGGTAAGGCGAAGCTGTTTCTGCAGGGTAAAGAGATTTGCGATGTGTCCTTCCCCCGGCCACTCAAGTACTACACGCGCAAGTTTGCCGACGGCACGGCCTACCATGAGATTATCGCGTACGGTTATTTCGTCACGGCGTTTCGCAACTGCCAATATTGGGGCCCGGACGAGGAGTGCCGCTTCTGCGATATCAACATCAACGCCCGGCAGATGAAGGAGTCGAAGGATTTTACTTTTAATCCTCCGGTAAAGCCGCTCGACTACATGGTCGAAGTGGCGCGCTCCATCGAACAGGACGCGACCGAAGAGGTGGGCTTCACGCCGCTGATCGATTACCTGATCACCGGCGGGACGATTCTCAAAACGCTGCACGGCAAAGACGAGGAGCAGTTCTATTGCGAATACGCTTCTGCGCTCAAATGGGGCGGCCACCGGCGCCATGTCTATTTGCAAACCAACGCCAAAGAGAAAGAAACGCTCATGCGCTATCGCGCCGCTGGCGTCGACGGCCATCACGCTAATATGGAAGTGTGGGACCGCAAATTGTTCGAATGGATAAATCCTGGGAAAAATCGCCGCGTCGGTTGGGACAACTGGGTGCAGGGCATGGTCGATGCAGTCGACGTTTTCGGTGAGACCAACGTGCGGCCCAATTTCGTCAGCGGCGTCGAGATGGCGCAGCCGCATGGTTTCAAAACGGTCAAGGAAGCGGTCCATTCCACCAGCGAGGGTTTCGACTATATGATGAAGCACGGCGTTTTCCCGCGCTTGAACCAATGGCGCCGCGAGCCGGGGTCGAATTTGGTTGCAACCCATCCGCAGCCGGCGATCCCGTTGGATTTTTACCTGCAGCTGATGGCCAATTATTACGAGACTTGGAAGAAATACAGTTTGCCGATCGCGCCGCATAACTCGGTTCATCCCGAGACGCGCATCATGGGTCGCGGCCACGGAACTTATGACGACATCATCTTGCTCAACGAAGTGGACGATTACGAGGCGCGCGTCGACGACGCTTTGCGGAACGGGCTGAAGGCTTGCGTGCTCGCGCACACCAACGCATAAGGGGGCGAGAACACAATGCGTGATGGTTTGTCGTTGACAGCGAAGGGCCGGTCTCGGACCCGCTGCAAGAGATGCGCCAGAAGCGCCGTCGCTCTTCTGATGTTTTTCGTTTCTCCGTTGCTGAGCTTTGCCGCCGACAAACTGCGCATCGGCTACGGCGCGCCGTCGGTGACCATGGCGCCGCTGTGGATCGCGCAGGAGGGCGGCCTGTTTGCGCGCAACGGATTGGAAGTCGAAGCGCTCTATCTCGAAAGCGCCCTGGTGCAGCGCGCGCTGATTGCCGGCGAAATTTCCTTTGGCGAGATGACGGGCGCCCTGCTCTCGGCGCCGCGGCTCCAGGGCGCGGACGTCACGATGGTGTTGGGTTTTGTCGATCGCTTGCTGTTTCGCCTGGTGGCGCGCGCCGAGATCAAGAGCCCGGCCGATTTGAAAGGCAAAAAGATCGGCACCTCGCGCTTCGGCGCGGCGCTCGATCGCGCGCTGCGGTTGGCGTTGCCTCGGTTGGGCGTGAACCCAGACAAGGACGTGACGTTTCTCCAGATCGGCAGTGAAGCGACGCTGCTGACGGCGCTACTCGGCAAAACCGTCGACGCCACGCTGTTGCAGCCGCCGCGATTTAGGAAGGCCGTCGACGCGGGCATGAACGTGTTGGCGAACCTCGAAGAAATGAACATTCCATTTCAGCACACGGGGCTGGTGACGACGCAACGATACGTGAATAAGAATGCCGATATCACCCGCCGCGTCGTGAAATCGTTCGTCGACAGCATTCACCTGATGCGCACCCAACCGGAGACCGCCAAGAAGGCGATCAATCGGCATATGCGCTTGAACGATGAGCGCGAGTTGGAAGAGGCCTATCAATTATTGAAGCGAGTGGCGCTGGTAAAACCGTATCCGTCGCTCGCCGGGATCAGAACTATTCTCGACGACCTGGTCGATCAACTGCCGGCGGCGAAAACCGCCGACCCGAAGGATTTCGTCGATACGCGCTGGCTCGAAGAATTAGACAAGTCTGGCTACATCGACCGGCTCTACCGATGAGAATTTTCCGCGCGGCTAGATGGGGACTTTCACCGGCGCCGCTCGGTCTGAGCTCGACCGAGCGGCGCCACAAAGAACGTTTCGCGCCTTTCCTGGCCGCTTTCCGGCCGAGCCGACCGCTAGGCCACTGATTTTTTCGTCAACCAGAAAAGGGATTGACAATTCCGCCGGCTCTCCGGCATAACTCCGGGTCATAAAAAGGCGGTTTGAAATTCCTATCCCCAGAATTGCTTTTTCGCATCGCTGGCCGTAACGTACACTGCTCCATGCGTGGAATATCGAATTGGCAATCTGGAATCCAAAACCCATCGCGAGGTGATTGAGCATGCGGAAAAATAATTCGCGCGGGCGGCAAGCGCTGGTGGCATCGTTCCTATTCATGCTCGTTGGCCCGGCCGCTTCCTGGGCCCAGGCTCGCTCCAATTTCGCCTCGAGCATCACCAGCGAAAGCATGGCGTCGGTGTGGGTGGCCAGGCATCTCGGCCTTTTCAAAAAATACGGCGTCGAGACGCAATATATCCTGATGCCGCGCTCGCCGTTGGCGGTGGCGGCGCTGCTCGCCGGCGAGATCGACGTGGCGGTGATCGGCCCCGGCCATCTGGTCAATGCGAGCTCCGGCGGCGCCGACGTGATCGGCGTTGCCAATTTCGTTCAGAAGCTCGACTACCGCTTGAACGTGCGGCAGGACATCAAGAGGAAAGAAGATCTGCGCGGCAAGAAGCTCGCCATCAGCGGCCCGGGTGCGACTTCGCATCTGGTGGCGCTCTTGGCGCTGCAAACCATGGGCGTCGACCCCAACCAGGCAAAGATCGCTTTTATCACCATCTCCGGTACCGAAATCAACCGCCGGCTGGCGCTCGAAAGCGGCAGCATCGATGGTACGACGCTGAACGGCTCGGTGGGCGACATCTACGGCAACAAGGGCTTTCCGATCCTGTACAACTTCAAAGGTTCCGGCGTGACTATGCCACAGACGATGATGGTGACCACGCGGCGTATCGCCGCGGCCAAGCCGCAGGTCATCGAAGGGTACATAAAAGGCCTGGTCGAAGCGATTGCCTTCATGCTCGATCCCGCCAACAAAGAAACGGTTATGCGGATCCTGGCGACCAACTTGCGGTTGTCCAACAACAGCGAGGCAGAAGAAGCCTACAGCGCGGTGGTCAATTCCTACGAGCGCGTGCCGATTCCCACCGTGGATGGTATGAAGCGGCTGCATGGTTTGCTCGTCTCGATCAATTCCAAACTGGCCGACGTGAAAATCGAAAACGCGATCGACGACTCGTTTGTGCACAAGCTGGAGACCTCGGGCTTTATCCACAGCGTGACCAAGAAACGGTAGAGCGCGGCCGGATATCACCACAAAGTGATCTGGTTCTCGGCTCGCGCATGCTACAGCATTAGTTTTCACCACGAAGGAGCTAGCGCGGCGTGACACAACCAAATATTCGGCTAGCAGCTTCGCGCTCGCGGGAAAAGAGCGACCGATGAAAGTCGAAAACATTCAAGTGGTCGTGGTCGGCGGCGGCAGCGCCGCCTTTGAAGCGGCGGTGGCGGCCAAGCAAGCCGGCGCGCGCAAAGTCGTGATGTTGGAGAAAGCGCCGGAGCCGGAGTTCGGCGGCAACGCGCGCTTCTCGCACACTGGCTTTCGTTTTGTCTACTCCGATGCATCGGAGATCCGCGGCTTTCTGCGCGACACGCCAGCGGCGGAATTCGACCGGCTGCATTTGCCCGGTTATTCCCCCGCGGATTTCACCGCGGACTTGATGCGGGTGACGCGCGGGCGCATCAACAAGAAACTCGCCGAAGTGCTGGTCAAGGAATCCAACGCTGCGATCCATTGGATGGACGAGTTGGGCATCGAGTGGGAGCCGGCCGGCCATGTGGAGATCGACGGCAAGCTCTATTTCGAGCCGGGCATCGTCATTCATCCCACCGGCGGCATCGGCGGCGGCATCAGCCAGTTGAACCAATGGCGCGACATCGCGACACGGCTGGGTGTCGAGATTCGCTACGAGTCGCGCGTGCGCGAGCTGTTGGGCAACGACCGGCGCATCGAAGGTGTACGCGTCTCCGACGCCAACGAGGAATATGAGATCCGCGCCGGTTCTGTCATCCTCTGCGCCGGTGGTTTTCAGGCCAATCCCGAGATGCGCGCGCGCTATCTCGGCGCCAACGCCGACTTGATGAAAGTGCGCGGCAGCCGCCACGACACCGGCGAGGTTTTGCAGATGGCGCTGGCGCTCGGCTGCAAAGCCTCCGGCCACTGGCAGGGCGCCCATGCGACGCCCATCGACGCGACCTTTCCGGACGTGGAGCTGAGCAATAAGGCCAACCGCTACGGCTATACTTTCGGCATAACCGTCAACTCCCAGGGCCAGCGCTTCTTCGACGAAGGGGAAGCGCATATCTCGTACACTTACGCGAAGACCGGCTGGGCGGTGTTGAGCGAGCCGGGCGGCGTGGCCTATCAGATTTTTGATCGCAAAGGCGCGGCGCTGCAGGATACAAGCTACTATCAATTTGCCAACCCCATCGAAGCGGCAACCATCGTCGAGCTTGCCGCGAAGATCGGCATCGAACCGGCGGTGCTCGCCCACACAGTGACGGAATTCAACAACGCGGTGCGCGACGATGTGCCCTTCGACGCTACCAAAACCGACGGCCGCTCGACGGTCGGCATCACGCCACGCAAGTCCAACTGGGCGGAGCGCATCAGCGAGCCGCCGTTTCAAGCCTTTCCCGTCACCGGCGGCATTACGTTCACCTTCGGCGGCGTCGAGATCAACGCCGACGCCCAGGTCGTCAACGCCGGCGGCCAGCCGATTCGCGGCCTGTTTGCCTCCGGCGATATCGTCGGCTTATTTTTTCATAACTATCCCTCCTGCACCGGGCAGACGCGCAACGCCGTGTTCTCCCGTTTGGCGGGCCGCCACGCGGCGGCGCAGGGACTGTGACGAGGAGCCTACGGCAGCGCTCCGGCTCGGGACAAATCTGATTCTCTTGGTGTTTACGAAGGCACCGTCGCCTGCGGCGGTGCCACCCCATTCGCTGCTTATCACCTTCGGCAGCTTGAGCGAGCGCGAAACGGCGATCTTTGTGGCGAAGGACTACGGCCTGTTCGCCAGACGAGTTTTGGCGGCGGCGTCTGGATGCGATCGCGCTCCGCCAGAGCGTGCCGCCGAGATCTCAAGCGAGGGCGCGCACGCACAAGGTGCGCCGGCGCGGATGAGTTGGGCCCGGCTGCTCAGCGTCGCCCCAAGGAACCTTTCGCGCCTCTCCTAGCCGCTTTTCGGCCGAGCTGACTGCGACACCAGCGGGTTTTTCAATGAGCACAAACCGGATTGACATCTCTCCCGGTCCCGCGATATGGCTCTGGGCTGCAGAAAGAGGATTGAGATTCGAAATTCCTATACGGCGATTCATTCTTTTGGAGGTCGTGATGATTTGGCGCAAAAAACAATGGCTGCTGATCGCCCTCTCGGCACTCGCTTCTCTACTGGGCAGCAGCAACCCCGTCGACGCCCAGACCCGGGTGACCGTCGGCGTTACTGAAACCATCGAGACCCACAATCCCTACGGCGACAGCGTGCGGCTGATGTACAGCGTGTGGAGCGAAGTCACCGGCCCGTTCTGCGCCTACAACTATGCCAAAGCGGACTTTGAAGGGCGCCTGGCGGAACGATGGAAGATTGAGAATCCGACAACCTGGATCTTTTACATAAACAAGAACTACAGGTTCAATGATGGCTCACCGGTCACCGCTGACGACGTGGTGCACTCGCTGCTCAACCGGGTCATGGCCGATCCACAGTCAAAACAGAAAGTCGCTGTGGCGCCGTCTATAGCCAAGGTCGAGGCGATCGACAGATTCACGGTCAAGATTACTACCGATAAACCCACCGCGCCGCTGCTGTCATTTCTCTGCGACCGTTTGATCGTCACCAGCAAAGCGGCTTTCGACAAGTATGGACGGGACGTTGCCGACCGAGAGCATATGATGGGCGGCGGTCCCTATCGGTTAAAAGAGCTGATTCCTGGCCAGCGCCTGGTGCTGCAGAAGCGGCCAGACCACCCAGAAGCTAAGAAAAATCCGCGCGCCCCCGACGAAGTCGTCTATCGCATCATGCGCGAGCCCGAGCAGCGCGTCACGGCTCTGCTCAACGATGAGATCCAGATCGCGCAGTTTGTCCCGCCTCATATGCGCCACCGGGTTGAGAAGAACAACAACCTCCGCATCAGCGCCATAGACTCCATCGAGATCATGTTTCTCGCCATGCAGCCCAAGCCACCCTTCGACAAAAAGGAAGTCAGGCAGGCGGTCTGCCATGCGATCAATCGCGATCAGATTATCGCGACTTTGCTGGAGGGATTCGCCAGCCGTCTCGACGGCCCCCTCGGTCCCGGGCAATACGGCTACGATCCCAACTTGAAGCCTAAGCTAAACTACGACCCGGAGAGAGCGAGAAAGCTTTTGGCCCAGGCGGGCCACGCCGGCGGCGTCGATGTCGAGCTGCAAACTCCCGTGGGTCGCTATACCCTCGACAAACAGGTCAGCGAAGCGGTGATTCCCATGCTCAATGCCGTCGGTTTCCGCGCCAAGCTTGCGACGCCGGAGTGGGCGACGCTCTGGGCCAACGTGCAGCGCGGCGCGGCACCTTTCTATTATATTGGCCGCGGCTCCATCCAGGACCCGAGCGGCCCGCTGCACCAATACTTTCGCACCGGCGAAACGCCGCGCATCGGCTACTCGAATCCAAAAGTCGATGAGCTGCTCGATCAAGAACAGCAGGAGTTCGACCCCAAGAAGCGCCGCCAGTATCTCTCGCAAGCGATGAGCATCATCACCGAAGAGGCGCCCGCATGCTTCCTCTGGCGCCACAAGCTACTCTGGGGTTTGAACAACCGCGTCGATTACAAACCACTGCCCGACTCAGGAGTGTACGCCATCGAGATGGCGGTGAAGAAGTAGTCGGCAAGCGATCTATTCGCTGGAATTTGGAATCGATGCATCTTCGAAATACAGAGCAAAGCGAACAATATGGGGAGCCTCTTTGGGGCATCCTTGACCAAATTGACTAACTCGTTAACCTGGCGCGGTTGGCCTTGAGTTTGTCAATTCAGTCAAGTACGCATGCCTCGCTCCCGGGGTGCGTCCCGACTCCATGCTATCTTCGCCAAATTATTACAGGGCATAGTGCACGGCGGCTGCTGATTCGCCATGCCCTCGCCCTGGGTCATAGAAAAGGGCGTTTGCAATTCCTATACGAATCTCCGCGCCGTTCATCACCGCGGCGAGCATCGGCGTCGCGCCGCCCATCAGGAGATCTTGCGCGGCAAAGACGATGATTTGTGCCTCTGAGCCGTAGGGATAGGTCGCGACCTGTCCGTACTATCGCGATGCACAATGTTCCGATGAACGGTAGCGTTCTGGGTTGCGGCAAAGAATGCTCTGAAAGTCGCAGACTATGTTGACACCCGCAGGCGAACGCAATAAATTGCGCTCCATTATGGCTCCCGAAGAAGAGAGCGTGGCGATCCCAGGAGGTGCACTCTCCACTGCATCGACCGAGGTGGCCGCGCCCAGGAAAAGGGGCGCATCGGGCGCGGCCGTTCGGACGCTTGCCTTGAGGGCGATCTCGATCGCTGCCATGATCGCGATCTGGTGGATATTGACGTTGTTCTTTCCACCGAGTCTCATCCCGCT
>Ga0194131_10003579_pt1 | contig 24357 bp, 21 predicted proteins | sample TA2KigO120mmetaG_FD_148631 | JGI IMG/M metagenome (GOLD analysis project Ga0194131, IMG submission 148631) | Freshwater microbial communities from Lake Tanganyika, Tanzania - TA2015053 Kigoma Offshore 120m | ecosystem: Environmental > Aquatic > Freshwater > Lake | place: Tanzania: Lake... | reverse complement strand
CAGACGATCCTATGGCCTGCGCACTTACCGCGTCATGGAACTCTCGCTTTATCACAACCTTGGCTGCCTACCCGAGCCGCCAGCTACCCACAGATTTTGCTGAGGAGGCCATTTCTGATGCCTGCTGTTCTCAATCCACTTTGCGTGCCAAAGAGGTGCTGTACTTCATCCTAACACTTGTCGCGGGGAACCGCCAAGACCACCCGGATGGAACGCCGTCACCCAGACACATCGTCCGAGTCGAGTCAATACCTTAGGATTTTCTCGGCCCTATCCGTTATATCCCCCGTTTGGGGCAGGATCGCGTCCTCAAGCTCTGGATTGTAGCCCACCCATGTGTCGAGAGCAGCCACACGCTCGACCGGCGCATCCAGGTCGCCGAACAGCTCGGCCGAGATCCGGGCGGCGATCTCGGCGCCGTATCCGAACGACAGCACGTCCTCATGAACCACGAGCGCCCGGCTGGTCTTGAGGACGGAGGCGCGGATTGCGCCCCAGTCGTAGGGCGCAAGCGAACGGAGATCGATCACCTCGACGCTCCAGGCCGGATTCTTCCTCTCAAGCAGCGCGGCCGCCTGGAGCGACTTCTGCACCGTCGCGCCGTAGGTGACGATGGTCAAGCTCTGGCCGGGCTTGACCAGGCTCGCGCGCCCAAACGGAATGCAGAAGCCGGGACCCGGGTGCGGAGCGCGGTTGTAGGCTTCGCGGTACAGCTTCTTGTGTTCCAGGAAGAGCACCGGATCGTCACACCGGAGCGCGGTCCGCAGCAATCCGCAGGCGTCGAGCGCGTTAGACGGCATCACCACGCGCAGCCCGGGCAGATGCGTGAACAGCACTTCCCCGCTCTGGCTGTGGTAGATCGCGCCGCCGCTGAGATATCCGCCGATCGGGACGCGCAACACCAGCGGACACGAGAAGCCGCCGTTGCTGCGCCACCGCATGGTCGCCATCTCGCCACGGATCTGCATCATCGCCGGCCAGATGTAGTCGAAGAACTGGATCTCGGGGACGGGCTTGAGACCCCGCACGGCCATGCCGACAGCGCGGCCGGCGATCGCGGCCTCGGCGAGAGGCGTGTTGAAGCAGCGGTCCGCCCCGAAGCGGCGTTGGAGTCCTTGCGTGGCTTTGAAGACTCCACCCTTGCCCTTGACCAGCGCGAGATTCTGCTCGCGGGAACAGTCGGCCACATCCTCACCGAAGACGACGATGCGCGGATCCCGCTCCATTTCCTCTTCAAGAGTCCGGTTGATGGCGTCGACCATCGTGCGAGGCTCACCAGCGGAGTTGCGAGGTGTATCGAACTGGTCCGAGCAGGGGTCGACGGTTTCCGAGTACAGATGCCGGAGCGCGCTGCTTGCGGCGGGAGCCGGAGCGCGTAGCGCGGCGTCGGTCGCAGCCTGGACCTGCATTTCGAGCTCATGGATCAAGCGCTGCAGCTCATGCCGGGTCAGCACGCCTTCGCCCACCAGCCATTCGGGGAATCTCTGAAACGGATCCCGCCTGGCTTCCGCGTCCCGTTCGGAGTCAGGCCGGTAGAACTTCTCGTCATCGGACAGCGAATGGGAGTAGGGCCGGATCACTGCGGCACGCACGAGCGCCGGACCATACCCGGCCCGCGCATAATCGAACGCCTGGACCATCACCGCGTGTGACGCCTCGACGTCGCAGCCGTCCACTTCCAGGCGCAGGACGCGGGGATATCCGGAGACGAGGCGGGCGATGTTCCCGCCGGCGGTCTGGTGCTCGATGGGGACAGAGATGGCGTAGCCGTTGTCCTCGATCAGGAAGACGACGGGAAGCGCCAGGATACAGGCGATATTGAGCGCCTCCCAAAACTCGCCTTCGCTGGTGGCGCCGTCGCCCGATGTCACCAGGACCACTTCGCGCGCCTCCGGATCCAGGCGTCGCGACGCCTCCGCGCAGCCGCACGCCTGCAGGAACTGCGTGCCTGTTGGCGATGACGCGGAAACGATGCGCAGTGCCGGATCGCCGAAGTGCGAGGGCATCTGCCGGCCGCCGGAGGCGCGGTCCGCCGCGGCACCCACGGCGTGGTAGAGCATCTGTTCCGGTGTCACGCCCAGCATCAGGCACAAAGCCCGGTCACGATAGTAGGGAAACACCCAGTCGTGGACCGGCTTCATTGCGAGCGCCGTGGCCACCTGGATGGCCTCGTGTCCGGCGCCGCTGATCTGGAAGAAGATCTTGTTCTGCCGCTTGAGGAGCACTTCGCGGTCATCGAGGCGGCGGGCGGTGTAGACGGCCTTGAACGCGCGAATCAGGTCCTCGTGCGAGAGCTGGGTCATTGGCCGATCCGCCCGGCAAGGGCGCGCGCTCCATCCAGGCACAGCACGGCGGCGTGTTTCGACTCCGGTATGAGTCCGCCGACTTCGTCCTCGATATCGGCGGCGCGGAGCTGGCGGAGCCCGGCAGCGTCGCGTCCGAGGACCAGCCCGGTGAGGGCGCTACCCGCGGCGATCGAGGCCGTGCATCCCCGCACCTTGTAGCGGATTTCCGCGATGCGCCCGTCTTCGACGCGCGCCTCAAGCCGCAGAATGTCGCCGCACGCCGGGTTCTCGACTTCCACCACGATGGCGGAGCCCCCGAGGCTGCCGGCGTTGCGCGGGTTCTGAAAATGGTCCAGCAGACGTTCGGAGTACACCTTAACCGATCATAATAGACACTGTGCCCGCCAGCTACTTCAGGATCCTCGCCGACCGCGTCCGCCCGCCCCGCTTCAACGCGCTGTTCCTGTTTGTCACCTCGCGGTGCAATTCGCTGTGCCGCACCTGCTTCTACTTCGACAAGCTCAACTCCCGTGATGACCTGACGCTCGATCAAATCCGGCGGATTTCGGAGACCGCCCCGCAATTCCGGAAGCTCTGGATATCCGGCGGCGAGCCGTTCCTGCGGCCAGAGCTTGCGGAAATCCTGGTGATGTTTACGCGCAATAACGGGGTCCGCAACATCAACCTGCCGACCAACGGACTGCTGCCAGACAAGATTTTCGCGGTCGTGGATGCGGTGCTGGCGGGAACCAGCAAGGAAGTCGCGATCGACTTGAACTTCTCGCTCGACGGCCTCGCGAACACCCACGATGCGATCCGCGGAGTCCCCAACAACTTCGTACGCACGCTGGCTACGATCCGCGAGGCGGACCGCCGGTATCGCGGAGTCCGGCGGCTGCGGCGCAACGTCGCGACCGTGATCACGCGCGACAACTACAACGAGATTGTCCGGCTGGGGCTGGAGCTTGCGGACGAGGACAAGCTGAACGGCCACTACTTTGAGGTCGTGCGCGGGCACACTCCGGATCCGTCGGTGCGGAACCTCACGCGGGACGATGTGGCGGCGCTCCACCGGCGTCTGCTGCCGTTCCACCGGCACTACGCGAAGAAGCTGTTCGCGCACTTGCCGGCCGGTGTCCGGCAGGTCGCCGAGATGTACTACCTCGGCAATCTGCGGCTGCATTTTGATCTGCATGAGGCGAGCTTCGAGCGTCCGGCGAAGTGGCCGATGCGGTGCACAGCCGGCGAGACCACGATCGTGGTGGATCATAACGGGAAGTTCCGGTCGTGCGAATTGCGCGAGCCGGTGGGGGATCTGGCGGAGTTCGGATTCGATGTGAAGCAGGCGCTTGGCTCGGCCGTGATGCAGCGGGAGGTGGCGGCGATTCCAGAGGCCAATTGCTGGTGCACGCATAGCTGCTTTATCCACGAGAGCTCGAAGTTCTCCCCCCGTGTGCAGCTTTTTGCGATACCCTATTCTTGGTTGAGGGGCCGCATGGACCGCTTGTCGAATGCCCCGTTGTCAGAGGTCAGAGCGTTCCAGAAATTGGAGTTCACATAAAGAGGGATGGAGACACGGACTTCGAGGAAGCTGGGAGTGACCGTCGTCGCTGCCGTGATCGAACGCGATCATCAGGTGTTGATCGGGCAGCGTCCGCGCTGGGAATGGCATGGGCTGAAGTGGGAGTTCCCGGGCGGCAAGATGGAGCCGAGCGAGACTCCGCGCCAGGCGCTGAAGCGGGAGTTGCGGGAAGAGTTGGACATTGATGCCGAGGTGGGGGAGGAGATCACGCGGTATGAGCATCAGTATCCCGGGAAGCCGCTGATTCAGTTGATCTTCTTCCGGGTCCAGCGGTTTTCGGGGGAACCGCGGAATCTCGCATTCGAGGAGATCCGGTGGGAGCGTCCGTCACGGTTTCCCGCGTATGATTTTTTGGACGGCGATCTGGATTTTGTAAGGCGGCTGGCGAGGGGCGAGATTTAGCCGGCCTCACCGCCAGATTCCCGGCGCCTCGCGCCCCATCTTCTCCACGTACTCCACATACGATCCCGGGTACACCAGCGGATCCCGGCCGTTCAACTCGATCACCCGTGAGGCGAGTCCTCGGAGGAACGTCCGGTCGTGCGAGACGAACACCATCGTGCCCTCGAAATCCTTAAGCGCATCGACCAGCATCTCCTTGGTCGCCAGGTCCAGGTGGTTGGTGGGCTCATCGAGCACCAGGAAATTGGGCGGGTCGTAGAGCATCCGCGCCATCGCCAGCCGCGACTTCTCGCCACCGGACAAATAGCGGATCCGCTTGTCGACGTCGCCGCCGGAGAACTGGAAGGCGCCGGCCAGAGTCCGCAGTGATCCGAGACTGTCGTGCGGGAAATCCCGCTGAAGCTGGTCGATCACGCTCAGCTCCGGATCCAACAGGTCGAGCGCCTGCTGCGCGAAGTAGCCCAGCTTCAGACTCGCGCCCAGGCGGATCCCGCCGGAGTCCGGCTCCGCTGCACCAGCGATCATGCGCAACAGCGTGGTCTTGCCCGCGCCGTTGCGGCCCATCACCGCCCACCGCTCGCCGCGCCGGATCGTCAGGCTGAATCCTTCGTAGATCGCGCGCGGACCGAACTTCTTGTGAACGTCCTCGATCACCGCCACCTGGTCGCCTGATCTCGGCGGCGGGCGGAACTCGAACTTCACCACCTGGCGGCGCTTCGGCAGCTCGATCCGCTCAATCTTGTCGAGCGCCTTGATCCGGCTCTGCACCTGCGCCGCCTTCGCCGCATGGGTCCGGAACCGGTCGATGAAGCGCTGCTCCTTGGCAAGCATCGCCTGCTGCCGCGCGAACGCGGCTTGCAGATTCGTTTCGCGGATGGCTCGCTCGCGCTCGTAGAAATCGTAGTCTCCCGTGTAGGCGACGATCTCACCCGCGTCGATCTCGGCGATGCGTGCGACGATGCGGTTCATGAAGTCACGGTCGTGCGAGGTCATCAGAATCGCGCCCTGATAGGACTTCAGGAACTGTTCGAGCCAGATGATCGACTCGATATCAAGGTGGTTGGTCGGCTCATCCATCAGCAGGACGGCCGGACGTCCGAGCAGCACGCGCGCCAGGGCGACACGCATTTTCCAGCCACCGGACAGCGCGCCACAGTCGCCGTCGATCTGGCCGTCATCGAATCCGAGTCCGTGCAGCACCTCTCGCGCCTGTGCTTCGAGCGTGTAGCCGCCGAGGTGTTCGTATTCCTCCTGGACCTCGCCCGAACCGTTCGAGGACGCGGTCCAGTTGATCCGCCTTGTCCGGATCCTCCATGTCGCGCTGGAGCGCTTCGAGTTCGTGGTGGAGCTCGCCCGCGCGCCCGCTCCCGGCGATCGCCTCGTCAAGCACGCTGCGTCCACGCATTTCCTCGACGTCCTGGCGAAAGTAGCCGATCGTGAGGCGCTTCGGGATGGTGAGTTCGCCTTCGTCAGGGGACTCCTCACCGGTGATCATGCGGAACAGGGTCGTCTTGCCCGAGCCGTTGGGCCCGACGAGTCCGACCTTTTCGCCCGGGTTCAACTGGAACGAAGCGTTGACGAATACGAGCTGGTGGCCGTACTGCTTGCTGATGTTGGCGAACGAGATCATTCAGCCGGGAACTGCCAGACGACGCGCCCGCCGACAATGGTAGCCGTCTGGCTGCCGCGGAACGAGCGGCCGTGGAAGGGCGAGTTCTTGCTCTTCGAACAGGTGCGGTTGACGTCGTAGGTCCAGTGAAGATCGGGGTCAAAAAGGGTGACATCGCCGGGCGCGCCCACAGCAAGGGTCCCGCGTGGCAGGCCCATCACCCGCGCGGGTCCAGTAGTGAACAGTCCGATCATTTTCATCAGGCTGATGCGGCCTGAGTGAACCAGCGTCTCGAGCGACAACGCGATCGCCGTTTCAAGGCCGGTGATACCGAACGGACAGCGCTCGAACTCCTGCATCTTTTCGCTGCCCGCGTGGGGCGCGTGGTCGGTGGCGATCACTTCAATCGCTCCTGATACCAGGGCATCGATGACCGAGCGAATGTCGCGGCGAGCCCGCAAAGGCGGCCTCATCTTGTAGTTGGAATCGTATGGCGCGGCGTCCTTGTCGGCCAGCACGAAATGATGAGGCGTGACTTCGGCGCTGACGCGAAGTCCATTGGCCTTTGCATAGGCGACCATCGCCGCCGCGTTGACCGTCGACAGATGAGCGATGTGGACGCGCGCTCCGGTCACCTCGGCGAGCAGCAGGTCGCGGGCCACCATCACGTCTTCCGAGGCGCTGGGGATTCCACGAAGCCCGCGCCGGACCGAGGTCACGCCCTCGTGCATGTCGCCGCCAGCGGAGAGATTGAGGTCCTCGCAGTGATCGATCACCGGGATGTCCCATCCGCGCGCAAGCTCCATGGCACGGCGCATCACCTGGGAGTTCATCACCGGACGGCCGTCATCGGAGATCGCCACCGCGCCAGCGCGCCGCATCGCTCCGATCGAGGCCAGCTCTTCTCCGGCGCTGCCCTTGGTGATCGCACCGATCGGGAACACGTTCACCGGAGAATACTGGCGGGCGCGCTCGATGATGTAGCTGGTAACCGTCGCGTTGTCGTTCACCGGAGACGTGTTCGGCATGCAACAGACGGTGGTGAATCCGCCCGCCGCGGCTGCCTTGCCGCCGGTCTCGATCGTCTCCGCGTGCTCGAATCCGGGCTCGCGCAGGTGGACGTGGATATCAAGGAATCCGGGCGCGACCACCTGGCCCGTGGCGTCTTGGACTTCAATGGATCCGGGCGCTTCGATGTTGGGTCCCACCGCCGCGATCCGGCCGTCGAGAATCAGCACGTCGGCCGTCGAGTCGTGGCCCGACGCGGGATCCATCACGCGGCCGTTCCGGATGATTAGGGATGCCATGGCTAGTTCAGCATCCTTTCGAGCACGGCCATGCGCACGGCCACGCCGTTTTCCACCTGGTTCAAGATCACCGACCGCTGCGAGTCGGCCACTTCGCTCGACAGTTCGCGTCCGCGGTTGATCGGACCCGGGTGCATCACCAGCACGTCGGGCTTGGCGAGGCTGATGTGTTCCAGCCGCAATCCGTAGAAGGAAAAGTACTCGCTGGCCGGGAACGGAGTTTCGTTCTGGCGCTCGAGCTGGACCCGCAGCATCATGATGACGTCAGCGCCCTCGATGGCTTCGTGCATGTCCCAGGTCAGCGTCACACCGCGCGCCAGTTGCGCGAACTCGGCGGGAAGCAGCGTGGGCGGTCCGCAGAGCACGACTTGCGCGCCGAACTTCGACAGCAGATACATGTTCGAGCGGGCGACGCGGGAGTGCGCGATGTCGCCGATGATGGCCACGCGGAGGCCTTCGAGCGACTCGCGGTGATCGAGGATCGTGCGGGCGTCGAGCAGCGCCTGGGTGGGATGCTCGTGGGTGCCGTCGCCGGCGTTGATGATCGGGATCGCGAGGTGGCGCGCCAGGAAGTGGGGCGCCCCTGAGGCCGCATGGCGCATCACGATTCCGTTGGGCCGCATGGCTCCGAGGGTGTTCAACGTGTCGACCAGCGATTCCCCCTTCGATACACTCGAACCCGACGCGGTGATGGATACGGCATCTGCGCCGAGGCGCTTGGCGGCGATCTCGAAGCTGGTGCGGGTCCGGGTGGAGGATTCGAAGAACAGATTGACGATCATCTTGCCGCGCAGCAATTCGTACTTCCGCACAGGCTGCGAGGGGGTCTGCTGAAAGTCACGGGCGCGGTCGAGAATACTCCGGATCTCGTCCCGGGACAGATCCTCGATTCCGAGCAGCCCGGCCATTGAGCTAGTCGTCCGTCCGCTCGACGAGCAGGACCCTTTCCATGCCGTCGATCTCCTGGAACTTCACTTCGATGATCTCGCGGTCCGTGGTCTGGACGTGGCGGCCGACGTAGCGGGCGGCGATGGGCAGCTCCCGGTGTCCGCGGTCGATCAGGACCAGCAACTGGACCCGCGCGGGGCGGCCGTGATCAAAGAGCGCGTCGAGCGCGGCGCGGATCGTACGGCCGGTGTAGAGGACATCGTCGGTGAGGATGATGTCCATGCCCTTCACCGGGAACGGAATGTCGGTCGCGCTCACCACCGGCTGGGACGACACCGTCGACAGGTCGTCGCGGTAGAGATTGATGTCGAGGATGCCGACCGGAATCTTACGCGATTCCAGCGACTCGATCTTCGCCGCCAGCCGCTGCGCCAGCGGCACCCCTCGGCGGCGGATCCCGACGAAGGCGAGCTTGTCCAGATCCTGGGTCTTTTCAAGAATTTCATGGGCGAGCCGGACGAGCGTACGGTCAATCTCGCTCGCGCTCATCAGTTGCGATTTTTCGCGGGTGGAAGGCATGGCCTGGGCGACTTCGTAGTATACCAGTAAGAATCAACATGCACGGCTTGATGATGGACTATCCGCTCACGATGACGCCACTCCTGGAACGGGCAGCGCGCCTGTTTCCCGGCAAGGAGATCGCGAGCCAGACCGCGGAGGGGGCGTTCCGCTACCGCTATTCGGACTTTCACGCGCGGGTCCACCGGCTGGCACATGTGCTGCGGGACCTCGGCATCCGGCAAGGGGACCGGGTCGGGACGCTGTGCTGGAACAGCCACCGCCATCTCGAGCTGTACTGGGCAGTGCCCTGCGTGGGCGCGGTGCTGCACACGCTCAATCTCCGGCTGGCGGACGATCAACTGGCCTACATCATCAACCATGCGGACGACCGGGTGATTTTCACAGATGCTTCCCTGTATCCGGTGATCGAGCGGTTGCGATCGCAGATTCCGGGCGTGGAGCGGATCGTCGTGCTGCCGGATGGCCCGTACTCAGGGGACCATGCCGGGTACGAAGACCTGCTGGCCGCAGCTCCCGGTGAACCCTATCTCTGGCCCGAACTGGACGAAAGGACTGCGTTCGCAACCTGCTACACGTCCGGCACCACCGGCATGCCGAAGGCGGTCTGGTACACACATCGCGGCATGTTCCTGCACACGATGACGGTGGCGCAGGCCGACGTCTACTCGGTCAGTGAACGCGACACGGTGCTGCAGATGGTGCCGATGTTCCACGCCAACGGATGGGGCTTTCCCTACGCCGCGATCGCCTGCGGCGCGAAGATGGTGCTGAGCGGGCGCAACCTCCAGCCTCAGTACATCGCGGGAATGATCGCGGGCGAGCGGGTGACTTTCACGTTTGGCGTGCCCACCATTTGGATGCAGCTTTGGGCGTATCAGCAGGACCACGAGATCGATCTGTCCAGTCTTCGCTGCGTGCTGGCCGCAGGATCGGCGACGCCGCGGGGACTGATCGCCAACTTCGAAAAGAAGTACGGACTCGAGTTCCGCCTGGGCTGGGGGATGACCGAGACGTCGCCGATGGCGACGGTCAACCGGCTGAAGTCGCATATGGACGGGATGGAGGAAGAAGCCCGGTTCGATGCCCGCGCGCGGCATGGAGTCCCGCTGCCGGGGATCGAGCTCCGGGTGCTGGGCGATGACGGATCGCCGGTAGCGTGGGACGGGGCGACGATGGGCGAGTTGCAGGTCCGGGGGCCGTGGGTGACGAGCGGATACTACGAGGATCCGCGGCCGCCGGAGCAGGCGCGGACCGAGTCGTTTGCCGATGGCTGGTTCCGCACGGGCGATGTCGCCACGGTGGACGCGGAGGGCTACATCCAGATCATGGACCGCACGAAGGATCTGGTGAAATCGGGCGGCGAGTGGATCTCCAGCGTGGACCTCGAGAACGCGCTTATGGCGCATCCGAAGGTCCTGGAGGCGGCGGTGATCGCGATTCCGCACCCCAAGTGGCAGGAGCGGCCACTCGCCTGCGTGGTCCCACGCCCTGGAGTGGAGATCACCGAAGGCGAGCTGCTTCAGTTCCTGGAAGGCAAGGTCGCCAAGTGGTGGCTGCCCGACCGGGTGCAGTTCATCGAAGCCGTGCCGAAGACCAGCGTCGGCAAGTTCAATAAGCGGGCGCTACGGCAGCAGTTCACGGGATAAAAAATTATCCGGCGCCGCCCGTAACGCCCCGCCTCCGCCGCGCACTATAACCCGTGGGAGGGAAGCGTGGCAACAAAAAAGACCAAGAAACCCGCCGCCCGAAAGGCCGGGCCGGCGAAACCGAAACACGTGGAGTACGTGCTGTCCAAGGGATCCTCGCGGCTGTTGAACGCGCGCGTGGACAAGGAAGAAATCTGGCTGTTCGTCAATGGTCCGGCGATGCTGTTCGGATCGGCGCGGATGCTCACGTCGCTCGACATGCCCGGCGGCGCGACGTTTCAGGCATGGAAGAAGCTCGCTGCGTCGCTGTCATGCACGTCACTCTGCGGGGCGAACGGCAAGACGAAGATTCCGGTGGAAGTGAAACCGTCGCGCATCGGGACGTCGATCGAATTCAGCCTGGGTCCGATGTCGATGTACCAGTCGGTGATCGTGCTGAAGGCCAAGCAAACTGGCGTGACGCTCAGGCAGGCGATCGATGACGCCTTCGGGAATCCGAAGGGAGCCTACTCGGTGGTGATCGTGCCAGAGGCGGCCACGGGCCACGCCGAGCATGATGCGTCGATCTTCCAGATGGGCCAGCCTGCGGATGGCGGCCACCAACATGGCGAAGAGGGAGGAGGACACCACCATGGCTGATGTCCGCAAGAACGCGAATACGATGCCGGCGGCTGAATTCGAGAACTTCATCCGGGCGTGCGTCATTCTGAAGAGCACCATCGTGGGGAACGCCGGCGGACAGCCGTTCAGCGTCTATGACCAATGGGTGGCGGTGCATGGCTGCATCATGGGCGTCCGTACGCCCGGATCAGCGGTTTTCCGGAATCTGGGCCACCAGAACATCGGATTCCTGCCTTGGCACCGGGAGTACCTACGGCGGTTCGAACTGGCGTTGCAGAGTGTTGTGCCGGGCGTGACGATTCCGTACTGGGAGTGGCCCAGCGGCGTCCCCGAGCCAATACCACTGTTCACCAACGCGCGCGCGCACCCGATCTTCTTCACGTCGAGCGTGCTGAACGCGGTGGGTGGACTGTTCGCGCTGAACGGCCCCGCGGCTCCTCCCGCCTGGTGGCCCCCTGGGTTCCGGTGGCGCATCCATCCGGCGCTGCAGGTGGGCGGATCGAACATCCTGCGCCGCGGCAGCGCGGCCAACACGTGGCCTCCCACGGCGGCCATCATCACCTCGATCGAGAACTCGAACGTGGGGGCGGGCGGCAATCCGTATTGGACGTTCTGGAACCGGCTGGAGTCCGATCCACGGACGCACAACACTGGCCACAATATCGTGGGCGGCTATATGGCGAATCCGGTATTCTCGCCGAACGATCCGCTGTTCTGGCTCCACCACTCCTATGTCGACCGCGTCTGGGCGCGCTGGCAATTGAACCGCCTCGCGGCCCAGCCCGGATCCTCGCGGACCACGCACTATCCGGCGCCCGCGCAGGTGAATCCGTTCAACGGCCAGGTTCCACCCGACGGACACCGGCTGAACGACATCATGTGGCCGTGGGTGGGAGGTTTGGCGGGGTACTCGGTGAACGCGGCGGCGGCGGTCCAGGCCATGCTGCCGAGTTTCGCAGGGATCCAACGCCGTGTGCGCAACACGCTCGATAACACGAACATGGGCGGGGGACTGGCCGGCTATTCGTACACCTAGCCGCTACGTGGTGAGGGTCCGGCACGCTTGATGTCCGCGTACGCGTCTTCAATGAGCCTGCTCAGCGAGGTCTCGTTCACCACCATCCCAGGGCGCAGCTTTATATGGCGCATGTACTTGCCCGAACCTTGCAGCAAGCGGGCCGGATCCGGCAGCGAAGCGCCCTCAAAGAATCCCACGTTCACATGCGATGTGAATACGTTGACGTAACCGAACGGAGCGTCCCCCACACAGGCAACCGGACAGCCGTCGTGCACCAGTTCGAGGACATCGTCCCCGCACTTTCGCATCTCTTCAAACCATTCGCGCGCGATGGTTCCCAATTCACCCGCGCGCTCCTCCAGCCACGCATCAACGGCTGGATGGCGCTTGACCCCGCCGTTCAGCCGGAACAACTCCGCTCTCATGGCCGCTCCAGCCATTGGACCATCGTGCGGGTCACCTGTTCCGCCGCATCCCAATGCGACCAGTGGCCCGCATCCGGAATCGTGACGAGCGTGAAGGGTCCGGCCACCCAGTCCCAGGTTCCGTTGAGCGCGCCGGGGAGCAGGGCCGAGTCCTTGAGCCCGTGGAACTGGAGCACAGGAGCGGCCACACGGGGGACATCGCCTGAGGGCTCGGCGTACGGTTCGCGCGGGTAGTTCCGCTTGTAATAGTTGGTCATCGACTCGAAGCTCGACCGCTGGAAGGCTTCGAGGTAGCGGCTGCGGACATCGGCCGGCGCGAGTTCGGCGAGCTTCTCCGCCGACAGCCTGGTATGCGCATCCGGCTGCTGCAGGTTGCGCGCGTACTGGCTGTTTTTCTGTTGCTCGGGGTTCCGCGCCAGCTCCCGCGCCAAACCGCGCAGATGAGGCAGGTTCACGATGATGAGACGCTCCACCAGTTGCGGCGCGTGCATGGCCGTGCTCCAGGCAATAGCGCCGCCCCAGTCATGACCAATGACGGTGGCGCGGGTGGCACCGTTGGCCTTGATCACGGCGGCGACATCCTGGACCAGCAGGCGCATGTCGTAGGCGTCCACTCCGGCGGGCTTGTCCGACAGGTTGTAGCCGCGGAGGTCAATCGCGGCAACCCGGTGGGTCTTCGCGAGCGCCTCCATCTGGTGGCGCCAGGTGAGCCAGTAGTCGGGGAATCCGTGGATCATGACGATCAGCGGGCCTGAGCCGAGCGCCGCGTAGTGGATCTTCACGCCGCCGGAGTCGGCGTAGCCGTGGGTGACGCGCTGTTCCAGGTCCGTGAGGGGCATGCAAAGTACAATAGACTGTATCAAAGCACTCAACATGTCTTCTGTTACAGCACAATTTCCCAAGGCCCTGCAAACCAAAATTAAGGCCGCACGCACCCAATTGGACGCACACGTCCGCGAAACCATCGCCTGGCACTTCAATCCGAAGACCGGCGCGCCGTTCTGGCTCGATTACGTCAAAACGCTCGGGTGGGATCCGCGCAAGGAGATCAAGTCCTATGCGGATTTGAACAAGTTCCCTTGGTTTGAAGATGAATGGCTGCGCGGAGGGCCCGTGCGGCGCTGGGTTCCGCGGGCCTACGCGAAATCGCCGATCTCGCTGTTTGAGACCGGCGGGTCCACGGGCGTTCCGAAGTCGCGCATCAGCTTCCAGGACTACCGGATCGACTACGAGATGTTCTCGAAGACCCTGCCGGACCAGCATTTCCCGAAGGGCGCGGACTGGATCCATATCGGGCCGTCGGGTCCGCGGCGGCTGCGGCTGGCCGTGGAACACCTGGCCCAGCACCGGGGCGGCATCTGCTTCATGGTGGACCTGGATCCGCGCTGGGTCATCAAGTTGATCAAATGGGGCGAGATGGCTATGATGGAGCGCTACAAGGCGCACGTCATCGATCAGGCGCTGACGCTGCTCAAGGCGCATCCAAATATCAAGTGCATGTTCACGACGCCGAAGCTGCTTGAAGCGCTGTGCGAGAAGGTGAGTCTCGCCAAGCTCGGCATCAAGGGGATCTTCTGCGGCGGAACCGAGATGACGCCGCAGTTCCACCGGTTCGCGGTGGAAGAGTTGCTGGGGCCGGAGATCTACTTCGCGCCAACGTACGGAAACACGCTGATGGGATTGGCGGTCCACAAGGAGCCGGCGCCCGAGGATAACTGGGCGATCATCTACTACCCGCCGATGCCGCGCGCCACGCTGGAAGTGGTGAGTCCGGATCAACCGGACACCGTGGTGCCCTACGGCGGCACCGGGCGCGTGCGGCTGACCACGCTCACCAAGGAAGTCTTCATCCCGCGGTTCCTCGAGCGCGATGAATGCGAGCGGGAAGCGCCGTGCATGAAATTTCCGTGGGACGGCGTGCGGAACGTGCGTCCGTATTCGCGTTTTGGTTCGTCGGTGGTGGAAGGAGTGTACTGACGATGTTGCATCTGCCGATTTTGCGGAAGGGCCGCCCGTACGAGTCGATTGAGAAGGCGGTCACGGTCCATCACCGGACCAAGGAGCCGCTGGTGGCAATCAGCCAGGCGAATCCCGGCCTGATCCGTCGAGATATGCTGAGCCTGGGCGAGGTCGCCGACGCGATGGCTGGGCTCACCTCGGCCGAGTATATCCGCCTGTGCGCGAAGGCGGCGGTCTATTTCCTGAACGACGATCTGCCGCTTGGCGATTCCATGCAAAGCGTGCAGGACTACGTGGAGCAGCTTTCGGCCACCACCGGACTGCCGCACGTGATGGTCCGGCGGAACATGGAAAAGATCGGCGGCGTGATGGCCAACATGGGCGATGTGCTGCGGGGGTTGACGCGCAACCTGGATCTGGACATTCTCGACTCGGGCTACGGCGAATCGAATCACACGGTGGTCAGCTATTTCCGGCGCGGCAACTGCTTGGGTGTGGTGCTGCCGTCGAACTCGCCGGGCGTTCACGCGCTGTGGGTCCCGGCATTCGCGTTGAAGATCCCACTGGTGTTGAAGCCGGGCGGAGCCGAGCCGTGGTCGCCCTACCGGGTGATCCAAGCGATGCTCAAGGCGGGAGCGCCACCCGAGGCGTTCAGCTTCTATCCGGCCGATCACGCGGGCGCGGGCGAGATTCTGCGCCACTGCGGACGCGGGATGGTGTTCGGCGATGTCTCGACGACCAAGAAATACGCGAGCGACCCACGGATCGAGATCCACGGTCCGGGCTGGAGCAAGATCATCATCGGCGAGGACATGATCGACCGGTGGCCCGAGTTCATCGACATGATCGCCGCCTCGATCGCCGAGAATTCGGGACGCTCGTGCGTGAACGCATCCGGCGTATGGGTGCCGCGGCACGGAAAGGCGATCGCCGAGGCCCTGGCGGAGAGGCTCGCACGGATCGAGCCCCGCGCGGCGGATGATCCGCAAGCCGAAATCGCGCCGTTCGCGGACGCGGGCGTCGCGTCGCGGATCAACAAGATGGTCGACATCGCTCTGTACGAGCCGGGCTGCCGCGACGTAACGGCTGCCTACCGGCCGGGATCGAGGCTGGCGGAGAAAGACGGATGCTCCTACTTGCTGCCGACCATCGTCTGGTGCGATTCACCGGAGCACGGACTGGCGAACAAGGAATACCTGTTCCCGTTCGCGAGCGTGCTCGAAGTGCCGCAGGAGTCGATGCCGGAGATCCTGGGTCCGACGCTGGTGCTTACAGCAGTCACCGCCGATCCCAAGCTCAAGCAGCGCTGCCTCAAGTACCCGCATATCGGACGGCTGAACTTCGGCGCGATCCAGACCAACCGGATCGTCTGGGATCAGCCGCACGAGGGCAACCTGTTCGACCACCTGTATTCACGCCGCGCTTTCCAGGCGACGCAGCTTCAGCCGGCCTGACCTGGGCGCATGAAGATCCTGAGCATCACCGCGGGAGCCGCGAACATGTATTGCGGCTCCTGCCTGCGCGACAACGCGCTGGCATCGGAGTTGATCGCTCAGGGTCACGACGTGATGCTGCTGCCGCTGTACACCCCGACTCGCACGGATGAGCCGAACGTCAGCCAGCGCCGCGTGTTCTTCGGCGGGATCAGCATCTACCTGGAGCAGAAGTCGCGGATCTTCGGGTGGACTCCGAAGTTCCTCGACCGGCTGTGGGACCATCCCGCCGTAATCCGGTTCTTTTCCGGCCGTGGCGTCCAAGTGGATCCGGCAGCACTGGGCGCGTTGACCGTGTCGGTGCTCGAAGGGCGCGACGGACGCCAGCGCAAGGAAGTGGACCACCTCGCCGAATGGCTGCGGCACGAGGCGCCGCCGGATGCGATCACGCTGCCGTTCACCCTCCTGATCGGGCTTGCGGGCCCGCTGAAGGAGGCGGCGCGGCGGCCAGTGGTGTGCACGTTGCAGGGCGAGGAGTTGTTCCTCAATGGACTGCGCGAGCCGTGGCGGACTCAGGCGCTTGAATTGATCCAACGCAAGGTGCGTGATGTGGATGCGTTCATCGCGGTGAGCCGGGCAAGCGCGGCGGCGATGTCGGCGTACTTGAAGATCCCGCGCGAGAAGATCCATGTCGTGCCGCTCGGGATCAGCCTGGACGGATACAGCCCTCGCCCGGGCCACGTGGCGGGTCCGCGGCGGATCGGATTCCTCGGCAGGATCGCGCCGGAGAAGGGGCTGCATGTATTGGGCGAAGCGTTCCGGATCCTGCGGGAGCGGCCCGGCGTGGGTCCGCTGCGGTTGGAAGCCGCGGGGTGGATGGGGCCGGAACATCGCGCGTACCTCGAAGGAGTCGCGGGCAAGATGCCGGCAGGCGAGTTCGAGTACTACGGGGAACTGAGCCGGGAACGCAAGGCGGGGTTCCTGCGGAGTCTGGACGTGTTCTCGCTTCCGTGCACCTACGACGAGCCGAAGGGACTGCCGGTGCTCGAGGCGATGGCGTGCGGCGTGCCTGTCGTCCAGCCGCGGCGGGGATCGTTCCCGGAGATCATCGACGCAACGGGCGGTGGGCTGCTGGTGGAACCGGATTCGGCTGAATCGCTGGCCGGGGGACTGCATCGAATCTTGATGGATCCGGCGTTGGCATCGCGGCTGTCGGGCGCCGGGCATCAGGCCGTCCACAGCCGGTTCGGAATCGCGCAGATGGCGCAACGCACACTGGAGGTCTATCGCAATGCTGGCCAAGGTTCTGCAGATCAACATCTCGCCGGGAGGTCTGCCTAAGCGTCCGGTTCATGAGGCGCGGATCAGTCCGATGGGGGTGGAGGGAGATCTGCACAATCATCCCGAAATCCATGGGGGCGCGGACAAGGCGCTACTGCTGATCGCCAAGGAAGCCGTCGACGATTTGAAGACCCGCGGGTATCCGTTGTTCTACGGTGCGATGGGGGAGAATCTGACGACGCAGGGGCTGGACTACAAGTCCTGGCGCGCGGGACAGCGCTACCGGATCGGCTACGACGTGATCATCGAGCTGACGCAGCCGCGCGGTCCGTGCAAGGCGCTTCACGTTTATGGGGAATCGCTGCCAGCCGACGTTTATGACAAGGCCGTGAAGGCGCGCGATCCGCGGTCGCCGAAATGGGGAATGAGCGGATTTTACGCATCCGTGGTGAAGGGTGGCTTGATTCTGCCCGGCGCACCGATTATGCTAATCAGCCAGGACGTTTAGTTCCAGCATAAGGAGGAGCCATGCCGGTATTGCAGTATCTGGACGTGGTTTTGGGCGTAGCCGTGGTGATGTTGATCCTGGCGACCGTGGTGGCGAGCGCTTCGCAGACCGTCATGACGGTTTGGATGACCCGGTCGCGATACCTGGTGGATGCACTCGACGCGCTGTTGGAGCGGTCGCTGAGCGAGAAGGTGCGCACGAGGTTTGGGCGGCTGGGCGTGGGCAAGCAAGTGTCGGGCCTCCTCGAAAAGATCCTGACCGATTCGCGGGTGGGCCACAAGTCGATCCTGTGGAGCATCGCGCGGATATTCAATCCGGACATGAGGGGGCTGAAGCTCGCGCCGCCGGAGGAAGTGCGCCGCGAAGAATTCGTGCTGCTGCTGATGGAGAAGCTCGCGGAAGATAAAGATAAAGATAAAGATAAAGTCCCAACGCTGGACTTTGATCCGGCCGCGGCGCTGGAGCGGGTGCGCGAACTGGCGCTGACGGAAGAGAAGAATCATCCGGACAAGGCGTCCAGCGAATGGCGGGCGCAGGCGATTTTGAAGCTTGCCACCGAAACCAGCCAGTCGTGGGCCGAGAGTCAGCGGGCTGCGTTCGCGCGATTCCTGGGTCCGGTGTTTGAATCGTTCGACAATGCGATGGACCGGGTGGCCGACCACAGCGCGTTGGCTGGACGGCGCTGGTCCGCGGTGGTGGCGTTCGTGGTCGTGTTCGCGCTGGGGGTGGACACGTTCGATCTGGTGCGGCGGCTGTCGATGGACGAACCCTCACGGCAGCAACTGGTCGAGCTGGCGCGGCAGGCAAGCACCGGCGACGCAGACCTCAACAAGAAGGCGAAGGACATCATGGCCACCGGCCGGTTGAGTTTCGGCGGCAGCGCGGACAGCCTGTTCAATCCGTTCACTCCGAAGGAGCCGCTCGACGCAAACGCCGGGATGATGGAGCAGGCATGGTACACCGCCGACTGGATCCGGCTGTCGATGATGCACTGGATTCCCTACCCGGGCGTGTGGGTCACGTGGGTGCTGGTCAGCCTGGGTGCGCCGTTCTGGCTGGAGTTGATCCGGAAACTGCTTGGATTCCGGAATCTAATCGGAAGCAAGGAAGAGCAAGCGCGCGCGAATCGCGCGGCTACTGCCGGCAAACCTACCGGTTCCTAGCGAAGACCTCGGCCAGCGCTGTCTTCTCGCGGGCGGTGCGCTGTTCCATGCCGGGTTCCAGCGCGCCGCGTACGGCTTTGTCGCGGGCAAGCTCGATCAGGAAAGGCTGCGCGATCCCGTTGTACGCCGACGAGTTCAGCGTGTTGACGAGGTACTGGAGGGGACTCGTCTCATTGAGATCGATCTTGCCCAGGCGCACCAGCGCGAAGGCCTGGGCGAGGCGTGGACGCATCTGCGTTTCCGTATCGAATGCCTGCTGAAGGCGTGCAAGGTCCTGCTTGTTGCCGAGGCGTCCGAGACCCTCAGCGGCGCCAGCGCGCAGATCGCCGTCCTTGTCGGCGAAGTGCGCGTCGAACAACGCCCGGTTGGACTCGTCCGGGATCATCGCGATGGCCTCGAGAGCGGTCGCGCGCACCTTGGCGCTTCTGGTGTTCTCCATCGCCCGGCGGAGCGGGCCGGCTGCTGACCTCTCGCGCAAGACAGCAGCGACACCGATCGCCGTGATCTGGACCTTCTCGTTCAAATCGTTAATGAGCGGGTTGGCCAGCGGCGCGACGCTCGGGTCTCCGATCTTCTCGATCGCGGTCAGGGACTCGAGGATCAACTGGGTGTCGCGAGCACTGAGCGCAGCGCCCAGGTTCTGGGCCGCGGGACGGGCCCGGAGGATTCCAGCAGCCCGGGCGGCGTTGGCGCGCACTTCCGGCCAAGTTCCGTTTTTTACCAGGTGCGCGACGGCCTCCTGCGCTTTGGGATCGACTTTAACGCCAGGGTCGATCACCAGGCCGTTGTCGTCGGAGAAGCGCCCTTTGATTCCAGCGCCAGCACGCTTGAGACTGGCGGCGAATCCGGACTTGTAGTAGCCGGGCACGTAGAGGTTCACGAGTCCATCGGTGGCGCGGGCCTGGACTTCCGAGTCTTTGTCCGCGCAGGCGAGCACCAGGGCATCGAGTGTCGGCGGACCACCGATTTCGATCAGGGCTTTGACCGCCTCGCTGCGGACCTGGCCGTCCGGATCGTTGCGCAGGTAATTGTCCAAAGCGGGAATGGAGGCCGCGCCCTGGCGGGGCGAATTGCGGATCCAGCGGATGCGGTCTTTGGCGCTGGCCGCGGGTTCCTCGGCGGGAAGGAATCCGGCCGCGGCAAGAAGGATGAGAAATGTTCGCGCCATCACCTTCAGCTTAGCGCGCCGCGCGGCCAAGCCAGCGGATCCGGAAGTTGGTGGACCGCCCGTTGCCTCCATGGAACTGCAGGTAGCGGGGAGATCCGATGATATTGTTGACGGTATCCGGGTTCACCCGGTTGGTCAGGTTGTTCGCGCCGAAGCGGAGCGCCCACATGTGACGCCGGAATTCGAAGCGCCGCTCGAGATGCAGGTTCGCCTCAAAGTAGGTGGGGAACCGGCGTGCATTCACGGGCCCGTCGATCTCGCCAATCTGGTTGCGGACGCTGAACGGGAATCCGGAGCGGCCATCCAGCAGGAACGCCACCGCCCAGTTCTTGCGCGGCAGCGGCAGGTATCCCCAGCTCACCAGGCGGTGTGGACTGTCCCAGGGCATGGGCCCCGAGTTGCTCACGGCGGTGAGCGGGTCGTCGGCGTTCACGTCCACCACGGCGTTTGAAAGCGCGCGCGAGAAGGTGTAGCTGGTCATCCACTGGTATTGTTTGCGCAGGATCTGGCGGAGGGTGACTGAATAAGACCGGAAGCTGTCGCGGCGGAGATTCGTCAGGTCGAACACAGCGTCGAGTGCGCTGGCGCCTGCTCCCCGCACCCAGTCCGGGACCGGACCCAAGGTGCTATCGTTCGAGTTGACATAGGTGAACCCACGGCCACCGCGACGCTGCAAATAGTCCGCGCGGACCGAGATTCCTGCCCCCCAGTGGTGTTCGACGCCAGCGCTTAGGCCATCGTAGTGAGGACGGGGACGGTGGTTCGCCCCGATCGTGAACAGAGAAAGGCCAGGCCCGCGGTTGATCCGCCCGTCCGGGAAGAAATGGGTCGTAAGCCAGTATTGGTCCATCGGGCGGGTGAACAGGAGGAGGCTCGTGGCATCAAACGTCCGCGAGATGCCGCCGTAGACCTTGGTGTTGCGTTTTCCAGGCGACCAGGCCAATCCGAGCCGCGGGGAAGGACTGAAACTCCGGACCAGCGTATCCCAGTCGGCGCGGAGTCCGGCTTCGACGAGCAAGGACGGGATCACGCGCCAGGAGTCCTGCACATACCATGCGGATTCGAAGTTGCGCCGGGCGAACCGGCCGGATCCGTGGAATTCGGTGTGGTAGAGGCGCGTACCGCTTCCGTCGAGTTGGCCGTAGCCGGTGCGGCGGACATCCTGCTCGTAACGGACCCGGTTCAGATCCGTGCCCACTCTGACCTGATGCGATCCGGCACGGGTGAAGCCGGGGAGAAACGCGTTTACCAGGATCTGGTCACGTGAAGCCCCACGCCCCGCGTCGGCGAAGTGATTGCCCCGTTTTCCAAACGGTGTGAACACGAGGGGCTCGCTGCCCTGCGGGACCTCACGTCCGAAGGTGCGGTTGGCGGCGAAGCCCACTTCCAGCAGCGCGCCCCGGGACAGGTAGATCTGGTCCTTGGCGTGGAAGAACCACTGCCGCGAGCGGCGGTCAATCGTGGTTTCCCAGGGGTCGAGCGCGCTTAACCCCGTACGCGCCGCCGACCATTGGCTCCAAAGCAGACCAGTGTGAAGAATATGGCGCGGCGACAAGTTCACCTGAGTGCTCAACATGTTGCTGCCGCGGTGGCTGACGGAGCGGTCGTCGCCTTTGGGCAGGTCGCGGATGATGGTCTTGGTGTAGATGATGTCGGTGGAGTTGGAAAACCAGGCGCGTCCGCGGGCGATGGGTCCCGAAACACCGAAACGGGGAGTCCAATCGGTGAGCGTCCAGCCCTTGCGGTTCTCGAATCCGGGGACGAAATTGGTGGCCGAGGGGCGGAAGCGGTCGTCTCCGGTGTGAGTCCGGATGGCAAGGACGCCCGCGGATCCCTTGCCGAATTCGGCGGGCAGATTGCCGCTGCTGATCTCGGCGCTCTGCACCGCCTCGACGCTGAAGCGCGTGTCGAAGCGGCCGCTAAGAGGATCGTTCAGGTTGAATCCGTTGAGCGTGTAGAGCGTCTGCTCCTCGGATCCACCCTGGAGATGCAGGCCGCCGCGATGGTCGCGGATCATGCCGGGGATGATGCGGAGCGCCGAGCGGAAGTCGTTGGTGTTCGGGTAGGGGACGTTCAGGATCTCCGGGGAGCCCACCGAACGCTTGACCGCCGTGGTCTCCATGTCGATGGTGTCGGGCGTCGAGGTGACTTCGAGCGACTGAATGAGCTCGCGAACCGGATCGAGCGGTATGATCAGCCCGGCGCCGGTCGCGATTTCGCGCTTGATGGGGAAGAACCCGGGATGCTCGACGGACAACTGATACTTGCCCGCCGCGGGAAGCGTCAGTGAGAACTCGCCAGAAATATCCGAAACTGCCGTCCAGGGTCCCCCGGGCTGGCCATCCAGGACGACTCTCGCGCTGGCCACCGGCGTGCGGGTGGTAGACTGCACCACTCCGCTGAGTTGGACTTCAGCGGCGGCGATTGGCGTTAGGAGCGTTGCTGCTCCCATCAATAAGCCGCGGAACATCCCCGTTGCCCTCTCTGCCCTTATTATCAGGTGCGGCGCGGCGGTTGGCAACCGATCAATAGATGCGAGATCCTATTGCTTTGTGGCGGATGTCAACAGATCCTGATAGGCCCGCCGTGCCGCCGCGACCCGCTCCCGCATGGGCCCGGCCCCGCGCCGCAGGCTCTCCGGACCGTCCCAATTGCCCTGCCGTCCCGTGGGAACTCCCTGGGCGATCAGAAGCTCCACATCGTCAAGCTGTCTCATCCGCCGTTCGACCAGCGCGGGAACTGCCGCTTTGTTCCAGGTCCGGCCGCCATTCACCTTCACGTAGACCGGCGTAGTGTGGGCGCCAGCGCAACGGGCGGCGATCCACATGCTCTGTTGAGCCGTGGTCGAATACGACGCCGACAACTCGGCGGAGCCTTGGGCTGAAGCCACGGTCCCGCCCAGGACGAGAATCTCCAGGTTGCGCGGCGGCACCATCTTGCCCATGGCACGGGCGCGGACCTCGATCCGCTCGCCGCGCTTCGCGTTGATTTCGGATCCGGGAATCTGTCCGTTGACGGTAAGCTCCAGTATGGGACCGGTGCTCACGAACGTGTGGCCCTTACGGAAGGCATCCATCCAGCGGTCCGGGTCAAACGGCCCGCCGGTGTAGGCGTAGACACGCGAAGTTCCGATCGAGTGGCCCCAGGGAACATCGCTGCCCGCCGAGGCGATCAGCCGGTAGCCGAGATTCAGGAACTCGTGGTAGAGCTCGCTGTCGATTTCGCCGAACTCCGACATCTCGACGAACTCCACACCGCCGAACGGGACCTGCAGCGTCGCATCGCGCCGCACATAGAAGCTCATCGCGGCAGGCTGGTAGAAGTGCGCGTACCCGCTGATGCCGCCCTGCTCGCGGACATCGGCGAAGATCCGGTCATAGAGGTAGTAGAGATCGGGGTTGCGCACGGGACGCTTCATGTTCATGTGCAAGGTGTGGCCCATGAAGGTGGTCCGCGGGTCCTCGTGGCCTGGGATCAGCGCATAGGATCCTTCAACTGCGCGGCCCGGGGGGCCGAACGCATACTGCTCGAAATAGGTTTCCTGGGCGTCGCCCATGCGCATGACGTGCGCTGCGTGGACATCCTCGGCGCGCGCCCAGGTGAGCAGGCGCTGGTTGGCGGACGCGGATTTCCGCTCGTAATGCACGTGGCCATCGCCCGAGTACCAGCCGCGTGCGGGCATGTCGATCCAACGTTCCATCGCAACATTCTCCTTGACGTTGGCGCCGGCGGCGATGCGGAGCTTGCGGACAACGGGCGTGTACTCGAATCCCTTGCCAACCACGAGCGTGTAATCTCCCGCGGGAGCGTCGATCGTGAATCCGCCATCCGTGAAGAAGACTTGCCGGCGCCCAACGCCATCCGGCCAGTAGTGGACCTGATTGTTCGCGCGTGCCTTGCCGCGGCGCGAGAGGAAGCCTTCGTCGGCATAGCGGAATCCGCCGTCGAGGAAGGAGAGCGCCGAGTCCGGCACGAGCAATCCGCCGTCCTTGCCGTAGAGGCCAGCAACCGCCGCAGTGGGACTGCCGGCATCAGTGATCCGGACGGTGAGCCTGCCAGGCGCGGGGACCTCAATCATCAGCGGCACCGTGTGGCTGCCAGCCTTCACTTCAATCTTGTGGATCCCGGACGGCAGATCCTCGATGATCAGAGCGGCCAACGCGTTCGACGGGAGCTCGACAGGCGCGGGGGGACGGCCCTCAGTGGTGCGCATGACGAACGCCGGTGGACCCGCACCGCCGGAATCAGAGTGAAGCAGCAGGAGTCCCGTGCCTGTTTCCCACTTGCGGTGGACCGTGCCCAGCCCCGTTGTGACGCGTACGTAAGCGGGTGATGCCTCTATGGCGTTGCCGATGCGCATCCAGGCCACTGCGCCCGAATCGGTGGCCGAGAGTTGCGCTGCGAAGTCAGCGATCCGGGCGGGCTGTTCAAACGCATCCGGGAAGCGTTCCACCAGGCCGCGGAATCCACGGCGGAGGCG
>Ga0194131_10003576_pt1 | contig 24366 bp, 24 predicted proteins | sample TA2KigO120mmetaG_FD_148631 | JGI IMG/M metagenome (GOLD analysis project Ga0194131, IMG submission 148631) | Freshwater microbial communities from Lake Tanganyika, Tanzania - TA2015053 Kigoma Offshore 120m | ecosystem: Environmental > Aquatic > Freshwater > Lake | place: Tanzania: Lake... | reverse complement strand
CGGCGCCGGCACTGAGTAACGCCGCCACAGGAGCTTGCCGGTCTCGGCGTCGACGGCGTCGATCGAGTGGTTGCCGGCGTGCGTGCCGCCGCGGCCGCAGATGTGCACGTCCTTGCCGCCGGCGGTCCGCATGACGTTCGGTGGCGCCGTCATGGTCTGATTCGGAATCACGGTCATCGCCGTGTTACCACGTTGCGGCGGCGCGAGCAGCATGGTCTCGTACTTGGGCTCGCCCGACCTCATGTCGAGGGCGAAGGCTCGTGAGTCGCCGCCGCAGCCGTAGACATTGTTGTTCATCAGCGCCACGCCCTTGCGGTTGCGGTAGCTGGTGATCTTCGGGTCATAACGCCACACCCAGTCGCCGCGCCTGCCGCTCCGCACGTCGATCTTGGACACCTTGCTCAAGCCGTCCTCGATGTAGAGGAAGCCGTCGGCAACGAGAGGAATCGCCTCTTCGGCGGGGTGGCCGCCTCCCGCCATGCGATCGGTGGGCTTGAAGAGGTTGGGCGTGCACGACCAGCCGCAGATGTCGACCGCGAACTTCACCACCATGCGGTTGACGTTGGTCTTGTTGATCTGCGTCAGGCCGGAGTTGCGGTGCTGGCTGTAGTTGCCGTCCACCATCAGCCAGTTGTGCGGCTCGGCGTCGGCGTTCAGCAAGCGTTGGTAGCTGACCGAAAAGGTCCCCCCGCCGCCAGCCTCCTGCGAGGCCGCCGGCGCCGCAAGGCCAGCCAAAGCCGTGCCTGCCGCCAAAGCAGCGATGACACTCGTGTTTCTATTCATAGTCCCTCCCCGTGGTGAAGCCGGCCCTCCGGCCGCCTGGGAAGCCTGCGCCCAATCGGTTAATGTGTCAAACCATTGGTGGAAACAACGGACTGGCCCCGGTGACAGCTGGGGGCGTTTGACCATGATTCGCAGTTGCTCGGCGGTCGCGTGCCTGCTGGCTTTGTGGTGCGCCGCCGCCACTGCACAACCAGCGCCGGTTACCGGGCGCGCCGCGGCACGGCAGGCCGACCAGATCGTGGTCGGCAACCAGATTATTTCCTTATATGGCATCGATGCGCCCGACGCCGATCAGGACCGGCAATGTAGCGCGGGCGGGCGGCCCTATGGCTGCTTCAGCAACGCGAAGCGGGCGTTGGAGATCCTCGTAGATCTGGGGCCGGTATCCTGCCTCGATACGGGGGAGCGCAACTGGCTCGACGTGCCCTACATGGTATGTACCGTCCGCAATGAGGACATCGCCGAGACACTTGTGAAGCAGGGCTGGGCGTTCGCCTTCCTGCCACAGAGCAACCAGTACGTGGCCGCGGAAGCGGAGGCGCGCACCGGCAAGAAGGGCCTGTGGCAAGACGGCATCCGCTTCGTCAAGCCATGGGAGTGGCGCGAGCGGAACGACCGGCCGATCTTTGCTCCCTAGCCGCTGGTGCAGCAACCTGCGCCTGTCTCGCGACTAGGTCGAACGGGCACTTTTGATGCGCGGACTCATCGCTGGAGTCGTCCTGCTGACCGGCTTAACGCTGGCAACCGTCTTCTTCTTGGTTCGGCCCACCGAATCGCCGGAGCCCCGCGCCCAACGGCCTGCCGACTCTCCCAAGGCGGCGGCGGGAACCGCAACCGTGGTCACCGAGGCAGGTCCGGCGCAGCTCGCCGAGGCGCAGCGTCTGTTCAACACCGGCAACACCAGCGCCGCCCGCGACTTATATGTCCGCTTGCGCGCGCAGGCCCGGGGTCAGAGCAACGTCGCCACCGAGGCCGCGGCGGCGTTTGGTCTCGGAACGCTGGAGCATCAGCACGGGCAGAGCGACGCCGCCCGCGCCGCCTATGCCGACGCGGCCCGCCTATTCCAGCAGCAGGGCGACCTCGCCAGCCAGGCGCGCGTCTTCGTCGCGCTCGGCGACCTGGAGAAGGACACGTTCCATCCCCGCGAGGCCGCGCAGCACTATCGCGCCGGCATGGCGCTGTGGGCGCGCGCACCCGAGCCGAAGAACGACACGCACACGCTGCTCAACGTCGAGCGCGCGCCGCTCATGCCGGCCGGCGAAATCCGCGCCCGCGCTGTCCTCGAGCAGGCGGACAAGATCTTCGACAACGTCGGCGATGACGAAGGTCGCGGTGACATCGCCATGCTGCTCGGGCAACTTGCCTGGAATCTCGACGCCGTCGCTGCCGCCCACACGAGCTTCGAAGTCGCGCGTGGTCGCTTCGAGACCGCCCGCGCCACCGCCAAGCAGGTGGAGGCGATGCTTCGGGTCGCGACCACGGAGACGTACCGTGGCCACAACATTGCCGCCAAGGAGACGCTCTACGCCGCCGACCGCCTGGTCGGCGACAATGCGGTGGGACAGGCGCGGATACGGTGGCGGCGCGGCGACATCGAGCGGCTGCAGGGTGTCCTGCCCGCGGCGCGCAGCGAATACGAAGCTGCACTGGCGGTGCTGGCCGCGGCGCCGCATCCCGAAGCGGCGGAGGTCCGCCTCAGGCTCGCCCAAGTGGCGGCGGCGCTCGACGACATGGACACCGCGCGGCGCGAAGCAGAGGCAGCGCTGCAGCTCTATCGCCAGCGCAAGGATGCGCGCGGAGAGGCTGCCGCCGCCCTTGCAGCCGGCCGTATCGCAGCGCGCGCCGGCGACGCTGCCTCCGTCGCCACGCACCTTCAGATCGCGCAGCAGAAGTCCGGGGAGGCGCGCGATACCATGGGCGAGGCACGGGCGCTGCTCGCGCTGGCAGAGGCATATGCTCGGCAAACCACGCCCGAGGCCGCGAACGCCGCCTCGCAGGCCTCGGCGCTGGCCAGCGAGCAGTTCGCCAAGCTGCGCCTGCCGCTCGGACAGGTGCTGGCCGTCCTGGCCGAGGGCGACGCGGCGCGCGCCGCCGGAGATCGCAGCGGCGCGGCCAACTCTTACCGCCGCGCCGCCAATCTCATGACGGCGATCACCAATCCGGTCGAGGATGCCGGTCTGCTGCTCGGGCTGCCGCCGGTGGCCAGGCTGGTCCTCGAGGTCCCCGGCGAGTTCCCCGTTGATGTCGGCGATCCGGTCGATCCGGAAGTCGTGCGCTACGCGCGCGTCACCCGCGCCGCCAACATCGCCGCCTACCCGAATGCCAACGCGGAAGGCCAGACCCTTGTGACCGAGACGAGGGCGCGCCTTACAGCGGCTACGGAGTTCGTGCGCGGCGGCAACTAGCCTTATTCAGCTGGCAGGGGATTGGGCAGGCCGCCGATGCCGACCTCGGCGCGCGCTTCCTTGCGCTTCTTGCGCGCGATGAGCGGCGGGCACTTGTTGTCGTCGTAGTAGTCGACCTGGCAGTCGAGGCACTGCAGGCATTCGTTCATGTTGATCTTCCCGCTCGGCTCGATCGCTCCCACCGGACAGTCGGCCTCGCAGATGCGGCACTGCGTTCCGCACTGTGGCTTGCGCTTGAGCCACTTCACCATCCGCACGCGGCCGAACACCGCGAGCGCGCCGCCCAACGGGCACAGGAAGCGGCAATAGAAGCGCTCGATGAACAGTCCGGCGGCCAGCAGCGCGGCGGCGTAGAGCACGAACGGCAGCTCGCGCACGAAGTAGACGTTGATGGCAGTCTTGAACGGCTCGACCTCCTCGATCCGATTGGCCATTTCGACCGAATAGAGGCCGATGCCGAGGATCGAAGCCGCCAACACGTACTTCACCACCCATAGGCGCTCCTGAACAACGCGCGGCACCTTGATCTGCGGCACGCGCAGCAATAGCGCAAGCTTGTTGGACAGCTCCTGCAACGCGCCGAACGGACACAGCCAGCCACAAAACACGCCGCGACCAAGCAGGAACAGCGACGCCGCTATGTAGATGCCGAGGATGAAGAACAGGGGGTCGAGCAGGAACGAATCGAGCGCGGCGTCCGTGAACGGTGCCTGCAGGTAAGACAGGATGTTGATGATGGAGAACTGCGCCCCCACCCACCATCCGAGCCAGCCCAAGGTGAACGACAACACGCCGACGCGCACGACGTTGTACGCGATGCGACTGCGGGCGAGCACGTCCTGCAACATGAAGACGAGACTCACCACCGCGAGCAGCGCCACCAGGATCGCGATGTCGACGCGCTGCACCTCCCACTGTTCGACCCAGGCTGGCCTGGGAGGCGGTGGCGGCAGCAGCTTGTGGATGTCGGGCAGGTTGTAGGTGACGGGCACCTCGACGGTCATCGCCTCGCCGGCCGCGTTCTTGCCGGGCACCATCAATACCGCCTGCCATGGCTGGAGCGGATCGAGGCCGGCATCGACCGGCAGGTAGAAGACTACGGTGTCGAGTCGCGGCACCCGTAGCGAGGTGAGAGTGGAAGCGCGCTGGTAGTTGTCGCGGGTGAAACGGAATTCCTTGCCGCCCTGGACCAGCTTGACTTGGTCGAACAAGTAGCCGGCCTCGCGGCTCAAATGGCTGTTGCTGATGAAGGAGAAGTAGCCTTCCGCGCCCATGAAGATCGACAACCCGGCGCCCTGACGCGCCGCGACGCTGGCGAAGTTCTCGCCGAATAGGTTGACGCCGATGGACGCCGGGGTCGCCAGTGCGACCGCATAGTCCACGAAGGGCTCGTCGAGCGAACGCACCCGTTGCAGCGGCTCCGACGGCAGCGACCCTTTGCCGCCGTGCACCTCGAAAAGCCTGAGGACGTCGCGGACCGTGAGCTTGATGCGTACGATCGAGCCTTTGGCAAGCAACTCCTCGCCGGTCATCGACAGGAAGCCGCGCCGGTCGAGGGCCGGCTCGGTGACGACCTGGAATGCCTCGCCCTTGATGTGGCTGACATAGACGCGCTCGGCTGCGGTCTGCATGCCGTTCTTGAGCAGCCGGCCACTGATGCTGGCGCCACGCAGCAAGTCCGGATTGACCGAACGCCAGGACTCGAGGCTCGCCGAGGCGAATCCGGCGATGAACTGCTGCAAGCGTTCTTGCGGTACGCCGCGACCGATGATCGTCTCGCTGTGACGCCGCAGCAGGGCGCCGGTGATCTTGCCGTCGAGAGTCATGCCGGCGATGAAGTCGAACGGCGAGCCAGTGTATCCGACGGCGTTGACGACATCCTGGGTCGAGAAGATGTAGCCCTTGAGCTCGCCGCCCACCCAGGCCTCGAGAGCGAGCGGCCGCCCCGGAGCCGGAACGACCTTGTCGACGCCGGGAAACAGCTGCTGCATGGCGTCGGGCGTAAGGCGTGCGCTCAGCGCGTCCACTTGCGACGGCGCGGCGGCGGGGCGCGCCTGTTGCGCCTGCGCGCCGGACATCACCAAACTGGCAAGAGCGGCCGCCCAGAACAGGCGGCGGAGCGCTGAAAACATCCGCTGGCGTGGCGTCACCTCCCCCCCCCTGCTGGCGCGCGGCCCGCAGGGTAGCACGGGCGGCCCGTACTCAATGGGTTGCACTCTCAGCGGTAGCCGCGGCGCCAATCATCCGGCCGCATGAACGGACCCTGCCAGAGGCCGACGTTGTCGCGGTCCGCCTTGATCTGCAGATCGGCGTAGTCGGCGCGCGGGTGGACCCGGTCGGCGACCGCCCAGCCGGCGGCGAGCATCTGCTCGTTCAGGGTCTGGGTACCGGCCCGCATCGCCGTGCCGGCGGCGTCGGCCTCGCCGCAGACGCCGAAATTGCGGTCGTCGCCGGGCCGGCGCTCGATGACGCAATGGATGCGCTTGCCCATGGTCATGTTGGAAAGCATGCCGCGGGCGAAGATGCCGCATGGGTAGGCCCCCCGCCCTGCGGCGAGGCCGCACGACTGCGGTGTCTCGGGCGCATCCGTTCCGGCAAGCCGCACCAGGGTGCCGCCGATGCGCAGGGTGTTGGCGTCGAGGATGTAGGCCGCGCCCGACACGCTCGCCGGCGCAGCACCATCGACCGGCGGCGTGGTGCCTGCCCACATGCCTCGCTTGGCGGCACGCGCCGCCGCTTCCTCGGCGACGAGGGCGCTGCTGTGCAAGCGATGGGCGAACGCCCACCCCGAGCGCACCCACGTTGCCGCAAGCTTCTCTCCGCTGGGCGAGACGCAATCGCCATAGCGCCGCGTATCGCCGCGGAACTCGTGCAGGGTGCAGGTGTACCGCGTTCCCGCCGAAATCTCGGCAAGGTGGCCCTGGGCGATCAGGCCGCACTGGTAGGGCACCCGGCCAAGGTGGCAGGCCTCGTCGCGCTCGAACGTGGATGCGCCCAGCAGCTGGAACCACTGATTGAGGACCTGCACGACGCCGGCGCCGCGCACGCGAATCTCACCTGCCACGGTTTCCGGAGCGGCCTGGGCATAAGCAGTCTGTGCCGCCGAGCACCAGAGCAACACGGCCGTCACCAGGGCGATGCCAAACGAGCGCTCAGCGCTTGCCATTGCGCCACTCCGACGGTGGGACGAATTCGCCCGCCCACAGGCCGCGCTTGGCGGCACGCGCCTCGTCCTCGGCGGCGACGTAGTCGGTGCCGCGGGTTCGGTCGGCGAGAGCCCAGCCGGAACGCACCATCAGCTCGTTGAAGGTCGGGTAGCCGGCGCGGAAATCGGAGACGCGCTCATTGGGAATGCCGCACCTCCCCCAGCCGCGGTCGTCACCGGGCCCCTGGGTGACGACGCACAGAATTCTGCCCTGGCCGGCGACGATCGCGATGAGCTGCACGTACGCGTGCAAGCCGCATGCGTACGGCAGGCCGTTGAGCGCGCACTCTTGGTTGAGCTCGGGTGCGTCGATGCCGAGCAGCCGGATGCGCGTCTCCTCGATCTCGACGGTGTTGCCATCGTTGATCTCGGGATTACCGAACCGGTTGCCGGTGACGACGCGATGGGTGGCGAACGGGCCCGCCCACATTCCGACCTGCGCGTCGCGCGCACGATCCCCGAGGGGCTGGAAGCTCGCGCCCTGCTGCTTGTTGGGCAACGCCCAGCCCGCCAGGAGCAACTGGCCATTGACGGTGTCCTCGAGCCTGTCGCCGCGCACGTCGGATGCGCGGCAGACACCCCACTTGCGATCGTCCTGGCCGAAGCGATAGATGTCGCAACGGATGGTCTTGCCCGCGACCAGCTCTGCCAGCTTGGCGGCGGAGATCACCGTGCACTGCACGACCGCGCCTCCGGCCCTCCGGCAGTCCGGCTCCTCGCGCGGGGCCACCAGACCCATCAAGTGCACCAAGCGCCCGCCGACCTGGAGCACGCCGGTGACCTGCACCACGTCCCCGGTAGGCACCACGGCGTAGCCCTCGACGAACTCGCCGCGCTCGCGGGAGGAGAAGAGGACGGCGATTCCTGCCACGGCCAGCACGGCAATGGCGGCCCCTAGCCCGGTGCGCAGCCACCGAGGATGCCGGCGCACGGCGTTCATGTCCGCAAGCGCACGATGTTGTGGGCCGCAACCGGGCGATGGAACCCCTTCAACGTGAGCTCGCCGAGGGATTCCAAGTCCGCAATCCGCTCGACCTCCGGCACCAGACGCTGGCTGATGACGATCTGCCAGGGTTGCGCCGCCGAGCATAGCCGCGCGCCCAGATTGGCGCCACTGCCGACCGCGGAATACTCGTAGCGGCCCTCGAAGCCGATGCGGCCGAGGGTGGCGTAGCCCTGGGCGATGCCGATGCTGAAGCCCACGTCGATGCCGGCGAGGGACTGCAGCGGAGACCAGCGGGTCTCGGTGTGCGGCACGCTCAGGCCTATGTGCACCGTGCGGGTCGCGGCGTCGACCGCGTACACCCACGTGCGCATGTGGACGATGTCGCCTTCCTTCGGGATGGCGATCTGCTGGGACTGGCTGTGGTAGTCTTACGGCTCGGCGGCCAAGGCACCGGGCACGACGGCGAGCCAGACGACGGCAACGGCGGTAACGATGGAAACGAGAAGCGAGTTCATGGTGTAGGTCTCCCCTTAGTATGGGTCCGCCCAAGTATGGGTCCGCCCAATTGCGAACCTGAGCGCATTCTCTGCCGCAACCCGGCGCGCATCTGTGGGGATCAGCACGGTGTGGGGACGTTCACACGGGAGCCGGTTCTCGCGCGCGGACGACGGGGGGCCCATTGCGGGCTTTGTTCGCGCGGCGCCGGAGTCGGCACAATGTGAGTTTGCGCACCGCGGTGGCACTCGCGGCGACGGGGACGGACCTTGGCAGAGCGTTGGCGCTCCCTACGGGAGTCGAACCCGTCTTTCCAGGTTGAAAACCTGGCGTCCTATCCGATAGACGAAGGGAGCGCGCCGCCGGATATAGCGTTGCCGGCAGCGGCGAACAATGCGCTTCGTTGGCCACCCGGCCCATAGCCGGCACGCCCCGGGGCGCGCTCCCGGCCGCGCCCCGCCCGCCTCCCCCGTTCGCACCACTGTGAGCCCGCTTGCACGGCCAGGCACGGCCCCTACCGCGCCTCCCGAACACCCTTTTCTGATGCAGCGAAGGAGATCGCCATAGTCGCCACGGCGAAAGATCGCGAAACGGCGATGACGTGTGCATCGTCGCCTACAAGGTGCACGAGGACATGACCGTGGATGGAAAACCGCTGTCGCTGGTCGCCACCGACGCCACGACGTGGGTGCGCCGCAACGGCAAGCGGATGTGCGCCCTCCACACCGAGTCGATCCTCGGCGATCCGTTCGGCCGCGACAAGGCGACCCCCCTAGGCATTACGGCAGCCAGCCGCGCGACTTGGCCGTCGCCCTGCGCGCAACCGGAGGCGTCGTCTTCGCCGCGGCGCGGCGGCGCAGCATGGACACCGCCTTCACCTGGGCAAATACCTGCTGGCCCGGCGCGAGCGACAGCATCTCGGCGGAGCGGCGTGTCACGCGCGCCAGCAACCGCGCGCCGGCGCCATCCTGGCCGAGCTGCAGGACGACGTTGACCTGCGCATCGTCGAGCGGGCGCATCTCGACGATGCGTGCCGGCAGGACGTTGGAGATCGTCGTCGCCGACGGCCGTTCGGCCACCAAGCTGACGTCCGCCGCGGCGACACGCACGCGCCGGTGGCTGCCGGGTTCGCCGATGCGCCCCGGCACCAAGAGGTTACCACCGCTCACCGACACGTGCGTCAGCGCATAGCGCGCGTCGAATTCGCCAACCTCGGCGTCGAGCATGGCCGACGCATCGGGCCGCCGCGCGCTGGGCAGGTTGACGTCGGTGAGCACGTCGGAAAGCGGACCGGTGGCGATCACCCTGCCCTTCTCCAGCAGCACGATGGTGTCGGCGAGGCGCTGCACCTCGGACAAGTCGTGGCTGACGTAGAGCATCGGAATGGCGAGGCGTTCGTGCAACGCCTCGAGGTACGGCAAGATCTCCTCCTTGCTGTTGAGGTCGAGCGCGGCGAGCGGCTCGTCCATCAGCAGGACTCGCGCCTGAGACAGCAGCGCACGGCCGATGGCGACCCGCTGGCGCTCGCCGCCGGAAAGCGTTGCCGGCGCGCGCTCGAGCATGCGGTCGAGGCCGAGGAACGCGACCGTATCCGACTCGCTGATCGTTGGCTGTGCGCCCGCCCTGGCGGCGCGGCGCTGGCCGTAGCGCAGGTTATCGCGCACGGATAGGTGCGGGAACAGGCTCGCTTCCTGGAACACGTAGCCGATCGGACGCTCGTGCGTGAAGCGAAAGATCCGATCGTCCTGCCAGACTTCGCCGCCTACCGACAGACGGCCGGGCAGCCGCGCGAGGCCGGCGATGCAGCGCAAGATCGTCGTCTTGCCGCTGCCCGAAGCGCCGAACAGCGCGGTCAGTCCCTGCATCGGCGCCGTGAAGGCGACGTCGAGTGTGAACGAGCCCAGGCTGCCGGCGAAGCGCGCCGCAATCGTGTCGGGCGAATCCGTCATCCGCGCAGGCGGCTGAAGCGCTTCTCCAGCACGAACATGGCGAGGATCACCACGAACGAGAACACCACCATGCCACCGGCAATGATGTGCGCCTCGGTCCAGCGCAGGGTGTTGACGTAGTCGAAGATCGCGACCGACAGAGTGCGGGTGCGGCCGGGGATGTTGCCACCGATCATCAGCACGACGCCGAACTCGCCGACGGTGTGGGCAAAGCCCAGCACCGCGCCGGTGAGGAAGCCCGGGCGCGCCAGCGGCACCGCCACCGACCAGAAGGCGTCCCAGCGCGAGGCGCGCAGCGTCGCCGCGACCTCGAGCGGGCGCTCGCCAAACGCTTCGAAGGCGTTGCGGATGGGCTGCACCACGAACGGCATCGAGAACAGCACCGAGCCGAACAGAAGCCCGGTGAAGGTGAAAGCGAAGGTACGCAGACCGAACAGCTCGGCGACGTCACCGCCCGGGCCGCGCGGGCCAAGGAACAGGAGGAGGTAGAAGCCGAGCACCGTTGGCGGCAACACCAGCGGCAGCGCCACCACCGCGGCGACCGCCTCCTTCCAGCGCGCCCGCGAGCGCGCCAGCCACCAGGCGATGGGCGTGCCGACCAGCAGCAGCAACACCGTGGTGGCGGCGGCGAGCTCGAGCGTGAGTCGAATCGGCGGCCACAGCTCTCCCCAGTCCAGCATCCCTTTCCCCCGGCGGCGACGGCGGAGTGTAGCGGCTTACGTGCCCTTGCCATACCCGTACCTCTCCATCAGGGCGACGGCTTCCGCCGACTTGAGGAAGTCGAGGAACTGGCGCGCGGCCGCGGCGTTGGCCCCGGCGCGGGTGAGCACGGCGTCCTGGCGGATGGGAGGATACAGGGTGTCGGGCACGATCCAGCGCGACCCGCCCCGGACGGCGATCACCTGCGACAGCGCGACGAAGCCGAGCTCGGCGTTGCCGGTGTCGATGAACTGATAGGTCTGGCCGATGTTGTCACCCTGCACTATCTTGGGCTGCAACGAAGACAGCACACTCAGCGCGCGCATCACCTCCATGGCCGCGGAGCCGTAGGGGGCCGCGCTCGGGTTGGCGAGGGCGATCTTCCGGAAGGCGCCGCCGCGCAGCGTCGCCTCTCCGGTCACCAGTGAAGGATTCTTGGAGTAGAGCACCAGCTTGCCGACGGCGTAGGTGAACTGCGTGCCGGCGACCGCGTTGTTCTCGTCCACCGCGCGCTTGGCGGTCGCCTGGTCGGCGGACAAGAACACCTGGAACGGCGCGCCCTGGGTGATCTGCGTGTAGAGCTGACCCGTGGAGCCGAAGCTGTAAACGGCGCGATGGCCGGTGGCGCGCTGGAAGGCGGCGCCGATCTCGTTGGCCGCATCCGTGAAGTTGGCGGCGACGGCCACCGAAACATCGGCGGCGTCGGCCCGCACGACCGGGAGCGCAATCGCAACCGCGAGCAAGCCGCCCGCAACCCGCGACCACAACGACATCGAGTCCTCACCACTTGCCGGTCGCCAGCCGCGTGATGCACGCGGCGATACAACGGGTCGGAAGGCTATCCGAACCGATGTATCCCGTCAAATATTGCGGGAAGTCCTAGGAGTGGCCGGCGGCTTCGTGCGCCCCGGCGACGGGCGCATGCGGCGCGGCCTGCTCGCCGAGGCGGCAATCGATTTGCCAGCCCAGGAAGATGCCGACGACAAAGGTGGCGGCGTAGAACGCCGCGACCCACAGGGGCGAACGCATGCAGGGAATCCTTTCGGGAATCAACGTTACTGAAGGAGATGGGACCTCGGTGCCGCTCCGGCCAGTGACAAGCGTGTGAGGATGCCGGGCTAGCGAGCGGCCGCCGTGTTGCGCAGCAGACTCGGCGGCATGGGGTCGCGCAACGGCATGCCGGCGAAGTAGCGCGTAAGCGCCACCGCGCGGTTGGCGTACTGGTCCATAGGCGGGCGCGCGACGACGTTCAGCAACGAGCCGACGCGCACCAGCGTGTAGGACCTCCACACGTCCGGCGATTCGCGCTCGAAGCTGAACAGGAACTGCCCGCCGCCTGCGCGCACCATGGGGAAGCCGAGCACGCGAACGGTGATGGCGTTCTCCAAGGCGACGGTGAGCTTGTCGGGCGTGTACTCCAGGACCTGCATCCGGTAGGCGACGTTGTTCACCGCGTTTCCGCCCATGTGCAGGAACACCGGCTCGCCCTTGGCAAGCTCGGCGACCGTGAAGTCCTCGCGCCGCAGGCGGGTGTCAGGACCCGACAGCGCGCTCGCGTTCTTGATCAGCGTGCGCAATTCCTGGTTGTTGGGCGACCAATAGGGAATCTCGGTGTAGTCGGACACCTTGGCGAAGCGCTCGAGGATGACGTCCACGCTGCCGGCGTGGCGGAAGCGAACCGCGCTCGCGGCCACAGCGTCCTGCGACGACTGTTCCCATCCCGTGCAGGCGGGCGCGCGCCAGGTGCGCAGCTCCTCGGCATACCAGACGGCGACATTAGGGATTTCCCCCACGCGCGAGTGCGGCGGATCGGCTGGCCCCGCGCAGGGCGGGACGGGCTGGGCATCGGAAGCACCAGCGAAAGACAGCAACAGTACCGTCGCGACGAAAATGCGCTTCATGGCGAAATCCCGCAGGCTGGTTGCAGCGGCGTGACTACAGCCCCGGATATATAGGTGTGCGGCGTGTCATTTTTGCGACAAGCGTCGGTCACTTGCCTGCCGCCCCATTCCCACCCGGGGATCATAGGACCGGGGCCGCATCCTCGACCACGAGCTGCGCTTCCTCGCGGCCCTGCCAGGTGTCGGCGCGCAGATGGCCGGCGACATGCAGCGGCATGCCGCGTGACGACAAGAGTGCCTGGCCGACTGGAGTCTCCAAGGCACGAAACGCGATCGCCTTGAGGCGGCCGCCGCCCCCGCCGCCGCTGAGGATGGCACGGACATGGCCGTCGCCCACCGGCTCGGCCTTGACGATGGACGCGGCGGCGATGGCGAAGCGCGGCTCGGCGTTGCCGGCGCCAAACGGCCCAGCTCCCTCGAGCTTCTCGAGCAGTTCCGGCGTCGCCGCGCCGGCGGCCAACGCGCCGTCGAGCGCCAGGTCGCGCAGGCCGGGGGATTCGTGGAACGATGGCGTGATGCGGGCGCGCAGGAACTCGGCGAGCTCCTCGATCCGCGAGCGCTGCACGGTGAAACCGGCGGCCATCGGATGACCGCCACCGTTCATCAGCATCCCCGCCTGGCCGGCGGCGATGACGGCGGCACCGAGGTCCACGCCGGGCATCGAGCGGCCGGAGCCCTTGGCGATTTCGCCCGTGATGGCGACGACGACGGACGGACGGCGCAACGCCTCGGTGAGTCGGCTGGCGACGATGCCGAGCACGCCGGGGTGCCAGCCCTCGCCGGCAACGAATGCGAGCGCGCCAGGATCTCCGGCTGCTTCCACCCGCGAGAGAGCGTCTTCGTGCACCGATGCCTCGATGGCGCGGCGCTCGGCGTTGTAGCCCTCGAGCTCAAACGCCAGCGCACGAGCCTCCGCGCCGTCGTCGGTTGCCAGGAGGCGCGCGCCGATCTCGGAGCGACCGACGCGGCCGCCGGCGTTGACGCGCGGGCCGAGCAGAAATCCCGCCGACCAGGCGTTGGGCGCGCCGTTGACCTTGGCCGAGTCCGCCAGCGCCGCGACACCGACATTGGAGCGCGCCGCCATGACCTTCAGGCCTTGCGCCACCAGCGCGCGGTTTAGCCCTTTGAGAGGAACCACGTCGCACACCGTGCCGAGTGCGACGAGATCGAGCCAACGCAACAGGTCCGGCTCGCTGCGACCGCCGGCGTAGTGGCCGTCCCGGCGCAGCGCCCGGTTGGCGGCGACCACCAGTAGGTAGGCGACGCCCACGGCCGCCAGCGTGCCGACCGCGCGGGTGATGTCGGGCGATTCGTCCAGGCGGTTGGGGTTGACCACGGCGAAGACTGCCGGCAGGGACGGCGCCGCGACATGGTGGTCGACGACGATGACGTCGACGCCGAGCGGCGCGGCAACCGCCAGCGCCTCATGAGCGAGCGTGCCGCAGTCGACCGTGACGATGACGCGCGCGCCTTCGGCTGCCAGCAGGCGGACCGCTCCGGCGTTGGGGCCGTAGCCCTCCTTGATTCGATCCGGCACGTAGACGCGCGCCTTGGCGCCGGCGGCACGCAGGAAGCGCACCAGCAGCGCCGCTGAAGTGGCGCCGTCCACGTCGTAGTCGCCCAGGATGGCGATGCCTTCACCGGCACGGACGGCCGAAGCAAGCCGCTCGGCGGCGCGGTCCATGTCCTTGAGTTGGCTGGGATCCGGCAGGAGGTCGCGCAGGCGCGGGCTCAGATACTTGTCGGCTCCATCGAGTCCGACGCCACGCGAGGCGAGTACGCGGCCGAGCACCTCGGGCAGGCCGAGGCGCTGGGAGAGCGCGACGGCCGTGCGGTCGTCGCAGGCGCGCGCCACCCAGCGGCGTCCGCTGAGCGAGCGCGTAACGCCGAGAAAGCAGTCCGAGAGCAGCTGGGCGGGTGCGTGCATGGAGCGAGTGCGCGCGTTACCCTACCCCCTCGCCCACGGACAAAGGACTCTTTTCCTCATGACCTGGATATGGCTTGGCCTCGGCGGTTTGGTAGTCATCGCCCTGGGGACGTACGCCTATAAGGCGCGCGCGGCGCGACGCATCGACGTTCTCGACGCCCAGCGCACCGCTCTCCAGCAGCTGCGCAGCGACACCGGGCGACGGCCGGAGGACCAATAGCAGTCAGTTCCCCGTCCGGGGGTTGCCCTTCTCGTCCAGCTGGTGGCGCGTCTTGATCCAGCGCACCGAGCCGGTGCGCGAGCGGATCACCACGGCATGGGTGACGGCGTCCTGGGTGCCCACATGGGCGCCCTCCACTAGGGCGCCATCGGTGACCCCGGCCGCGGCAAAGATGACTTCGCCGCGCGCCAAATCCTCGGTGGTGAAGGTGCGGCCGGCGTCGGGGATGCTCGCGGCGGCAATCTGCGCGCGCTCATCCTCGTTGCGCGGCGCCAAGCGCGCCAGCAGGCGCCCGCCGCGGCCGCGCAGGGCGGCGGCGGGACCGACGGCGATCTTGTCCATGTAGACGGACGGCACGGGCTGGAAACCGCCTGCTCCGGCGACGGCGATCACCGACAAGGCACCGGGATCCGAGCGCGCGGCGCGGGTGATGCAGTCGAGCGAATCGACGACGACCTCGGCGGCGACGCCGCCGGCGCCGACCGTCTCGCCAACGTAGAGCACCGGCACCGAGCCGCGCGGACCGTCGCCGATGACGAACTTGCCCTGGATGGCGACGTGGCGCAGCGCCTGGCGCATCGCCGAGGCAGCGGCGCTCTCGGCGGCGAACTCGTCGCCGCGGCCGACCTAACGCGTCGCGGCAATGGCGGCGGCCTCGACGGCGCGCACCACATCGAGGCTCAGGAACGCGTCGAGTCTGGCGTCGGCGTCGTGGCGATGCTCGGCGTGGTGCATGAACTCCTACAATTCCTCGATGCGAATAAAAGCGGGCTTCTCGACTACCGCCTTGGTGTTGGCGAGGCGGTCACGCACCCGCATCATCGCCGCCTCCTGACACTCATGGGTCGTGAGGATGAGCGGCACGTTCTCGCCGGGAGCGCGGCCGCGCTGCAGCACCGATTCGATGGAGACCTCGGCTTCGGCGAAGATGCGCGCGACTGCCGCCAGCACGCCCGGCACGTCCTTGACGATCAGCCGCACGTAATAGGCGCCGACGTGCTTGTCCATCGCAGCCGACCGCAGCCGCGACAGCTTCGCCACCGGCACCGAGAACGGATGCGAGGTGCGGCCGCGCGCGAGATCGACGAGGTCGGACACCACGGCGGAGGCGGTGGCGCGCTCGCCCGCGCCAGGGCCCTCAAACACCGTCTGGCCGACGAAGTCGCCCTCCGCCACTACGGCGTTGAGCACGCCCATCACCTGGGCCACGGGCTTGTCGCGGCGCACCATGCAGGGATGCACGCGCTGCTCGAGGCCATGATCGGTCATGCGCGCGATGGCGAGCAGCTTGATGCGGTAACCGAGCTCGGCGGCGAACGCGATGTCGAGCGCCGAGACGTTGCGAATGCCCTCGACGTAGATCGACTCCAGCGACACCGGCGTGCCGAAGGCAAGCGACGTCAGGATGGCCAGCTTGTTGGCGGCGTCATGGCCGTCCACGTCGGCGGCCGGGTCTGCCTCGGCATAGCCGAGCTTCTGCGCCTCGGCGAGCACTGCGGCGAAGTCGCGGCGCGACTCCTCCATGCCGGTGAGGATGTAATTGCACGTGCCGTTGAGGATGCCGTAGACGCGCTGGAAGCGGTTGCCGGCCAGCCCCTCGCGGATCGACTTCAAGATCGGAATGCCGCCGGCGACGGCGGCCTCGAACTGCAGGGCGACCTTCTTCTGCTCGGCCAGCGTGGCAAGCACGACGCCGTGCTTGGCGATGAGCGCCTTGTTGGCGCACACCAGCGACTTGCCGGCGCCCAGCGCCGCCTCAGCGATCTGCTTGGCAACGCCGTCGGCGCCGCCGATCAGCTCGACCATGACGTCGATGTCGTTGCTGACGGCAAGCTTCCGCGCGTCGTCGTGCCAAGCGACACCTTTGAGCAGGGGCGCGAGCGGCTTCGGCGTCTCCAGCGCGGAAACGCCGGCGAGCACGATCGGCCGGCCGGCGCGCGCTTCGAGCAGCACCTTGTGCTCGCTCAGTAGCTTCACTACGCCGCCCCCGACCGTGCCGAGGCCAGCGAGGCCGACTCGTAGCGCGGAACTCACCTGCCGGCGGCTTTCTTGAAGGGCGTCACGTTCGAGGGCATGGTGCGCGCCGACGGAGCGTCGGGCGCGCCCTGCGAGAGAAACTTCTTCACCGAGCGCGCCGCTTGGCGGATGCGCTGCTCGTTCTCGACCAGCGCGATGCGGATGAAGCCTTCGCCGCTGGCGCCGAATGCGTTGCCCGGCGACACCGCAACCTCCGCCTCGGTAAGCAGGAGCTTGGAGAACTCGAGCGCGCCCAGATGTTCGAAGCCCTTGGGCAGTGGCGCCCACGCGAACATGGATGCCGGCGGGCTCGGGATGTCCCAGCCGGCGGCGGCCATCGAGGAAACCAGCACGTCGCGGCGCTTGCGATACAGGTCGCGAATGTGGGCGACGCAGTCCTGCGGCCCATTGAGCGCGGCGGTGGCGGCGACCTGGATCGGCGTGAAAACGCCGTAGTCGAGCCACGACTTGATCTTGGTGAGGGCGCCGACGAGCTGCTTGTTGCCGGTGGCGAACCCGATGCGCCAGCCGGGCATCGAGTAGGTCTTACTCATCGAGGTGAACTCGACGGCGATCTCCTTGGCGCGCGGTATCTGCAGCACCGACGGCGGCGGCGTCTCGGTGAAATAGATCTCCGAGTAGGCGATGTCGGAGAGGATGTAGATCTTCTTGGCGCGGCAGAACTCGACCATCTCGCCGTAGAAGTCGAGGTCGACGATCTGCGCCGTCGGGTTCGACGGATAGCTCAGGATCACCGCCAGCGGCTTCTTGCTCGATGCCTCGACGGCGCGCTTGAAGCCCTGCATGAAGTCGCGGCCCGAGGGCGCGCTGGGATCCTCACCCGGCAGCTGCTTGATAGGCATGATCTCGGCGCCCACCAGCAGGAAGCCGTGGGCGTGGATCGGATACGAGGGATCCGGCACGTATATCTGATCGCCCGGCCCGGTCATCGCCGACGCCAGGCTGGCGAGTCCTTCCTTCGAGCCGATGGTGACGCAGCTCTCGGTGTCCGCGTCGACCTCGACGCCGAAGCGGCGGCCGTAGTACACGGCAATGGCACGGCGCAGCCCGGGGATGCCGCGCGACGACGAGTAGCGGTGGGCGCGCGGGTTCTGCGCGGTCTCGACCAGCTTATCGACGATGTGGCGCGGGGTGCCCGTGTCGGGGTTACCCATGCCAAGGTCGATGATGTCCTGGCCGGCGGCGCGCGCCTTGGCCTTCATCGCGTTGACTTCCGCGAAGACGTACGGCGGCAGCAGCTTGATGCGATGGAAGTCCATTGCCTCGACCAACACGGCCCGCGGCTCACACCGCAGGCAGTCGTACCTTGAGTTCGTTCATACCACAGTTAGCGTGCTGCGCAGAGTGGGTGCGCACCCTACGACGCCGCCAACTTGGCGATAGAAGCAGTCGATGGTGGCCGAATTGCGGGCGGCCACTCCGCTCGGCGAAGGCCTACGCCTCGAGGATGATCTCGACGCGCCGGTTGCCCGCCTCGCCCGCCGGCATCGCCTCGAGGAAGCGCGGCTGGGCGTCGCCGAGGGCCTCGACGATCAGCGCCGCCGGCGGCACGCCGAGGCGCATCAACTCATTCGCCACCGCCTGGGCGCGGTCGACCGACACCTTGAAATTGACCATGACGTGCCTGTCGATCGGCATGTCCTTGGTGCGATGGGAAGCGTGACCGACCACGTGCACCTTGCCGCCGCGCGCCTTGTACTGGTCGGCGATGGCGCGAATGCTGCGCACCGCGTCGGCCGACAGCCACGTCGAGTCGTGGGAGAATATCACCGTGGCGGTCGGGCGGGCGCCTCCGCCGGCGACGTTGAACTGCGGCGCGCCACCAGCCGCCGGCACGTTGGCCGTCACCTGCGGGCGGGCGCCCCCACCGACTACGACGTTGGGCAGAGGCTGGTTGGCCGCTGCCGGTGGCGGAACGCGCTGCTGCGGCACGACCGGCGTCAGCACGGGTGGCGGACCGCCGAGCGGCGACAGCACCGTCACCGTGTTCTGGGACTGCGCCAGCATCTGCGCGAATGTGCGCGCGAGCGTGTCTTGACCGGCCGCGTTCTGGGCGGGCAGCACGCGCTGCACCTGCGCCTGCGTAAGGGGCGCGGGAGCAGGCGCAGGCGCTGGAGCGGGAACCGGTGCTGGAGCGGCCTGGGCGATCGTCGGTGCCGGCGCCGGCGTTGGTGCCGGAGCCGGAGCCGGAGTCGCCACTTGCGGGGCTGGAGCTGGTGTGGGTGGCCGCGCGGGCGCTGGCGCAGCGCTGCCAAGAACGGCCGGCGGCACGGCCTGTGGCGGCGCGGGCGCGGTGGTCTGCGGTGGCGTGACGGTAACCGGGGGCGGCGGCACTGGCTGCGCGGTCGCACCTACCGTCACCTGCGGGCCGCCTTGGAACACCGGCGGCACGGGAACCGCGAGGTCGGGCACCGCAAGGGTCGGCGTGTTGGTTGGCGCCGTCGCCGGGCGTACGGTCTGGGTCGCCGGCGTGCCGATGGGCACCCGCGGCGTTGCCTGCGCCACCTGCGGCGCGGGGGCGGGCGTGGGCGCCGGCGCCGCGGTGACGCCCAAAGCCGGAGCGGCAGCGGGCGCCGGCGTCACATCCCCGGCGAGGCCACCTTGGCGCAGCTGTTCGTTGGTATACTGGGCGTTGGCCCGGTCGGCAGGAAGCCCCGCAGTGGCGGCTCCACGCTGGGGCGCCGGCGTTGTGGCCGGGGCCTGCCTCGGGACGTTGGCGACTTGCGGGAAGGTGTTGGGAGCGTCGTCCTCGCCGAAGATGCGGTCCATCATGTTGGAGGGCCGCGCCCACTGTGGCATCGAAGAGCAAGCGCTCAACCCGACGGCACCAGCGAGAAGGACGATCCCGCGCAAGACAACCTGCTGATTCATACCGCTGCTCCCCACCACCGGACCCAGACGAAACAGAACCCGGCCGACGTATCCCCACCGCCGGAAGCGAGCTTGGGCGGACCCCATACCATAGATAGAGCTAGTTGGCGCGGCAACCTGCAGCGGATACTAGGTGAGGCCCGGTTTGGGGGCAGAGAGCGCTGCCGGCGGTGCATGGCGCCGCGCGGTGGCGACACGGGGGCTCCTTGCGAAGGTTGCTGGTCAGGACGGTTGCGGTCATCGCAGTCCTCGGGTGGCTGGCGTTCGTGGTGGCGGGCGAGACCGCCGGCATGCAGGCCTTGGCGGCCGCCGCTTCTGCCTTCGAGGCTTGGTTCTACAGCTGGAGCGCGTTCCCGGTCTTGCTGGCGTTCTCCCTGGGAGCGGGCATCCTCTGGTTCGCGCTCCGGCTGTTGCGGTGGCGGCGCGGGCGGCCGTGGCTCAAACGGCTCGCCGAGCTGCACGAGGAAGGCGTGACCCTGCGCGAGCTTGGGGTGTCGATGACCGACATCGCCAGCCTGCCCTCCTTCCTACGCGGCATCGCCGAGTGGGAAGACCGCAGCCAGCGCGTCATCGCTGAGCGCGCCAAGGTGGACGCAGTCACGTTCCGCGCTCCGCCCACCATGCTGCATCCCGAGCTGCGCGCGAAGTATCTCTCCGACGAGCATCGCATCGCGCTCGAAACCCACGCCGAGCGGCTGCGCCGCCTCGGCGGCGTGATCGAGCGCCGCGCCGCCGGCTAGAAGAGTCCGCCGAAGTACTTGGAGATCGGCTCGCCGCCCTCGTAGGCGAGCGCTTCGAACACGTCGGCCGCGTCCTGCACCCGGCCCAGCAGCTCGCCGATGACGGTGGTGGCGACCCCGACCGCGTCTCCGGCGTTGGCAGCCGCCCACAGGCGCTCGTCGTAGCGGGCGCGAATCAGGATGCGATCGTTGGTGGTGAGACGGTCGGCAGCAATGCCATTCCGCAGCGCCGAGTCGAACTCCTGCGGCGGATGCCCGCCGAAGCCGATGGCATGCATCATTTCGTGCGCGAGGCAGGCGCGGGAGGCGCGCGGCTGGAGGTCTTCGGGAATGACGACGAACGCCTGCTGGATGGCGCCGGCCTGAGCGCGCATGTTGGTGAAGCACAGCACGGTTTGCGGCCGCGCGAACGCTCGCGCCGCCTGGCTGTTGAACCAGTCGCGGGCGGAGAAGTAGATGCGCAGGTTGGTCCGCGACTCTTCGTCCACCAGCGAGAATGCGAGGTTGGTGAGCGTCGCGAGCTCGCCGAGGAAGGCGCGCACCCGCTCGCGATGCTCGGGGGCGGTATCGCCGACCAGGAACACGCGGACACCGGTGCGCCAGCGCGCCACCTGGCCGCCGTACGCCATGGCGCGGAAGTTCTGGACCAGCGTGCTCTGGTTGGCGAGGCGCTCGCCGCGCACCTCCAGGTAGTTCTGATAGGCCTGGGCCGAGGCGGGCACGAGCGGCGGCGCGAGCAGCGTGCATGCAACCGCGCACACGGCCGTCAAGCGGGACGCAAGGACATTGAACGACTTTACACCACCGGCGACCGGCGCACGTTAACGGCGGTAGGCCTGTGCAAGCTCGGCGTAATGGCGGGCCGATTCCTCGATTTCCGCCAACTCGGCAGGCCGCAGGTCGCGCATGAACTTGGCCGGCGAGCCGGCCCACAGCTGGCCGGACGGCACGCGCCTATTGGGCGTGACAAGGGCGTCCGCCGCGACCATGGCGTTCTTCTCCACTACCACCCCATCCATCAGGCACGCGCCCATGCCGATCAGGCACAGGTCCTGAATCGTGCACGCGTGGATGATGGCGTTGTGGCCGATGGTGACGTCGTCGCCGATATAGGTGCCGTGGCCGCCGGTGGTGACATGAACGGTGGTGCCGTCCTGCACGTTGGTGCGCGCGCCGATGCGGATCTCGTTGACGTCGCCGCGCACCGTGGCGGCGAACCAGATCGACGAGCCGGCGCCGATGTGCGCATCGCCGATCACCGCGGCGGTGGGTGCGATGTACACGTCCGCGGCAATCTTCGGCTGCACGCCGTTGTACGGCAGGATGACGCCGCCAGAGAAATTGGGACGGCTGCTCATGGGAACAGCGCCTCCTGCTGCAGGCCGTCGGTCTCCTTGAAGCCGAAAGCGACGTTCATGTTCTGCACGGCCTGACCCGACGCGCCCTTCACCAGGTTGTCGATGGCGGAGACGACGATCGCCCTGCCCTCGGCACGGTCGGCGAAAACGTTGATGACGCACCGGTTCGAGCCGCGCACCATGCGCGTGGAGGGCGCCACGCCGCGGGGAAGCACCGTGACGAATGGCTCGTCCTTGTAGCGCTTGGACAGTGCGTCGTGCAGATCCACCGCGGTGGCGCCGCCGTGCAGTCGCACGTACTTGGTGGACAGGATGCCGCGGCTCATCGGCGCGAGGTGCGGCGTGAAGGTGACGGTGACGCCCCATCGCGCCGCGTCGGTGAGCGCCTGTTCGATCTCGGGGGCGTGACGGTGGCTCGCGATGCCGTAGGGATGCATGCCTTCCGTCACCTCGCTGTAGAGGCTGGCCTCCTTCTCGGCGCGGCCGGCACCGGAAACACCCGATTTGGAGTCGATGATGATGTCGGATGGCTCGATCAGCTTCTCGGCGAGCAACGGAATGAGCGGCAAGAGCGCCGCGGTGGGGTAGCACCCAGGACATGCCACCAGGTCGGTCTTGGCGATCGCCGGACGCGCGTGCTCGGTAAGGCCGTAAACGGCACGCCCCTGCAGCGCCAGCGCCTCATGGGCGTGGCCGTACCACTTCTTATATGTCTCGCCGTCCTTCAGGCGAAAGTCGGCGGAAAGATCGAACACCCGCGGCGGCTTCTTGCCGCCGGCGCCGTCGTTGAGCAGGCCCGCCACGACCTTCTGGGTGGTGCCGTGCGGCAGCGCGCAAAAGACCGCGTCCACGTCGGCGCCGGCCCAGTCGATCTCCTCGATGTTCTGCAGCGGCGGTGTGTCGACGAAGCCTAGGTGCGGGAACACCCCGCTGAGCGGCTTGCCGGCGCGGCGGTCGGCGGTGAGCGCGGCAAGCTCGACCGCGGGATGGTGGCTCAAGATGCGCACCAGCTCGGCGCCGGTGTAGCCGGAGGCACCCAGGATGGCGACGCGGATGCGGTTGTGATGGACGGCGTTCATGTCTTCTTTGCGCGCGTTTCCGCGCGATCCTCACACAGGCGATGCGGTGCTGTCTTGCGGTAGGTCGTCGAGGTTCAGCAGCACCATGTCGTACTCGACGCCGAGCGGACCTTCTCGTCGTCGGGTGACGATGTGCTGGCCTTCCTGCACCGCGCCGAGATCCTTGTCGCGGTCCGGCAGGATGGCGAACACCCGGTTGCCGGCCCAGACGATCACCTGGCCCTGGTTGGCAAGCGCGTGCCGTGCCCACTGCTTGATGTCGGAGTAGTACGGCTCCTCGCGCCAGGCGGTGAGGCGGCCGGGATCGACGTGCACGGCGATGCGGTTCGCCGCCTTCTCGTAGGTGAGCACCATCTTGCAGTGCAACGGCTTCCAGTGCTGGCCGAGATCCGGCGTCATCATCCAGCCGCAATAGAAGGTGCGGCAGCCGTTGGGGCGCGTCGCGTAGATGGTGCAGCCCTGGCTCTTGTCACAGTGGGTGCACCAGGTGAGACGCGGCTTGTCGAGCTCGCGCACCTGGATGAGCTTGCAGCAAATGGTGCAGCCCGCGCACGAACGCCCGGCGACGATCTTGGGTTCCGCGGCTGCGGCGGGCTCGGACATGGCACGGCCTAGGGCGTAGCAGGCACCGCGGGCGGCGGCGCCGCGGCCGAGTGCATGTCGAGGCGCCCGTCGTTGCGCAGCATCGGGCCCAGGTCCTGCTCGCCGTCGGCGAGCAGCCCGATGACGCGCTCGCCCTGGAAGACGAAGACGCGGCCACCCTTCGCCACCATGTAGCGCGCCCAGGCGCGCAGCTCGGCGAGGTAAGGCTCCGCGCGCCAGGCATCGGCGCGGCCGCTGTCGACGTGGACGATCAGCCAGTTCCGCGCGCGGTCATGCACCAGCACCATGCGCGAAGCGAGCGGCTTCCAGTGGTCGCCGAGCTCCGCCGTGGTCATCCACGCGCAATAGAACTCGCGACAGGTCTCGGGGCGCGTCTCGTACTGGGTGCAGCCGCGCTTCTTGTCGCAGTGCGTGCACCACGTGAGGCGCGGCTTGTTGAGCTCGCGCACCGCCATCACCTTGCAGCACAAGGTGCAGCTCGCGCAGGAACGTCCTGCGACGGCCTCGGTCTCGGTCTGCGTGCTCTCGCCTGCCATGGCGGTGCTCCGACGCCCTCACCCTACTCCTCTCCCGCAAGCGGGAGAGTAGAGCTTGCGGGCGTGTGCGCCGCCGCGAGGCTAGCGCTTCGAGAACTGCGTGCTGCGGCGGGCCTTGTGCTTGCCGTACTTCTTGCGCTCGACGACTCGGGCGTCGCGCGTGAGGAAGCCGCCGGACTTCAGCACCGGGCGGAGAGACGGCTCGAAGTTGCACAGCGCGCGGCTGATGCCGTGGCGCACAGCGCCCGCCTGACCGGACAGGCCGCCGCCGACCACGGTGCACCAGATGTCCACCTCGGTTGCGCGCTGGGCGGCGGTGAGCGGCTGGTTGATCATCATGCGCAGCACCGGACGCGCGAAGTACGTGGTGAACTCGCGTCCGTTGACGGTGATCTTGCCTGCGCCGGGCATGACCCACACGCGCGCGATGGCGTTCTTGCGCCGCCCGGTGCCGTAGGAGCGACCCTTGGCGTCGCGCTTGGCTTCGCGCGGCGCGCCTTCGGCGGCAGCGGGAGCGGCTTCACCGCCGGAACGCAGCGAACGCAGATCGGTGAGCGTGCGGCGCGGGGCGGCGCTGGGAGCCGCTGCCGGAGCGGCCGCCTCGGCGCGCGA
>Ga0194131_10003575_pt1 | contig 24373 bp, 22 predicted proteins | sample TA2KigO120mmetaG_FD_148631 | JGI IMG/M metagenome (GOLD analysis project Ga0194131, IMG submission 148631) | Freshwater microbial communities from Lake Tanganyika, Tanzania - TA2015053 Kigoma Offshore 120m | ecosystem: Environmental > Aquatic > Freshwater > Lake | place: Tanzania: Lake... | reverse complement strand
GTGGCAGGTGAGACAGCCCTCTTGGAAGGCGAGAGCGGAGCCGCACTCAGGGCAGCTGCCAAGGTTGACGCCTTCAGGCGGCTTGGCCTTGGCCTTTGCGGCCTGGGGCGGGATGAAGAGGCCCAGTTGGGCGCCTTCCATGGTCCGCTCGTTGAAGGATTCCTTGGGCGTGGGCGGCTTGCCCGAGGCGTCAATATGGCGCGAGAGGGCGAGGGCGACGGCATCCGGAGCGGAGCGCACCATGACGCCGTTATCCCACGTGGGGGTGCAGGTGATGCCCCGGAGCTGTTTGACAATGGATTCGATGTCCACGCCGGCGCGCAGGGCCAGGGAGAGGAGGCGGGAGATGGCCTCCAGGTAGGCGGCATCATCGCTGCCGCCCTTGCCCAGGGCGCTGAAGACCTCAAAGGGCTTGCCCGATTCATCAGAGTTCACGGTGATGTACATGGTGCCGTTGCCGGTGCGCACCCGGTGGGTGACGCCGCTGACGGTGGCGGGGCGCTCGCGCGGGCGCAGGGGCACGGGGCCGGAGGCAATCTCCTCCGCCTGCTTGATGACGGACTGCTGAGCCGCAGGCGGCTGCGCCTTGGGCGCAGGGGCCTGGGCGGGAGGCGCGGCGGGCGCAGCTTTCGCTTCGGGAGCCTGCTCCTTGCCCTTTTCGCGGGCCTTCTCCGTCTGGCCGGTGCTGAGGACCTGGGTGCCTTTAGAGCCATCGCGGTAGATGGTGACGCCCTTGCAGCCGGTCTCGTAGGCCAGGGTGTAGACGGTGCGGACATCTTCAGCTGCGGCGGCATTGGGCAGGTTCACGGTCTTGGAGACGGCGTTATCGCAATACTTCTGCCAGGCGGCCTGCATGCGGACGTGCCACTCCGGCGCGATGTCATGAGATGTGGCGAAGAGGCGCTGGACCCACTGGGGAACTTCGGGGATGCCGCGGCAGGTGCCGTGCTCGGCGATGCGCTCCATGAGCTCGGGGCTGTAGAAGCCCTCGTGCCTGGCCAGCTCTTCAAAGTGGGGGTTCACTTCCACGAGCTTGGTGTTGTCCATGACGTTGCGGACGTAGCTGACGGCGAAGAGGGGCTCGATGCCGCTGGAGCAGCCGGCGATGATGCTGATGGTGCCGGTGGGCGCGATGGTGGTGCGGGTGGAGTTGCGGAGCAGGGGCCCGCCCGGTCGGTCATAGACGCTGCCATGCCAGAAGGGGAACTCGCCGCGCTCCTCAGCCAGAGCCATGGAGGCCTCATTGGCGGCATCCTGGATGAACTTGGCCACCTTCTCGGCAAGGGTGACGGCCTCGTCCGAGTCATAGGGAACGCCGAGCATGAGGAGGAGATCGGCCCAGCCCATGACGCCGAGGCCGATCTTGCGCGTGCCCTTGGTGATGCGCTCGATCTCGGCCACGGGATATTTGTTCATGGTCACTACGTTGTCCAAGAAGCGGACGGCGGTGAAGATGGTCTTCTCCAGGCGCTGCCAATCGAGGCGCTCGGGATCGTTGGCCTCCACCATCTTGGCGAGGTTGACGGAGCCGAGGTTGCAGGACTCGTAGGGCATGAGGGGCTGCTCGCCGCAGGGGTTGGTGGCCTCGATGGGGCTGATGTGCGGCGTGGTGTGCGTGGCGTTGATGCGGTCAATGAAGATGATGCCGGGATCGCCGGTCTTCCAGGCGCTGTTGACCAGCTCGTCAAAGACGCGTTTGGCGCTCATCTTGCCCACGGGCTTCTTGGAGCGGGGGTTCAGGAGGTCGTAGTCCGTGCCGGCGATGACGGCCTTCATGAAGTCTTCCGTAAGGGCGACGGAGATATTGAAGTTCTGGAGGGACTTATCGTCATCCTTGGCGTGGATGAACTTGAGGATGTCCGGGTGGGTGACGTTGAGGATGCCCATGTTGGCGCCGCGCCGGGTGCCGCCCTGCTTCACCACATCGGTCGCGGTGTCAAAGATCTTGATGAAGGAGACGGGGCCGGAGGCGATGCCGCCCGTGGAGCCGACGACATCATTTTCCGGGCGGAGGCGGGAGAAGGCGAAGCCGGTACCGCCGCCGCTCTTGTGGATGAGGGCGGTGTGCTTGGCCGATTCGAAGATGCCCTCCATATCGTCCGGGACGGGGAGGACGAAGCAGGCGGAGAGCTGCTGGAGCTCGCGGCCGGCGTTCATGAGGGTGGGGGAGTTGGGCAGGAATTCCAGGGTAGCGAGCATCTGGAAGTATTCGTTGGCGATGGGGGTGGGATCGCACATGGGGTCTTCGCGGACCTCGGCCTCGGCGAGGTTGCGGGAGACGCGCCAGAACATCTCGACGGGCGTCTCCACGGTCTTGCCGTCCCGGTCCTTGGAGAGATAGCGGCGCTTGAGGACCTCATAGCTGTTGGCGGTGATCTCCAAGCCGGGGACCACGCTCTTGGTCTTGACCACGGGCGCGCGGAGGCGCTTCACGGGGATGCGCGAAGCGGTGGCCGTGGTGCCGGGAGGAATGGCGAAGCCGTTCCTCCCGCTGGCGGCGTGGCCGTTCTCATGCTTGGCAGGCGCGACCTGAGGAGGAGTCTGCGCGGACTCCCGGGATGCGGAGATATTCAGTTTGTTCTGCCCCTCTGGTGTCTGCATCGTTCGATTCCTTCATTGCCGAGACGACTCGGCGATAAGTGCATTTAGCGCCTGCTACGTGGCTGAAGCGGTGCGCCGGTGCCGCTACGCCAGCTAAAAAGCTATGGCTTTACGAGGGCTGTTTCGGATACTCCTTGGGAGAGAAGCCCCGGCCTAGAGGCCGCGATCTTCCTGGGCCGTGGGCGCATCGGTTTTCGGCGCGATAGATCCCTCAGTCCCCTGACGGACCTCTCGTACGCGGCGGACGCGCCTGCGCCGACGCGCCTCCGGAGGCATGGGTTTCTCCTCCGGGAGAAGGGGGAGCTGGGCCGAAGGCGAACGATTTTCGCGCATCGCCAGGAGCGTCTCAATCTCTTCCCGGAAGTTATCAATATCGGCGAAATCGCGATAGACGGAGGCATAGCGGATGTAGGCCACACGGTCAACCTTCTTGAGGCGCTCCATCGCCATCTCCCCGATGAGGGAAGAGGGGACCTCGGCGCGGCCGAGGCGCAGGAGCTCAGCCTCGATCTCCTCCACTATCTTGTCAATCGCGCCCATAGGCAAGGGGCGTTTGGCACAAGCGGCGCGCATACTGACGGCAAGCTTCTCTCTGGAAAAGTCTTCACGCCTGGAATCGCGCTTGACCACCTGGAGGACGGCGGATTGGACCCGCTCATAGGTGGTGAAGCGCAGGCCGCAGCGGAGGCATTCGCGGCGGCGACGGATGCCGTCCTCGGCGGTCCGAGAATCGGTCACCTTGCTATCATCGCTGCCGCAGTATGGGCATTTCATATACCCATCCCCCTGCCACGGCCTGCCTAGGTGCTGACCTAGGCCTCCAAACTATCGCCGTCGCATCGGCCATAACGCGACGGCGGATTCATGAATTCAATTTCCTGTTATCTTTCTGATGGGTTAAAGTTTTATCACGGTTCAACGATGGCTGTCAAGAGCGCAATACCACAAATTGTTGGGATTTTCTAACAGTCTACCACAAGATTTTGGGCTAAACACAGTCCGCGCACGTTGGTGACATGATGCGCACATTGTGCGGAAGATTCCTTCACATCCATAGCGAGCGCTCCTGCGGAATATCCCGGCCGACCCTGGCGTTTCCCAAATAAATAAACCGGGCGCCAGGGCCGGCCGCTCAACCGACCTAGCTGCCGGTGGGAATTGCGTGCCGGCGCAGGAATGGAGGGATATCCAGGTTCGCTTCAGCCGTGGCGTGATTGACGGGGCTGCTCTTGATGACCCGGGCGCGCGCCTCTTCGATGGGTGTCACCGGGGCCTCCTTCATGGGGAAGCCTGCGCCGATGAGGGTGACGCGGACGCCGTTCTCCATGCTGGGGTCAATGTTCATGCCGAAGAAGATGTTGGCATCGGCATCCACCGCCTGGCGGATGATATCGGCGGCGGCGTGGACCTCGGTCATGGTGAGATCGGCGGGGCCGGTGATGTTCCAGAGGACGCCCTTTGCGCCTTCGATGCCCGCATCCAAGAGGGGGTTGGCGATGGCGGCGCGGGCGGCATCGGCGGCCCGGGTATCGCCCTGGCCGATGCCGATGCCGATGACGGCGGTGCCGGCGTTGCTGAGGACGGTGCGGACATCGGCGAAGTCCAGGTTGATCTCGCCGGGGATGGCGATGATTTCGGCGATGGCCTCTATGGAGCGGCCCAGGACCTCATCGGCCATCTTGAAGGCGTTGGAGATGGTGACCTTGCGGTCGCAGACGCTCAGGAGCGCATCGTTGGGGATGACCAGGATGGCATCCACTTTCTCCCGCAGGCGCCCGATGCCCTCTTCGGCGCGCTTGCGGCGCATGGCGCCCTCCCATTCGAAGGGGCGCGTGACGACGGCGACGGTGAGGGCTCCCTGGTTGCGGGCGAGCTCGGCCACCACCGGGGCGGCCCCGGTGCCGGTGCCGCCGCCTTCGCCCGCGGCGATGAAGACCATATCGGCATCTTTCAGGGATTCGGCCAGCTCTTCCCGGCTCTCCTCAGCGGCCTGGCGGCCCTTCTCGGGGTCGCCGCCGACGCCGAGGCCGCGGGTCAGCTGGTCGCCGATGCGGATGCCGGGCGCGCCGTTGCGGGCCAGGGCTTGGGCATCCGTGTTGATGCACATATAGGTGACACCGAATAGCTTGTCCTTGGACATTCGCGCAACGGCGTTGCTCCCTCCGCCGCCGACGCCCACGACTTTGACTCGAGCGATCCCCTCTTCAGCTGCCATTTTCATTTGTTCGGTCCCTTTCCTGGTGAGTTTGTACCGGCTGCCGCCGGATAAGTTCCTGACGTTAGCGCCCCGCCGCCAGAGACCCTCTTGTTCGCTTGTGCCTTCTTCGTTTTCGAATCCTGCCCTCCTTCTGGGCCGCAGCCCAACAGCCCAGAAGCTAGCTCCGCGCCCCGCCGAAGATCGGCAGAAGGCGGCGCATCCCCTGATGCGCAGGCCGCTGTTCCTTGAGCGCCGCGAATTGCGGATCGGCCTGCGCGAGGAGGACGCTGAGCAGCGAGACAAAGGCAGGGTCCTGGCCGATCTCCGTCCTAATGGTGCGCACCGGGATGTGGCCGATGCGCACGGGGTGATTGACGACGCGCTCCGCGAGCATATCGAGCGCCGGCATGCGGGCCACGCCGCCTGCCAGCACAAGGCCACCGGAGAGAGAGAGGGCGGGCGAGGCCTCCTTGGCGCGGGCGACGGCCATCTGGAGGATCTCCGAGAGGCGCATGGCGATGATGTCATTGATGTAGCCCAGGCGGACGCGGCGCTGGCCGGGGATGCCGAAGGCGGGAACGAGCATCTCATCGTCCACCTTGTAGGATCTGGGGTCGCCGCTGGCGCGCTCCCGGAGGAGGCTTTCGCAGACATAGGCGGGCGCGTGGAGGACGGCGGCCAAATCAGTGACGATCTGGTTGCCGCCCACCGGAAGGCTCGAGGTGTGACAGACGGCGCCGCCATCGTACGCGGCGATATCCGTGGTGCCTGCGCCGATGTCCACATAGAGGGTGCCGATCTCGGTCTCTTCCCGGGTGAGGACGGCCTGGCTGGCGACAACGGCGCTCGCGACAACCCAGTCCACATCGCGCCCGGCGATCTTGATAGCCTTCTTGAGATTGGCCATAGCCGAAACAGGGGCCGTCACGGTGTGCATCTCCGCTCGCGCGGAGACGCCGCGCATCCCGATGGGGGAGCGACGGCAGCGCAGGTTGTCCACATAGAAGGAGCGCGGCATGTGGTGCAGGGCCTGGACCTCAGGGCTGAGGCGGAGGCTCTTGGAGGCCTCGATGGCCCGGCTGACGTCCTTTTCGGAGACCAGGCCGTCGCTCCTGGAAATAACGGACTCGCCTGCGGTGTTCACGGAGACGATATGCTTACCGCCGATGCCGACATAGACCATGGCATCCCGATACTTGCCTTCGATGGCGGCATCCTCAAAGGCAGCCTTGATGGAGTAGGCGGCCTCTTCCGGGTTCTGGATGATGCCGCGCTGCAGGCCTGCGGAGGGCGCCTGGCCGAGGGCGAGGACCTCTAACTCCCGCTCCATATCATCCACCTCTATCCGACCGGCGGCGACACGGGTGAGAGATGTCCCCAGGTCAATGGCGATGATCGGTCGCTCGTCTCTAGCCAAGGCTGTCCTCCTGACTCCTTAAAGCCGCTCAGCCACGCGAAGCTTGGCCGAACGGCTGCGGGGGTTGCGCGTTATCTCTTCTCGGGCGGGGGTGAGCACAGCGCGGGTGATGAGGCGAAGGGTGGGAACCCGCGTTGTAGAGGCGAGGGGCATATCCGGGTTGTAGACGGTGCTGGAGGCCTCCTGGCGCATCCAGTTCTTGACAATGCGGTCCTCCAGGGAGTGGAAGCTGATGACGGCCAACCGGCCGCCTTTGCCAAGAATCTCGAGGGTCTGCCGGAGGGCGCTCTCCAGAGCGTGCAGCTCATCGTTGACGCAGATGCGTATGGCCTGAAAGACGCGCGTGGCAGGGTGGACCCGCTGGCGGCCTGCGCGCAGGGCGCGCTCCACGATCTTGGCGAGCTGGCCCGTGGTCTTGACCGGGCGAGCCTCGGCAATCCTCCGGGCGACGACGCGGCTCCTGCGCTCTTCGCCGTAGGCCCAGATGACGCGAGCCAACTCTTCCACGGGATAGGTGTTGACGATATCGGCCGCGGTCACGGACTGGCGCTCGCTGAAGCGCATGTCCAGCGGCTCATCGCGCTGGAAGCTGAAGCCGCGGGACGGCTCGTCCAGCTGCATGGAGGAGACGCCGAGATCGAAATAGACGCCGTTGACCTTGATGAAGCCGTTGGCGGAGCAGACGGCCTTGAGGTTGCCGAAGCTATCGTTCACCAGGAGGCAATCGCCCGCAAAGCGCTGGAGCCGCCGCTCCGCGATGCGGATGGCGCGGGGATCGGCATCCATGCCGAGGAGCCTGCCGCCTGGAGCCGCCGCTTCCAGCACCGCCTCCGCATGCCCGCCTGCACCAACCGTGCAGTCCACGTACAGGCCGCCGGGCACCACCGCCAGGGCGCTCACAAGCTCATGGAGCATCACCGGCGTGTGGGGCGTAGAGGTGCCGGAGTTCTTCATGGGCGTGTGACCAGCCGCTCAGCCAGGTCCGCGGGATCGCCCATCTTGGCCTTGCGATCCTGCCAGCCTTTGGCCGACCAGATTTCGAAATAGTCGTCGCTGCCCGCCATCACGATGTCGTCCGCGATGCCTGCGTGCTCGCGGAGCGGTGGCGGGACAACGGTGCGGCCCTGCGCGTCAACCTTGCCGGTAAAGGCCCCGGCGAGCATATGGCGGCGGACATCGCGCGCGGTCCGATCGAATATGCTGAGCCGTTTCACCTCAGCGATGACGTTCGCCCATGCTTCGTTCGTATAGACGGTGATGCAGCCTTCAAAGCCCATGGCCATGACAAGGCCGTCTTGCACTTCATCACGAAATGCGCGCGGCACGATGATGCGACCCTGAGGGTCGATCTTGCCTTCGAATGTGCCTAAGAAACTCACGCGCTCTCCTAAACTCACCAACAAACATCATATTTATGGAATTTTGCACCAGTCTACCTCCGTCGGGAACCAGTGTCAATAGGTTTTGGATAGATTTTTGAAAAGTCATGTTTTTGGTTTTGTATTGGCTGATTCGAGCCTGGAGATGACTTATGAAAAGTGATTCATGAGTCCCAAAACACAGGGCGGGACAGGCGCCGATGCACGGACGAAAGGACACCGAATCCGCACGCGGGAGACGCGAGGCAGCGGCAACGGAAAAAAGTCACGCGGTGGTGAAGGCAGGAGAGCGCCGCTTCAGCGGACCTGGATGGGAATGGAGCGGGACGAGTGACCGTGGTCAGCGGAGGGCGCGAACGTCCTTGCGCCACAAGCCGAGGGCGATGACAAAGACCAACAACATGATGCCGATGCTCACAAAGGCCACCTGGACGCCCTGCGCATCCACAACGTGCCCCAACGCGAGGGTGGTGAAGCCCGGCAGGCTATAGCTGATCAAGTGGAAGCTGAGCATGCGACCGCGGTAGGCGTCCTCCACGTTGGACTGCATCATGATGGTCACGCATGTGGTGAAGATCGCCTGGGCTATGCCGATGGCGATAAAGAGGGGCACGCCGATGGAGAAGCTAGGCACGTACGCGAGGGCGACGAGCAGGAGCGCCCAGGAGATGGAGCCGATGAGCAGTAGGCTGGCTTTGCCCCGGTAGCCGGAGAGGGCCGCCATCACGATGCTGCCCAGGATCGCGCCCAGGCCCATGAGGCTCACGATGAAGCCCAGGGTGCGCTCATCGCCGCCCAGCTGGTCAACGGCGAAGGGAGACATCATGTCCCGGAATGGAGAGGCGATGAGCAGGGAGCCTGTGCTGAAGATGTAGAGCCAAAAGAGGGGCTTGACCCGGTAAAGATAGCGCATCCCCTCCACAAGGGAGTGGAACGGCGACTCTCGCTTCACCGTTCCCTGGTGCGCAACCTTGGGCACCACAAAGGTTAAGGTGGCCATGGAGACGGCGTAAGCGGCGACCGAAAGGAAATAGGCCGGCCCGATGCCTGCAACATTGATGACCAGTCCGCCGATAGCCGGAGCGAAGAGCCGCATCCCGCTCATGAGACCGCCGTTGATCGCAAGGGCGTTGGCGAGGTACTTGGGCCCCACGATATCGAAGACGATGGACTGCCGGGCCGGCATGTGCAGGCTCGTGGCCGCGCCGGTCACCAGGGCCAGAAGCACCAGGTGCCATATCTGCACCACACCCAGAATCACCAAGACGCCTATCATCGCGGAGGCCGCGAAGGAGATGCCCTGGGTCCACACCATGATCCGCTTCCGATCAAAGCGATCAGCGATGACGCCGCCTATGGGCGCGCCGAGCCCCTGGGCGATGGCCGACATGAGGACGACGAGGCCGAGTTCTGCCGCCGAGCGGTGCAGGCTATAGGCGAGCCATGCACGGACGAGCTCCTGGTTCTGAAAGCCGAAGCTGGAGCCGCAGAAGCTGATGACGTACCGGCGGTAGACGGGAACAGAAAAGGCGGGAAAGATGCGCGACCCCAAGCGGCGGCGCAGGGACTCCTCTGCCTTGGCGGCATTCGCAACGTCGGGTACGACGGTGTCAATTTCCTGAGAGGACACGAAAAGCCATCTCCTCAGCGGCCAAGTTTATCACCCAAGCCGGAGCAGGCGACAGCTACTCAACTGCGCGGATGTCTCTGCGCCAGAGAACCATGAGGGCGATGAAGATGACGATGACGAGGCCCATGCCCAGGAAGGTTGTGCGCACGCCTGCCCAGTCCACGATGTGGCCGACGGCGAGGCCGGTGAAGCCCGAGGCGCGGCAAGAGACGCCGGAGGTTCTTGCTTTAGGAAACTCTGGTGGGCCCGGTTGGGATCGAACCAACGACCAATCGGTTATGAGCCGACCGCTCTACCATTGAGCTACGGGCCCTGGGAAAGCCGCGCGGGAAACTAGGCTATTGTACCCGGGATTCGCGGAAGCCCACAACAGGAATCAGCCCCTCCACGATGCGGCGCATTTGCCCTATGCTGTCCCGGCAATGACAACGCCTTCGCCAGCAGAACAGGCCATACGCGAGCGCATCGCCCAGGCGGGACGCATCACCTTCGCCGAGTTCATGGAGCATGCGCTCTATGGCCCCGGCGGCTATTACACCCGCGCCGAACCCATCGGCAGGCGCGGCGATTTCTACACCAGCTCACATGCCCACCCGCTCTTCGGCGCGCTCATCGCGGTCCAGATCCACCAGATGTGGAGGCTCCTCGGCTCCCCGGCGGCTTTCCAGGTGGTGGAGCTTGGCGCCGGAGATGGACGGTTGGCGCTGGACGTCCTTTCGACCCTCGATGGACTCGGCCTGCCGGCAGACTATCGCGCCATCGAACGGCACCCAAGGCCGGGGGGCATGCATCCACGCCTCGCCTGGCAAGACGACCTGCCCGATGAGTTCAGCGGATGTCTCCTCTCGAACGAGTTCTTTGACGCCTTGCCGGTCCATCGTCTCGTCAAAGAAAAGGGGAGGCTGCTCGAAGTCTACGTGACGGTGAGCGACGGCAGACTCATCGAGACGCTGGACACGCCGTCGTCGCCTGCGATTGCCGAGCGCCTGGAGCAAGAGGGCGTCCGCCTGCAAGACGGCTGGTCGGCAGAGGTCTGCCTGGCGGCGAGCGACTGGATGCGCCGGGTGGCGAAGGCGCTGCAGCGGGGCTACGTCATCACCATAGATTATGGCGACCTGGCGGAGGACCTGTATGCGGAGAGGCGACGCCGGGGGACGCTGACGGCCTATCACCGGCACACGCCGCAAGAAGACCTGTACGCCCGGATCGGGCAGCAAGACCTGACGGCCCACGTGGACTTCACCTCGCTCATCGCGGCGGGCAAGAGCGACAGCCTGCAGCCGGTGACGCTGATGACCCAGCACGAGTTCCTGCGCAACCTGGGAGCAGACGACTACTTGCCTCGGCTTGCTGAATCAACGGCAGGACAGGGGGAGTACCAGGCGAATGCGATGGCCGTGCGCGACCTGCTGAAGCTGGACGGCCTGGGCAACTTCCGCGTGCTCATCCAGGCCAAGGGGTCACCGGCGGCGCAGCTGGCCTGCCTGGGGCGCGATGAGGCGGAGACGGCAACGGCGCTGAAGCGCCTCGATCCGCTGCCCAAGCTCAGTCCACAGCACCTAGACCTGCTGGCCGCCCGCTACCCGCACCAAGCCCGGGACTGGAACCCCGGCTAGCGCCGCTTGGCCTTTGACGAGGCGTTAAGGCCGTCCTTGCGCGAGACGGCTTCGGCATCGCGTAGGAGTTTCTGAGCGCGAAGGGCGATGGCCGTGTCAATCATCTTGCCGTCCAGGGAGCCTGTGCCGTAGGTCTCGGCGTCCACGCGCTCGAACGCGGCCAGGATGCGCTTCGCTTCGCGGACCTCCTCAGGCGAGGGAGAGAAGACGCGGTTGAGGACGGCGAGCTGGTCGGGATGGATGGCGAACTTCCCCTTGAAGCCGAGTCGCATGGCTAGGCGGGCATCGCGCTCTAGTCCTTGAGCGTCCGAGATGTCCACATAGGGGGAGTCAATAGCGAGCTTGTGGGCGGCGCGGGCGGCCACGGCCACCCGGTTCCTGGCGAAGAGGAACTCGGTGCCTTCGGCAGAGCGGGAGACGCCCATATCCGCGGTGAAGTCCTCTGCACCGAAGGCGACGGCGATGACGCGGGAGGAGGCGGTGGCGATCTCGAAGGCGCGCTCGACGCCGAGGGCCGTTTCGATGAAGGGTATGATGCGGATGCGGCCCACCGGGAGACGCTTGCCGCCCTCCAGGCTACTGATCATCTCATCCAGGTGGCGGATGTCATCGGGCGAGGCGATCTGCGGGAGGACAACGCCGGTGAGGTGCTCCGAAAGGACGCTGTTGAGATCGGCCAGCAGATGGGCGGAGCCGATCTGGTTGACACGCACAAAGACCTGCTTCCCGGCCTTGGCGAAGGCGGGAAGGGCATCGCGCACCATCTGGCGGGCGCGGGCCTTTTGCGGCTCGGGGACGCCGCTCTCCAGATCGGGCACCAGGGCATCGGCTGGGGCCGAGCGCGCCTTTTCAAGGAAGCGCTCCCGGTTCCCGGGGACGAATAAGAGCGAGCGAAGGGGCTCCATGTCTCCTCCAGCGGGTCTGGGTCAGCCCTTAGCGGTGGACCTTCTCAGCCCGTTCGATAGCTTGATGCAAGTCGAGGATCTTCACGGCGTTCTTCCAGATAGGCGTATCCACCATCTTGCCGTCAACGGCCACGGCGGCGGTGCCCCGCCTCTTGCCCTCTTCGAAGGCCCGCACGACGCGGCTCGCCCAGTCCACTTCCGCGGCTGACGGGCGGAAGACGGCGTTGATGGTCTCAATCTGCTTGGGGTGGATGGCAAACTTGCCCTTAAAGCCCAGGGACTTGGCGGTCAGGCAGTCCTGGTTCAGGTTCTCCATATCGTTGAAGTCCACGTTGGGCGTGTCAAAGGGCGTGATATCGGCGGCGCGGGCGGCGATGGCCGTCAGCACCCGGGCCGTCGCGATCTCCGCGCCCTCCTTGGTGCGGGCGATGCCCATATCGGCGCTGTAGTCCTCCGCGCCGAAGGCGATGCCCAGCATGCGCGGCGTGGAGGCGGCGATCTCGCGGACGTTGGCGAGGCCTTTGCCCGTTTCGATCCAGGGGATGACCTTGGTGTGGCCCTCCGGCAGGCCGCGCTCGCGCTCCAGGACGCTCAGCAGGGCCGACAGCTCTAGGGCCATCTCCCGCGACTCCATCTTGCCGATGCTGATGCCCACGATGTGCTTGGAGACGACGGCTTTGAGATCGTCCCAGGTCATGCCGGTGGTCATGCCGTTGCAGCGGACAAAGACGGGACGCCCGCCCGCCGCTAGACCAGGCAGGTGCTCGGAAAGAATCGCGCGGGCGTTGGCCTTCTCTTCAGGCGGGACGGAGTCCTCCAGATCGGGAACGATGGTGTCAGCGGGAAGGCCCGATGCCTTGCCGAGCATCTTTGGGCTGTTGCCCGGGATGAACAGCAGGGAGCGGAACGTGTTCACGCAAGCCTCCAGGGCGGGAAATCAACAGGTGAAACCAGGCGATAGTATAGCACAGGCCGCCCGGCTCATCTCTTGATTTTCGAGGTCTCCAGCCCACGGTGCAGCAGCTGTTGGTACCGCTCACTCCCGATGCGGGTGCTCCACCGACGCGCGACCTCCCAGCCGCTCTTTTTGCGCACCAGCTCCCACCGGTTGACGGAGAGCCGCCAGAGGGAAATGTTCTCTCCCTGGCGCCAGTAGACGCGCATGTAGCCGGTGGCGACCGCTCTATCGCCCCTGACCTCGATGACGAAGGGGGCCATGGTGTGGGCGCAGTTGGGGAGCATCCGCTGGTGCGGCTCGCCCAGGACCATCGCCTCCACGCCCTTGCGCCCCTTCATGGCGGGCTTGCCGTCCACGTCCACCAGGGTATCGGCGGCATAGAGGGCACCGGTGGCCTTGGCATCGCCGGTGTCCACGGCAAAGCCGTAGCGGATGATGACCTTGGCGATATCGCGCTCGTCCTCCACCATGCGGAGACGTTTCTCAAGCGCCGTCAGCCGAGCTTCCAGAGTAGCCATTGTCTCTTCCTTTCTACTGCGGCGACGTGCAGTGGGCGCAGCGCTTGGCGGCCAGCGGGATCTCGCTGAGGCATTCGCCGCACTTCTTGGTGGGGGGGGTCGGCGGGCTTCGGCTCGGAGCGCGAGCGGGCGATAAGGGCGTTCATGGGAACGATGACGAAGAAGTAGACGGCGGCGGCGACCATGAGAAAGGCGATGAGGGCGTTGATAAAGGAGCCGTAGCGGAAGACGCTGCCGCGCACGGTAAACGTCAAGTCCGAGAAGTCGCGCTCGCCGATGATGCCGAAGAGCGGGGTGAAGAGGTCTTTGACGAGGGAGGCGACGACGGCGCCGAAAGCGGTGCCGATGACGACGGCGATAGCCAAATCAACGACGTTGCCGCGCAGGAGAAACTTCTTGAAATCCTGAAGGACTTTTGTCACATGACCCTCCCAAAAAGATGTAGGGGCAAGGATACGGCAAGCCTTCGCCTTCGCCAAGCCGGACGAATCTTGGGGCAAGGCCGGCCCTTGCCTGATGCGCTATAGTGGGCGCGCCATGCCCATCTACCTCCACGAGACCTTTGAGTTCAACGCCGATACGGCGGAGGACTACCTTTCCCACATCGTCTCTAACGATATGCTGCCCATCGTGGAGGCCGGCGGCACCAGGCCCATCGGCCTCTTCCGGACGGCCCTCCGGAACACTGAGGGTGTCTTCCTCTGGGAGTTGAAGGACTGGCCACCGCGCCCCACCTGGAGCACGCGGGCACGCCAGGGGGCCATGTCCTCCTACCTGGAGCGCCGCCTGCCCTACCGGAAGGACTGGACCGATCGCTTGCTCGTCGCCGCGCCCTTCTCGCCCAACCGGGAGCAGGTTCTGGCGAAGCGCCTCAAGGACAAGGTCTACCTGCAGGTGACGGCCGAAGCCCTGCCGGACAAGCTGGAGGAGTTCATCGCCCTCATCGGCGGCGAGGGCGTGCCGCTCTCCAGGAGGCGCGGCATGGAGCTGGTGGGTTGCTTCGAATCGGCGGCGGGCAACATCCAGGGGAACGAAGTCATCATCCTCTGGGCGCTGGACGATTGGGCGCACTGGGGCAAGGTTCGCGAGGCGCGCAAGAAGGACAAGGCCGTGGGCCAGTACGTCTCCAAGGCCAAGGGCATGCTGCGCCGCTGGTCGGTGAAGTTTCTCTCGCCCCTGCCGGCGAGCCCGGTGCAGTAGATTCCCGGAACCGGGGCAACCCGCACCCTGTTACAATAGTCCTTGGTCGTGCTTAGGCGGGGAGTTAGCGGTGCCCTGTATCCGCAATCCGCTTTAGCGGGGCTGACATCCCACCATGAGGTCTTAGGTCGTCATCCGCCACCGTCGTTGCGCTGTGTTGACGAGTGGGTCCTGCGCGGCGAAGGCCTATAAACCCCGCCAGGTCCGGAAGGAAGCAACGGTAGTAGTCACCTTCGGGCGCCGCAGGAGCGCCTGCTCTGAGCAGTTCGATGGCGGTACGGGTGATGACTGGTCCGAAGGTGGGCGCACGGCCATCATTCGTATCCCCCTCTCTTTTGTTCTCTCCCGCCGGGGGAGAGACGAAGAGACGGCCTATCGCCGTCTCTTACACCAAAGGAGCGCGGCATGAGTGACGCCGCCTCCGCAAAGGCCCTCCTTGACCGCTACGGCCTTAGCGCGCGCAAGAGCCTGGGCCAGCACTTCCTGTTCGATCGCAATATCCTGCTGCGCATCGCCGGCGCCGCTGACATCACGCCCAACGACACCATCGTTGAAGTGGGGCCTGGGCTCGGCTCGCTGACCCGTATCCTGCTGGCAAAGGCCAGGCGCGTCATCGCGGTGGAGAAGGACGAGCAGATGGCCGGTGTAGTGATGGAGGAGATGGCCTCCGAAAAACTCACCGTCGTCATCGGCGATATGCTGGAGCTTGCGCCGGAGGCCGTCTTGAAGAGCCAGAGGGCCAGGCCTCCTTATAAGGTGGTGGCCAACTTGCCCTATAACGTCGCCACCGCCATCATCCGCGCCTTCCTGGAGTCGGGCGTCCGCCCGACGACCCTGGTGGTCCTGGTCCAGCGCGAAGTGGCGCAGAACATCTCGGCAAAGCCCGGCGATATGAGCCTCCTTAGCGTTTCGACACAGCTCTACGCCGAGCCGAAGATCATTGACCTGGTGAAGCCTGGGAGCTTCTATCCTCCGCCGAAGGTGGAGTCGGCCATCCTGCGGCTGGACGTTCGCCCACAGCCGAAGGTCGTCCCTGCGAAGGAGATGGCAGCCTTCTTCGAAGTCGTTCGTGCGGGCTTCAGCGCCAGGCGGAAACAGCTCGCCAACTGTCTCACGCGGGGGCTCAGCCTGCCCCGAGAGTCGGTCATCGCCGCCCTAGGGGCGGCAAACATCGCGCCGGAGCGGCGGGCGGAGACGCTATCCTTGGAGGAGTGGGGCGCGCTCTATGCAACCCTAAAAAGGGGCGGCGGTGTGTAACGTGTCTGCCCCCTCTCTTTTGTTCTCTCCCACGCAGGGGAGAGAAGGGTCTGAAAAAAATGCTTAGCCTCAAGGCCTACGCCAAGATCAACCTGACGCTGGAGGTCCTCGGTAAGCGGGCCGATGGCTTCCACGAGATCGCCACCGTGATGCAGACGATTGACCTGGCTGACGACCTGACCTTCGCGGAGGCGCCGGACATCTTCGTGGAGAGCGAAGCGGAAGGCATCGCGCCGGAAGAGAACCTGGTGCTCAAGGCGGCCAAGCTCCTGCGATCGCGCCTGGGCGTCAGGTCGGGCGCGCGCATCGGCCTGGTGAAGCGCATCCCCGTCGCCGCCGGACTCGGCGGCGGCTCGACCGATGCGGCGGCGACGCTGGTGGGCCTCTGCCGGCTGTGGGGCAGAGCGGTCCCCAAGGCAGAGCTTTCGGCAATGGCCGCCGAGCTTGGGTCGGACGTGCCCTTCTTCCTCACGGGCGGCACGGCCCTTGCGGAGGGCAGAGGCGAGCGCATAACCGTCTTGCCGCCGCTGCCCGAGTTCTCGCTGGTGATCACCAAGCCGCCGATAGAGCTCGAGAAGAAGACGGCCCGCCTCTATGGCGCGCTCACGCCTACCGATTACTCCCACGGCGAAGCGACGCACCGCCTCCTGGCCGCCATGAAGACGAAATCGCCCCTGAGAGAAGACTTGCTTTACAACAGCTTTGAGCGCGTCGCGGTGAAGGTCTTCCCGAATTTCGAATCGCACCGCCGGCGCTTCGCCGAAGCCGGGGCGAAGCACATCCACCTGGCGGGCAGCGGCCCCACGATGTTCGCCCTAGTGAAAGGCCCCGGCGAGGGCCTTCGCATCACGGTGGTGCTGGAGCGGTCCGGACAGCCCGCTTACCTTGTGAAGAGCATCGCCAAAACCTATAATTTAACCTGATTCCCTTCTGACGTATTCCCCCTAGCGGCACGGTCGTCGGAGGCCTGACTTGCTCAAGACACATAACTGCGGCGACCTGCGCATCAGCCACGCCGGGCAGACCGTGACGTTGGCGGGCTGGGTGAATCGCCGCCGCGACCACGGGGGCGTGACCTTCCTTGATCTTCGCGACCGCTCCGGCCTGGCCCAGGTGGTCATCAACCCGGAGCAGACGCCTGCCTTGAAGCAGGTGGCCGGAGACGTGCGCAACGAGTGGGTTCTCCAGATCAAAGGCACGGTGAACAAGCGCCCGGCAGGGACGGAGAACGCCAAACTGCCCACAGGAACCATCGAAGTGGCGGCTGGGGAAGTGACGGTGCTGAACCAGGCCAAGACCCCTCCCTTTTATATCAACGAAGACTCCCCGGTGGACGATTCCCTGCGCCAGGAGTACCGCTACCTGGACCTACGGCGGCAGCGCATGCAGCACAACATCATCCTGCGCCACAAGCTGGTCCAGCACATCCGGGACTTCCTGAACGCCCGCGACTTCCTGGACGTGGAGACGCCCATCCTCTTCAAGAGCACGCCCGAAGGCGCGCGCGAATACCTGGTTCCCAGCCGCGTCTACCCTGGGAAATTCTTCGCGCTGGCCCAATCGCCCCAACAGCTCAAGCAGATGCTCATGGTGGCGGGCTACGAGCGCTACTACCAGATCGCCCGCTGCTTCCGCGACGAGGACTCCCGCGCAGACCGCCAGATGGAGTTCACCCAGCTGGACCTGGAGATGAGCTTTGTGGAGCAGGAGGACATCCTGCGGCTCATGGAGGAGATCTACACCAGCGTCGCGAAGCGCGTTGCGCCGGAGTTCAAGCTCGCCGCGTCGCCCTTCCCGCGCCTGAGCTATGAAGAGACCATGCGCCGGTACGGCTCGGACAAGCCGGACCTGCGCTACGGCCTGGAGTTAAGCCACATCGAAGATCTCGTGAAGCAGACGGAGTTCGCCGTCTTCAAGGGCGCGGTGGCGGCAGGCGGCGTCATCAAGGCGATCAACGCCCCTGGGATGGCCGCCTATTCCCGCAAGCAGGTGGACGAGCTGACGGAGTTGGCCAAGAGCAAAGGCGCCAAGGGCCTGGTGAGCGCCCAGCTTACCGGGACGGGCGATATCGGATCGCTAAAGGCGGAGGATGTCCGCTCCCCGGTGGCCAAATACCTGCCCTTGGAGCAGGTGAAGGCTATCGCCAATCGCGTGGGGGCCAAGCAGGGCGATATGCTGCTCATCGTGGCGGGCGATGCCAAGAGCACCAACGCCGCCCTGGACGGGATACGGCGCGAGCTTGCCGAACGCCTCAAGCTGGCCGACCCCAAGAGCCTCGCCTATGCCTTCATCATTGACATTCCCCTCCTGGAATGGAGCGATACGGACAAGAAGTTCGTCTCCACGCACCATCCCTTCACATCGCCCAACCTGGCGGATGTCTCCCTGCTGGATACCGCGCCGGGCAAGGTGCGCGCCCTGGCCTATGACCTGGCCTGCAACGGCTATGAAGTGGCCGGCGGCAGCATCAGGATCCACGACCGCGCCCTCCAGCAGAAGATGTTCGGCATCCTGGGACTGGACGCCGATGAGATCCAGGCGAAGTTCGGCTACATGCTCCGTGCCTTCGAGTATGGCGCGCCGCCCCACGGCGGCTTCGCCTCCGGCATAGACCGCTGGGTCATGATCCTGGCGGGCGAGAAGAGCATCGCCGATGTGATCGCCTATCCCAAGAGCAAGAGCGCCTCCGACCTGCTGACCGGCTCGCCCTCTCCCGCAAGCGAAGCCCAGTTGAAAGAGCTGGGGATAGAGATTAGGAAGGCGACGTAGGCATTACGGCGGTCTGTAACGCATTGTGTTACAATTGCCTATGCTCTCCGTTCGCCGTCTTGTCTGGAACCCCGGCAACGTCGCTCATATCGCTCGACACAAAGTCAAACCGGACGATGTTGAAGAGGTCTGTCACACCGAGCCGGTCGCGCAGATGGGAAAGTTCGGACGCCTCCTTGTGCTTGGGCCCACACAAAAGGGGCGCATACTCACGATAGTGCTCGATGCCACTGAAACACCCGGTGTCTATTATGTCGTGACAGCCCGGCCCTCGAGCAGACAAGAGCGCCGCATCTATAGCCAACGAAAGGGAGGCAGGTGACTGAGTTATGGCCAAGAAAAGAGTCCAGGCGACTAACCGCATCCCCACATTTTCGAGCCGGGAAGAAGAGGCCGCTTGGTTCGACAGCCACGATATGGCTGACTACCAGGATGAATTTAAGGTTGCCAAGGTTCGCTTCGCCAAAAATCTCAGCCAGGGAATCACGATCCGTTTCGATGCGCGATCACTGAAGGCACTGAGGATGCAGGCGAGTGAGAAGGGCATCGGACCGACGACGTTGGCCCGTATGTGGATCCTTGAGCGTCTGAGGCAGTCGAGCCGAGTTGCCTCATAGCAACTCGTTGCCCCACACCTACCCGTCCCTCCTTCTGTAAAGTTTCCTCCGCAGGCTGTCTCCTTTGGATGCCCCCACACATCTAAGGTAGTGTCAGCCCTTCGTTGTCCATAAGGAGGGGCTACTGATATAATAGTTCCACTTAGGCCTGTGGAGTCCCCCTCGTGAAAGTCACCGTAGAACAACTTCCCCGTCGTCAAGTCGTCCTCAATATCGAAGCTGAGCAGCCTGAAGTAGACCGCGCCAAGGAACACGCCTATAACCACGTGAGCCAGCGGGTGCGCATCCCCGGCTTCCGCAAGGGCAAGGTCCCCAAGGCGATGCTGGCTCGGTACATCGGCGAGGCTGCCATCATGGAAGAGGCGGTCAACCACCTCATCCCTGAGGTGACCCAGAAGGCCATCCAGGAGCAATCCCTGGAAGCCATCGGCGTGCCGCAAGTGGCCCTGGAGGGTGTGGAGCCCAGCATCAAGTGGAAGGCCACGGTAGACCTGACGCCAAAGGTAGACCTGGCGGGCTACAAGGACATCCGCCTCACGCCCGAGCCTGTGGAAGTCACGGAAGAGCAGATCGTCAAGGTGCTGGAAGATATCCGGTTCCAGAACACGCCCTGGGAGCCGGCGGACCGCCCCTCCCGGATGGGCGATATGGTGACGCTTGATATGTCCGCCGAGTCCGAGGGCAAGCCCATGGGCAGCGATAAGGCCGTTCAATACCGCCTCGTCGAAGGCGCCCAAGCCCCAATCCTCGGCTTCGCCGAAGAGGTTGCCGGGATGAAGGCGGGCGAGACGAAAGACTTCTCCATCGCCGTTCCGGAATCGGACGTGCGCAAGAGCATGGCGGGCAAAACAGTCTCCTTCCGCGTCACGGTCCTGGACGTGAAGGGGAAGACGCTCCCCGCCTTCGATGACGAGTTCGCCAAGGGCGTGGGCGATGGGTATGACTCCATGCAGGCCCTGCGAGACTTCGTCACCAACCGCCTCAAGGAGAACGCCGAGCGGGAAGCGAAAGAGAAGCTGAAGGAGAAGGCCCTGGACGAAGTGGTCGCGAAGGCCGCCTTCGACTTCTCCCCGAACATCACCCAGCGCGAGGCTGAGGAGATGTTCAAGGAGCAGACCGATCGCCTCCAGCGCAGCAAGATCGGCCTGGACGAATATCTCAAGAGCATCGGCAAGAGCCAGAAGGCCCTCATCGAAGAGATGAAGCCCATGGCCGAAGAGCGCATCAAGCGCTCCCTCGCCCTTGCCGAACTGATCAAGCAGGAAAAGGTTGACGTCATCGAGGATGAGATAGACCAGGAACTGAGCGGGCTCATCACCTCGGGCGGCGAGCAGAACATCAAGCAGTTCGAGCGCATCTTCGACAACGAGAACGGCAGGCGGTCCATCCAGCGCACCCTTCAGCAGCGGAAGGTGCTGGATCGGCTCGTCGAGATCGCCACGCAGCAAGCACCGGCCTAACAGCGAGACATGGAGGCTTACCACATGCAGACGCCCAGCAACGTTTACGTCCCCACCGTCATCGAGCAGACGCCCCGCGGCGAGCGCTATTCCGATATCTACTCCCTCCTCCTCCGCGAGCGCATCCTCTTCCTGGGCACGCCCATCAACGATATGGTCGCCAACCTCATCATCGCCCAGCTTCTCTTCCTGGACCGTGAGGACCCGGAGAAGGACATCAGCCTGTATATCAACAGCCCCGGCGGCTCCGTCAGCGCCGGCCTGGCGATCTACGACACGATGAAGCTCCTCCGCTGCGATGTCTCCACCATCTGCGTCGGCATGGCCGCCAGCATGGCCACCGTCCTCCTCTCCTCCGGCACCAAGGGCAAGCGCTTCGCCCTGCCCAACTCCACCATCCACATGCACCAGGCCCAGGGGGGCGCCGGCGGCTCAGCGACGGACATCGAAATCGCCGCCAAGGAGATCCTGCGCCTTCAGGACAAGCTGCGCCGCTTCCTCTCCGACAACACCGGCCAGCCCTACGAGCGCATCGCCCGCGATTCCGACCGCGATTTCTACCTGGACGCCCAGCAGGCCAAGGAATACGGCCTTGTTGACGATGTCCTCACAGGCAAACAAGCAAAGATAGCCGCCGTCCGCTAGACAGCCTTCCCTTCCGGCATACCACTACGTAAGGAGCCGAATGGCGACGACGACACCACCACCTCCCCCTCCACGCGGGCCCCGGGCGCAGTACGAATGCTCGTTCTGCGGCAAGGCGCAGGCGCAGGTCAAGCGCCTCATCGCCGGGCCGGGCAAGGTCTACATCTGCGATGAGTGCGTGACCCTCTGCCAGCGCATCATTGGCGAGCAGGCCCCCGCGGCGGCCGCTCCCGCAAAGGGCTCGCCCGTCGGCAGCCTGACGCCCCACCGCATCTACGAGCAGCTGAGCGAGTACGTCGTCGGCCAGGAGAAGGCCAAGAAGGTTTTGAGCGTCGCCGTCTACAACCACTACAAGCGCGTCAAGACCGGCGGCCAGCCCGGCGCCATCGAGGTTGATAAGAGCAACATCCTCCTCGTCGGGCCCACCGGCTCCGGCAAGACGCTCCTCGCGCAGACCCTGGCCAAGATCCTCGATGTCCCCTTTGCCATCGCCGACGCCACCAGCCTCACCGAGGCCGGCTACGTGGGCGAGGATGTGGAGAACATCCTCCTGCGCCTTATCCAGGCCGCCGAATGGGATATCTCCAAGGCGGAGATCGGCATCGTCTACATTGACGAGATTGACAAGATCGCGCGCAAGGGTGCGAACCCCTCCATCACCCGCGATGTCTCCGGCGAAGGCGTCCAGCAAGCCCTTCTCAAGATCATCGAAGGCTGCACTGCCAACGTCCCCTCGCAGGGCGGCCGCAAGCACCCCTACCAGGAGTTCCTGCAGCTCAAGACGCACAACATCCTCTTCGTCTGCGGCGGCGCCTTTGAAGGCCTGGAGAAAATCGTCGCCAAGCGCCGTGGCCAAGGCCCTGCCGCCATGGGCTTCCGCTCCACCGATGGCGTCAACCCCATCCGCAACCTCCAGGAAGAGGCCTACCAGCAGCTCCAGCACCTTATCCCCGACGACCTCATGCAGTTCGGGCTCATCCCCGAGTTCGTCGGCCGCCTGCCTGTCTGTGTGGGCCTGGAGGCCCTGAACCGCGACTCCCTGGTGCGCATCCTCATCGAGCCCAAGAACGCCCTCATGAAGCAGTACCAGCGCCTCCTCGCCCTCGATAAGGTAGACCTGGTCTACGATGAGAAGGCGCTCCAAGCCGCCGCCGATGAGGCCCTCAAGCGCAAGACCGGCGCGCGCGGCCTCCGCACCGTCATCGAAGAGACGCTCATGGACGTGATGTACATGATCCCCTCCATGACGGACGTGCGGAAGTGCGTCATCACGGAAGAGACGGTCCGCTCCAAGCGCCAGCCCCTGCTCCTTACGGGCAACGGCCAGCCCGCCCAGATGCCGGAGCAGAAGACGGCGTAGGGCTCAGCCCTTCAGCACCGCCTCGATCTCCGCCGTCAGGTCCAGACCCTTCACCGGCCTGCCGCTTGCGTCCGTCACGGCGCCGCCCTGCAGGCGCAGCCTGCCGTCCGCAAAGGCGCGCAGCGTCTCCACCAACAGGGGCCGTTCCCGCAGCGCCCCCTGCTCCCGTATCACCTTGAAGAGGGGCAGCTCCTCCCCTGGGCTCTTCTCCAGGTAGGCTATCCGCCTGCCCTCCACCGCCCTCCAGTGGACATCGTACAGCGGCCCGAGCAGCGAAAAGGTGCAATACGTGACCGTCGGGCCCTTGTCCATCTCCTCCGTCACGTAAAAGACCGTATTGCCGCTGTGCGTCACCTTCTTCTCGATCAGTTCCCAGATCACCTGCTGCCACATCCCCACGGGGCCGCCCGGCGCCGCCGGGTGCAGGTTGATGGAGGGGTAGCGCCTGCACATCTCCGGGCTGAAGATGTGCAGGTAGCCCGCCAGCACGCACAGGTCGTGCTTGTAGGGGGCCAGCTTCTGCATCACTTCGCCGTAGTAATTGTCCCGCCATGCCGGATCGTCGCCCGCTCGGGCCTTGAACTTGCGGAAGGAGTGGGTCACCAGGGGGTAGCCGTAGCCGCGCACCATCTGGAAAAAGCCGTCCGTCGGCTCGAACTCCCCCTGGTCCCGGTTGCTGAAGACAAAGGTGACCTTCGCCTTCAGCCGCCCCGATCGGATCGCCTCGTGGATCGCCTGCAGGAGCTGGCGGGAGCCCTGCCCGCGCCCAGTCGCGAAGAGGCCGATGTGAAAGTCGTTCGCCATTGGCTAGGAAGGCTTGATCCGGTAGCCCAAGAGCTTCTTGCGGTAGGTGTTGAACTTGCTCACGCCGTGCACCAGCGGCGTCGAGCGCCTGGCGCGGATCCTGGCGTGTCCCAGGGCCGCCTTGAACTCCTGCGGCCCGTCGAAGTCCGGCATCTCCACAGAGACATGCCCCAGTTCCCAGGCGCAGTGGGCGTCGCTCCCCGCGCCGGTAACGAAGCGGTGCTCCTTCGCGAAGTCCAGGGCGCGGTTGGAGTCGCGGAGGAGGGTGGTGCGCGCGTTGAAAATCTCGACGATGTCAACGTAGGGAAGGATAGGCTCAAAGACCTCGCGCTTCAGCACATAGCGCCGCACGCGGTCGAAGGGGTGCGGGATGGAGACCAGGCCGCCCTGCTCCTTGATCCGCTTGCACGTCTCCAGCGGCGAAAGGCCCGGAGGGATCGTCTTTTCCAGAAAGAAGCCCGTGATCTCGCCGTGGGTCGTCTTCACTTCTTCGGCGACGATGACCTTGAGCTCAGGCGGCGCGAGACTCTTTACGGCCAGGGCCCCCTCTACGTTGTTGTGCTCCGTCACCGCGATGCAGGTGAGGCCCACCTTGAGCGCCCGCGCCACCAAGGATTTGGGGGGCGTCACGCAGTCCTTGGAGTACCACGTGTGCATGTGGAAGTCGCCGCGGACGGGCGTCGGGACGGCTCCCTCAGGCATCGTCGTCCTCGTCCATCGCCGCATCCTCGTCCTGCCCCGTCGCACTCGCGAAGGCCGCCTGAAGCTCGGAGATCTTCAGCTCGGCGGTGTCCAGGCGCTGGGAGCAGACCTTCGCAAGGCGCATCCCTTCCTCGTAAAGGGAGGTCGCCTGCGCCAGGCTCAGGTTGCCGCCCTCCAGTGCCTGCACCGTCTCTTCCAGCCTCCGAAAGGCCTCCTCGAAGGAAGGCTCTTTGCTATTGCTCACTTTCGCCATGCAAACCCCTTGCTCCTCAGGCCCATTCATCCTACACGATGAGCTACCTTCGCGGTAGTGACGAGCCTCAACAACGCCCGCCCCT
>Ga0194131_10003573_pt1 | contig 24376 bp, 27 predicted proteins | sample TA2KigO120mmetaG_FD_148631 | JGI IMG/M metagenome (GOLD analysis project Ga0194131, IMG submission 148631) | Freshwater microbial communities from Lake Tanganyika, Tanzania - TA2015053 Kigoma Offshore 120m | ecosystem: Environmental > Aquatic > Freshwater > Lake | place: Tanzania: Lake... | reverse complement strand
GTGACATGCCGTGCGGCAGCCGGCACGGCATGTCACGGCGCGCCTTCGCATTGAGTCGACGCGGACGCGGCGATAGCCTCGGCGTTCCATGTCGCACCTCCCTCCCGCCGCGGCGCCGCCCGATCCGTCTTCGCGACGCTCGCCGGTCGGAGTCGCCGCGGTGCTCGAGGTGCTGCCGTGGTGCGCGGCTCTGGTCGGGCGGAGCGGTAACGTCGTCGCGTGCAACGAGCCGTGGGTCCGCTTCCACGCGGAGCGCGGGGCGGGCGACGGCTACGCGGTCGGCGGCGACGTCCTCGCCGCGCGCGACGCGGCCACGGGCGCCGATGGCAGCCTCGGCGTGGGGCTGCGTCGCGTCCTCGACGGGCTGCAGGGCGATTTCGAGCGCGAGGACGAGGTCCCGGGACAGCCTGGCCGCCGCCACCGCACGATCGTGCGTCGCGTGCTCGCCCCCGACTTCGACGGCGCAATCGTGCTGCGCGTCGACGTCACCCCGCACCACGAGCCGAGCGAGCGTCAGCCGCGCGCGCAGCTCGACCTCGAGCGCCTCGTCGGCGAGCGAACCGCGGAGCTGAGCCGCGCCAACGTCCTGCTGCAGTACGAGATCGACGAGCGGCACCGCGCGTCCACGGCCCGCAACCGCTTGCTCGACCTCGCCGCGGTGGTGACGTTCTCGGACGTCACCGAGTGGCGCACCGTCGAGCGTCAGCTGCGCACCAGCGAGACGCGCTACCGACTGGCCTCGCGCGCCGTACGCGACGCGATCTGGGACCTCGACGTGGTGAGCGAGCGCATCGACTGGAGCGACGGCATCACGCTCCGCATCGGCCACCCGCCGGAGACCGCCGGCCGCAGGATCGCGAGCGCGTGGCGGTCGGCCTTCGCGCCGCGCTTGCCGGCCCGGCGAGCCACTGGCAGGACGAGTATCCGTTCCGCTGCTTCGACGGCCGCTGGGCGGATGTGATCGACCGTGGCTTCATCGTGCGCGACGAGGCGGGCAGGGCGCTGCGTGTCGTGGGGGCGATCGAGGACGTGAGCGAGCGCCGCCGCGCAGAGGCGGAGCGTGCGGCGCTGCTCGCGCGCGAGCGCCGGGCGCGCGCCGACGCGGAGGCCGCCAACCGTGCGAAGGACGAGTTCCTCGCGGTCGTGTCGCACGAGCTGCGCACGCCGCTGTCGCCGATTCTCGGCTTCCTCGAGATCCTGCTCGAGGACCCGGGGGCGACCCTGGAGCAGCGTGCCGCGCTCGGCACGATCGAGCGCAACGCGCGCAGCCTGTCGTACCTGATCGACGATCTGCTCGACGTGTCGCGCATCACCAGCGGCAAGCTGTCGCTCGAGCACGCGCCGATCGACCTCGGCGAGGTCGTGCGCGCGGTCTTCGAGTCCGCGCGGCCTGCCGCGGAGACCAAGGGCGTGACCCTGGCGCTGCAGGTGCTCGACGAGCCGCTCGTCGTCGCGGGGGACGCCGGGCGGCTCACGCAGGTCGTGGCGAACCTGGTGTCGAACGCGATCAAGTTCACGCCGCTCGGAGGTGCGATCCGCGTCGAGCTGACGCGCGTCCGCAGCCGGGCCGTCCTGCGCGTGCAGGACACCGGCAAGGGCATCGCTGCCGAGCTGCTGCCGCACGTCTTCGAGCGCTTCCGCCAGGGCGACACCTCGGACACGCGCGTCCACGGCGGGCTCGGGCTGGGCCTCGCGATCGTCCGCCACCTCGTCGACCTGCACGGCGGCAGCGTGACCGCGGAGAGCGGCGGTGAGGGCCGCGGTCCGGTCCTCACCGTCGAGCTGCCGCTGTCGTCCCGGCGCGCGAGCTGACACGCCCCGAAGCCGCGACGGGCGGCGCCGTCGACCGGAGCGCGCACCGTATCGGGCACCGCCTTGGGCGGGGCGCGCAAAATCTGCTTGAAGGTCGCATGCGTCGCGCTGCGACCGGTACGGCTCTCGCGCTCGCCGCGACCTGCGCGATCGGCTTCCTGCTGCGCACGACGAACGCGGCGACGGTCCTGCTCGGCGACCGGGTCGTCCTCGCCGAGAACGACCCGCACTACCACCTGCGCCGCGTGCTGTAAGTGCTTCGGGACTACCCGCGCGTACCGTCGTTCGACCCCTGGATCGACCACCCGCACGGCGCGCCCGTGGTGTTCGCGCCGCTGTTCGACTTCGCGCTCGCGACGCTGGCGCTCCTCGCTGGGCTCGGACCGGACGAGCCCGGGGCGGTCGAGCTGCTGGCGGCCTTCGTGCCGCCGGTGCTCGGCGCGCTGACCAGCGTCGCGACGTACGCGCTCGCGCGCCACGTGATGTCGCGTACCGGCGCGCTGCTCGCGGCGCTGCTCGTCGCGCTCACCCCGGCGCACGCGTGGTACTCGCGGCTCGGGTTCGTCGATCACCACGTCGCGGTGACGCTCGCGATGGTCGTCAACGGTGCGCTCGCACTGTCCGCGCTGCGGGTGCGCTCGATCGACGATCCGGCCACCGGGCTGGAGGAGAGAGGGCTCGGTCGGACGGCCCTGCTCGGTGCGTCCCTCGTTCTCGCATGCGGCGTCCTGCTGTGGAACGGGACGATGCTGCTGGTCGCCGTGCTCGACGTGGCGCTCGGCGCCTTGTTCGTCGCGGGGGGGCCGCGACGGCGCCGCGACGTCGCGGCGCTCGTCGGCGTCACGCACCTCGGTGCCGGGCTCGTCGTGCTCGCCGTCGTGCCAGGCATCGTGCGCGACACGGGCTGGCCCTGGAGCGCGGTCACGCTCTCCTACCTCCACGTGGCGCTGCTCGCAGGCGCGAGCGGTGTCGCGGGTATCGTGGCTGCCCTGCTCGCGCGCGGCGCGAGCGGGCGGCAGCTGCTCGGCTTCGTCCTGGCGGCGGGCGGAGTCGCGCTCGCGGCGCTGCTGCTTCAGGGCGAGATGCTGGGGCGGGTTGGCGACTGGTTGCTCGCCGCCGACCCGTTCATGGGGGCGGTGCAGGAGTCGGTCTCGATCGTCCGCACGTCGCACCGCCGATTCGACTTCTCCGGCCCGCGCGTCTGGATGGGGCGCTTCTTCCTCGTGACGCCGCTGCTCCTGGCATTGCTCGCGTGGCGGCTGGCGCGCGGTGCGTGGCGCGACGACGGCCGGCTCTTCCTGCTCGTGTGGGCCACGCTGCTGTTCGCGGCGACGCTGGCGCAGCGGCGCTTCGCCGAGACCGCGGCGCCGGCCCTCGCCATCCTCGTCGCCGACTTCCTGGCGAACCTCGCCGCCGGGCTGCGCCTTCGCCTCGTGGCGCGCGGGGCGCCGCAGACGGCCGCGCGCATCGCCGTCGGAAGCGCCGTCGCGTTCGTTGCGGCGCTCGCGTTCGCGCCGTTCTACGTGGGGCTCCTCGCAGTTCCCGGCCGCCTGACGGCGCTTCTGCGTGCGCCGATCGGACCCGGCGGTACCGGGACGTGGACGGCCGCCGACCGCGAGGAGCAGGAAGGGTCGGTCGACGTACGCCTCGATCGCACGCTGCGGCGCCTGCGCGTGCTCGAGGAGGCGCGCCGGGCAGCGACCGGCGCACCGGGGACCGCGATGAACCCGTGACCGCTCGGCCACAAGCTGCTGCACGTCGCCGGCACGCCGGTCACCGTCACGCCGTTCGGCTCCTACGTGGGCGGTGCGGGATTCGCCGACGCGACCGACTTCCTGCTCGCCGGCACGACGCGGTCGCGCGCGACATCCTGGAGCGGCGAGGCATCGGCTGGGTGGTCGTCGACGACGACCTGGGAACGATCGGCGCCGCGATCGTCGGTCGCGGCGAGAATCCGCGCGAGTGGTACGGCCGCGAGCTTCTCGCCGACGGCAGCGTCGCGTACGGCTTCCGCGGTCCCCTGGTGCGCTCGATCTACTTTCGCTTGACACGGCTCGCAGGGTCCGAGGCGACCGTGGTGACGTCCGACGGCGTCTCCGAGACCGTGCCGGCGGCGCGCGGCCTGCGCCTCGCGATCGACTCCGCGCGCGACGACGAGATCGGCTTCGCCAGGGTCTACGAGGTGGTGCGCGGTGCATCCCTGCGCGTGCGCACGGCGCCCGGCGCGGCGGTGGTGGCGCGCTACGAGTGGCGCAGCGATGCCGGGCGCAGCCGTACCCACGAGCAGAGCGCGGTCGCCGACGCGGCGGGCGAGGCGGTGCTGTCGTTGCCGTACTCCTCCGACCGCCCGGACCTCGGACACGCGTCGGCCTGGCGCATCGCGGCCGCCGGCGCGACGCGCGAGCTCCGGGTGTCCGACGAGGACGTGCGCGCCGGGAACGAGCGGACCGTCACGCTGCCGTGACGCCCGCCCGCCCGCGGCGCGCCACGGTCGTCACTGCGGATCGCAGGGGCCGTTGCAGGAGTTCTCGATCGCGCCGCCGTCGCGGAGGAAGGCGGCGATCTGTGCGCCGGTCGTCGCGTTGCCGGTCCGGCCGTGCGCGCCGTTGTTGAACGGCGGCGCCAGATTCTCGAGCGGCGGGATGCCCGACGCGCACTGCGTCCGGCTCGCGGGATCGCCGGCGCCCGGGCACTGCGCGTCGGTGGTGCAGGCCGCGCCGGCGTCCGTCGTGCCCGGCGTGTGGCAGCGGCTGCCGCCGCGCTGCGGATTCACCTCGACGAACGCCGAGCCGTCGAACGGTGCTGCGAGCTCCGGGATGCCGAGGAAGCTCTGCGCCGCCGGCACCACCTGCGGGATGCCGAGCGACCGGACCATGATCTCGGTCGCGAGGTTCGACACCTCGCTGTCGTAGGTCGCCATGCGGATCAGGATCTTGTGCGGCTTCGGCGGGTCGGAGAGCGTGCCGGGCACGATGTGCGGCAGATAGCCCTGCGGCTCGGCGCGGTCCCAGAGCTGCTGGATCAGCGGGAAGCACAGGAGCTGGTCGAGCTTGTCCGGGTAGGTCCCGTTCATGATCGTGAAGAAGGGGTTGAAGTCGATGCTGCGGTGCAGCAGCGTCGAGTAGTTGGCCGCGGGAACGGCGAGGAAGCCGCGGTCGAAGTCCTCGGCGATCGCCATGATCGCCCCGCCGAAGATGCCGCCCTGGCTGCCGCCCGAGTAGAACACCTCGTCGGTGTCGATCACCGGTGCGTCGCCGACGCCCAGCCGGAACGCAGGGTGCGAGTTGAAGCCGTTCACCGGATCGGCGAGCAGGCGCCCGAGCAGCAGGTGGTTCAGGAAGCCCTGGTGCAGACGCTCGGGGATGATGTGGAAGTTCGAGAGGTCGGCGATCCCCGGCAGGACGCCGGGGGCCACGTCCGCGTCCGACATGCCCTGCATGTCCACCGCGGCGATCACGTAGTTGAAGCCGTTGGCGAGGTCGGAAAGCGCGCCCAGCTGGAACCGGTTGCCGAGCAGCCCGTGGCCCCACAGGCTCGCGCGCGCGGGGACGGCGCTCGGGTTCTGCGACGCCACCGCGACGCGCGGTACGTGCGCGACCCACGGCACCGTCGCGTAGCCGTTCTGTGCCGGCACGCCGCCGACCAGGTTCAGGCGCGAGCCCGGTGCGTCGGCGGTCATGAACAGCGGTGCCTGGAAGGTCCCTTCGATGCGCGCGTAGATGCGGGCGTTGAAGCCGCTGCCGGCGGGGTTGCCGGTGTTGACGCTGGTCACCGAGAACGGCGGCGTGCCGAGGGCTGCGGCCTGGTCGCGGATCGAGACCATCCAGCCGGTGAGCGCTGGCGCGCTCGCGGTGGTGAAGTCCCACGCGAGGATCAGTTCGCTGCGCGCCACGCCGTTTGCGGCGAGGCGGTCGAGCACGTCTTCCATCGCGGGACGCCGCGCCGCGATGGCGGCGGCGCAGGCGTCGCCGCACGCGAGCGCGACGTCGCCGTCGGGGATGCCGTCGCGCAGCACGCGGAACGCGAGACGTGCGGTGATCGGCGTGCCGTTCGTGTCGACCAGGTCGCGGATCGCGACGAGATAGCGCGTGGCGTCGTCGAGCCGCTTGCCGGGACGGATGATGAAGCTCTTCTTCTCGACGTCGTTCGTCTGCGCGTCGAGCTCCGCGAAGTGGAGCACGCGCTCGCCGTCATCGGCCTGCAGGAGCACGGTCGGGTGGTCGGCATCGAGCGAGCGCGCGAAGCTCGTGTGGAAGGCGACGTTCGACGCGGCCAGGTCGACCGGGAAGCCGGTGTCGCGAAAGAGGGCCAGGATCATCGGGCCCGGGCTGAAGCCGTCGAGCGTGTTCCAGTCGGCCGGTTCGATGTGCTTGCCGCTCGCGTTCGCCGGCAGGGACTCGGCGTCGTAGTGGACGCGGAGCCCCGTCGGCGTGGTCGGGTCCTCGTCGAGGAAGACCGAGGACGGGTAGGGCAGGATGCAGCGCTCGTCGATCAGGAAGTCGCAGCGCGGGCCCGCGCTGCGGATCGTGAGCCCGCACAGCGACGAGCGCGGTCCCGGCTTGCGTAGCGCCTCGGCCGACAGCACTCCGAAGCCCTGATCGGCGAACGGCTGGTAGACCGCGCTCTTCCGGCACTTGAGAGGAGCCCCGTCGGCGCGCGCGCCGCAGCTGCTCACGCACGACGACGCGCACGACGCGCCGCTGCGCACGACGACGCGAACCGCGTCGGTCGAGATCGCGCCGAGGTCGACGAGGCCGAAGGCGCGCAGGGTGATCTCGACGGTGTCGGCCTGGCTGCGCGAGTTGCGCAACGTGATGCGGCCGTTCAGCGTGCCGGCGCGGTCGTAGCGCGTGGCGGTCGCGCTCGAGCGGAAGCGCGCCTTCGGCACCGTGGTCGAGAACAGCACGGCGTCGGGATCGTGCGCGTCGACGATCTGGATCGTGAGCCCGTCGTCGCCGATCAGCGTCTCGTGACGGCCGCCCGGCAGCGTCACCGTGCCGCGGTAGGCGACGTCGCGCGCGGCGACGGTGACGCGCCGCGCGGTGCCGCCCCAGCAGTCGGCCGCGTCGGCGGGCCGCGCGAGAGCGAGGGCGAGCAGCGCTGTACAGGCCGCGAGGACCGGCGTTCCCCGCCGGCGCGAAGGAGTGGTGCGAAGACCTGCGTTCATGAGTTTCCCTCCGGGGCGGCTCTGCCGCGAGCGAGGGACGAACATGGCGCGGTTCGGTGGCGGCGGGTAAGCAAGGAACGCGGGCGGCACCACCGGACGGCGGATCGCGGCGCGCGGACGCCCGGCCCGCACCGGTGTTGGCGGCCTGCCGCGTCATCGGGCATGGAGAGGGATGCGATTCACCAGCCAGCGTGCCCTCGTCACGGGCGCCGCGTCCGGCATCGGTCGTGCCGTCGCCACCCGTCTCGCCGCGGAGGGTGCGACGGTCGCCTGCTCGGATCGGGACGAGGCCGGACTCGCCACGACCGTCGCCGAGATCCGGGCGGCGCACGGCGCCGCCGCCGCGTGGCCGTTCGTCTGCGACCTCCTCGCCCGCGACACCGTTCAGCCGACGGTACGTGCCGCGATCGACGCGCTCGGTGGCCTCGACGTGCTGTGCAACGTGGCCGGCATCGGTGGGCTGCGCCTCGACATCGACCAGACGCCCGAGGACTGGGATCGCATTCTCGGCGTCAACCTCACCGGCACCTGGCTGGTCACGCAGGCAGCGCTTCCGGCACTGCTCGCGAGCCGCGGCGCGGTGGTCAGCACGGCATCGACGGCGGGGACGGACGCGACGCCCTACTCGTCGGCCTACGCGGCGTCGAAGGGCGGCGTGGTCGCGCTCACGATGTCGCTCGCGGTCAGCCACGCGCACGCGGGGCTACGCGTCAACTGCGTCGCACCGGGTCCGATCGATACACCCATCGCGCTGCAGTACATCCCGCCCGAAGGCGCCGACCTGCAGCTGATCGGCAGCCTCATCCTGCCGTTCGGCGAGGTGGGCAAGCCCGAGGAGGTCGCGGCGGTGTTCGCGTTCCTCGCGTCGCGCGATGCGAGCCACGTGAACGGGCAGGTGTTGCGGGTCGACGGCGGCAAGCGGGCGTAGGCGTCGCCGTCGGATCCATCGCCCTGGCGCTCGAGGGGCGGAACCGGGGCAGCGTTGCGGTGCACGCGACGCGGTGGGTGGCGGCGCGCGTGCCGGCCCCGATTGCTCAGGGCTCCTGCTTCGGCATGACGCTGCGGGCGTACGCGGTCACGGCGCGGAGCTGCTCGTCGGTCAGCTTGTTGCCGTACTTGAGCATCACCTTGTTCTTGCCGATCGCCTCGCCGCCCTTCTTCGTGATGTCGAAGAGGTACTCGTCGGTCCAGCCCTGCACGGTCGCGGCGTCGGTCCAGTCGTGCATCTTGACGGGCTCCTTCAGCATGCCGAGCAGGTAGCCGTCGCCCTTGCCGCCGAAGCCGTGGCACTGCGGGCAGCCCTCGTCCTTGAAGATCTCTCGGCCCTGCTCGACCTGCGCCGGATCGCCCGCGTGCGCCGGGGTGGCGGCGAGCAGTGCGGCCAGTGCCGCGTGCCCGAACGATCGAGGCGATCTCATCGGGTCTTCTCCGCCGTGTCCGCGGCGCGCTGCCGCATGAGGGTCTCCACGCGCTGCTGGAAGCCGGGCAGGTACGCGTAGAGCGTCGTGAAGTCGGCGCGGCCGATGCCGACGACCTCGACCGCCGTCCGGGCGCGCACCGTGGCCGTGCGTGCGGCGTCGCTGATCAGCGCCATCTCGCCGAAGTACTCGCCCGGACCCATGGTCGCGAGCAAGCGCTCCCCGCCGTCGGGCATCTCGCGCAGGATCTCCACCTCGCCCGAGACGATCGAGAACGCGAGGTCGCCAGGCTCGCCCTGGCGGAAGACGACGTCGCCGGGCTCGAAGCGGAGCTGGGTCACGCCGCGGCGCCGGAACACGTCGGTCACGGCGACCCCCAGAGCGAGCAGCGCGCCGACCACGATGCAGGCTTGTCCGACGATCAGGAACAGCGACAGCGTGAGCGCCGTCAGGTGCTGCACCGCGACGAGCGTGATCAGCGCTGCCGCAACGATCAGCACGCGAGCGGTGAGCAGGATGCGGCGCCGCACGCGCGGCGCCGGCAGCCGGAGCGCGTCGGTCACGGGTGGCGCCGCGGTCAGCCCCGGGCGCGCCATTGCTCGAGGCTCGGGTGCGCGGGCGAGTGGCAGGTCATGCACGACGTGACCTCGGCGCCGGTGTCGGGGTCGCGCTCGACGAGGTTGCGCGCGATCATCAGGTGAACGCTGCGTCCGGACGAGAGGAAGTCGGCGCCGCCCGCGTGGCAGTCGAGGCAGAACTGCTTCCGGTAGCGCCGGTAGGTGCGGATCTGCTTCCGGTAGCGCCGGTAGGTGCGGATCTGCTTCCGGTAGCGCCGGTAGGTGCGGATCTGCTTCCGGTAGCGCCGGTAGGTGCGGATCTGCTCCTCGCCGAGCGCCGTCGGCGACCCGGCCAGCCAGTGGTAGAGGTGCGCGAAGCCGCGCAGCTTCGCGTCGGCGGAGCCCCACACTCCGTAGTCGGCGTGGCAGCGGTAACACTCGTTCTGCGCGATCCAGCGCTGCTTGTAGTGCACCGCCGCGAGCGACGTGCTCGCGGCGTACTGCATGTCGCTCACATAGGGGCTCATCGCGCTGTGGCACGAGTGGCAGAACTCGACGGACTTCGAGCGCTCGACCGTCGTGAATGCGCCGACCAGCATCATGAACACCGGCAGCACGAACAACCCGAGCACGCCGAGCGCGCTCGCCGCCGTCGGGCTCATGCGCCGCTCGCCGAGCGCGGCGCCGACCACCAGCACGAGCACGGCGATCGCGAGAGCGGTGGTGACCACCACACCGAGCTCCGCGAAGTCGCCGCTGCGCTGGAACGGCTGCTCGAGAAGCCCTCGCGCGACCTCGTCGGTGATCCCTGACATCGCGGTGTGCAAGCGTCCACCACGGTCCGCCGCGCGGCGGAACCGATCCGCGGCGCGCCCTTTCGTCGGACGTGGAGGTCTGGCGGCATTCACGGAGTCGTGACAGCGCCCGAGCCGCTGACCGCGGTGCCAGCCAAGAAAAGGAGCGCGAAGATGAGCCGAGCCCGTACGCGTATCGTTGCCGCCTCTCTCGCCGCCGGTGCCCTGCTGTTCCACGGCGGTTCCGTGCGCGCCGAGAGCCACGCCGAGACGGCGCAGCAGGGCCGGGCGCAGTTCATCCGCTACTGCGGCTCGTGCCACGGCCCGGACGGGAAGGGCGACGGGATCCTGTCGGGCGCCCTCGAGCAGCGCCCCGCCGACCTCACGCTGATCGCGCAGAAGAACGGCGGCAAGTTCCCGAGCAGACGGTCATGCGCTTCATCGACGGCACGACCGACGTCCGCGCGTACGGCGATCCGGACATGCCGGTGTGGGGCGAGGTCTTCAAGCAGCAGATCGCCGCCTCGCCCACGCAGCAGGCCGAGATCCGCGCGACGATCGCCGGGATCGTGAACTACATCGGGACGATCCAGCAGAAGTGAGCGCGCCGCCGGCGCCGGCGGGCGGGGAGAGAATGCTCGCCAACCGTTGCGTCGCCCGCGTCCGACCGCGGGCAACGGTTGAGAAACCCCGGGTGACGTGCTGCAGCCACGAGGATGACGGATGCAGTCGCGGCACTCGGGGCGCGCTTTCCCCGCCGGCGAATCGTCGTCACCGGTGCCGCGAGCGGCCTCGGGCTCGAGCTCTGCCGGCGCTTCGCGCGCGCCGGCTGGACGATCGGCATGCTCGACGTGGACGCGACGGCGCTCGACGCGGCGGCGGTCGAGGTCGAGCGCCTCGGCGGCCGGGTGCGGCGCGCCGTGGTCGACGTCGCCGACGCCGACGGCCTGCGCGCTGCCGTGGACGCGTTCGTCGCCGAGGTGCCGGGTCTCGACGTGATGGTGAACAACGCCGGCGTGGCGGTCGGCGGCGACTTTCTCGAGACGCCGGTCGACGACTGGCGCTGGATCGTCGGCATCAACCTGCTCGGCGTCGTGCATGGCGCGCGCGCCGCGCTGCCGGTCCTGCTCGCGCAGCGCAGCGGCTTGCTGCTGAACGTGGCGAGCGCTGCAGGCTTTGCCTCGGCGGCCGGCATGAGCGCGTACAACGCGACCAAGGCGGCGGTCGTGGCGCTGAGCGAGACGCTCTACGGCGAGACGCTCGGCACGGGTGTCCAGGTGTCGGTCGCGATGCCGTACTTCTTCCGCACCGGGCTCCACCGCACGCTGCGCGCCCCGGACCAGGCACGCCGCGACGCAGAGCGCATGTTCGCCACCACGCCCTACACCCTCGAGCAGGCCGCGACGGACGTGCTGAACGGCGCCGCCGCGGGTCGCTTCTACGTCCTCGCGCCGCGCTGGCTGAGCCTCCTGTGGCTCGTGAAGCGCCTGAACGGCCCGTTCTTCCTTCGTCTGTTCCGCCGCCTGCGCGATCGGCAGCTAGCACCGGGTGAGGCACGAGGCTGAGGCCTCGGCTCGCGCGACGTCGCAAAGCCTCCGCGGTCGGCGGCTCGCGGGTGCGCCCGCGCGGCTGCGGGCCCCCCGGGCGGCGCGCTCAAGCCGGCCCGCCCTAGGGCCGAAGGTATCGACAGACGCCGTGGCACGCCCGCAGGACACCGTCGAGACCGCACACGCCGAGCTGCCCGAAGCCTTGCGCTATCAGCAGTCGGAGGCGCGCATGGCGACGACTCTTCCGGCCCGACTCACCACCGCCGACGGTGAGATCGTTCCGGTGCTGCTCGCCGACCTGAGCCCGACCGGCGTCCTGCTGGTCACCGACCGCCGCTTCGGGGAGGCGCTGCCGCCCGCGGTCGGCGCTACGGCGTGGCTCGAGTTCTTCCTCGACGAGGTCGAGGTCGCCGGTGCCGCGATTCGCGTGCGCGCCTGCAAGCTGCGCGGGCGCTTCCAGCTCGAGATCGGGTGCTCGTTCGTCGATCTGAGCGACGGTGCCCGGACGGCGATCCGCTCGAAGGTCGCCGCAGCGCGCATCGCGCGCCGCCGCTGAGAGCCGCGCCGGTGGCAGCGGGCGCGATGCGCGGCACGCCCGTCCACGGACGCCGTGCGGGGACGCCGTGCGGGGACGCCGTGCGGGGACGCCGTGCGGGGACGCCGTGCGGGGACGCCGTGCGGGATTGACGCGCGCCGCGATTCCGGCCTTGTCTGGCTCCGCGAAGGGAGCAACGATGGATTTGTTGGCGGGCAGGAAGGTTCTGGTGATCGGCGCGTCGGCCGGGATCGGTGCCGGGATCGCGCAGCGCGTCGCCGCCGAAGGCGCGAGCGTGCACCTCGCCGCGCGGCGCACCGACCGGCTCGAGCAGCAGGTCGCCGCGATCCGCACCGCGGGTGGCGAGGCGACCGCACACGCCTGCGACCTCGAGTCCGGGGACAGCGTCGCGGCGCTGTTCGAGGCGGTCGCGCGCGACGGCGCGCCGCTCGACGCGCTGATCAACGCCGCTGCCGTCCTCTGGTGCGAGCCGTTCGCGACGCAGAGCGAGCACGCGTGGCGCACCATGCTGGCGATCAACCTCGCCGGTGCGATCTGTGCGACGCAGCACGCGCTCGCCCACATGCTGCCCCGCGGGAGCGGTCACATCGTGCACGTGACCTCCACCGCCGGAGCGCTCGCGATCCCGTATCTGTCGGTCTACTCGACGACCAAGGCCGCGCTCGCGCATTTCCTCACCGCGATGCGCGGCGAGTACGGCAGGAGCGGCGTGCGCTTCACCGAGCTGCAGATCGGCAACACCGGCGGCACGGAGGGCGGCGGCGTCGTCGAGCGTCCGCCCGGCGAGGAAGGCATCCGCAGCATCATGCGCTGGACCGGTGCGCCGTCGATGATGGAGATCGACGACGTCGTGGGTGCGGCGATGTACGCGCTGTCGACGCCGCCGCACGTACGGCTCGACCGCATCGTGATCCGCGAGGTCGCGGAGATCCCCACATGACCGCCGCGTGCTGCCGCCGGCTCGTCGCGCTCGCGCTGGCGCTGGTGGCCTCGGCGGCCGCCAGGCCCGCGCGCGCCGAGGCACCGCGCCAGCGGGCGGGCATCGTACCGCTCGAGCTCGCCCAGGTAGCGGGGGCGACCGGCACGGAGCTCGCGACCGCGGACACGACGCTCGCCGGCAAGCGTGTGCGCTTCACCGCGAAGGTCGCCGAGACCGGTCGCACACCCGCCGGCGAGGCGATCCTGGTTCTCACCGACGGCGGTGCGCGCGTCGTCTTCCGCATGCCCGACGTGCTCGAGCGCGCGGAGCGCCTCACGCCGGACGTCGAGTGGGAGGTGATCGCCCGGCTCGACCGCCCCGTTCAGCTCGCCGACGGTCGTGCGGCGATCGCGGTGATGCCGGACATCCTGGTCAAGACGCCGGGTTTGCCGGCGGAGGAGAAGCCCACCGACGTGATCGCGCAGGTGGTGGGCGCGACCATGCTGGTCGATCCACCGCTGGTGCCGTTCGAGTCGGAAGAGCCGCTCTACCGGATGCGCATCACCGACCCCGGGAAGGGCCTGAAGCGCGAGTTCACCGAGCTGCGCGCCAGCGCGCTCGCGTCGGCGAAGGACGACCAGGGCCGCACGATGTACAACGCGATCCGTACCGACCGCGCCGAAGACGGCCGCGAGCGCACGACGAGCTGCATCTTCCGCAGCGACGGCGGAGAGCTGCGCATGGTCGAGTATGGCGAGGTCGAGGTCGAGCCCGCGACCGGGCGACGCAGCAACGAGACCGGCGTCAACCTCGAGAACGAGCAGTTCAACGACACCTGGTCGGCCCGCAAGCGCTCCTTCGAGCGCAACACCTACGCCGGGGTGTGCATGGGCACGGCGATCAGCGGGTTCCCGCTGGGGCGTGCGCGGGTCGTACGCATCTACGTGTACGGGGGAAGAGGCATCCCCGTGCCGGTCTACGCCTACCAGGACGGCGAGGAGACGCTCGACGTGCGCGGACGCCCCGAGCGCGCGACGCGGATCCGCATGGGCCTCGACGTGCGGCAGACGTCGAAGTCGATCGACGTGCCCGAGGTCTGGCGCCAGCACGCCGAGGCGGGCAGCGAGGTGTGGTTCTCGGGAGAGTCGACCTACTGGATCGCGTCGGCGCCGCCGCACGAGGTGCTCAAGTTCGAGGGACCGCTCGGGCCGCCGGGCGCTCCCGAAGCCGTCGTCGAGCGCATCCGCTGAAGCGCGGGTACCGGCTTCGCCGACGGCCGGGTGTTGTGGCAAACTGGCTCGATGCTGCGCCTCGTGTTCTGCCTCGCGGTCGCCGTCTGGCTCGGGGCGATCGTGTGCTTGTCGTTCGTCGTGGCGCCGATCGCGCACGGCGAGTTCCCCACGCACGAGGCGCGTCGCTTCCTGCGTCCACTGTTTCCGCGGTACTACCGGCTCGGCACGCTGTGCGGGCTCGTGGCGCTGGGCGTCGTGCTGCTCGGGCGCAGCAGCCTGTCGGACGAGGAGGTCGCTCGGCTCGCGATCCCGGTGGCGACGGCGATGGTGACGAGCCTCGGCGGCGAGTGGATCGCGCCGAAGCTGCGCGAGCTCGACGGCGAGGACGCGCGCTTCGGCTGGCTGCACCAGATCTCGGCGATGCTCAACACGACGACCCTCGCGGCGCTGATCCTCGCGGTCGCCGGCGCCGTGATGCGCTGACGGGAGGTCCGATCGACCGACGCGCGGCGACGCGTCAGATGGAACGCCCTGCCGGTTCCATCCTTCGTGGTCGGCGAAGCCGGTGCGGACGTCAGACCAGGTCGAGCAGATCCGGGATCGCGCGGATCACGTGCCGCGGCTGCGGCACGTCGGCCGGCGGGGGCTTGTCGTCGCGGTGCCACAGCAGCACGGAGCGCATGCCCGCACGGTTCGCGCCGGCGACGTCGGCCGGCAGCGAGTCGCCGACGAACAGCGCCTCGGCGGGCGCACAGCCAGCGCGCTCGAGCGCGAGCGCGAAGATGCGCGGGTCCGGCTTGCACGAGCCCGCCGCCTCGCTCGACAGCAGCGAGTCGAAGTGCTCGCGCAGCACGCCGCGGTCGACGAGGTGGTGCAGGTCGTCCTCGTCGATGTTGCTGACGATGCCGAGGTGCAGGCCACGCGCGCGCAGCTCCTGCAGCGTCTCGACGACGCCGGGCCGCAGGCGGAAGTCGCGCGCGCGGAGCCCGTGCTGGATCGCGAACCAGCGCTCCACCTGCGCGTCGTCGAGCTCGCGGCCGACGAGCCGTCCCATGCCGCGGACCGCGTCGGCGAAGAAGTCGCGGTGCAGGTAGTACGGCTGTGGCAGGTAGTCGCGGTACGCGGTCGCGGTCGCGCTCCGGTGCGCGCGGGCGAGCTCCGCGGTGCCTGCCGCGAGCCCGACCTCGCGGGCGAAGGCCTCGAGCGCCTCGATCTGCGCGCCGGCGAGGTCCGCATAGTCGAACAGGGTGCCGCCGAAATCGAAGAGGACCGCTCTGGTGGCCGTGCTCATGGCGGTGCACTAGCCGCCGCCGGACCGCCGCGCCACGCCCGCCCGCGCGAGGCGGGCGCGGCGGCGAGCACCGCCCCGCCCGCCCGGCTCGCTTGCCCCGCCAGTGCCCGGCAGGTACGTCGATCGCCACGCGGACGGGCACGCGACGTGTCCCCTGTCTCCGCCCCACCACCCGAGAGAGAGGTCCATGGCCAAGCAGAACGCTTTCGAGCGCTTCAAGGGAACGCCCGGCTACATCGCATCCGGTCCGCTCGTGGACGCGGTGAACTGCGCGATCGCGCTCGAGCGGCCGCTGCTCATCAAGGGCGAGCCCGGCACGGGCAAGACGGTGCTGGCGCGGCACGTGGCCGAGGGGCTCGGGATGCCGCTCATCAACTGGCACATCAAGTCGACCACCAAGGCCATCGACGGCCTCTACGTGTACGACACGGTGCAGCGCCTCAACGACAGCCGCTTCGGCGGCGGCGACGTGAGCGACATCGCCCGCTACATCAAGCTCGGTCCGATCGGGCAGTCGTTCGCCGCCGAGACGCGGCAGGTCCTGCTGATCGACGAGGTCGACAAGGCCGACCTCGAGTTCCCGAACGACCTGCTGCACGAGCTCGACGAGATGCGCTTCCACATCACCGAGACCGGCGAAGAGGTCGTCGCGAAGCAGCGCCCGGTGGTGATCATCACGTCGAACAACGAGAAGGAGCTGCCCGACGCGTTCCTGCGCCGCTGCATCTTCCACTTCATCGAGTTCCCGGACCGGAACCTGATGAAGCAGATCGTCGCCGTGCACCACAAGAACCTCGACGCGAAGCTGCTCGACCAGGTGCTGGTCAAGTTCTACTGGCTGCGCGAGCAGAACGAGCTGCGCAAGAAGCCGTCGACATCGGAGCTGGTCGACTGGATCAGCGCCCTGCTGCGCTCGGGCATCACCACCGATCAGCTCGAGGCGCACATCCCGTTCCTCGGCGCGCTGCTCAAGAAGGAGCAGGACGTGGACGCGCTCGCGAGCTACGACGCGCGCGGCGGGAAGTACCCGGCGAAGTGGAGCGACCTCGGCCCGCGCTACAACCAGTAGTGCGGCGACCCCGCAGACGCGCATGGCAACACCGCTCGACCGGGATCCGTACGTCAGCCTGCTGAGCTACAAGCGCAACGGCAGCGGCGTCGAGACGGCGGTCTGGGCGGCGCCGCTCGACGGCAAGCTCGTGGTCTTCACCCTGAAGGACTCGTTCAAGGTGAAGCGCATCCGCCGGAACCCGAAGGTGCGCGTCGCGAAGTGCGGCGTCGCGGGCAAGCTGCTCGGCCCCTGGCACGACGGCACCTGCGTGCTGGTCACCGACCCGGCGCACGAGGCGCGCGCCTACGACGCGCTGAACGCGAAGTACGGCTGGCAGATGCGCCTCGGCACGCTGCTGCGCTCGCTCTTCGGCGGGCTCGACAAGCGCTGCGTGCTCGAGATCGCGCTCGACGCCTGACGGACAGCCGGGTCGGGGTCGGTGCCTGCCGGCGGCCGCGACGCCCGCCGGTTGCTCGGCCCGCGCCGGGCCGGTACTCGAAGGACCGGATGTTTCTCGACCTCTTCTACGGGCTGCGCGACGAAGGCGTCCCGGTCGCGATCCAGGAGTGGCAGACGTTCCTCGAGGCGCTCGAGGAGGGGCTGCACGGCTCGAGCCTGCTGCGCTTCTACCACCTCGGCCGCTCGTGCCTGATCAAGAGCGAGACCTACTTCGACTCCTACGACAAGGTGTTCGCGAAGGTCTTCAAGGGCGTTGAGGGCGCGCTCGGCGACGAGATCACCGAGTCGATTCTCGACTGGCTGAAGGACCCGAAGAACTTCCCCGAGCTGACGCCCGAGCAGCTCGCCGAGCTCGAGCACCTGACGCAGGACGAGCTGATGCGCCGCTTCCTCGAGACGCTCGCCGAGCAGACCGAGCGTCACGACGGCGGCAACAAGTGGGTCGGCACCGGCGGACGCTCGCCGTACGGCCACGGCGGCGTGCACCCGACCGGCATCCGCGTCGGCGGACCCGCGAAGTCGCGCTCGGCGATGAAGGTCGCGGAGGAGCGCCGCTTCTCGGACTACCGCACGGACCTGTCGCTCGACATCCGCCAGATGCGCGTCGCGCTGCGCCGCCTGCGGCAATTGACGCGCACCGGACCGCAGACCGAGCTGTCGCTCGACGACACCATCGACGAGACGTGCAAGAACGCGGGCGAGATCGAGCTCGTGTTCCGCGCGCCGCGGAAGAACGACGTGCGCCTCCTGCTGCTGATGGACGTCGGCGGCACGATGGACCCGTACTACGAGCCGGTCAGCCAGCTGCTCACCGCGCTGCACGAGGAGCGCGGTCTGCGCGACTTCCAGGCGTACTACTTCCACAACTGCATCTACGATCACGTCTACTCGCGCGCCCGCCTGACGCGCGCCGACGCCGTGCCCACCGGCGACATCCTGCGCCGTCTCGACCCGCGCTGGAAGGTCGCGATCGTCGGCGACGCTGCGATGCACCCGGCGGAGCTGGTCGAGCCCTACGGCGGCATCGACCCGCGCATCACGTCGCCGACGCCGGGGATCCAGTGGCTGCACCGCATCGCGGACCACTTCGACCGATCCGTGTGGATCAACCCCGACAAGAAGGACATCTGGGGGGACTACCAGACGGTGCGCACCGTCAAGCGCCTGTTCCCGATGTTCCACCTGAGCGTCGACGGCCTGACCGAGGCCGTGCAGTCGCTGGTCGGCGCGCGGCAGTAGTCGCGCCGCCGCTCATCTCCGGGCTCGCCGGAGATCATCCGTCCGTGTTCCGCGCGATCCCGTGTGGTGATCGCGGACGGTTCCCGAGTCGGTCGCTCCATGACGATCGCGTCGATGGCGCTCGCGTCCGCGGCCCTTGCGCGTGGGCGCCCATCCGAGCTCGGACCGAACCCGTCGAGATCGGCCTCGGTGATGCCTTCGGTGCCCAGGTCTTCGAGGAGGCGGACCCCGGCCTCGGCCTGGGCGTCGGCATGTCGGTCTCGTCGAAGGCCCGACCGTTCGTGATCTCCGTGTCCGCGGCGGATTCGTCACCCACCTCGTCGATCCGGTTTCGCCGGACCGCGGTGAGACCGGCCCCCGAGGAAACGACGAGAGCCGTCACGGAGACGTCGCTCCAGCCCGCGCCCGCGCCCGCGGTTGCGTCGTCGTCCGGAACCCCGGTCGGGCGTACTTGCCAAACTCGGGGATCGAGGTCGTGCACGCACCGGCAAACCTTTGCACGACGGGCAGATGGCCGTTGGCCGCGCCGTTGCATCACCTCCGCGTAGGCCGCGTTGGTTGCGGTCGGAAACGGGTGATGGCGCGGCGGCTTCGCGCGCCAAACTCCCGAGGGAGGTCTGCGATGTATTTCGTTCTTGGTGGTCGATCCGCGCGAGGGATCGCGCGGTCCGTTCTCGCCTTCGGGATCGTGCTCTCCGGCGTCTCCGCTGCGGGAGCCGGGCAGGAGAACCCTCCGGAAGGCACGACGACGACGCTCTCGGGCGTCCAGGTGATCTCCGGCTGGAAGTGCAATCCGGGTACGATCACGTACCGCATCGACGGCGGGCCATCGCTCAAGATGGCTTCGGGGACGTCGCGCGGCGACACCGCGGCCACTTGCGGCAACTCCGGCCTGAACGGATACGGCGCTCTCGACAATGTGAGCAAGTACGGCGACGGGGCGCACGTCGCGCGCTTCTTCGACAACGGCGTCCAGTTCGCGCAGGCGAACTTCGACGTGGTCACGCTCGGCGGCGACGCGTTCGTCACCGGTGCCGCTGCCAGCGGCGACGCGTTCGACTTCCCGGATCCGGGGCAGGGCGTATCGCTCGACTGGGTGCAGGGAACACAGGGCTTCGAGATCACGGACTTCTGTACGGGGGATGATTGTCCGAGCCCCTGCCCGTCCGACATGGAGCGGGTCGGCGCGTTCTGCATCGACAAGCTGGCGCGCAGCGCGGTGTGCTTCCCGCTTCCCTGCGTCGTCGGCGAGACGTTCCCGGACGCCTGAGAAGACTGCCATTCGGATCGCAGGGATCTGTGCAGCCTCGAGCAGATCTTCGCCTGTGACAACGTCCAGCCGAGCGCCGGCCTGTTTTCGTGCACCGGGGTGACGGATGGAGCCTCGTCCAAGGTCTGGACCTCGACTCTGGCGGCCCGCGACGGCGCTTCCACCCCCTCGGTGCAGAACGTGACCGTGTACCAGGGCAACAACCAGCTGCTGCGCGCGGACGGCGGCAGCGGCGGCGAGAGGCACCCGTACTTCTGCTGCAAGCCCGTCCGGTAGGACCTCGCGGGTGCGCACGTCGCCGTCCGGGGCGGCGTGCGCGCCCGCGGCAGGCGGCGTCGAGCCGGGAGGTCGCGCAGGAACGCCCCGCCCGGGGCGGTGCGCTTGTCACCGGGGGTAGCGAGCTCCTGCGCGGCGTGTCGGGCCGGGGGGCCTGCGCCGCGCCGGCCGCGTTGCGACGGTCAACTTCTGCATCCCGACGGGAGCGTCCGCGAGGTCAGGAGCCGCCGCGCACCGCGCGTACGTACTTTTCGCTACCCTTGTTGCCCGCGCCCGTGGCGCCGTAGAAGAAGGTCATGTACCGCGCGCTCTGCGGACCGCCCACGAAAGTGGACGACGACCAGTAGTCGTTGGACTTAGTGCAGCTGCAGGCGGGCACCGTGCAGCCCGGCACGCAGCCCGTGTTGAAGGCTGGCGATACCGCCGGGTTCGAGTTCTCGAGATTGACGAGCGTCTCCAGCTCGAATCGGTTCGGCAGCCGCCAGTCGCAGGATCCCGCGAAGCACGGCACCGTGTTGAGCAGGTCGATCTTCTCGAACGCCTCCGTCTACGTGTACTCCGTGTCCTTGTCGTGGATCGTGCCGTCGTCGGACAGCTTCTTCCACGTGAGCGCCGTACGCTTGTCGCGGATCGTCCCGAAGCCGCTGTCCTCATAGGCGCGCGGCTCGCCGCGCCGCAGCTCGCCGTCGTGGCCGGTCCCGGCGCACGCGATGACGTTGCCGGCCGTATTCCAGCAGGTCGTCTGGCCGGTCCTGCGCGGCCTGCTTCTCCGCCCACCGGCGTCTGCGTCCCGGGCGATGCCCGAGAGCAGGAGGAGCACTGCGACAAAGGGAATGACAAGGTACGGACGAACCTTCGACGACCTCCGTTGGGATGAGAGTCTGCCTGCGTTGTCTAGGCGCCACCGCCGCCACGCTGCAACCCGATTCGAGACCGACAGCTGACGACGTTGCAGCGACTGCCGGAGGTGTCATCCGGAGGATCCCGATCTGTGGCCGAGCGTTCGATCATCGTCCGCATCTCCGAGACGCCGCTGCGCAAGCTGATGCGCGCGCGCAAGGCCGCGACCACCATCGTGGCGGGCCTGCGGGCAGGAGACCGGTCGGCTGTTGCCGCGGGTGTCTCCCGATCACGAGGCCATCGGTCTGGCCCGCTTGCAGAAGATGACCCGTTTCTCGCGCTCATGGCTCGCCACACTGGAAGCCTGTTCGTGACCGGCGATGCGCACTTCGCCGAACTGCGGCAACATGTGTCGTTCACGGTGAAGGTCCAACCATCGACCCGAGTTACCGATGCCGGGTCGCGCCACTCGTGACTGCGAGAATCCCGCCGATCGCCGGCGACGACGTCGCCAGCGTCCACGGCTCGACCCCGACGACGCTCAGGCTTGGGCAACGCAGCGGTTCACGAGCCGGCCGAGGCCTTCGATCTCCGTCGTGATGGTCTGGCCAGGTGCCAGGTAGCGGCGCGGGTTCCGCACCGAGCCGACGCCGGCCGGCGTGCCGGTGAAGATCAGGTCGCCCGACTCGAGGGTGCAGAGCCCCGACAGGAACTCGATCAGCTCGGCGACCGTGAAGATCATGTCCGAGGTGCGCGCGCTCTGCAGCCGCTCGCCATCGACGTCGCACGAGAGCGCGAGGTCGTTCGGATCGGCCAGGGCGTCGAGGGTCACCACCGCGGGGCCGATCGGGCCGAAGGTATCGATCGACTTGCCCATCGAGAACTGCGGCGGCTTGTCTGCGAACTGGAGCTTCCGGTCCGAGATGTCCTGGCCCGCGGTGTAGCCGGCCACGTGCTCGAGGGCGCGGCTCGCCGAGATGCGCCGGCCGCGGCGGCCGATCACGACCACCAGCTCCGCCTCGTAGTCGACGAAGCCCGACGACAGAACGACGACGGCCCGTGGCCCGACCAGGCAATTCGGGAACTTGGTGAAGACGAGCGGCGACTTCGGGATGTCGAGGCCGGCCTCCTGCGCATGCGAGCGATAGTTGAGCCCGATGCCGAACACCTTGGCCGGTCGCGGCACCGGAGGTCCGAGACGTGCTTCGTCGAATGGTGCGGCGGCGCTCGCGAGTCCTGCGCCCCAGTCGCGCAGCTCGTCCCACCGTGCGAGCGCCTGCATGGGGTCGCTCGGGAAGCGGCCGCTCGATGCCTGCTCGACGTCGACCAGCCCGTTACCGACGATGAGCTGCGCGCGGTTGCCCAGATTCGCGAATCGTATCGCCATGGGGCGCCCGTCTAGCGCACCAGCGGCTGATTGTCGCCCTTCCTTCGTGCGTCAGGGAAAGCCTGGGGAAGGGGACGTGATTGACACACTGCGAGCCCGTCCACCGGGACCCAGCGGGTGAGCGACCCCGCCCGGCAAAGGCTGGCCGCCACCCGGAACCGAGTGTTGCGTGGTGGCGGAGTGATCCGCCTCGGCGATGTGATGATCGAGCCTGATGCGGACGCTCGGCCTCCGACAGCGGACGCAGGAGCGTTCGCCCTGCCGCAGCTGACGCGCGCGCCAGCTGCGGCAGATGGAGGTGGACTCGTCGTCGGACGTCGCGCGCTTACTTCGGCAGCACGATCCAGTCGAAGCAGGCGGCGAATCCAACCCGTCGTCCATCGACGCCGAATTCCGGGACGATGCACTCGACCCGGACGCGGATCGGGTTCAGGCCGGACTGGTAGTTCCGGAGGAACCCGGCTGAGTTCGAAACACCCGAGTTGTTCGATGATCGGCAGAGGCAGCTCGCCTTCGGTTTGTCGGGATAGTTGGTCGTGGTCTGCGCCGACTTCCCGACCCGCTACTGGAACTTCTCGAGGTCCGTTGCGGCGCGCGCGGACGTACCTGTCAGAATCCCTCCGAACGCGAGCAGGACGGCCAGGGTCATCGCGGTCGTCTTCAAGTTCGGCTCCTTTCGCTGGCTGCCAGGACGGAGTTTGGTTCCGGGAGTGCCGCAGGGGGCGTCGCCCAGTGCCTCGATGCCCCGGAGGAACGCCGCGCGCTCGATGTCGACCGACATCGAGGCGCAGATCGGCTGTGCGAGTTCCTGTGCGAACGACGAGCACCAGTCGAGCGACAGCACTCCCGCACACGGCTGAGTTGGTCCCGCCCTGGCGACGGCGAAGTCGTACCGTCCCTGCAGGTACGCGACCGCACCGTCGCCCTGCGTGAGATGGGCGACGGGGTAGAGGAGGGCGCCGATCGGCGTCCGCAGCGTTCAGCCGTGCGGGCAGGCTGTAGAATCCTGGCCTACGTCATAAAGGCAGCGGGCGGACGTCGCGACCCTGCCTCCGCCACGCGCCCGCAAAGCACGCAACGTGCGAAGCCGCCGTCAACGAAAATCTGGCGAGGACGTCGCCCGCGAGGCATCGGCCACGGTCTCGACCTGCCCGGATCCCGTGACGGGACGCGCGGCGACCGCCCGGCCCCTCCCGGGCGCCGACCTCGTGGGGAGCGTTCGGCGCCCCGTCGCGCTCAGGGCGACTTCCTTGCGAGTGTGAACCTCGAGGTCCGGGATCAGTCGGGGAAGACGCTGCTCGAGACCGGAACCCGCGGTCGCCGGTTCTAAACAGATCTGCCGCCCGGCCGGTACACCGTCGCCGCGAGGCGCGAGGGGCGCCGAGGCAGGCCCAGGCCGTGCAGGTCGCGTCCGGCGGGCATCAGCAGGATCCGGCGAAGCACGGCGCCGTGTCGGGCAGGTCGATCTTCTCGAACGCCTGCGCCCACGTGTACTTCGTGTCCTCGTCGTGGATCGTGCCGTCGTCGGACAGCTTCTCCCACTGGCTCGAGTGGTCGCCGCCGGCGAGCCCGGCGCTGTTCGGCTTGCAGGGACGCTACCTGCTTCCGCTCGCGCCCGACGTCCTGCTCGCGCCGCCGTCGTTCGCGGCGGGACGGCGGTGGTGCCCGGACCGTGTCGTCGCCGCGGCCGTGGCGGTGCTCACCGTCGCAGGCAACCTGGCCGGCCTGAGCGCGCTCGCTCGCCACGACTGGGCGGGGTGACGGATTCGTGATGGCTCGCCGCACCCCATCTGGTCGGGCGGCTTCGTGATGTGAGGCGGTCGCGGTTTCTCTCAACCGGCCTCCTCCAGATCCGCGAGCAGCACCGCCACGTCGTCCACGTCGAGGCCGTCGTCCGCGCCGGTCAGCAGGGCCGCGAGCACGACCAAGTGCAAGGCTCCGAGCGTGTCGTCCACGGTCGCTACGCTACCGTGCCGGGCAGGCGCAGGGCGATGCCGGCGGCGCAGCGAGACGCGGATGCGCTCCACCGGGTGATCAGCGCTCTGCAGGCTCCGCAGCGCCAGCGCGGGGCGAGCCCCCCGGGGGGCGGCCCGCTTCACCCATCACCCCCCGTCGCTGGAATTCATTGGGGACCCTATCGAAAGCGCGGCGCACAATGGGTGGGCCGCGGCGACCACGGTCCCGATGACCACGGCGAGTAGGGTCTGCATCGGCGGCCCTGACGCAGCACGAGCGCCGCCGTCGCCTGCGACGCCCGTGCCGGAAGAACAAGAATCAAGGGATCGAGATTCGAGAGTCCAGTCAGGAGCCGCCGCGAACGGCACGGACGCGGTTGAGGTTGTTCTTGAAGTCCGCGAACGTGAAGCCGTCGTCGAAGAGCACGCCCCACGCGAGGCCCGGAGAGTTGGCGTACGTGGACGACGACCAGTAGAAGTCGGGAACGGTGCAGCTACACGCGAGCACCGTGCAACTCGCCGCACATCCCGTGTTGAACGCCGGCGACACCGCCGGATTCACGCTCCCCAGATTGACGAGCGAGTACAGCTCGAAGCTGTTCGGCA
>Ga0194131_10003572_pt1 | contig 24378 bp, 22 predicted proteins | sample TA2KigO120mmetaG_FD_148631 | JGI IMG/M metagenome (GOLD analysis project Ga0194131, IMG submission 148631) | Freshwater microbial communities from Lake Tanganyika, Tanzania - TA2015053 Kigoma Offshore 120m | ecosystem: Environmental > Aquatic > Freshwater > Lake | place: Tanzania: Lake... | reverse complement strand
GTGTCGGGCGACCGCCGCCACCGAGATTGCGCCCTCGTAGAGCCCCCCGATCTCCGCGAGCCGCTCCACGGGATTGCCGTTCTGGAACGAGTTGCCGGCGGCGATCGACACGAACGCGCCGCGGGAGATGGCGTAGGCGATGGCCTCCTGCACCGCGGGCGCCGGCGGGCCGGTGCGCCCGATGCTCATGTTCAGCACCTTCGCCCCGTTGTCCGCCGCGTAGCGGACGCCGCGCGCCACCACGTCATCGGTCCCGCGATTGGGCGCGCCGAAGATCTGATCCCAGATCGAGCCGATCACCTTCACCGGCATGATGCGGACGTTGAACGCCACGCCCGCGCCGCCGACGCTGTTGTTGGTGGCCTGCCCGATCGTGCCCGTGACGTGGGTGCCGTGGCCGTCGAGATCCAGCGGCAGGTCGGTGTTCCAGATGAAGTCGCGCGGCGACACGAACCGCTCCAGCGGCGCGAGATCCGGCGCGGCGGCAAACGGCACGTCCACGACGCCCAGCGCCGGGAAGATCGGACCGTTCGGCGTCAGTCGGAACTGGAACGCGGCGTTGTAGCGGACGACGGCCGGGCGGTAGGCGATACCGCTGTCCAGCACCGCGACCACGACCTCGGAGGTGGCACCGGGGTTGATGTCCCAGGCGCGCTCCATGTCGATCGCCGGATAGTTCCACTGCCGCCCGTAGAGCGGGTCGTTGGGCGTGAACTGCGGGTGCACGCGGTAGCGCGCCTGCGCGTACTCGACGTCCGGCTGCGTCTCGAGCTGCCGCGCCACCGCCTCGGGATCGGCCGCCGCGTCGAGGGCCACGATCTCGAAGTCCGCATACGACACGCGCTGCGGCGCCGAGGCGTCCACCTGCGCGAGCATGATGCGCTGCGCGTCGAGCGGCGTCCCCGGACGGAACTTCACGATCAGGCTGCCGCGGAGGAACGGCCCCTCGTCAGCGGCCCCGCGGATGATGTCGCCGCCCGGGCCGCGCGGCGCCCGCGGCGGGTCGTTCTCGCGCAGGCCGCGGTCGATGCCGGTCTGCGCGCTCATACCGATGCCCAGGGCCCACAGCCCGAATCCCAGACCCCAAATCCCAAATCCCAAGGCTCGAAGCGTTGTCATAGGTATGTCAGTGGATCGATGCCGTAGGCGGCGGGGTCGAGCGGCGCCTGGATCGAGCGCGGCTCGTCCTCCTGCGCCTCCCACAGGTCAACCTCGTACGGACGCTCGAGCGGCGTTCCCTCGCGATTGATGATCACTTTCACGCGCGGGCGGTACGGGTCCGGCGCGTAGGCTTTCAGCACGACGGCGACGACGCCCGTGTCGAGCCGGACGAGGTTGCCCACCGGGTAGATCCCGACGAGCTGCGCGAAGCGGCGCACCAGGTTCTGGTCGAACTGGGCGCCGTCGTTGCGCTGGAGCACGGCGAGAATGCGGTCGCTCGGGAATGCCTGCTGGTAGACGCGCTGCGAGCGCATCGCGTCGTAGACGTCGGCGATGCCGCACAGCATGGTCCCGAGATTGAGCTGCGGGCGCTTGACGCCGAGCGGGTAGCCGGTGCCGTCGGCGCGCAGGTGGTGCTCGAAGGCGACGACGGGCGCGAGCGCGGGCATCTCGGGTGTCCCGCGCAGGATCTCGGCGCCCTCCACCGTGTGGCGCCGCAGAATCTCGAACTCCTTGTCGGTGAGCTTGTCCGGCTTGTTCAGGATCTCGGTCGGCGTCTTCACCTTGCCGATGTCGTGCATCAGCGCCGACAGGCCGAACTCACGCAGCAGCGATCCCTCGATGCCGAGCCCGCGCGCCTGCCCCATGGTCAGGATGGAGACGTTCACCATGTGCGTGAACGTGTAGTTGTCGTAGTTCTTGAGCGCGGTCAGCGCCAGCAGCGCCGTCCGGTTCTGCGCCACGGCCTGCGCGAGCGAATCGACCACGGTGCGGCCCGCGTCGGCGTCGGGCATCCCCTCGGTCTGCGCGCTCTCCCACAGCGTCTCCGCCACCGTCACCGCGTCGTCGTAGAGACGCTTGAACGTGGCGACGTCGCCGATCTGCGCCTCGACGCGCTCCTCGACCTGCAGGCGGCCGACGCGGATGTGCGGCTGGCGGCCGAGCGCCGTGGTCGGGTCCTTGCCGGCCTCGGTGCGCGCCACGGCCTGCACGAGCTGCGTCAGCTCCGGCGGCTGCACGCCGCGGTCGATGACGATGCGCTCGATGCCGGCCTGCTGCAGGCGCTTCATCAGCTCGCCCATGTTCTCGGCGGCGCGGGGCACCGGAATGTCGCCGACGACGAGCTCGTCGCCGACGATGCCGATGGCGATGGAGGCGTTGGTGGAGTGAATGAGCGTGAGCGTGTCGTGCAGCGCCGCGATGTTGCGCGTGACGAGCGGGTGGTTGCCGGCATAGAGCTGGGCGCCGCGCAGGGCGGCCGCGAAGCGGCGGACCAGCTCGTCGGCCAGCTTGGCGCGCTGCGGCGTGCTCATGTCCGATCCCTCTCTCTGCGCGGCAGGCCGCCGAGGTGCGGCCTGGCGATGGCGCGGATGCCGCGGTTGCCCGTGCGCGCCGCCTCGTCGAGCACCGCCAGCGTGTCGGCGGAGGCGATGCGCCGCAGCGCCGCGGCCGCGGCCAGGCGCAGCAGCTTGGTGCGGAACGGCGCCCACCACTCGCCGCGATAGAGGACCGTGCGCAGCGTCCTGGTGGACTCCGGGTGGGAGGCGAGGCCGCCGAGCGCTTCGATGATCTGCGCGTGCACCTCCACCATCTTGCCGCTCGGCGTGGAGTGGTTCAGCACGTAGCAGAGCAGCGGCACGGCCTTGTCGTCGCGCAGGCCGATGAGCTGCTGCAGGATGTTCTCGCGCGAGGCCCTGCGCGAGACGAGCGCGTGCTCGAGCACCGCGTAGGCGTCCTCCGTCCCCATCTGCACGATCGCCCTGATCGCCTCGCGCTGCACCTGCGGATCCGCGTCGTCGAGCATCCCCGCCAGCTCGGGCAGCGCCTCGCGCCCGCCGAAGACGCGCAGCAGGTCGATGGCGGTGCGCCGCACGGCGGGGTTCGGCGACGTCTTGAGCTGCTCGACGTACTGCCGGCCGGCGGCGCCGAAGCCGAGGAGCAGCTCGCGCAGCCGGCGGATCGCCCGGTTGTTGTCCTCGGTGGCCAGCGCTTCCGCCAGCGGACGCACCACGCGCGGGCCGATGGTGTGGCACAGCCGGTTGTACGCCTCCACCTCCGCGTCGTCCACCTTGCGCAGGTGCACGACCACGTGGCGCATCAGCGGGCCGTTGGCGAGCGCCTCGGCCAGCCGTTCGGCGGCGGGCTTCAGCGCCTCACGGCCGGCGTCGCCGAGCTCGCGGATGATCGCCTCGGCGATCGGCTGCGCGTCGGCGATGGCGCCCTGCAGCGTGCGGCGCTCGATCTCCGCGGCGCCCGACTTCGCGATGGCCTCCCACTTCGCCGGGTCCTCCTCGATGCGCAGCAGATCCATCAGCAGGTCCAGATCGAGCTGCCGCAGCGCGGCGTCCGACACGGTCGAGAGCCACTGCTGCACGCGCTCGGGCGGATCGTCGGAGACGCGCTCGACGTCGATCGCGTGCCCGCGCGCGCCCGACAGCTCGCGCGCGTACTCGTCGGAGACGAACCCCTCGTCCGAGTACGACGTGAGCATGTTCGCCGCCGACTCCCAGAGCCCGTCGAAGCCCGGCTCGCCGCCGAGCGGACTCTGCGCCGCCTCGTCCTTGGCCAGGTCCAGCAGGCGCTCCTTCCGCTCGAACTCGGGGACCAGCGCCGCGAACGCCTGCGCCAGGCGATCGGTGGCGCCGCGCTCGTTCACGACGGCGCTGGCGACAAACGACGCGATCGTCCCGTCGCCCATCCGTTCGACGACGCCCGCGGCCGTCCTCGAGTGCTCGCTCTCGGCCGCGCGCGCCTGGCCGACGAGCGCCAGCAGCATCTCGGGCGTGAGCCGCGAGGCGGCATTGGCCGCCGTCTGCAGCACGAGCTCGGGGCCGTCCTGCCCGCGCCCGGCAGCCAGCTCGGTCATCTTGCGGATCAACTGGACGAGCGCCGCGGCGCGCTGTCCGACCGACGCGCCGCCCCCCGCCTCCCCGGACTGCAGGCGGTCGAGCAGCTCGGCGAACTTCGAGTCGTCGCCGAGCGTCGCCATCAGCGTCGCCAGCGCGCCCTCGTCGAGCCCGGCGGCCTCGCCCTGCAGGCAGAAGGCGATGATGCGATCCCATTCGGCCGCGTCGCCGCCGGCGCGCTCGCGCAGCACCTCCGCGTAGTCGATCTCGCGAATCTCGAAGTGCGACCGCCCGCTCCCGGTCCAGGCCCTGCCGATGCCGCCGTCGGCGATGAGCTCCTCGGCGGGCCTGGCGAGGAGCAGCAGGATCGCGCGCCAGTCCTGCACGTCGGCGGCGCGCTCGACGCGCAGCGAGCCGATCAGGCGGTCGTGCATCAGCTCCGCGAGCTCGCCGATGGCCGGGTCGGGCCGCACGGGCGCGCGCCCGTCGATGACCAGCATCCCCGGCAGCACGGTCAGCGTCACGTCGCTCGCCGGGATGAGCTTGGCCGCCGCGGCAATCACGCGCCCGAGCGACGCCTGAATGGCGGGATGGGTGGCCGGATAGAGCGAGACCGATCGCGCCGCCGCCTTGCACATGCGCGCGAACTCCGCGAGCGCGAGGCCCTGCTCGGCGGACATCGGCTCGGTCGCAGGCGTCAGCGGCGGCACGTCACAGCACCGTCAGCGGGTCGAGTTCCACGCCGTCGGGATCGACCGATTCCACGACGGCTTTCGGGAAGGCGCCGCGGGAGTCGCGCTCCCAGGTGTTGGCCAGGTACGGCGCGTCCAGCTGCTCACCCGTCGCGTCGTACAGGATCTTGACCTGCGGGCGGAACGGATCGTCGGGATGTTCGGCCGTGACGACGCCCACCTCTTCCGTATTGAGGCGGACGATGGTGCCGATGGGGAAGAGGCCCATCAGGTTGACGAACCGCCGCAGCAGGATCTGGTTGAAGGCCGGGTTGCCCTGCTCGGCCATGATCGACTTGATGCGGGTCGTCGCCAGCCCCTCGCGGTAGGGACGGTTGCTGCGGAGCGCGTCGAACACGTCCGCGATGCTGACGATCATCGTGCACAGGTTGAGCTTCCGGTGGCCGATGTTCTCCGGGTATCCGCTCAGGTCCTGTTTCAGGTGGTGCTCGAAGGCGACGATGGGCGCCAGGGCGGGCATCTCGGGCGTGCGCCGCAGGATGTGGGCGCCGTCCACGACGTGCTGTTTCATCACCGTGAATTCGTCGGTGGTCAGCTTGCCCGGCTTGTTGAGCACCTCGAGCGGCGTGTGCACCTTGCCGATGTCGTGCATCAGCGCGGCGAAGCCGAATTCGCGCAGCAGCGGTCCGTCGAGGTTGAGCGCGCGCGCCTGCGCCATCGACAGCGCCGCCACGTTCACCATGTGCGTGAACGTGTAGTTGTCGTACTTCTTCAGGGCCGTCAGCGCCATCAGCGACGTCCGGTCCTGGTTCACGATGTTGGCCAGGCTGTCGATGATCTTGCGCGCGGTCTCCGGGTCGGGCTGCTCGCCCGCCCTGGCCTGGTCCCACAGCGCCTCGGCAGACTCGACCGCGGTGTGGTAGACGCGCTTGGCGGCCTCGATCCCGACCTGATCCGGCTCCGCCTCCTCGATCGACAGCCTGCCGATGGCGATGCGCCGCACGTCCGCCGCCGCGAGCCGGTCGGCGAGCGGCTGGGTGCCCTTCTTGACGGCCAGCTCGATCAGGAACGCCTGGACCTCCGTGGGCGTGACCCCGCGGTGGAACGTGATCTTCTCGATCTCGCGATCGCGGAGGCCGCGCACGAACCCGGTCAGCGACGCGGAGCCCTTGCCGAGCCGCGCGTCGTTGACCACGACGTCGTCGCCGATGAAGCCGATGACGAGCGACGACGCGTCGGCCAGCGCGGCGGACAGCGCCGAGGCGAGCGCCTGGATGGAGCGCTGGACGAGCGGGTGCTGCGGCGCGTAGAGCTCCGCGGCGCGCAGGCCGGCGGCCAGGCGGCGGACGAGCTCGTCAGCGTGCGGCGCCATGGTCCCTGACGATCTGCTTCAGGAGGCCGTCGCCCGTCCGCGCGGCCTCGTCCAGCGCGGCACGCGCCGCGGGCGTGCCGATCGCGACCAGCGCCTTCACCGACGCGGTCTTGAACGCGCGCGCCTTCTTGCGGGCGAAGAACTTCTTCTTCCGCATCAGCGCGGAGACCGACGGCACCGCCTGCTCGCTGGCGAGCGCGCCGACCGCGTCGAGCGTGTCGAGCACGGTCTGGTGGTCGTCGCCGAACGGGTCGCTCCCGCTGAGGATCCGGGAGAGCATCGGCACCACGCGCGCGTCGCGCTCGGCGACGAGCGCCTCGACGACCGCGGTGCGGTTGGCGCCGGACGCCGCGCGGAGCACGGTCTGCACCGCGCGCGCGGCCGCGGGGTCGTCGATGCCGGCCAGGGCCGTCACCGCCTGGCGCAGCACGCGGGCGTCGGTGCGGCGGAGCAGCGTCTGCAGCGGCGGCACCGCCTCCGGGCTGCGCGTGCCGCCGAGGAGCGCCGCCGCGGTGCGCTGGACGAACCAGCGGCCGTCGTCCACGAGCGGCTGCAGGTGCGGGATGGCCTTCGTCCCGAACGTCTTCGCCAGGTCTCGCGCGCGGACCAACGCCGGGGTCTCCGTCTCGCTCTGCAGCACGGGGACGAGCGCCTTCACGGCCGGCGGGCCGATGAGCCCGCAGCACCCGGCGAACGCGGTGCACCCCGGCGGATCGAGATCGCCGAGGAGCGCCGACGCCTCGCGCAGCCCGGCGGATGCGGCGGCCGCGGCCAGCGCCTGCGTCGCCGCCTCGGGCGCCACCTTCTGCGCGCTCGCGCCGCGCATCTCGCGCAGCACCACGGCGGCGTTCGCGAAATCGCCGGCGAGGAAGAGATCGTCGAGCAGCGCCGCCATGTCCTGCATGATGTCGGCGGCCCGCTCCGCCTGCTCCTCGAGGCGCAGCAGGTCGGAGATGAGCAGGACCGAGAGCGTGCGGACGTTGTCCTGGCCGAGCGACTCGACCCACTCGGACAGCTCGGGCGGGAGATCGCGCGCCGCGAACATGTCGGCGCGCGCCGCCGCGCCCTCGAGCGACGCCTGGTAGGCGTCGGAGACGTAGGGCTTCTCGTCGTACCCGAGGAGCAGCTCCTCCATCGTGGCCCACACGGCGCGGAACTGCCCGGTCTTGCCGAAGTCCTGCTCGGTGAGCTTCGTGCGCGTCATCGTCAGCACGCGCTGCTTGCGCTCCTGGTCGGGCGCGATGGTGTCGAAGACCTGCGCGAGGCGCGCGCTCGCGCGGCCGTCGCGGGCGAGCGCCGCCGCCAGCAGCCCGGCCACCTTGTCGTCGTCGAACGACGAGGCGATCGTCCTGGCGATGGCGCCGTCGGGCGCGCGCTCGTCGGTCTGCATCATCTGCAGCACGACGCTGGCGTCGAGCCCACCGGTCGCGGCCGCGACGTTGCGCATCACCTCCGGCAGCCGCTCCGGCTCCATGACGTTCACGATGCCGGCCAGGTGGCGGAACGTGGCGAGGATCGTGGCCGCCTGCGTGGTGATCATCGGCGACCCGTCCGCGTTGCACTTCGGCGCGGCGACGGCGGAGGCGAGCTCGCCGATCGCGAACACGCTGCGCGAGATGTCGAGCAGCCGCTGCTGCTGCGCCTCGTCGAGGGCGTGCTGCCCCTCGACGATCGAGTTCACCAGCGAGCGCCAGATGTCGTCGTGGCGGTCCTCGAGCGGCGTGTCGACCTCGCGGTCCTCGAGGATCGTCTCGTAGTCGATCTGCTCGAGCGCGATCGACCGGTGGCCGGCGGCGTCCCACGCCTTCGCGGGCCCGCCCGCGCGGCGCAGATCGTCGGCGGGCGTGGTGAGCAGCGTCAGCAACGCGTGCAGCGCGGCGGCGGGCGGCTCGCCCAGAAAGGTGATCTGCAGCAGGTCGCGGTCGTGGAGCAGCCGTGCCGCGTCCGCCACCGGCTGATCCTCGGGCAGCGGCAGGCCGGCGACGAGCAGCGTCTGCGGCGTGACGCCGAACGCGAACGCCGCGCCCGCGGTGCTCTGGCGGACGGCCTCCAGCAGGCGCTGGACGGCGGCCGACGATGCGGGGTGCGCGGGGGGATAGAGGCCCCAGTTGCGGGCGGCAGCCGAGAGCGCGCGGGCGAGCGCCATCGACTGTCTCGTCAGCTCGGCTGAGAGCGTCCCCCGGCCCTGCTCGGGACGACCTGAGCGATCGTCGAAGGTCGCCGCCCCAGTCCCCATCGAATGATTGATTATACTGAGCGTTCCTTCATGCGTTTCGTCGACGTGATCGCCCGCAAGCGCGATGGGCATCCACTTTCGCGCGAGGACATCACGCAGTTCGTTACCGGCGTCACGATGGCGAGTGTTCCCGACTACCAGGCCTCGGCGCTCCTGATGGCGATCGTGCTGCAAGGCATGTCACACCAGGAGACGGCGTGGCTCACCCAGGCCATGGTCGACTCCGGCGCGCGGGTCGATCTCTCCGACATTCCCGGGGTGAAAGTCGGCAAGCACAGCACGGGCGGCGTCGGCGACAAGGTGTCGGTCGTGCTCGCGCCGGTCGCAGCGGCGGCGGGCGTCGTCGTGCCCAAGATGTCGGGGCGCGGCCTCGGCCATACCGGCGGCACGCTCGACAAGCTCGAGTCGATCCCCGGCTACCGCATCGATCTCTCCATCGACGAGTTCAAGCACGTGCTGCGCACGGTCGGCGCGAGCATCATCGGGCAGACGGCCACGCTGGCGCCCGCCGACAAGCAGCTCTATTCGCTGCGCGACGTCACCGCCACCATCGAGAGCGTGCCGCTCGTCGCCTCCTCGATCATGAGCAAGAAGCTGGCGGAGGGCAGCAGCGCGCTCGTGCTCGACGTCAAGTGCGGCGACGGCGCCTTCATGAAGCACGTGCGCGGCGCGCGCGAGCTGGCGGAGACGATGGTCGCCATTGCCGGGCACTCGGGCGTGCGTGCCGAGGCGGTCATCACCGACATGGAGGCGCCGCTCGGCCGCAGCATCGGCAACGCGCTCGAGATCGTCGAATGCCTGGAGACGCTGAAGGGAGCGGGCCCGGCCGACCTGACCGGCATCGTCAAGCACCTCGCGGCGCGCATGGTCGTGGTGGGCGGGCTCGAGACCGATCAGAACGCCGCGAGACGCCGCGTGGACGACGCGCTGTCGTCGGGGCGGGCGCTGCAGACGTTCCAGCGCATGGTGGAAGCGCACGGCGGCGACCCGCGCATCGTGGACGACTACTCGCGGCTGGCGTCGGCGCCGGGCCACGAGCGGCTGCGCGCGCCGCGCAGCGGGTTCGTGACCGCGCTCGGCGCCGAGGCCATCGGCCGCGCCTCCAACGCGCTGGGCGCGGGCCGCAACCGCCTGGAGGACCCGGTGGACCACGCGGTCGGCATCCTGCTGCGCGCGAGCGTGGGCGACTCGGTGAAGGAAGGCGACGCGGTGATGGAGCTCCACCACCGCGACGGGCGCGGGCTCGACGGGGCGCTGGCGCTGTGCCGCCAGGCCGTGACGATTGGCGACGCGCCGCCGCCGCGGCGCGCGAAGGTCCTGGGGGAAGTGCGATGAGACTGCTGCTCGCCCTCGCGCCGCTCGTGAGCGCGGCCGCGTGCGCCCCTGGCGCCGCCGACGATCCCTCGCGCGTCGAAGTCGGCATCGTCTTCGACATCGGCGGCAAGGACGACCGCTCCTTCAATGCCGCCGCATGGGCCGGCGTGAAGTGCGCGGAGACGGGCTTCCTGCCGGACGGCCGCACGAGCTGCGGGCGCCCGCCGCTCGGCATCGTGCTGCGCGACGTCGAGCCGGGCACGCCGACCTCGATCGAGCCCGCCATGCGCGCCTTCGCCGAGCGTCACTACGACCTCATCATCGGCGTCGGCTTCGCGCAGGGCCCGATCATGGAGGTGGTGGCGCGCGACTACCCGGACGTGCGCTTCGCCATCATCGACGGCGTGATCTTCGAGGACGACGGGAAGACGCCGAAGAAGAACGTGGCGTCGCTCGTCTTCAACGAGCACGAAGGGTCCTACCTGGTGGGCGTCATCGCGGCGAAGACCTCGCGCACCCAGACGCTCGGGTTCGTCGGCGGCATGGACATCCCGCTCATCCGGCGCTTCGCCAAGGGCTATGAAGAAGGGGCGCGCTCGGTGAACCCCGACATCCGGGTGATCGAGAACTACGTGGGCGTGACCGACGCCGCCTGGAACAACCCGGGCAAGGGCAAGGAGCTGTCGATGGCGCAGATCGGCCGCGGCGCCGACGTCATCTTCGCCGCCGCGGGCAACTCGGGTCTCGGCGCGTTCGACGCGGTGGAGCAGGCGGGCACCGAGAACGGCCGCGCGCGCCGCTTCGTCATCGGCGTCGACTCCAACCAGAACGGCGTCAAGCCGGGATTCGTGCTCACGAGCATGATCAAACGCGTCGACACCGCGGTCTACGACATCGTGAAGAAGGTCGTCGACGGCGGGTTCACCGGCGGGTTCCACGTGTTCGGGCTCGAGGGCGACGGCGTCGGCTACGTCGTCGACGAGTACAACCGGGATCTGGTGTCGCCCGAGGCGATCGCCGCCGCCGAGGAGGCGCGGACGAAGATCGTCGCCGGCGAGATCACGGTGACCGACGCGATGGCCCAGTAGGGCGCCGATGCTCGAGCTCCGAGGAATCACCAAGCGCTTCGGCCGCGTCCTCGCCAACGACCACATCGACATCCGTGTCGCGCCCGGCTCGATTCACGCCCTCGTCGGCGAGAACGGCGCCGGCAAGTCCACCGCGATGCGCATCGCCTACGGGTTCTACACCGCCGACAGCGGCGAGATCCTGGTGAACGGCCGGGTCGCCGACATCCGCACGCCGCACGATGCGATCGCGCTCGGCATCGGCATGGTGCACCAGCACTTCATGCTCGTGCCGCCGATGACGGTGGCGGAGAACATCGTGCTTGGCGCCGAGCCGGGCACCGCCGCGTCGCTGGACATGAAGGCGGCCATCGCCGGCATCCGCGCGCTGTCGGACGAGTTCCGGCTGGCCGTGGACCCCGAAGCGCCCATCGAGACGCTGTCGGTGGGGCAGCAGCAGCGCGTCGAGCTGCTCAAGGCGCTCCACCGGCGGGCGCGGCTGCTCATCCTGGACGAGCCGACCGCGGTGCTCACGCCGCAGGAGGTGGCGGAGTTCTTCGCCATCCTCCGGCGCATGCGCGACCAGGGCCGGACGGTCGTCATCATCACGCACAAGCTGTCGGAGGTGCTGGCGATCTCCGACGACATCACCGTCATGCGCGACGGGCGCGTCGTGGGGGTGCTCTCGACGCGCGAGACCAGCGCCGCCGAGATCGCGCGCCTGATGGTGGGGCGCGAGGTGCTGCTGCGCGTGGACAAGGCGCCGGCGACGCCCGGCGGCGTGCGGCTGCAGGTGCGCGACCTGAACGTGACCGGGCCTGACGGCTCGCCGCGGCTCCGCGGGATCTCGCTGGACGTGCGGGCGGGCGAGATCGTCGGCATCGCCGGCGTCGAAGGGAACGGCCAGACCGAGCTGATCGAGACGCTCGCGGGCCTGACGCCGCGCGCGCAGGTGACGGGGCGGGTGACGGTTGGCGGCCGCGACGTCACCCGCATGAACGCGCGGGAGCGCCGCGAGGCGGGCGTCGCCCACATCCCCGAGGACCGGCACCGCCGCGGCCTGGTGCTCAGCTTCAGTCTGGCGGAGAACGCCATTCTCGGCGTGCACTATCGGCGGCCGGCGGTGGCCGGGGCCGGCGGCGTGATGCTCGACGGCCACGGCATCGACGCGCGGACCGATGCGCTCATTCGCGACTTCGACGTGCGTCCCCCGCAGCGGGCGCTGCCGGCGCGCGCGCTCTCGGGCGGCAACCAGCAGAAGCTCGTCATCGGCCGCGAGTTCAGCCTGCCGCCCACGCTGCTGCTGGTGTCGCAGCCGACGCGCGGCGTGGACATCGGCGCCATCGAGTTCATCCACCGCAGGATCGTCGCGCTGCGCGATGCGGGCTGCGCGGTGCTGCTCGTCTCCGCGGAGCTGGAGGAGGCAACCGCGCTGTCGGATCGCCTGCTCGTCATGCACGACGGGCGTATCGCGGGCGAGGTCGATCCCGCGCGCGCGACGAGCGAGCAGATCGGCCTGCTCATGACTGGTGGCGGGGGTCAGACCCCATGACACGACTCGACTCATGGGGTCTGACCCCACTCCTGCGCGAGCTGCGGTTCCCCCTCGTCGCCGTCGTCGCCGCGTTCCTCGTCGCCGGGCTGATCGTGCTCATCCTCGGCGACAACCCGCTGGACATGTACTGGCTGCTCGTCGGCACCGCGTTCACATGGCCCGACGGCATCGGCTACACGCTGTTCTATGCCACGCCGCTGGTCTTCACCGGCCTCGCGGTGGCGGTGGCGTTCCGGTGCGGCCTGCTGAACATCGGCGCGGAGGGACAGCTCTATGTCGCGGCGTTCGCGGCGGCGTGGGTCGGCATCGAGCTCGCGGATCTGCCCGGCGTCTTCCTGCTGCCGATCTGCGCGGCGGCCGCGATCCTGAGCGGCGCGATCTGGGGCGGCATCCCGGGCGTGCTGAAGGCCCGGTTCGGCTCGCATGAGGTGATCAACACCATCATGCTGAACTTCATCGCGGTCGCGCTGGTCAGCTACTTCACGCAGTACCACTACAAGGTGCCCGGCGACCCCATCCTGCAGACCGCGCCCGTCGGCGAGGGCGCGCATCTCGCGCGCCTGGGCAGCATCGTGCCCGGGCTGCCCGAGCGCATCCCGCTCAACCTGGCGTTCGTGCTGGCCGTCGTCGCGTGCGGCCTCGTCTACGTCTTCCTCTGGAAGACGAAGTGGGGCTACGAGATCCGCGCGACCGGCGAAAACCCGGGCGCCGCGGAGTACGGCGGCATCTCCGTCCGCACGCAGATCGTCGTCGCCATGGCGATCTCCGGCGGGCTGGCGGGCATGGTCGGCATCAACGAGGTGCTCGGCTACCGGCACCGCTACTACGACGGCTTCTCCGACAACTACGGGTTTACCGGCATCGCGGTGGCGCTGCTCGGCAGGAACCACCCGGCGGGCGTGCTCGTGGCCGCGCTGCTCTTCGCCGTGCTCCAGCGCGGCGGCGTGCAGGTGGACGCCTTCACCGCCGACGTCTCCAAGGACATCGTGCAGATCCTGCAGGGGCTCGTGGTCCTGTTCGTCGCCGCCGAGGCGATGTTCCGCTTCAGGATCCGGCCGGCGGCGGAGCGCGTGGCATGAGCGAGATCTTCACCCTGGCGCTCGTGTTCTCGACGATCCGTCTGGCGACGCCGCTCGTCTGGGCGGCGATCGGCGGCCTCTACTCGGAGCGGTCGGGCGTCATCAACGTCGCGCTCGAAGGGCTGATGCTCGCGGGGGCGTTCACCGCGGCGGCGGTGACGTTCTACGCCGGCAGCTGGTTCATCGGCCTGATTGCGGCGGTGATGGCCGGCGCGCTCACCGCCGCGGTGCTGGCGGTGGCGTGCATCCGCTTCGGCGCGAACGAGGTGGTCGCCGGAACGGCCATCAACATCCTGTTCCTGGGGCTGCCGGCGGTCCTGAGCGGGGCGCTGTTCCTGTCGTCGGGCTCCACGCCGCAGATTCCGCAGGAGAACCTGATTCCGGCCTTTGCCGACGTGTCCGTGCTGTCGGTGCTCGCCCTCGCCGTCACGCTCGCGACCTGGTACGTGCTGTACCGCACGCCGTTCGGCCTGCGCCTGCGGGCGGTCGGCGAGAACCCGGAAGCGGCGGACGCCGCCGGCGTCCGCGTGCAGCGCATCCGCTACGCGGGCGTGATCATCTCGGGCATCCTGGCGGCCGTTGGCGGCGCCTACCTGTCGGTCGGCCAGTCGTCGCTCTTCACGCGCAACATGGCCGCCGGACGCGGGTTCATCGCGCTGGCCGCGCTCATCTTCGGCAAGTGGCGGCCGGTGCCGACGATGCTCGCGTGCCTGCTGTTCGGGTTCGCGGACGCGGTGACGATTCAGATGCAGGGCGTGGCGAAGCTCCCGTCCGGCGAAGACGTCCCCGTCCAGTTCGTCCAGATGATCCCTTACGTGGTCACCATCGTCGTGCTCGCCGGGTTCATCGGGCAGTCGCGGGCGCCGGGCGCGCTGGGCGTGCCCTACGTCAAGGAACGGTGATGGCCAGCAGCTGGGACCAGGTCGAGGAGGCCGCCGCCGCGGTTCGGCGCCGCTGCGGCGCGCTTCCTGACACGGCGATCGTGCTCGGCTCCGGGCTGGGCGACTTCGCGGACACGCTGCTCGATGCGGTGGCGATGCCGTACGGCGAGTTGCCGCACTGGCCCGCCGCGAAGGTCGTCGGCCACCCGGGCCGCCTGGTCATCGGGACGACGGCGGGGAAGCGCGTCGCGGCGCTGGCCGGCCGCGCGCACGTCTACGAGGGCCACAGCCTGGCGACGGTCGTCTTCGCGGTCCGCGTCATGGGACGCCTCGGCGTGAAGCGCGTCATCCTCACCAACGCCGCCGGCGGCATCAACACCGGGTTCGCCGAAGGCGCGCTGATGATCGTCGACGACCACATGAACCTGATCGCCGACAATCCGCTCGTCGGCGAGAACGACGAGCGGTTCGGGCCGCGGTTTCCGGACATGACCGAGGTCTACTCGAAGCGGCTGCGGGCCATCGCGGACGAGGCGGCCGCGGCGCGCGGTGTCGCGGTGACGCACGGCATCTACGCCATCTGGCCCGGGCCGAGCTACGAGACGCCCGCCGAGATCCGCTTCCTGCGCATGGCGGGCGCCGACGCCGTCGGCATGTCCACCGTGCCCGAAGCGATCGCCGCGCGCCACATGGGCCTCGAGGTGCTCGGCATCTCCTGCATCACGAACCTGGCCGCGGGCGTGCTGCCCGAGCCGCTCGACCATAATCACATCCTGGACACGACGACGCGCGTTCGAGGCGCCTTCATTTCGCTGATCGAGGGGATCATTGAAAGGATCTGACGCGCACGATCTCATCGCTGCCGCGCGCGAGGTCCGCCGCCACGCGCGCGCCGAGTTCTCGAACTTCAAGGTCGGCGCCGCCCTCGAGACCGCGGACGGCACCATCGTCACGGGCTGCAACGTCGAGAACGCGACCTACGGCCTGACCGTCTGCGCCGAGCGCGTCGCGATGTTCTCGGCCATCGCCGCCGGCCACCGCACGTTCCGCCGCATCGCGATCGTCTGCGAGCCGCACGAGCCCACGCCGCCCTGCGGCGCGTGCCGGCAGATCCTCTGGGAGTTCGCCGGCGACATCGAAGTGATCCTCGCCAGCCTGCGCCGCGAGACCGGCCGTCATCAGCTCGCTGATCTGCTGCCGCAGCCGTTCGATAAGCGGAACCTCTAGCTGGCAGCTGGCAGCCGGCAGCCGGCAGCTGGCAGTTGGCGGCCGGCAGTGCCGGCAGTTGTTGGCCCGCAGCCCTGGCTGGCAGTTCTGGGCGGCAGTCCACCGGCGATTCAGGCACGGGTCTGGCATTCCCGCCGCGCCATGACGATACGGAACTATCAGGACCTCATAGCCTGGCAGAAGGCGATGGACCTGGCGGTCGCGGTCTATGCCGCCAGCCAGGCGTTGCCTGTCGAGGAACGCTTTGGACTTACGACGCAGATGCGGCGAGCCGCCGTGTCGATTGCGGCGAACATCGCGGAGGGCCAGGGCCGCGCGACGGACGGCGAGTTTGGGAACCAACTATCCGTGGCGCATGGGTCCACACGGGAACTCGAGACCCACGTTATGCTTTCTGAGCGCTTGCAGATGCTGCCAGCGGAGAAGACGCAACCCCTTCTCGACATGTGCAGCGAGGTGGGACGCCTGGTGACCGGCCTCGCGAAGTCCTTGAAGCGATAGGAGAAGACGTTACTGCCAGCTTCTGACTGCCGGCTCACTGCCGGCTGCCCGCTGCCGGCTGCCTGCTCATGTTGCCGACGATTGAATGGAAGGGCGACTCCGTCGTGATGATCGACCAGCGCAAGCTGCCTGCGGCCGAGATCTATGTGCGCTGCAGGACGGCGACCGAGGTCGCCCGGGCGATCAAGACGATGGTGATCCGCGGGGCGCCGGCGATTGGCGTGGCGGCGGCTATGGGAATCGCGCTCGGGATGCGCCGGAGCAAGGCGACGGGCACCAAGCAGTTCGTCACCGAGTTCCAGAAGACGTGCGACCTGATGGCCGGCACGCGGCCGACCGCCGTGAACCTGTTCTGGGCGATCGATCGCATGAAGCGCGTCTTCGCCGAGGCCGCGCAGGCGGGCGCGTCGGTGGAGGAGCTGAAGAACCGGCTCGAGGCCGAGGCGCACGGGATTCATGACGAGGACGTCGCGAGCTGCCGGGCCATGGGCGCGCACGGCGCCACCCTCGTGCCGGATACGGCGCGCATCCTGACGCACTGCAACGCGGGCGCGCTGGCGACGGCGGGCTACGGCACCGCGCTTGGCGTCATCCGCGCCGCCGCCGAGGGAGGCAAGAAGGTGGCCGTGCTCGCGGACGAGACGCGCCCGTTCCTGCAGGGCGCGCGGCTCACCGCGTGGGAGCTCGTGAAGGACGGCATCGACACCACCGTCATCACCGACAACATGGCCGGCGCGCTGATGCGGCTCGGCCACGTCGATCTCGTCGTCGTCGGCGCGGACCGCATCGCGGCCAATGGCGATACGGCGAACAAGGTGGGCACCTACTCGGTGGCCGTGCTCGCCAGGGAGCACGGGATCCCGTTCTACGTGGCGGCGCCGATCTCGACGGTCGACCTGCAGACGCCGGACGGCTCCGGGATCCCGATCGAAGAGCGCAACGACCGTGAGGTCACCCACGTCGGCACGTCGCGGCTCACGCCCGAAGGCGCGCGCATCCGCAACCCCGCCTTCGACGTGACGCCGGCGAAATACATCACGGCCATCATCACCGAGCGCGGCATCGCGCGCCCACCCTTCGCAGAGTCGCTCGCCCGGCTCTTCGCATGATCGTGCTCGCCATCGAGACGTCCTGCGACGAGACGGCGGCGGCCGTCGTCGAGGAAACCGGCGATCCGCAGCGCCCCTGGCGGGTCCGCTCCAACGTCGTCGCGTCCCAGGTGGCGATCCATCGCGAATGGGGCGGCATCGTCCCCGAGCTCTCCGCCCGCCAGCACATCCGCGACATCTGCGGCGTCGTCGAGCGCGCGCTCGCAGACGCCGGCGTCGCCGAGTTCGGCGCGATTGCCGCGACGCAGGGACCGGGACTGGTCGGCTCGCTGCTCGTCGGCCTCTCGTTCGCCAAGTCGCTCGCCTGGGCGCGCGGCGTGCCGCTGATTCCCGTCCATCACCTCGCCGGCCACATCGAGTCGCTGGTCCTCGAGGGCGGCGAGATGCCGCTGCCCGCGGTGATCCTCGTCGTCTCCGGCGGCCATACGAGCCTCTACCGCGTCGCCACGCCTGGCAGCTACGAGCTGCTCGGCCGCACCCGGGACGATGCGGCGGGGGAGGCGTATGACAAGGTGGCCAAGCTGCTGGGGCTCGGGTATCCGGGCGGTCCGGTCATCGACCGGCTCGCCGCGACGGGCAACGACCGCGCGGTGCCGTTTCCGAAGACGCGGCTCACACATCCGGACCGCAACGCGCCGCACATCGAGGGACGCCGCGATTTCAGCTTCAGCGGGCTCAAGACCTCGGTCCTGCGCCACGTGACGACCCGGCGCCTCGAGCTCAATCTGGCGGAAGGGGATCCGCTCCCGGCGAAGGACATCGCGGACATCAGCGCCAGCTTCCAGCGGGTCGTCGTCGAGACGCTGGTCGAGCGGCTGTTCGACGCCGCGCGCTGGCATGGCGCGACGAGCGTGGGCATCGCCGGCGGCGTGTCCGCCAACAGCCGCCTGCGCGCCGACGCGCTGGCCCGCGGCGCCGCACGCGCGATCCCGGTGTTCATTCCCAGCCTCGCGCTCTCGACCGATAATGCGGCGATGATTGCCGCCGCCGGCCTCCGCCGCTTCCGCCGCGGCGGGGCCGACCTGAAGGTCGGCCCCGACATCAACGCGGACGCGAGCCTCGCGCTCACATGACTGCGCCTGCATGATGACGCTGACCGAGTACCTGTGGTTCAACACGAAGACGCGCCAGGAGTTCATCCGCATCACCGACGAGGTGGCGGCGCTGGTGAAGAAGAGCGGCGTGAAGGAAGGCATGGTGCTCGTCTCGGCGATGCACATCACGGCCGGCGTCTACGTGAACGACTGGGAGGACGGGCTCATGCACGACTTCCAGGTGTGGCTCGAGAAGCTCGCGCCCGCGGGCCTCGACTACCGCCACCACCAGACCGGCGAGGACAACGCCGACGCGCACCTGAAGCGCACGATCATGGGCCACCAGGTCATCCTGCCCGTCACCGCCGGCAAGCTCGATCTCGGCCCGTGGGAGCAGGTCTTCTACGCCGAGTTCGACGGCCAGCGCCGGAAGCGGGTGGTGGTCAAGGTGATGGGCGAGTGAACGAGACGCGCGCGTATCCCGAGCGCCCGATCGTCGGCGTCGGCGCGGTGATCGTGGACGAGCGCGGGCGCGTGGTGCTGATCAAGCGCGGCGTCGAGCCGCTCAAGGGCCACTGGAGCCTGCCCGGCGGAGCCGTGGAGCTCGGCGAGACGCTCGAGGCGGCCATCGCGCGCGAGGTGCTCGAGGAAACGGCCCTCCACGTGGACGTCGGCCCCGTGATCGAGGTCTTCGACCGCATCACCGTGGACGACGAGCGGAAGGTCCGGTATCACTACGTGCTCGTGGATTACCTGTGCCGGCTGGTGGGCGGGGAGCTGCGCGCGGGCGGCGACGTCGACGACGCCAGGGTGGTGGACCCGGCGGAGCTGACGCAGTACAACCTCACGGTCAAGGCGGCGGCCGTCATCGAGCGCGCGCTGGAGCTCGCGCGCGAGGCGCCCCGCCCGGCACGGCGCACATGACGATGACCGAGTTGTCGCGCGATTCCGCGTGGGCCTTGCTGTGCGAGTGGACCGGGAGCGAGAGCCTGCGCAAGCACGCCCTTGCCGTCGAGGCCGCCGTCCGCGGCTACGCGCGGACGTTCGGCGAGGACGAGAACGCCTGGGGCATCGTCGCGCTGCTGCACGACTTCGACTACGAGCGCTACCAGACGCCCGCCGATCATCCGTTCCGCGGCTGCGAGGAGCTGCGGCGCCTCGGCTATCCCGAGTGGGTGATGCGGGCGATCCTCTCGCACGCCGACTACAGCGGCGTGCCGCGCGAGAGCCTGCTCGAGAAGACCCTCTACGCGTGCGACGAGATGGCCGGCTTCGTCACCGCGGCGTCGCTGGTGCGCCCGAGCAGGAGCGTCCTCGATCTCGAGGCCGCGTCGGTGATCAAGCGCATGAAGGACAAGGCGTTCGCGCGCGCGGTGCCGCGCGAGGACCTCAGGCGCGGCGCGGAGCTCCTGGGCCTGCCGCTCGACGAGCACGTCACCAACGTCATCCTGTTCATGCGCGAGCGCGCCGACGCCATCGGCCTGCGCGGAACTTTGTAAGCCTTTCGCCTCGTATCCTGCTCTGAATGGCCGACCCCGTCGTCACCCTCGATCGCGTCGGCGTCCGCTACGGCACGCAGTGGGCGCTGCGCGACGTGACCGCGGCGTTCCCCGCCGGCGCCGTCGGCCTGCTCGGCCCGAACGGCGCCGGCAAGAGCACCCTGATCAAGGCGCTGCTCGGCCTGCTCGCGCCCGACACGGGCGCGATGCGCGTGCTCGGCCTCGACGTGAAGCAGTCGCCGCTCTCCATCCGCGCCCGCATCGGCTACATGCCCGAGAGCGACGCACACATTCCGGGCATGAACGCGGTGTCGTTCGTCGCCTACTGCGCGGAGCTGGCCGGCCTGCCGCGCGCGGACGCGATGCAGCGCGCGCACGAGGTCCTCTACTACGTCGGCCTCGGCGAGGCGCGCTACCGCAACGTGGAGACCTATTCGACCGGCATGAAGCAGCGCATCAAGCTGGCGCAGGCGCTCGTGCACGACCCCGACCTGCTGTTCCTGGACGAGCCCACCAACGGCATGGACCCGAAGGGGCGCGACGAGATGCTGGAGCTGGTGCGCGACATCGCGCACCACAAGGGGCTCAACCTGATCCTCTCGTCGCACCTGCTGCCCGACGTCGAATACACCTGCGACCACGTCGTCGTGCTCGACAAGGGCGCCGTCGCGACCGAGGGCCCCATCGCCGGTTTGAAAGGCCACGGCGGCCGCGTGTTCGAGCTGCGCGTGAAGGGCGACGCGGACCGCTTCGTCGCGACGCTCAAGGCGGCGGGCATCGACTGCCACGAGTCCGAAGAGGACGTGATGCGCGCCTTCGTCCCCGAGGACCGCGGCGCGCGGTATCTCTTCGAGCTGGCCGCGCGCGAGGGCGTGCAGGTGCGTCACCTGCGGCCCAGCGTACCCACCCTCGAGGACGTCTTCGCGCACGCGGTGGGTGAGCGATGAGGAAATCCCAAACCCCAAACCCCAAACCCCAAATCACACTGTCACTGTGTTGTGTGGGCTTAGGGATTTGGGACCTGGGATTTGGGATCTGAGATGCCTATCCACGACCAGGGCTACCAGCGCTACAAGGGGCACCGCGGGCCGCACGGCCGCCGCTGGTGGGTGATCGCCCGCGCCGGCATCGTGGAGCGGCTCAGGGAGCGCCGGTTCCTCGCGCTGATGCTCTTCTCCTGGGCGCCGTTCGTGGTGCGCGCCGTGCAGATGTACGTCTCGTCGAACTTCAGCCAGGCGGCGTTCCTGGCGCCCTCGGCGGACACCTTCCGTGAATTCCTCGAGCAGCAGAACTTCTTCGTCTTCCTCGTGACGATCCTCGTCGGCTCCGGGCTCATCGCCAACGACAAGCGCGCCAACGCGCTGCAGATCTACCTGTCGAAGCCGCTGACGCGCGTGGAGTACCTGACCGGCAAGCTGGTCACGCTGATGGTGTTCCTCGTGTTCGTCACCTGGGTGCCGGCCGTCCTGCTCCTGGTCATCCAGATGATGTTCTCCGGCAGCACCGCCTTCATCCTCGACAACCTGTTCCTGTTCCCGGCCATCACGGTTGCAGCCGCGGCCCAGACGCTGCTCTCGGCGTTCGCGATGCTCGCGCTGTCGTCGCTCTCGAAGAGCCGCCGCTTCGTGGCCATCATGTACGCGGGCGTCATCTTCTTCACGAGCGCCATGTACCAGGCGCTGCGGCAGATCACGGGCAGCACCGTGTGGGCGGTCGTCTCGCCCGAGGACATGCTGGACGTGATCTCGGCCGGCACGTTCCGCACCGCCGGCCCGACGTCGGTGCCGGTGCCGGTGGCGTTGCTCGTGGTGGCGCTGCTCATCGGCACGTCGGTCTGGATCCTCGAACGGCGCGTGCGCGCGGTGGAGGTCGTCACGTGAGTCCGATCGTCGAGGCGCGCCACCTGTCCAAGTGGTACGGGCAGGTCTCGGGACTCAACGACGTCAGCGTCGCCGTGCCGCCCGGCATCACGGGCCTGCTCGGCCCGAACGGCGCGGGCAAGTCCACCTTCATGAAGCTGATCACCGGCCAGCTCCGGCCCAGCAAGGGCGACGTGCGCGTGCTCGGCGAGCCGATCTGGGGGAACGCGTCGCTCTACGTCCGCATCGGCTTCTGTCCCGAGCAGGACTCCTTCTACGAGCGGATGACCGGGCTCGAGTGGGTCACGGCGCTCGTGCGCCTGAACGGACTCGACGAAGACGCGGCCGCCGCCGCGGCGCGGCGCGCGCTCGAGGCCGTCGATCTCCTCGAGGCGGCGGACAAGAAGATCGGCGCCTACAGCAAGGGCATGCGCCAGCGCGTGAAGCTCGCGCAGGCCATCGTCCACGAGCCCGAGCTGCTGATTCTCGACGAGCCGCTCGCCGGCATGGACCCGCTGATGCGCCGCCGGACGATGCGCCTGATCAAGGACTGGGCACGGGCGGGGAAGAGCGTGCTCGTCTCGAGCCACATCCTCCACGAGATCGAGTCGATGACGTCGAACATCCTGCTCATCAACAACGGCAGGATCCTGGCCGAGGGGAACGTCCACCAGATCCGCGACCTGATCGACGAGCACCCGCACATGGTGTCCATCCGCACCGACGACCCGCGCGCGCTCGCGCGCCGCCTCCTCGCCACCGACGACGTGATCAGCCTGCGCGTCGAGGATCGGGCGGTGACCGTGGAAACGGCGAAGCCGGACGCGTTCTACGCGCGGCTCACGGCGCTGGCGGCATCGGGCGAGGCCGGCGCGATCGACGAGGTCACCTCGCCCGACGACAACCTGCAGGCCGTCTTCAAGTACCTGGTGAAGCCATGAGCGCCGGGCTGGCGGGCCGTCAAGGCCCGCCCTACACACACGCGGCCCGGCGCGTCTTCGACCTCTCGCTCGGCGAGATGCTCTGGTCGCGCCGCACGATCTTCATGGCGCTGGTCGTCGGCGCGCCCGTGCTCCTGGCGATCGTCATCCGCATCGTGCAGTCCACCGGGGTGACGCCGCTGCGGATCAACCGCGTCAGCGTGGACGGCGCGGGCATCTTCGGCATGATGATGTGGATCCTCTACCTGCGCTTCATCGTGCCCGTGCTCGGCGTCTTCTACGGCACGTCGCTCATCGCCGACGAGGTCGAGGACAAGACCATCACGTATCTGTTCACGCGGCCGGTGCCCCGCGGCGCGGTGCTGCTGGGCAAGTACCTCGCCTACCTCGTCTGCACGACCCTCGTCGTCCTGCCGTCGGTGATGCTCGTGTACTTCCTGCTGGTGCCGCTCGGCCAGGTCGGCGCGAGCTTCCTGCAACTGCTGACGGACCTCGCCATCCTCGCCGCGGGCCTGGCGACCTACGGGGCGCTCTTCGCCTGGGTCGGGACGCTGGTGAAGCGCCCGCTGCTCGTCGGGCTGGTCTTCGCCTTCGGGTTCGAGCAGGTCGTCCTGCTCATGCCCGGCTACCTCAAGCGGTTCACGCTGGCCTATTACCTGCAGGGCCTGGTGCCGCACGCCATGCCGTCGGAGGGTGTCGTCTCGCTGCTCCAGGCCGTGTTCCGCGAGTCGCCATCGACCGTCACCGCCATCTTTTGGCTCCTCTTCGCCCTGGTCGCCTCCCTGGTGCTGGCCGCCAGGACCGTGGAACGGCGCGAATACGTGCTGGAACAGTAGGTACAATGCCTTCGTCCAAGCAGGCATGACCAGAAGGACCCGTCTTTTCGTGCTCGGCGCCACGGGCGTCCTCGTCGCTGGTCTGGGGACGGGTCTGGTGGCGTCGTACATGGGCCTCGGCATCAAGTCGCTGCAGGTGTTCAGCGCCACCGGCCCTGCCGAGCTGGCCTACCTGCCGCAGGACTCGGCGCTCGTCGCCTACGCCAACGTCCGTGAGGTCATGGATTCGGAGCTTCGCCAGAAGCTGCTCGCGGCCCGGCCGGACACCCCGGACAACACAGATCCCGACAGCCCCGACACGCAGGACCCGGAGCGTTCGTTCGAGGAGCGGACCGGCATCAGCATCGAGCGCGACGTGGACACGGTGGTCGCCGCGCTGACGCGCAACGGCGAGAGGGAGCACCCGCTCGTCGTCGCCCGCGGCCGCTTCGACGAGGCGCGCATCGAAGGCGTGGTCCGCGGGCAGAACGGCACGGTCGAGGACTACAAGGGCGTGAAGCTCCTGACCGTCCCAGGCGACGACAACACGCTGGCCGTCGCGTTCCCCGAGGCGGGCCTCGCAGTCGTCGGCTTCGCCGACGCCGTGCGCACGGCGATCGACACCAGGCAGGGCGCCTCGCCCGACATCACCACCAACGCGGAAGTCATGAATCTCGTGGCCGACATGGACGACGCGAACGCGTGGGCGGTGGGGCGGTTCGACGCGATGGCGCGTCAGGGGCGCCTGCCGTCGGAGATTGCCGGACAGCTTCCGCCCATCAACTGGTTCGCCGCGCGCGGCCGCATCAACGGCGGCGTCGAGGGCGTCCTGACCGCCGAAGCCAACAGCGACCAGGCGGCGGCGGACCTGCGTGAAGTCGTCCGCGGCTTCATGGCGCTGGCTCGCCTGAACACCCGGCAGAGCGCCGAAATCACCTCGCTCCTGAACTCGCTGCAGCTTGGCGGCGATGGCCGCACGGTGTCGATCACGTTCGCCGTCCCCGCGGAGATGGTGGACGCCTTCGTCGCCCTCCATCAGCGCCGGGACCGTCAGGACGACCCCGACCAGCCCGTCTTCTAGGAGTCCGTCCGAGTAATCGCGGTGAAAGTCATATTCTCTCGTGCTGCGCGCTCACGCTGCCGGTCGCCGCTCCCGGCGATGGCCGCGGAGGTGTCGCGTCGGCGATCGA
>Ga0194131_10003570_pt1 | contig 24382 bp, 18 predicted proteins | sample TA2KigO120mmetaG_FD_148631 | JGI IMG/M metagenome (GOLD analysis project Ga0194131, IMG submission 148631) | Freshwater microbial communities from Lake Tanganyika, Tanzania - TA2015053 Kigoma Offshore 120m | ecosystem: Environmental > Aquatic > Freshwater > Lake | place: Tanzania: Lake... | reverse complement strand
CGACGATGACGCCGAGGCTTTCGCCGAGCTTGTCGAGCTATATCACCACCGCCTCGTGACCGTCATGCACCACCTCGTGGGCAATAACGAGGAGGCGGAGGATCTCGCTCAAGAGGTTTTCTTGCGAGTCTACCGGGGCCGAAAGAAGTATCATCCGAAAGCAAAGTTTTCGACCTGGCTCTACACCATTGCGAACAACCTGGCCCTCAACGTCATGCGTTCGCGCCAGCGCAAGCCGACTATACCGCTCAACGTGCGAGACTCCGGACCGCTGGGGCCTCGACCGGCAGAACAACTCGTGCTCGATCGGGCGGATCAGCCGCAGCAACGGATGCAGAAGCAAGAACTAGCCGCCATCGTCAAGCAGGCGCTCGACACGCTGAATGAAAGGCAACGGATCGCGGTCGTCTTGAACAAGTTTGAGGACATGAATTACGCCGAGATCGCCGAAGTGATGGGCCTGACGACGAAGGCGGTGAAGTCGCTATTAAGCCGAGCACGCGACAATCTGCGAATTGCCCTGCAGGGCTACATCCAGATGGATCAGGCGGAGCCAACGGAATCGGCGGAGGAATGAACGATGCCATTGACCGACGACGAAAAAGCGGAACTGGTCGCCTACTTGGACGGCGAACTCGACGAAGTGTCGACCCAAGCGGTGGAAGCGAGGATAGCCAGCGATCCGGAGACGCGCGCCGAGTTGGACGCGCTCAAGCAGACCTGGGGGCTGCTGGATTTTTTGCCTCAGGCAAGCCCATCGCCCAACTTCACGAATCGGACGATCGAACGCCTAACGATCGAGACCGAGGCGCCGCCGGCCGCGCCGCCGCCCGCGGACACGGCCTGGATAACGCTCGTTGGGTGGGCGGCGGCGATTCTGCTTGCCGTCGGGCTGGGCTACGGCGCGATGGCGTATTACTGGAAGGGGGTCGGCAAGGATTCGGGCGATCCGAGCAAGAATGGCCAGCCGATTCACCCGGAGCCGATCGCCGACGCGGATCTCCCACTGGTGCGTCACTTGCGAATCGCGGAACGATGGCGGGCCTATGAAAACGCCGGCGACATCGCGTTCGCCAAGCAGCTGAATCACCCGGACCTGTTCGCGGACGAGCCACAGTAGCTGTCAGCTATCAGCGATTAGCTGTCGGCCAAACGAAACTACGGATTACGGACCAAGATGATTCGCCAATATTCCTTCCTGGGCATGATCACTGCTTTCGCGCTTGTCGCGGCCTGGGCGGTCGCGCAAACGACCGACGCGGAGCTCGACCAGAATCGCGCTCGCGTGATCGCCCTGCGGAAGAGCCAACCGGAGCAGTTTGCTCGGCTGCGCGAGAATCTCAAGAGTTTCCTGGCACTGTCCGACACGCAAAGAGCGTCGATCGTCAAACTCGACGCGGAAGTGCAAAAACTGTCGCCCAAGAAGCGAGAACGTTTGCTGAATGCTCTCGAGCGCTACTCGGACTGGCTGGACCAGTTGCGTGAGAAGGAACCGCAGGCGTATCGCATGATCAAGGAAGCCCCCAACGATTCGGCTCGAATCGCCCTTATCAAGGACCGCCGGGATCGCGAGTGGATGGAGTTGCAACCGAAAGTCCAGCGTGACGAATGGAATAAGCTGCAAGGGCCGGCGCGTGCTGAGTTTGTGCTGATGCTTCGCGAACAAGAACGCCGCAAGCAGGAACAATGGCTCATCGCCAAGCGTTTTTGGCGCGAGCTTGAGAGCAAGCAGACAATGCCTTGTCGCCTTAGCGAGTTCACACCCAAGGTGCGCGAGTATGTAACGGATTATCTCCTGCCTTACATGACCGATGTGGAGAAAAAAGAACTACAGTCGGCGGAGGGGCACTGGCCGGATTATCCGCAGACGCTGGTGGCGTTCGCCGTCAAAAGGCCGCCGGCGTTGCTGCCGGAAGCCGTCGCACCTCGGAAGGTAAGCCAACTCCCCAAGCCGGTGCAGACGCGTCTACTCGAAAAGAAGAAGGGGGGGCCGAAGAAACTGGACCTCAAGAGTCTTGAAGGACCGAGTTTCGCGAGCAATCTTGTCAAACATCATGCGGTCGTCGTATCGCTGGAACATGAATACCTGGCGGCAAGCTACAGTTCGCTTTTGAAGCCGATGAAGGAATTCATGGACAACAAGTTGCAGCCGGCACTGGATCAAACGGAAAAACGTAAGCTGACGGACGAAGCAGGAAAATGGCCTGAGTATCCCGAGGCGATTCGCGAGTTGGCGAAGAAGCATGGGCTATCGCCCCCCTGGCACATACTGCCCGAGCCGGAGCGCTGGCGCTGGGACGCCTATCGCAATGTGAAAGCCGGGAGTTGGGGGGCCGACTTCGTGAAAGAGAAAAAGACGCCGTGAGCCTGTCCGCCGTCTATCCGCATCGGATTCGCCTGCGTGGACCCTGGGAATGCCAAATCGCTGGCTGCTCAGGCGAACCACGTCGCGTCATCATGCCGGCGCGTTGGGGCGAGGCGGGTCTGGCTGACTATCGCGGACTCGCCACCTTCACGCGCCGCTTCGGCTATCCGGGCAAAATCGACGAAACCGAACACGTCTGGCTCACCTGCGACGGGTGCACGGGCTGCCACGGCGTTTCGCTCAATGGCCAAGCTCTGGCAGTCGTTCCGGATTCGACGTTCGCCTTCGATGTCACGAAGCTGCTCAGATCACGCAATCGCCTTGAAATCGCGATCGAGGGCACGACCGCCGATGCTGGCCTGTGGGGCGAAGTGGCGCTCGAAATCCGCAAGGACGCTTTCTTGGCGGACGTTCGCATCGAGCAGACCAAGCCGAAGCTTCAAATCGCAGGCAAAGTTGTCGGCAGTTCGCCGCAACCATTGGAACTGTACACGCTTGTGGACGGCCGACATGTCGATTATCGCACAGTTCTACCCAGCAATGACGGGACGCCATTTCGCATCGAACTCTCGGACGTTCAAGATCCTGCACAGCTAGTCCGCGTGGAATTGATTCACATCTCAACGATTTGGTACATCGTCGAAGTGCCGATCAGGTAGGTCAGGCTTTCCAGCCTGACGTGCGCGGCACACCGTCAGGCTGGAAAGCCTTACTTACGGGGGCACGACATGGCCTGCGTGGCCTGCTTCGGGAGGGCGAGGCTCCTGCCGAGCCGGAAGCGACAGGATGCTCGTCCGAAATCGAGAATTTCGCGGGCTCGCGGCTCGGCAGGAGCCTCGCCCTCCCGTGCCGTTTGCAAACCATGTCGTGCACCCCTGACCTACGGAATTGCCGATTTCGCAATGGAAATCGGCGTAACCTTTTGTTATAACCGACTGATGAAAAGGGATTTCCGGCAATTCGGGAAATCCGAAGTTGGTACTGGATCGTCGTGTAGGAAACGGCAAACTCTTTTTCCTTACGGGCTCGCTGCGCTCGGCTAAGGGCATCTCGGGTCATCACACGGAGACTTTGCATGCGTTCGTTTTGGTCCGTTCTCTCGATGGCGGTCGCGGCGATCTTGCCGGCGACTAGCCAAGCCGCTTGCTGCTACTTTTCCGCCAAGAACACAGACATTCTGCAGCCCGCCCAAAAGGTGTTCATCACCTGGGACCCGGTCGAGAAGGTCGAAACCTTCACGGTGCAGCCGAAGTTCGAAGGCAACGCACTCGACTTCGGCATGGTCATCCCGACGCCGAGCCAGCCGAAGCTGAGCGAGATGCCGCGGGATTTCTTTAAGCATTTGGCGATCTACACGATCATGAAACGGCGCGAGTCGCCGCATTCGCAGCTCTTGCCAATTGAAGTCGAGAATCGCCTTGGCGCCATGAAAGCCATGAACGCTTTGGCCCGCGACCGTGCCGAAGGATCGTCTGCTGCTCCCGAGAAGAAGCCAACGGTCATCGTGCTGGAGACTGGTGTGGTGGGCTCGCTTGATTACAAGATCATCGAAGCCACCAAGGCCGACGATCTCTTCCAGTGGCTTAAGGACAACAAGTATAGCTATTCCGGCGACGAAGCGACGCTGCAACACTACATCCAGAAGAAGTGGCTGTTCACGGTCATGAAGATCGACACCATGCAAATGAAGCGCAACAAGGATGGCACGTTCGACGGCGAAGTGACGCCCACGCGTTTTCAGTTCAAATCGGAAAAACTTGTCTATCCACTGAAGATCACGCAGATTTCGGTGCGCGAGAAGACCGAGGCGTTGTTCTACGTGCAAGCGCCGTTCAAAGTCGATCTGCCGGGCGACATGACGTATCAGTACACTTGGATCCCGATGCTCCAAGGCGCTATTGGTTGCTCGGGCGGCATTCCCGGTCGCGGCCAGGAATGGCTCACCGCGATTCAACCACAGACGCAGCAACTGCTTCAGCGGGCCGGGCAACTCAACTTCCGCTTCGTGCCCGGTCAGCGCCCGCTCGCCAACAACAAGGGCCATATTCCGACAACGATGGAATGGGCCCGCAAGTTGACCAAGGACGACGTGGCCGTGCTCGCCGGCAAAGCGCCGTACAGCGAAAATGTTCCAAACGTCGATGAAGGCTTCAGCAAAGCCGATCTGAAGGACCCGCAGCGAGCCGAGGCGATCTACAAAGTTATCCGCGCTCGCCTGGCGAAGGCGCAGAAAGAACGGCCCTTCGGCTACTTGGTCCGTCACGCTCCGGCCGACGATGTCAAGAATTTGCAACAGCTCGCCGGCCATTTGACGGAGAGCCTGTTCATCACGAAGTTCCGCAAGATCTTCGCTCGCGATGAGATGAACGACGATTTGGCGATTGTGCCGGCACGCTACAACGGCGCCGAGGACAACTCGGAGTACGAAGAGATGCTGCCGTCGTCGCCGCCGTGACAGTTTGTGGCGTCGCGTTCGCAAGGCGCCCGGTGAGCGCAAAGCCGCAAGCGGCTATTGGGAAGAGTTGGTGCGTGGTGTCTGTCATGCCCCAGGACGCGTGGTGCACGTCGTGGGGCGTTTCCCATTTCTCAAGGAGAGTTCCGATGCGAACCGTTCTCGTGAAATGGCTGCTCCGCGCGCTGATGCTTGGGCTGATCGCCTCGCCCTACGCCGACGCGGCCTGCTGCTATTTCTCCGCCAAGAACAGCGACATTCTGCAACCCGCTCAAAAGGTGTTTATCACCTGGGATCCCGAGAAGAAGGTTGAAACCTTCACAGTACAGCCGAAGTTCGAGGGCAACGCACTGGAGTTCGGCATGGTGATCCCGACGCCGACGCAGCCCAAGTTGAACGAAATGCCGCGCGATTTCTTCAAGCACCTCGCGGTCTACACGATCATGCGGAAGCGTGAATTCCCGCACTCGAAGCTGTTGCCGTTGCTCGAACCGCCGCCGCGTTTCGGCGGCATGAACTTCGGAATGATGCCGATGGCTGGCATGGGCTTCGGCGGCGGCATTGGCGGCGGCATGATGGGCATGGGTGGTGGCGGCGGCGGGTTCGTGCCGCCCAAGCCGCCTCCGGTTCGCGTCCTCGAAGTCGGCACCGTCGGCTCACTCGATTACAAAATCCTCGAAGCCGACAAGGCTGACGAACTCTTCAAGTGGCTCAAAGACAACAAGTACAGCTACGCCGGCGATGAGGCCACGCTCAATCACTACGTGCAAAAGAAATGGACCTTCACGGTGATGAAGATCGACACGATGCAGATGAAGCGCAACAAGGACGGCACATTCGCCGGCGAAGTCACGCCGACGCGTTTCGAGTTCAAGACTGACAAGATGGTCTATCCCCTGAAGATCACGCAAATCTCCGTGCGTGAAAAGACCGAGGCGCTGTTCTACGTGCAAGCTCCGTTCAAGGTCGATCTTCCGGGCGACATGACCTACCAGTACACCTGGGTCCCGATGCTGCAAGGTGCGATCGGTTGCTCCGGAGGCATCCCAGGCAAGGGAGAGGAATGGCTGACCACGTTTAGGCCGCAGACCGATGCGTTGCTGCAGCGGGCGGCTCAGCTCGAATTTCGCTTCCTACCCAATCAACGTCCTCAAGCCAACCGCAAGGGGCACATCCCGACAACCATGGAATGGGCACGGAAGCTAAGCAAGAACGATGTCGACATCTTAACCGGCAAGGCGCCTTATGGCGAAAAAGTTCCCGATCCCGATGAAGGCTTCACCGTCGCGGACGGTCGAGAAAAGGAGCGCGCCCGCGCCATCGTCGCCGTCATCCGCGCTCGGCTCGCCAAGGCGCAGAAGGATCGTCCCTTTGGCTATCTGGTGCGGCATGCGCCTGCCGACGACGTGAAGAACCTCCAACAATTGGCGGGCCATCTGCAAGCCGATTGGTTCATCACGAAGTTCCGCAAGCTGTTTGCTCGCGATGAAATGAACGACGATCTGTACCTTGTCGCCGCCCGCTACAACGGCGCCGACGATCGTTCGGAGTACGAGGAAATGTTGCCGTCGTCGCCCCCATGAGACGTGTTTCACGTTTAGCGCTCGCATGACGCCATGCGAGCGCTGAACGTAAACTATCAGAGGAATCTGCCATGCGAATGCTCATTACCGCCCTCGCCGTTGGGCTCATTGCGCCCGCTTCAACGCAGGCGGCGTGCTGTTATTTCTCCGCCAAGAACGCGGATATCTTGCAGCCGGCGCAGAAGGTGTTCATCACCTGGGATCCGGCTCAGAAGATCGAGACGTTTACCGTACAGCCCAAGTTCGAAGGCAACGCACTCGACTTCGGCATGGTGATTCCAACGCCGACGCAACCCAAACTGAGCGAGATGCCGCGCGATTTCTTTAAGCATCTGGCGATCTACACGATCATGAAGAAGCGCGAGTTCGCGCAGTCGAAGCTGCTGCCGCTGTTGGAGCCTCAAGTCTTTGACGATGTCGCCAAGTTCGCGATGCCGGCGGCCAACGCCGGTGGGTTCAAAACGCAAACGGCTTTGGGTGACAAGGCGACGCGCCAATCCACGATCAAAGTTCTCGAAGTGGGCACCGTCGGTTCGCTCGATTACAAGATCATCGAGGCGGGAAAAGCCGACGATCTCTTCAAATGGCTCAAGGACAACAAATACAGTTACGCCGGCGATGAAGCCACGCTCAATCATTACATCCAGAAGAAATGGCTCTTCACCGTGATGAAGATCGACACGATGCAGATGAAGCGCAACAAGGACGGCACGTTCGCCGGTGAAGTCACGCCGACGCGCTTTCAGTTCACCAGCGAGAAGCTCGTTTATCCGCTCAAGATCACGCAGATCTCGGTGCGTGAGAAGACCGAGGCGTTGTTTTACGTGCAAGCGCCGTTCAAGGTCGATCTGCCGGGCGACATGACGTACCAGTACACGTGGATTCCGATGCTGCAAGGCGCGATCGGCTGCTCCGGGGGCATTCCGGGCAAGGGCCAGGATTGGCTGACCGCGTTCCAGCCGCAGACGCAAGTGCTGCTGCAGCGCGCTGCCCAGCTCAACTTTCGCTTCATCGCCGGTCAACGTCCGTTGCCCAACGCCAAGGGGCACATCCCGACGACGATGGAATGGTCCCGCAAGCTGACCAAAGACGACGTCGGCGTGCTGGCCGGCCGCTCGCCGTATTCGGAGCGAGTCCCCGATCCGGATGAAGGGTTCACGCTCGCCGACGGCAAGGACAAGGATCGGGCTCGCGCGATCGCCAAGGTCATTCGTGCTCGTTTGGCCAAGGCACAAAAAGAACGTCCGTTCGGCTACCTCGTTCGCGAGGCGCCGGCTGAGGACGTGAAAAACCTCCAACAGCTCGCGGGCCATCTGGGCGAGAGCCTGTTCATCACCAAGTTCCGCAAGATATTCGCGCGGGACGAGATGAATGACGATCTGGTCATCGTGCCGGCACGCTACAACGGCGCTGAGGACAGTTCGGAGTACGAAGAGATGTTGCCGTCGTCGCCCCCATGACATTCTGCCGCTTGCGGCATCGCGCTCGCATGGCGCCATGCGAGCGCGATGCCGCAAGCAGCGAATGAGAGGAGTCTTTCCCATGCGATTCTTGTTCATTGTTGCGCTCGCGCTGGTTGCACCCGCTTCCAGCCGGGCAGCGTGCTGCTACTTCTCCGCGAAGAACGCGGATATCTTGCAGCCCGCACAAAAGGTGTTCATCACCTGGGATCCCGCTGAGAAGGTCGAGACCTTCACGGTGCAGCCGAAGTTCGAAGGCAATGCCCTCGATTTCGGCATGGTGATCCCGACGCCCAGCCAGCCCAAGCTAAGTGAGATGCCGCGGGACTTCTTCAAGCATTTGGCGATCTACACGATCATGAAACGGCGTGAGTTCGCCCAGTCGAAGCTACTCTACCTGCTCGAGCCGCCTCCGCCGTTCCCGGGCGGATTTGGCGGCGGCGGGCCACTTCTGCCGATGGCAGCGGCCCCGCCCGGTCTGCCGACCGACAAGAAAAAGGAACGCGAACCGGAAATCAAGATTCTCGAAGTCGGCACCGTCGGTTCTCTCGACTACAAGATCATCGAAGCCGGCAGGGCCGACGATCTCTTCAAATGGCTCAAGGACAACAAATACAGCTACGCCGGCGATGAAGCCACGCTCAACCATTACATCCAGAAGAAGTGGATCTTCACGGTCATGAAGATCGACACGATGCAAATGAAGCGCAACAAGGACGGCACGTTCGCCGGCGAAGTCACGCCGACGCGCTTTCAGTTCAAGTCGGAGAAGTTGATCTACCCCTTGAAGATCACGCAAATCTCGGTGCGTGAAAAGACGGAGGCCCTCTTCTACGTGCAGGCGCCGTTCAAGGTCGATCTGCCCGGCGACATGACGTACCAGTACACCTGGATTCCGATGTTGCAAGGCGCGATCGGCTGCTCGGGCGGCATTCCGGGCAAGGGACAGGATTGGCTGACGGCGTTCCAGCCGCAGACGCAGCAGCTATTGCAGCGAGCGGGGCAGCTCAACTTCCGTTTCATCGCCGGTCAGCGTCCGCTGCCCAACGCCAAGGGGCACATCCCGACGACGATGGAATGGGCCCGCAAGTTGACGAAGGACGACGTGAGCGTGTTGGCGGGTCGGTCGCCCTATTCAGAAAAGGTTCCTGATCCCGACGAGGGCTTTGTGCTCGCCGACGGCAAGGACAAGGAACGGGCCCGTGCCATCTGTAAGGTCATCCGCGCTCGCTTGGCCAAGGCCCAGCAAGAACGGCCGTTCGGCTATCTGGTCCGCCATGCGCCGGCCGACGATGTCAAAAACCTGCAACAACTCGCGGGCCACTTGGCGGAGAGCCTGTTCATCACCAAGTTCCGCAAGATCTTCGCCCGGGACGAGATGAACGACGATCTGGTCATCTTGCCCGCTCGGTACAACGGCGCCGAGGACAACTCGGAGTACGAGGAAATGCTGCCCTCGTCGCCGCCATGACCCCGCATGCCGCTTGCGGCTTCGCGCTCGCGCGGCGCCATGCGAGCGCGAAGCCGCAAGCGGCAAAGACAATCCCCGAGGTGAGCGCAGCGAACCCCGGGGATTTTTTTCGCTTGTTGCACATCCGTGAAGAGAAGAGAACGACCATGTCGCGCACCTATGCAATTCTTGCCATATTGATTTGCTTCGGATCGGTCGCCGCCCAGGAGCTGCCGCCGCGCTTTGCGCCGCTTTTGAAGAACGAGCGGTTTCAGCTCCTGCGCGTGATGGGGACGCCGGAGATGCCGCCGAGTTTCCTGAAGGTGTCGGCGTTCTCAGCCGACGGCAAGCGAGCGGTCTATGCCGAAGATCTTTCGAGCGGCGGAGACGACAAGGTGACCCTTCGTGTTCGCATTAACGTCTGGGACAATGGGGCGACTTGGCCACGCGAGTTTGAACTTCAAGGCAAGAACGTGACGGCGCTTTCGTTGTCGGCGGACGGCAAGCGAGCCGTGCTCGCGGGGCTCGTGCCGGCGCCGAAGGCCAAGGCAAAACCCGGCGACAAGGACGATGCCCCGAAGTTCACGGCCTACCTGAGCCTCTTCGATCTCGATGCCGGCAAAGAGTCGCATTCCGTCACGACCAAGGAAGAGTTCATTCCCTCCGTGGCACTTGCGTCCGACGGTGTGACGGCGCTGGCTGTGGGACGCAACCAGGTCACGCGCTGGGACCTCAAGGCTGGCAAGGAAATCGGGGCCTACAAGGACAAGGAGCGCCGGCTGCCGACCACCGTCGTCTTCCTGCCTGGAGACAAGAGCTTTCTCGCCGGCTATCAGACAAGCATGATCACCGACAACGTGACTGCCGCCGGCGTCCTGCGCTGGGACATCGATCAGCCGAAAAAACCGATCGCGTCCTATGGCAACTCCGACGTCTGGCAGCACATCGCAGTCTCGCGCGACGGCAAGCGTTTCGCGACGGCCGATTTCAATCCGGTGCTCCTGCCTGGCAATACGGTCAACGTCGGGCCGGGCGTGACGCTTTGGCAAATCGACGCCGCCAAGAAACCGATCGGCACGCAGCGTCTCAAGATAACCACCGCCGACGAGGTGGTCACGTCGCTGGGGCTCGCCGCCGACGCCAAGACCGTACTTGCTGTGTTTGCGAAGCCCAATCCGACCGCGGAAGATTATTTTTGCGCCCGCATTTTCGCTTGGGACGGCGCCGCCAACAAGACGCTCTGGTCTCACAAGGCCGAGTATCGCGGCACGACGCCGATGCTTGTCAAAGGCGACAAGCTCCTGGTGGGCGGCGGGCCAAACCCGCTCGTCACTTGGAGCATCACCGACGGCAAGCGACTGGGAACCGTCACCGGACATGACTGCCCCGTCGGCTCCCTTGTCGTCCTGGCATCGGGCGATGCGATCTCCGCAGGCCTGGACGGGATGCTTATCACCTGGCGTGACGGCAAGATCGTGCAGCGAACACCCGCTCACAACGGCGCCGTCACCGCGCTGGCGGGTTCCAGGGACCGCAAGCTTCTCGCCAGCGCCGGCGCCGACCTGGTCATTCAGCTTGATAAGGGCAAAGGCCTGACGTTTGGAAAAGGGCATACGGCCACGATCACGTCCTTGGCGTTCGCCAACTCCGGAACCTGGCTCGCGTCAGCGTCGGCCGACCGCGGCGTCAAGACGTGGGACCTCAAGAGTCAAAAGGAAGTCGGCACGCTCACGGGCCACTCCGATAGCGTCAATGTCGTCGCTCTCTCGCCCGACGAGTGCTGGATCGCCTCGGGCAGCGACGACACCACGATTCGCGTTTGGCCGATCAAAAACGGCAAGCTCGATGCGGATCGCGATACGATCGTGCTGGAAGGCCACAAAAAAGCAGTCACGTGCCTTGCGTTCGCGCCGGACGGCAAGACGCTCCTCTCGGCCGGCCAAGACAACGCGCTGAAGGTCTGGGATTGGGCCAAGGAGAAGTCGATTCGGACAATCGCTGGGCACAAGAACTGGATTACGTCGATTCACTTGCTCGACGACGGCACAGCGCTGACGACGAGCGACGACTTGACGGTGTGCCTGTGGGATGTGGGTACAGGAAAAGAGATTGGCCGCATCGATTTCGGCGCCGTCGGCGATTGCCCGCGCTGCCTGGCTCGATCGGGCCCGGATCGAATTCTCGTGGGCACGTCGAATTGGCTGATCTACGAGTTCCAGCTTGTGAAAACCAAACCCGGCGGCGGTTCGTCAAAATAGTATCGCCTCGCGCCGCGCGAGCGCTGAATGAAAATCGGTGATTACTTCGCCGCTGCCGCGGGCGCCGGCTTCCACCACGGGCTGATGCGGTGGATGCGCTTCAGGATCTGATCGCGCTCGCTATTGCTCTTGGCCTTGGCGAGACGGGCTTTGAGCTTGACCAGCTTGGCGCGGCGCGAACGCGTGCGGCGCAGTTCCGATTTCTTCTCGACCATGATACAATATCTCCAGGTTTTCCCCACTTCGAATCACGAGTCCTTATTGTAACGATTCGTTTCCGTACCGGCGACCATGCCCGGAACACGCGGAAGGTGAACTTATGAAAAAGAACATTCCTTGGATTATCGGCGGCTTTCTCTTGGGCGTCGCCGTCACCATCTACTTCACCCACGAATGGCTCGTTCGCGCCCAGCAAACCGAACGGCCCGGCAACTCGCTCGACAACCCCATCGACAACCCGCGCGACCTGGCCGGCCTATCCATCAAGATTCCACGCATCCGCGTCGTTCACACCATCGATCCAACCCAAGAAGGCGGGTCGATGTACCTGCAAGAGGTCGATCCCTGGCTCGGGTACATGTGGGGCAAATCGCTCATCAACCGCAACTTCCGCGAACGCGACGGCGTCTACGGCGATAACGGCAAGATCGAAGGCGTCCTGCTGCCCGACGGCGCCACCAAGATGATGGATCGTTCTCATACCAACTCGTGCGGCTCCTGCCACAATGTTCCGTATCGCGACGCCGGCGCCGGCATGACCATCGCCAAGAACGGCGCCACCGGACGCAACACGCCCCACATGTTCGGCGGCGGCCTGATTGAGATGATCGGCCAGCAAATCCGCCTGCAAGCCTATGCCCTCGCCGACACCAACCGCGACGGCTGGATCTCGAAGGAGGAAGCCAAGGGCAAACGTCTGATCGTCTACAACCTGCCCGAAGGAGCGCCGGGCCGCGTCGCCATCGACTTGGGCAGTTTCGAGGAGGACGAATATGGCGCTCCGGGACTGAACCCGATCATCTATCCGGTTTACGTCGATAAAAATGGCCAGCGTGTCGCCTACGCTAAGAACCTCAAACATCCCGAAGTCGCGGGTTACCAAATCGACGTGCAGGTTTTCGGGTGGGGCAACCTTTACATGCCGTTCCGCCCACCGGTGCAAACGACGCTGCGCGCCTTCACGTCGGGACCGTTCGACATCCACTCCGGTTTGCAAGCCCATGATCCGACGAGCTACACCAGCGTCAAACGCGACGCGCATGCCCTCGTCTCCAATGCCGGTTGCCAGCAGTTCATCACGCAGGCAACCAAGGATCGCGGCGGCGTCCGTGCTCCGACCAAGACTGGGTTGCCTGGCATCAGCCTCGACGACCCCGATCGCGACGGCTATTGCGAGGAAATCTCAGAAGGCGACATGGATGTGGCCGAATGTTATCTGCTCAACCATCCGGCGCCAGCGCGTGGCCGAATCACTGCCGACGTCAAGGCCGGTGAGAAGCTGTTCTCCCAGATCGGCTGCGCGACCTGCCACGTGCCCGATTGGCAACTTCTGCCTGGCAACCCCAAGGCCAAGGATTACACCGAACGCCTCGAGGGCGATCGCCGCTTCTTCAACTTGCACGTCGCCTTCAACGACAAAACCGAACGCATGGAAGGCAAGCTCGAGTATCTGGTCCACAAAGTCAAGGCGCCGGCGAACCCAGCGTCCAAGCGAGGCGCGTTGGAACGCTTAGTCCCCAAACGCGGCGCCTTCACGATTCGCGGCATCTACAGCGACTTCAAATATCACGACGTTGGCGAGGACTTCTATCAAATGCAATTCGACGGAAGTATCGTCAAGAAATGGAAGACGGCGCCGCTCTGGGGCGTCGGCCATACCGCGCCCTACGGCCACGACGGCGCTAACCTCGACCTCGAATCGGTCATCCGTCGCCATGGGGGCGAGGCGCTCGATTCACGCGTTGCCTTCACCAAACTCTCCGAGATCGAACGCCGTCAGGTCATCGCCTTCCTGAACAGCCTCGTTCTCTATCAGACCGATCAGCTTCCGACCGACTTGCACGGCCGAGGCAAAATCGAACCGAACTACAAGGTTCAGAGCATGAACACGGGCGAAGAGTGCTTCAATCCCGAATGGCTCTTCCGAGTCCCGGTCAAGATCGAAGGCCCGATCCGCAACATACGCGGCGAGAAGATTATCTCCCGCGCCGGCGTCAACATTCGAGCAGCCTACGGCCTCGACCTCGAGTTCCTGCGCGACACCGACGGCGACGGCTTCCCCGACGTCATCGACCCCGAACCCCTCATCCGCGGCTACCGTGACGGCGTGCGGTGATGGAGCCCGCGCTTCCAAGTGGATCAAAACGCAGCGTGCGCAGAGAACGCGGAGAGCACAACCCCACAACTTTCCGCCGTCTCTGCGCACTCTGCGTTTTTCGAGCCACGCCGCCGTATTTCACGCGCCGCCTTCGCCCCCTGCGTTGGCTATCAGACTCCCGAGCAAGCCCCCTTCAATTCTCAGGCCCTGTCGCTGCCATTGCCCCATTGCCGCGGTAGATCCGCTCGATGCGTTCGCGGTTCAGGCCGAGCACACGATCAAAACGGCTCAACTTCATGCCGTCGATGTTCGGATTTTTGTCGGCCAATCCTTCGAGCACCTTCACGTCGAGGCTGATTTCGTAATCAAGCTGGCTGCGCATGAGCCAGGCGAAGAGCCGCACGCCGCCGGCCGGGCCGGGATAGCGCGACTTGGTGAAGGCGAAGGTGAACAGAGCGGTCTCGCTGTCGTCGATCGGCACGAAGAAGATGTACAGCCGCCAGCGAACCATGCTTTCGGTGCCGGTGGTCGGGCATTGCCACCAGTGATCGTAGACGGAATAGACCGGCGAAAAGTACGTCGTCCAATCGTCCATGAATAAATAATCGCTGCCGATGCCGACGAGCATGCGCAGGAAGAACGAAATGTCTTTGCGTGGCCCTTTGTTGATGACGCGCACGCTGGTGTCGGTCGGCTGGAACTCGACTTCGACTTCATGCATGCGTTCGAGTGGGTAGCCGAAGAAGGCATGCGTGGTCGGCGTGTGCTCGATTTCGCAGAAGTTGTCGAGCGTCAGTTCGAGCGGCGCTTTGACCTGGTGATGCAAGTTGCAGACGTTGTAATGTCCGTCGACCTCGAACTTGGGAAACTCGGTGGTCGCGCCAGCATTGCGCACCCAAATCGCTTCGTAGAGCTCGGCTACCTCGAAATGCTTGGCACATGCCTGCATCTTCGGCGTGGCCGGGCTCTCGCCGTTCCCGTTGGCGTCGAACGTCCAGCCGTGGTAGAGGCATTGCAGCTTGTCGTGATAGACCGAGCCAAGGCTGAGCTTCATGCGGCGATGCGGGCAGTAGTCGAGCAAGGCGCCGACTTCGTCCTTCGAGTTGCGGTAAAGAACCAGGTTGGTCCCGGCTAGCTTCACGCCGACCACGCAGTTTCTCGGCAGTTGGCTGCTGGGCAAAACGGGATGCCAATGATCGAGAATCGCCATGACTACGATCCAGGTGGGGACGCCGAACGCGGGTGTCGGTGTTATACGGAATTGGGCTTTTTCGTTTAGCGCCTGTGCGGAGCCACGCGACCGCTGAACGAGAATCGCCTATTCGCCCATCACGGTGACGACGACTGTGCGTTCGCGTGCATGGATGTCGCATTCGAGGTGGATGATCTGCTGCCAGGTTCCGAGGACGAGCTTGCCCGACGCGATCGGCACGGTGAGCGACGGGCCGAGCACCGTCGCTTGCAGGTGCGAATGCGCGTTGCCGTTGTGCCACGCCTGCTCGTGGCCATAGCTTCGACTGGGCGGAATGAGCCGATCGAGCATCTCCGGCAAATCGCGTTGCAATCCCGGCTCGAACTCAATGACGCCGACCGCAGCCGTGCTGCCGACCGCGAAGATTTGTGCGACGCCGACCTTCACGTTCGAGGCGGCGACCACGCGCTGCACCTCGGCAGTAATGTCGTGCATGTCGCCATGGCCGGCGGTGTGCAATTTCAGTTGTTCTTGGTGGGTCATGGGAATCTCATTGCCGTGGCGGCTGCAGGCGCCAAATCGGCATGCGGCGTGGGTCAAGCGCAGCGTGAACGCACCACGGGACCGCAACGGCACGGTGCGTCCGTGCTGCGCTGAGCGTATGCTACAAGTCTACCAATTTCGCGTCGTTCGGTTCGCCGGCTATTTGTTCTCGAACACCATTACCGGATCGAATCGTTGTGGTGGCTCGACCAGGCAGGCAACGGCGCGCGACAAGAGAAGAAGCGACGGCCCATCGTGCGGATGTTCCGGGATCAGGCGGCCCAAGATTCGGCAGGCGGGCCGAATCTCGCCACGCGTGAACTCGGACAGCGCGTCTTCGTAGTTGCGCTTCAAGCTGTCCCATCCGGGACGCGACGGATCGGCGAGTTCATAGAGCGTGACGGGTTCAGACATGCTGACAAGCCGCGCCTGGCATAGACGCCGCGTGGCGAAGCGGTCGCTCAGGGCGCGGTGCGTGCCGTCGGTGATCAAAAGTGGGACTTTCAGGAACTTGGTGGCGCCTTGAATTCGGCTGCCGAGGTTGACGGTATTGCCCAGGGCGCCGTACTTGAACTTGATGCGTGAGCCGACGTTGCCGACGCGTGCGGCGCCGCTGTTGATCCCGACGCCGACTTCGAGCGGATGCTGCAGAATGGGCTGCCATCGCGCATTGAGCGCGGGCAGGCTGGCCAGCATGGCGAGGGCTGTCTCGCAGGCGCGCACGGCATGATCGGGATGATCCTCGGGAGCGCCCCACATGGCCAGCACTTCGTCGCCGACGTAATCGACGACCACGCCATCGCGATCGAGTACGCACTGGGTCAGTACGCTCATGACGTCGGAGATCAGTTCGACCGTCTTGGTCGGCCCGAGTGCTTGCGTGATTTGGCTGAACCCGCGAATATCGCAGAACAGCAGGCTGACATTCGAATCGCGTCCAGCCAACAATTCCGGTTGATCTTCGAGCTTGGCGGCGAGGCGCGGCGTGAAGAACTGCTCCATCTGCAGACGCGACTGCAGGGCGGCGCGCTCCTGCGTCAGGCGCGCCAAGCCCGCCGCCACGCCGCTCGCCAGCACTTCGACGAGCATCGCTTCGAGTTGGCAGATCGGCCTGGGTGGAACGCCGTCGCGCACGCGCCGCTCGCCATAGAGCGCGCCGATGACGTTGCCGATCGGATCGAGAATTGGCGCCACTACCACCGCATCCAGGCCCCACGTCGATGTGCCGAGTTCGGGAACCTGCCAGTACAGTTGCTTTCCCTGCATCAAAGCGCGCAAGATTCGCGTGCTTGGCTGAGTCTCCTTCGCCAATTCGTTCGGATGCCGCAGGTGACGGGCTTTGACGCGCCACTGCGAATCGCGAAGAAGGAGCACTCGACCTACGTCGAGATCAACCAACTCCACGAGCGCTCGTGCTGCCTGCACGTAAAAATCGTCGGACCCAGCCGCGCTGCGCAGCAAACCCACGAAGGCCTGGATCCAGTCCATGAGTTGGTCGGCGCGCATGCTCGGCACGTCGCTCGTCGAGCGGAGCATGTCTGACGTGTCGCAATCCAATGAAGCAGATGTCTTTCGCAATTGCGTGAAGTCGATCATCGGATGCAAATGGAGCGAAATCCGTCCGAGCCGCACAAGGCCCGGCAGCGGCACCTTGCGCTCCTCGCCGGGGAGTAGGATTTGCTCGCTCGCCAGCGTCGCCGGGAACTCGTCGCTGGCATTGCGAACCAAGAGTTGATTGTCGGCGATCGGTTCGATTCGCAAGTGACACGGGGCGACATCGCGCTCCTCCTGGTGAGCGACCACGATGCGCCAGCCGTCGCGCATCCATCGATGGGACGGTTGCGGCTCCAGGTCGGATTCTTGACGTCCGATTTCCGCGGGGCCGTGCAAGTCGGCGACATACAATCTTGGGCCATTCAGAAAGCTCAGTTGCCAGTCGTTGGTCATGTAGCCTCCATCAAACGCAGGAGCTCGAAACAACCTCGCCCCTGGGCGTCCTCCGAATCACTGCACGATCATGTCCGGCCGGTCGGGCCTGTTGGGGGAGGCGGAGGGGGAGGCAGTGGCGTAAGCATGTCGAGTTTGTTAAACATCAGTTCGAATGGGCTGATAAACACGTCGCGCCGTTTGCCGAAACCGAACACGCGATCATTCGGGTTGTTGGTGCGAACGACGTTGCGAGCGGCGTGCGGGTTGACGATGAGGATCGACGTGGCGCTGGTTGACCCGCTGCCGGTGACGTCGTTGTAGACATGAGATCGGCCGATCGCGACGGAGTTGCCCGCGGCGCCGCCGGCCTTCTCGAGGTTGAGGGGCCCGAATCCGCCGACGATGAAGTTGCTGCCGCCGGCGCCGTACTGCACGTCGGCGATGTTGGTGTTGTTGATGAAGGTGTCGTTGCCGGCGCCGCCGAAGTTGGCCAGGAGTTTGACCTGCGAGCGTTCGAACACTTGGGTGTGAAAGCCTGTTCCATCGTTGAGGTTGTAGACCGCGACAAGTTTGTTGCCGACCTGATTCAGCGTGTATTGATTGCCGTTATTGTTGGCCGTGAAGTAGAGAACTCCCTTGTCGAGAACGAGCGAGCCGGCGCCGATCTGACGACCAGCAGCGAAAAAGACGGCGACACGATCGTGAGGCCCGGCGCCGGTCACCGTGGAAGAGGCGTTGGTGAAGATGTAGTTCGTCGCGCCCTGCGGCGCCACGTTGATCGTATTGGCGCCGAGCAAGTCGTAGATGATATTGCGGCCATTGCCGACGGTGATGGTATCCCCGGGGCCGCCGTAGATATTGTTGTCCCCGTTGGCCGCCACGATGGTCGAACCGCCGGCCTGATCCTGCACGAAGTTGTTCCCAGCCCCCACCAAGATGGTCTCGCCGGCGGCCTGGCTGTAGACAACGTCGTCGCCCTTGCCAAAGGTGAGAGTGCCGGGAATGTTGGTGAGGTTGCTGAAGAGATCACCCCGGTTGCCGCCTTGATAGTTGACCTGCGTGACGGTCCCGTCCAGCGTGATTTTCGTGCCGTCGAGGACCACCTGGATCGACGATGCGGACGGCTGACTGACGTAGGCGGTATGAGAGCGATCGGGGTCGACCGTGATGTTCAAGATCCCGTCCTGCAGAACGACCGAGTTGGCGGCAGGGACGCAGCGATCCTCAAGAATCTCGACGCAGAGTTGGCGAAGATTTCGCTTGGACATGATGATGTTCGCAGAAGGTGAAAGGCAACCACCGCGACGTGCGGCGGCTGAAAGCGCGCGCATCGGCATCGATCGCCGCGCAGCGACGCTTCGGCTAGGTGACGGGAACCTCAGACCACGGTATCGGGGATCGAGCGAATCATGCTGCGACGGCACAATTCGCGCGCGCGGACGGGTATTGCGATGAACCGAGACGGGATATGGACAATGCTCTGCAAAACTCTAGGTCAAGAACCTGTGCGTTGCAAGAAATTCGTGCGCCGACAAACTTCATTCTTCGCATGCCCACTTCATTCTTCGCATGCCCCGGTCGGCCTGCGCATTGTTCCTGGTTTTCGCAAGCATTTCAGACCGCGTGCGGGTATAATGCCCCGTACGTCTTGGGAGCCTCGCGCTATGGCCAATCCGAGCTTTCCGAAACTTACCCCCGAGCAACGCCGCGCTGCGTCGGGGCAGTACGACCGCGCCAACGAAGTCATCAAGGCTGGCGACCTCGAGTATGGCCTGCAACTGCTTCTGGAATGCTGCACCATCGATCCCGCCAATCTGATCTACCGGCAAACGCTTCGGCAGACGCAACGAACCCTGTACGACAACAACAAGACGGGCCAGACTCTCGCATACCTGCGGTCCTTCTTTACGCGGTTGCGCTTGCAACGCGCCATGATGAACGGCGAATATCGCGACGCGCTCATCGAGTGCGAGTATGTTTTCATGCGCAACCCGTGGGACCTCGCCACGCACCTGACCATGGCGCAGGCGTTCGAAGGACTCGGCTGGCCCGACCACGCCCTCTGGACGCTCGAACAGATTCGGCCGCTTCATCCGGAAGACGCGAGCGTGAATCGCCCGTTGGCCCGTCTTTACGAGAAGCGCGGCAACTTCAATCAGGCCATCGCTCTCTGGGAACTTGTACGCCGCGCCGAGCCTGACGATCTCGAAGCGCAGCGCAAGGGCATGGACTTGGCCGCCAGCGCCACGATCGCGAAGGGACGCTATGAAGAGGTGCTTCAGGACGAGGCCCCGTCCCCCGCTGCCGAAACGGCAATCGACCATGCCGCGCTCGAAAAGTCGGGCCCGCCATCGCACGACGATACCGATGCCAGCAAAGGCGAGCCCGAGGCCGAGCGACAACCACGCGAAGTGACCATCTTGCTCGACAAGATCAAGGCGCATCCCAAAAACGCCAATCATTACCTGCAACTCGCCTACTATTACAAAAAGGCCGAACAAATTGAGAGCGCGAAGCAAGTCCTGCAGCAAGGCCTGGGGCCGACGGGCAACAGCTTCGACATCACTCAGGAACTGCTCGATCTGGATATCGAGCCGTTCCGCATCGATCTCGCAATCACCGAGGAACGGTTGCGGAAGAAACCGGACGACGAAAACCTACTAGCGATTCGCGCTCGCCTGATGAAAGAAATCAACTCGCGCGAGTTGGATTACTATCGCCGGCGGTCCGACCGCTACCCGACCGACAGCTCCGCCCGCTTCGAGATGGGCATTCGCTTACTGCGAGTCGGCCAGCTCGACGAGGCCATCACCGAATTGCAAGCCATCCGCAATGATCCGAAGCATCACGGCAAAGCAGTCTTCTACCTCGGCATGTGCTTTCAGGCGCGCAAGAACTGGCGATTAGCCCAGCGCAACTTCGAGGAAGCCTTGCAACAATTGCCCGCCAACGAAGTCGCGCTTCGCAAAGAAGCCATGTACATCCTCGCCGCTGGCTACGCTGAGACCGGCGAGCTCGACCGTGCCATCGACCTCGGCGTCGAATTAGCCAACCTCGATTACAACTTCAAGAACATCGGCAGCCTCCTGGATGAATGGCAAGCCAAGGCTGCGAAGTAGCCAAGAGAACGACCGCAAGCACGTAGCGGCAAACGGCTAGCTTGCCGGCTTCAGGGCACAAGCTAGCAGCTTGAGCCTACGGGGAAAAACCACACCCCGTCGCCGTCAAAACTGAAAGTAGATGAACTGCTTTGTGCTCGCCTGGGCGATAACCAAGAGATACACGATCATCGCGACTGCCAGGCTGACCTTTACCACGTTCCACTCGATTACTTGTTTGAAAACGGTCTCGCTGTTGTAGATGAGCTGATAGATCCAGACCGCCAGCACCATTGCCGCTAGGAGCAGCGGGAATTTCGGATCGAGCGTGCCGTCCCATCCGGTCACGAAGATGCGTTCGCACACCGTCATTGAGTCTTCCCACTTCGGCGCGCGGAAAAAAATCCAGGTGAACGTCACGAACGTGAACACCAGCATCTGCTTGACGAACGTCGGCATGCGCTCCTTCCAGAAGAACGTCATCTCCAGATCGCGCGTGGCGCAGCGGCCGACCGCATGCAGAGCGCCCCAGATGATGAAGCCCCAGTCGGCGCCGTGCCAGACGCCGGAGATGATCATGGTGAGAAACATATTGCGATAGGTTTCCCAGAGCGTGCCGCGATTGCCGCCGAGCGGGAAGTAAACGTAGTCCTTGAACCAGGTCGACAGGCTGATATGCCAGCGGGCCCAAAAATCGCCCAGGCCGGTCGCCGTGTACGGATTGTTGAAGTTCAGCATCAGGCGAAAGCCCATCATCTCGGCAATGCCGCGGGCCATGTCGGTGTAGCCGGAGAAGTCGAAATAAATCTGCCAGCCGAACGCAATGGTGGCGACGAGCAGTTCGGGTCCGGTGCTGTTCGGAGGGATCGAGCTGGCGCCGTACACATGATCGACGTAATGCGCGAGGTAGTCGGACAGCGCGACCTTTTTGAATAGGCCGACGAGAAACAGCGAGGCTCCGTCAGCAACGCACTCGCGCGTGATCTCCGGCGTGCCTTGCAACTGAGGCAGAAGATTCCCAGCACGCTCGATCGGCCCCGCCACGAGTTGCGGGAAGAACGAGACGAAGCACAGAAAACGAATGAAACTGCGTTCCGTCTCGATCGAGCCGAAGTAGGCGTCGATGGTGTAGCTCATCGACTGGAACGTGTGAAACGAAATGCCGATCGGCAACACGACTCTCTCGAAGAGCCAGTCCGCTTGGTCGGTACGGCCGAGCAGCGCGTTGCCATAAAACGCGGGATCGGGCAACACAATCGGCCAATCCAAGAGCGCGAACAGATGATTGAGGTTCTCCGTGATGAATCCGGAGTATTTGAAGTACGCGAGGAAGCCGAAGTTTGACACGAGGCTGATGATGAGCCAGAGCTTTCGTGTGCTCTGGTTGCGTTCCATCAAGAAGACCATCCAGTAGTCGATGGCCGACGTGCCGAACAGGAGCAGAAGATACCACGGGTTCCACCAGCCGTAGAAGGCGTAGGACGCGATGAGGAACCAGATGTTCATGAGCTGATTGTTCTTCCGCACCAGCAAAAAGCCCGGCACGACGATCAAGCAGAAGATGAGGAAGACCCAGGTATGGAAGAGCATGGAGTTTGCCGCTAGCGGCTTGGCGTTCGCCCACAGTGGATGTTACGTGGCTAAGTTACCGGAAGCGAACAACGTATGCAATCCCATGCCATTCACAGACAACTCCAGCCGCGCCACAGGCACAGTGCGAGGAGAAAGATCATCCAACCTGACCGCAGAATCATCAGCGCGTATTCCCAGAGCGAGGGCGACAGGCCGCTTGGCACGCAGATCATGCCGATGGTGCTCCATTCGCTGTCGCCATCGTCGTACTGGATGAAGATTTGCTCGGCGTTCATCTGCGTGATGATGCCGGAATAGTATTCCGTGCCGGCCTTCCAGCGACAATGGACTCGGCAGCCGACGGTGATCATTTGCAGCGGCTTCACCTGGTCCTTGGGCGCCCAGCCGCGATCGCCGTCGTCGAAGTAGACGAAAACTTCTCCTGGAGCAACTTCGCCAACGGTGCCGGGGAAAAGCCACGCCTGGCCCCATGGCGCCAGGACACGATCGCCGGTCACCCAATCCATCTTGCGGATGTCCGGAATGAAGTCGTCCTCCGCCGCATCATCGCGATTCGGCTTTGGCGGCTCCATCTCCGGGTGTTTTTCGGGATCGAAGAAGGTCATGGCGTCCTCACAAACGCAAATCGACATCGTCATGATAGTATTCATTTGCCGGTCAGTGCCGTTTAGCCCCGCCTCGTAGAGGCGGGCAGCCAGCAAACCCATCCCGCCTCGACGAGGCGGGGCTAAACGCCGAACACGTTCGTCCATGTAATACTCTCCATGCACGACATCGCAATCATCGGAGGCGGGATCGTCGGCCTGGCGACGGCGCTCGACCTCGTCACGCGTTTTCGCGTTTCGCTGACCGTCTTGGAAGCAGAGCCGGCGATCGCTCAACATCAGACCGGGCACAATAGCGGCGTGATTCATGCGGGACTTTACTACAAGCCCGGATCGGCCAAAGCTCGCAATTGTGCCGACGGCCGCGAGGCGATGTTCCGATTCTGCGCCGAGCATGGCATCGCGCATGAACGCTGCGGCAAGCTGGTCGTCGCCGTCGAAGACAGCGAATTGCCCGCACTGGACGCCTTGCATCAACGCGGTCTCGCCAACGGATTGACGGGTATCCGTAAGCTGTCGGCCGGCGAACTCCAAGAGCACGAACCGCATGTCGCGGGGATCGCAGGGCTGCATGTTCCAGAGACCGGCATCGTCGATTACAAGGACGTCGCGCAAAGGTACGCCGAGTTGATTGCGCGTCGTGGCGGAGAGATTCGCGTCGGCGCCGGCGTTCAGGCCGTGCGTCGTCGTGCCGATGTGCTGACGCTGGAGACGCCGCAAGGCGAGGTCGCGTGCCGGCATCTCATCAATTGCGGCGGATTGCAATGCGATCGCGTCGCCTGGATGTGCGGCGTCGACCCCGGCGTGCAAGTCATTCCGTTTCGCGGCGAGTATTACGCGCTCGTGCCTGAAAAACGGCACTTGGTCAGAAACCTGATCTATCCCGTTCCCGATCCGCGCTTGCCGTTCCTTGGCGTGCACTTCACGCGCACGGTGCACGGTGAGGTCGAGGCCGGGCCGAACGCGGTGCTGGCGTTTTGTCGCGAAGGTTATTCGCGGTGGACCATTTCCCTAGCCGACATGTGGAGCCTGTTTTGGTATCCGGGTTTTTGGCGCATGGCGGCGAAATACTGGCGCACCGGATTCAGCGAAATGTGGCGCTCCTTCAGCAAACGAACCTTCTACGAATCGCTGCAGCGGCTCGTTCCAGAGTTGCAGATCGACGACATCCACCCGTTTGGCAGTGGCGTGCGCGCGCAGGCAGTAGGGCCGAGCGGCGCGCTCGTCGATGACTTTCGCATCGTCGAAGCCGAGCGGATGATCCACGTCCTTAATGCCCCGTCGCCCGCCGCGACGGCATCGCTAAGCATCGGACGATCGATCGCGGAGATGGCGGCGAAATCGTGGGGGCTGCCGGCGCTGGAAGCCCAGGGGTGAGCGCAGCAAACTCTTGGGATTAGCGCCATCACGAGCCCAGGGGTTCGCTGCGCTCACCCCTGGGCTTCCAATAGTTTGTGCAAATGAAGATGCACCGGCCCAAGCGTGCCGCCGTAGTTGCCGGCGGTGATGCCGAGCACGCCGTTAGTGCACGCGGCGC
>Ga0194131_10003569_pt1 | contig 24390 bp, 19 predicted proteins | sample TA2KigO120mmetaG_FD_148631 | JGI IMG/M metagenome (GOLD analysis project Ga0194131, IMG submission 148631) | Freshwater microbial communities from Lake Tanganyika, Tanzania - TA2015053 Kigoma Offshore 120m | ecosystem: Environmental > Aquatic > Freshwater > Lake | place: Tanzania: Lake... | reverse complement strand
GGCAACGAAAAATCGTGCTACGCAACAACCACACTTCGACCGGCGGCGATGAGCGTTCGCCCGTCAATTCTCGGACAGGCTCCTAGTCCTGGTGGGCGATCTATATGGCGCTGGTCTGCGGGTCTCGCAAGACAACGGCCAGACCTACGAGCTCCGCAACACCGGGCTGCAGAACCTGTTCGTCGGCGCACTGGGCGCCGGGTCTGGCTCCGACAGTGTCGTGGCGGGCTCGGACAACGGCGTGTTCCTTTCCTCCGGCGGTGCAAACTGGCAGCGCCCTACAGGCTTTGCCGAAGGTGTCTTTTCGCTTTTCCGGCATCCGGACGGGTCGATTTACGCGGGCACCGAGCGTGCCGGCGTCTGGAAGAGCGGCGATGGCGGGACGACATGGTCCCGGGCTTCCTCCGGCATCGTGCCCCCGAACATTACCGGCTTATCAATAACGGCCGAGGGACTCACGGCGTTCGCCGCGACCGCCGCTGGACCCTACATCAGCCGGAACAGTGGACAGGACTGGGGAATCTATCAAACCCTCGGGATCACGTTCAGCTCGGCGATCGACATTGTGAATCCGCTACGGGTGTTCCTTGGCGGCGAAAATGGCAAGCTCCTCTACTCAAGCGACGGAGGACAAGCGTTCGCTCTGATGAACAAGGGGTTGCCCACCGACGGCATCACCTGGATCCGCGTGATTCCCTTCCACGAGACCTACCTCATCACCTCGGCGGGAGCATTGTACGTGCTCGACGCCGGGAAAAGCCAATGGCGCCTGCTATTCCAGCGCGCGGGAGCCCAAGCCTACGCGATGGATGCCGATCCACGCGAGCCGAACGTGCTTCTCCTCGCCACGTTCGATGGAGTCTACAAGAGCACCGACGCGGGCGCGAACTGGTCCAAGTTGGCCGGGTACACGGGGCCGGCGTTTTCGATGTTTGCCGACATTCTGGAGCCCGGCACGTTCTACGCTGGCGGACTCGGAAAGGTGGCGCGGAGCACCGACCGGGGCGAGTCCTGGAGGGAGTTCGGAACGGGTCTGGGGCAGGGTCCGGTGACGGGAGTGATCAAGGCCGGAGATCAAGTGCTAGCCGCGGTGTTCGACCAGGGAGTGTACCGGACCGGCGCTGGAGGCGATGCGTGGCAGAAGGCCCCTGTTTTACCGTCGCAGGGCGTGACCGTCCTCACGTCCGCCTTGAACGAGCCGCGGCTGATCCTGGCGGGCACCACCACCGACGGGATCTTCCGCTCAACCGACGGCGGCGCGACGTGGTCCCGCGCCGAAAATGGACTCTCTTTGTTCGTGCGCGGGCTGGGAGGCGACGCCACCGGATCGACACTGTACGCCGGAGCCTTGCTCGGCGGCCTGTTCCGGTCCGACGACGGTGGCGCGAACTGGTCCAGCGCCGGGCTCCGCGACCGCAATATCTTCGACATCAAGGCGCACCCGGTCGACCCGAATACGGTCTATGCCGGGACCAGCATCGGAATCAGCCGCAGCACGGACCGGGGCCGCACCTGGACCCAGGTCACGCAGCGCATCGCAACGGTTACCGCAGCGGCCGTGGATCCGCGCGACCGGGGCATCATCTACACCGGCGGACTCGCCGGGCGTTTGGACCGCAGCCTCGACGGTGGCCGCGGCTGGACCATCGCCAATCAAGGCCTGCCGCCACAATCGGTGGAAGCGATCACCGTCGATCCCCGTGACGGCACCGTCTATGCCGCGCTCGACAAGTCCGGTGTCTTCCGGAGCCGGAATCAGGGGCGCGATTGGGAGCGGGTTTCCGACCTGGAGGACGTGCGGGTCCTCATCTCCTCGCCCCGGGGAGTGCTGTACGCTGGCACCCGGGCGAATGGCGTCTACCAGGTGGACGAAACCGGCCGCTGGATCTCATTCGCTGGAAACTTGCCCACCGGGGAGATTCATTCACTGGCGCTCGACATGTCCTCGCCCGCCGCGCTTCTGGCCGCTCACGGCAACGGCGTTTTCCGGACCACGGATGGGCGCAACTGGCAGCCGGCCAATCGCGACCTGGCGTCCGGCGTGGTGGGGTTGGCCGCCGATCCGTCACGGCCCGGCAAGCTGTACGCGGCGACGTCCAGCGGACTCTTCGTCACCGAGGATAGCGGCGGGCGTTGGGCGGCGGTGGCGGGAGGGCTGCCTCGCACCGAAATGACAGCCGTTGCGGTTGACCCGCGCGGGCAGATCGTGATCGCCGTTGGTAAGGACGGCCGCCTCTGGCTGAGCTCCGATTCCGGACGCTCGTGGCGGTCCTCGCTTGAAGGCGCCGATCTCGCGGGCCGCGCCATTGTGTTCGGAGCGGGCAACGAGATTCTCGCCGGCTCGCTCACGCGGGGCTTGGCCCGTTCGAATGATGGCGGCGCGAACTGGACGGTCAACAATGCGGCGTCGGCAACAGAGTTCGCATGCCTCGCCCTGGCGGTGCATCCGCGGAATCCCTCGCTGGTCTACGCCGGTGCGGTGGGACCCGGGGTGCTGAAGTCCATCGACGGCGGGCTCACCTGGACCGGCGTGACCGGCGGGATTGAAGGCGCACAGATTCTTTCGCTGGCGATCGATCCGGCCAACCCGGACGCTCTCTTTGCCGGCACCGCCGAGCGCGGGGTCTATGCAACGAGCAACGGAGGTGCATCCTGGTCCGCCCTGGGCGTAGGGATCGCCCGCCGCACGGTCACGGCGCTGTTGTTTGATACGCGCAACGGCCGGTCGCTGTATGCAGGCACTGAGGGCGGAGGAGTATTCCGGCTGGATCTCCCTGGCCGATAGCCCTCACCCGCAAAATAGACTTCGAAGACAGGTGAGATTTTTGACCCCGTCAACACACTACTTATACGGGGAGAGAAATGTTCTTCGCTCTTGCTTTCGCCTTGCCTGCGATCGTTCCAGCCGCGGATCCGGCGTACGCTACGTTGGACCAGGCATATGCCGCGCTTCGCAGCCGCGATTATGACACGGCGGTGAGCTTGTTCCGGTCCGGCCTGGTGGTGTCACCGCAACGGAATGATGTCCGCAAGGACCTCGCCTACACACTCCTCAAGGCCGGCGAGACGGCGGCGGCACGGGACCACTTCCTCGAAGTGACGCGGCGGGATCCCGCTGATTTCAACGCAGCGCTCGAGTTCGCGTTTCTCGCCTACGAGACCGGACAGCAGGTGGAGGCCCGGCGGATGTTTGACCGTGTCCGCAAGAGCGGCGACAAGGCGTCGCGCATGGCCGCGGAGCAGGCGTTTCAGAATGTCGACCGTCCGCTCGCCGAAGGGATCGCGAGGTGGAGAGATGCGCTCTCGCGGACCCCGGACAACTACAGTGCGCATCACGAGCTTGCGCTGCTTGCGACGCAGCGTGAGGAGTGGGCGCTGGCGTTGGAACACCTCAGCCACGCCTGGCGCCTCAAACCGTCGGAGCGCTCGGTTCTTCTCGATCTTGGCCGCTGCCATCAGCAGTTAGGCCAAGCCGGGCGCTCCATGGCTTCGCTCCTTGCGGCTTCGCGTGGCGCCCAGCCGAGGACTGCCGAATCGGCCCGGGCGTTGCTGCCCAGCCGCTATCCCTATGTCTACGAGTTCAGGCTGGCGCTGGAGCTCGATCCTGGCAACGTGAACTTGCGGCGGGAACTCGCATATCTGTTGCTTGAGATGGGCCAGCGCCAGGAGGCGGAAATCGAGTTTGACAGGATCGTTCGAGAGCAGCCGGAGGACCTGCTCTCGCACGCCCAGCTCGGATTCCTGAAACTGGCGCGGCGGGACCGCTCCGCCGCGCTGCCCCTGCTGCAGAGGGTGCTCGACGCCGACGCGGGCGATGAGCTGACTGACCGGGTCCGGGCGGCGCTGGAGCTGCCCAAGCAGTTGCGCCGCCGTCCCGATACGCCGCGCCGGAACCTGATCGAGGAAGCGCGCCGGATGGCGGAAAAGTCGTATGAGGCAGGCTACCTCAACGACGCCATGAAGTACCTCACGATTGCCCATGAGCACGATCCGATGGACTTCGGCGTGATCCTGCGGCTGGGACAGACCGAGAATCTGCGCCAGAACGACAAGGAAGCGCTGCAGTGGTTCTCGCTGGCGCGGAAGGCGCCTGACGAGCGAATCGCGCGCGAAGCCAACCGGGCGTATCACAATCTGCGCCCCCGGTTCGCGCGGGTTCAGGCCTCATTCTGGGCGTTTCCGTTCTATTCGTCACGCTGGCAGGACGCGTTCTCCTACGCGCAAGGGAAGGTGGAGTTCAATCTGCCTTCGCTTCCGTTCCGGCCGTACATGTCGCTGCGGTTCATTGGAGACCTGCGCGGCTCGATCCGCGACCCGTATCCGCAGTACTTGACCGAGACGGCGCTGATTCCGGCGGTGGGCGTCGCGACACGTAACTATCACGGAGCATTCGCGTGGGCGGAAGCCGGCGTTTCGGTCAGCTATCTGCGGCGCGCGGACCAGACTTCGCGGATGACACCGGATTACCGGGCCGGGATCTCCTACAGCTTTGCCAAGGGTGGCGCCAAGTACTTTGACCACCACGACGACCTGATCTGGGTGTCGCGCTTTGGCAACACGCTCTTGCTGTATACGCAGAACAAGTTCGGGATGTCGCTGGGCGAGGGCTTCAAGGCGTACTGGAATCTCAACTTCACGCTCGACACGCAGCGGCAGTATTGGGCCAACACCGCGGAGACCGGCCCGGGGCTCCGGTGGCGCGCCTTCTCGGTGGACCTGCTGCGCGGAGCCCACCTGGTGAACGCCGGCAATCCGAGGCGTCCGAATTACACCGACGTGCGTGCGGGGGTGTGGTATGCGTTCCGCCGTTAGCTGCGCCCTGCTGGTTTCGGCCCTCGGCGCCGCGCCGCGCCAGGACCCGCCGGCCCGGCGTCAAACGATACACCATTTTCAGATCGCTTCCGAGGATCCGGCGGCCTGGGGGCGGATCCTCACCTCGGTGGGACTGCAGCCCGCCTCCCCCAGCTCCTGTACGTCGAGAGCCTGTGTGGTTGTGGTGACTGAAGGGGCTGCACCCGCCGATCCGAAGCGGTTGATCGATCTGGTGCAACAGGGCTCGGTGCTGATCCTTGAAGGGGACTCGCAACTGGCCCGGTCGTTTGGCATTTCGCCGGAGGACGCCCGCGCCGTTCCCGTGCGCTCGATTGTGGACACGCACAATCCCCAGGCCGGTATCGTTTGGGAGCGGGCCGTCGACATTGCTCCATACAAGCTGCCGCGCGATTCGATGGTGTTCGCGCGTGAGCGCTGGCGGGGAGTCCCGGTCGCGGCGGGCTTCCGGCATGGATTCGGGTCGGTGCTCTGGATCGCGGTGCCGCCCGGCACGAACGGCTACGAGCGGTTCCCGTACTTGCCTCAGGCACTGGCGACGCTTGGCGTCGAACCGGGCGTGTCGTCGCGGGACCTGTGGGCGTTCTTCGATTCGTCCTACCGCCTTCGTGTCGATGCCGACTACTTCGCCGAGCGGTGGCGCGAAGCAGGAATCGCGGCGCTGCACGTGGCCGCATGGCATTACTTCGAGCCGGACAATGTCCGCGACGATTACCTGCGCCGCCTGATCGAGGCATGCCATAAGCGCGGCGTGCTCATCTATGCCTGGATCGAGTTCCCGCACGTTTCAGAAAAATTTTGGTCGGACCACCCCGAGTGGCGTGAGCAGACGGCTTTGCTCCAGGATGGGCACCTGCACTGGCGCCGCCTGATGAACCTCCGCAACCCGGACTGCGCGCGAGCTGTCCAGGAGGGGCTCGCGCGCCTGGTGGACCGTTTCGACTGGGACGGTATCAATCTAGCCGAGCTGTACTTCGAATCGCTCGAAGGGCATTCGAATGCCGCCCGGTTCACACCAATGAACCCGGATGTCCGGCGCGACTTCCAACAGCTTCACGGATTTGATCCGATCCGGTTGTTCCAGGGCCCGCCGGATCCGGCCGGTCTGCGCCAGTTCCTCGACTACCGCGCGGAGGCGGCGCGCCTGCTTCAGGAGCACTGGATCGGCGAGATCGAGCGGATCCGGCGGCGCAAACCGCATCTCGATCTGGTGCTGACGCACGTCGATGACCGCTACGATCCCAAGATGCGGGACCTGATCGGCGCCGATGCCGCACGGCTGCTGCCGTTGCTCAACCGCCATGATTTCACCTTCCTGGTTGAGGATCCGGCGACGTTGTGGAACCTGGGTCCGGACCGGTATCCCGAGATCGCGGCCAAGTACGCGCCGATCACGCCACGGCCCGGAAAGCTCGGCATCGACATCAATATCGTGTCCCGCTACCAGGACGTCTACCCGACCAAGCAGCAGACCGGCGCGGAGCTGTTTCAGTTGGTCCACATGGCCGCGGGTGCCTTTCCCCGGGTGGCGCTTTACTTTGAGAGTTCCATCCTGACGCCCGACCTGCCGCTGTTACCCGCATCGGCTGCCGTGGTCGAGCAACTGGAGATTGCGGGACAAAAGACCGCCGTCAAGTCTCCCCGGCAGACGGGAGTGGCCTGGAATGGTCCGGCGCTGGTGAACGGGAGTCCGTGGCCGTATCAGAGCGGCGGGTTCGTCTGGCTGCCTCCTGGCGCCTGGTCCATTGAGCGGGCTCCAGCCGCGCCGCCGCTGCGGATGCATGATTTCGCGGGTGAACTGCGATCCCTGCATCTAGCCGGAAACCAATTGGAAATCGCCTATCAATCCGCCACGCGCGCTTTCGCCTTCTTTGATCAACCGATGTCGGACTCAGCGGAGGTGGACGGCCACGCGGCAAAGCTTCAATCGGTGGATGTTGGCGGCTCCTGGCGGGTCACGCTGCCGAAGGGCCAGCACGTCGTGAGTCTCAGACGCAGACCGTAGGCGACGCTCGATCAATTCGGCGGCTCCCGTAAACGTGCTGATGATCACCCACGATCAACAGCGAGCCGGCTGCATCGGCTGCTATGGGAATCCGGTGATCAAGACGCCCAACATTGACCGCCTGTCCGGCGCGGCGAGATGCAGGGGCTGCTGTTCGACTGGATGGTGGCCTCGCGCGATCCGTTGCATGCCCCGGTCCAGGATCAGTGAATCCGGGTGCCGTTATGATGGGACATGCGGCTTGGAATCCTGATCCTGTCCGGTTGCGTGGCGCTCTCCGCCCGAGGTGTTCGCGTCGAGTTTGATCCCGGGAATCCGGAGATCGGGCCGTTTCCGTCCGACGCTCTGATGTTTCCTGACCCACGCCAGCGCAGCGGACTGCGCGTAGCGCTGCCACTCGGGGACTGCCAGACCCGGCCAAGCGAGTGCCTGGAACTCGCCCAGATCAATGAGCTGGATGGGTTTAGCCCTACGCCGCGGATGTCGATCCGGTTCAGCGGCGCGATCGATCCGGAGTCGTTGCGCGACAACGTGTTCGTCGCCTGGCTCGACCAGTTGATTCCAGGGCGGTACCGGGTCCATGAGCCTGGCAAACTGTCGCCGGTTAACTACTTGATCTGGGATCCTGCCAGCCGCACGGCGTATCTGAAGCCGGACGAGATGCTCGAGGGAACGCGCCTGTATGCGCTCATCGTCACCGACGGCGTGCGCGATGCTGACGGCGATCCGGTTGAGGCAAGCCCGGAGTACACCGCTTGCACGAGTGGTCCGGACTCGGACTACTGCCGGAAGCTGTCGGCGGCGCTCGGCCGGGTCCGCGTGGGATCGCGGACGATCGTGGGAGCGAGTGTGTTCACGACCTTGAGCGTCACCGCGTTTCTTGAGGAGGCGCGGCGGATCGTGCAAGAGACGCCCACGGGGTTCCGGCGGACGAACCCAGCGTTGAGCGTCGCCAACGTTACGAGCGTGACCTACCGTCAGCACGTCAGCGGGCAGGGCGAAACCGCCGCGTTCGCCGACCAGGCGTTCCCGATTCCTCCCGGACTGATCCAGCAGGCCGGCGTCGGGTCCCTGGCGTTCGGCAGCTTCCGGTCGCCGCAGTTCATCGACCCGGCCACACTCCGCATTCCACAAACGCCCACGGCCGGGCCCGTCGCCGCGCCGCCGGCGGCCGAGGAGATCTTTTTCCACGTCTGGATGCCCGTCACTCCGGCGCCGCCGGGCGGATATCCAGTGCTGCTGGCTGGCCACGGGATCACGGATTCGCGGTTCGGGATGCCCACGGCGATGGCGCTTGGGGCTGGCGCCGGATTCGCGGTCGTGGCGATGACGGCGGTCGGGCATGGGGCTGGTCCGCAGTCGTCGGTCGTGCTGGCCATGGCCAGTGGGAGCGCGGTCACGATCGCCGCGCCCGGACGGGGCAGGGACACGAACCGGGACGGCAGAATTGAATCCGCGGAGGGCTTCATCAATCTGGTTCCAGACGTGTTTCCCATCGCCGGGGATGCGCAGCGCCAGACGGTTGTCGACTACATGCAATTGATCCACGCGATCCGCGAGGGAATGGACTTCGATGGAGACGGGCGCGCCGACTTGAACGGAAATGCGATCAGCTACATTGGGCAATCACTGGGCGGTGGCTACGGGGTGGTGTTGGCGGCGGTGGAGCCGGCGGTCCGGTCCGCCGTGTTCAATGTGGCGCCCGGCGGTCTGCTCGAGACGTCGCTCACGACTGACCGCGCCGACTTCCATCTATTTGCCCAGGCTGGGCTCGGCGTGCTCCGCCGTCCAGCGGTTGTCGACCCGCGTCAGCGCGTCGAGACCGGTATCCCGTTCCGTGACGAGCCGGTTCGTGTGCGGCGGCCCGGGTTGGTGGCGGTGCAGGACACTGTGGAGCGGCTGGACTGGCTCGGTGGGCCGCGCGAGGCGCAGAACTACGCGCCACACCTGCGTACCGCTACGCTTCCAGGCCTTGATGTGCGGCCGATGCTGTTCCAGTTCGGATACGGCGATGTCGCGGTTCCGAACAACTCAACGGCAAACCTGATCCGCGCAGCGAACATGCGCGAATTCACTTCGCTATACCGGGCGGACATTGCGCGCCAGGTGGCGCCTGAGATTCCGCGGGATCAGCATGCGTACCTGATCCCCCTGGGTCCACCGGCGTCGCAATTGATCTCGCTCGCGGCGATCACCGAGGCGCTGCAATTCCTGGGGACGGGGCAGATGGCGGATGTGAATCCGCTGGTCCGGCTACTGATTGGCCGCGACTTGTTCGAGGCACCTCCCGCGCAATTGCCCGTCACCCCGAATTTCCCGCCGCCCGCGAGATAGCACGGATCCGCCATAATCTTCAGATGCGACGTTGTCAATTTGCTGTCCTCTGGGTTGTTGGAAGCTTGTGCGCTCAACAACCCCGGATCTCGCATGGCCCCATGCTGGGCCACGTCACCGAATCAAGCGTCGCCGTATGGGCGCGGACGACCCGCGCCGCCGAGTTCCGGGTCCGGTATGGCACCACGCCGGACCGGCTTGACCAGTTGTCCGCTCCAGTCCCGACCACGCCCGGCCGTGACAACACCGGCTGGATCACGCTCACCGGCCTGCGGCCTGATACGCGTTACTACTACCGGCCCATCACAGCCACCGACGAGGGTCCGGACGGAAGCGTGCGGACATTGCCGTCCGCTGCTGCCCACCGGCATCCTGAAACCAATCCCCGCGGGCTGTTCAATTTCCGTTTCCAGTTTGGATCGTGCGCGAATCAGAAGCCGGGCAGCGGTAGTGGTCCTGGGCTGCCGGCGTACGGGACGATGTTGCGCGACTGGCGCGACAAGCTCGCGTTTTCCGTGATGAACGGTGACTGGCTGTATGAGGATAAGCGCGACTTCACGGTCGAGGAGTGGCAGCGGCAGACCGGAACGGCGGCGGGCCGGCTTCCGCCGATCCTCGCCATCGCACCGGCGATCACCGGCGTTTGGGAAAACTACAAGTATTTTCTCGAACGGGGCGCGAATCTGGCGCTGTGGCACCGCTACATTCCGTCGTACTATACGCCCGATGACCACGAAATCCTGAACGATATCGTCGCCACGGCGGAAACCGGATTCCGGAACCGGCGCACGGTGTTTCGCGACATTGGTGTCCAGGCCTGGTTCGATTATCTGACCGGCTCGCAACCAGTGGCGAATTCTCAAGGCATCCTTTTCGGACGGGCGCGCCTGGAGGCCGGATCTGACGTTCTCACCGCCCCCGCCGCTGACTTCACCCGGCTCGATCTCAAACAGGCCAACAACCTGCATGTCCACTGGGGCGGGCAGTTCGCGGGCGTCGATACCGGACGGATGGCCGATGCCGAGGGCGACCCCAACGCGGGCGTGTACGAGATCGTGAGTGTGCTCGACAGGAACCGATTGAAGATCCGGCCGGCGGCGCGCGCCACGGTCGAGTCGGCTTTCTCGATCGGACGGCTGTCCTACGGGAGTTTCAAGGCTGGCAACGTCGAGGTGTACCTGCTCGACACGCGCAGCCAGCGGGACCTCCATGACACGAACAATCCAGGGAAGCCCGGAGTATCGCTGCTCGGGCGGTCGCAGCGTGATTGGTTGAAGCGGTCAATGGCGGCATCGGACGCGGATTTCTTCTTCCTCGCCTCGTCCGTGAACGTGATGATCCCCCACGTCTCCTCGCCCGCGGGCGGAGAGATCAAGGGCAAGGACGACGCCTGGACCGCGTTCCTCGAAGAGCGCGAAGACATGATCCGGTTCTGGGACGGCCTCGGCAAGCCAGTGATGGTCATGACCGGCGACCTGCACAATTCCTTCGCTATCAAGATAACGGATCGCGTGTGGGAGTTCGGCTCGGGACCGCTGAACTCGCAGAACCATCCGGCCAAGAGTGAAGGCGGCCGTCCAGCCAATGGACGTTTCGATTCGCGCGGGCGGCCGGTGGACATCCGTTGGTCGACCTACGTGCGCGATGATCTGCCGTTGTCGCTGCGGCGGATGCCGTACTTCGCGGTGGCGCAGGTCAACAATGTGTTCAACAACCCGGCGACGCCAGGGACTCCGCGCTGGGTCGCGTTTCCCAAGCCGCACGTAGTAATTCAGTACTACGATGGATTGACTGGCGAGCTGGTCTACGCCGAACCGATCCATGCTGGCCGGTGAGCGTCAATGCGAATCACGATTCTCCTCCTCCTCTCTTGCGCGGTGTGGGCGCAGACTCCCAAGAAAAAGGGCACCCAAGCCAGTGACGACCAGAAGGGCTACACCGACACGCCGCTGATTCCTGGCCAACAGTGGCGTGTACACGACGCGGCGCGCGCCCGTCCGGTGAAGGTCGCGCCCGGGCGTCCACTGGCGGGCATTCCCGCGCCTGCCGACGCCGATGTTTTGTTTGATGGCACGGATCTCTCCAAGTGGATCATCAAGAGCCGCGCCGGAGAGATCGCGCCGCCGAACTGGAAAGTGGAGAACGGCTACGTCGAGATCGTATCGCCAGCCGGGATGCGGTGGAATCTGGTCACCAAGGACAAGTACGGCGATTGCCAGTTGCACCTGGAGTGGATGATCCCCGAACACGTGAATGGACGGGGCCAAGGGGGCGGCAACAGCGGCGTGGAGCTGATGTCCCGGTATGAGATCCAGGTGCTTGAATCGTGGGAGAATCTCACCTATGCCGATGGCCAGGCAGCGGCGCTCTACGGACAGTGGCCGCCAATGGTGAACGCGTCCGCGCGAAAGGGTGACTGGAACTCCTACGACATTTTCTTCGAGGCTCCGCGGTTCAACGGCGAGACACTGGTCAAACCCGGCTACATCACGGTGGTCCACAACGGGGTGCTCGTGCATCACCGGCGGGAGATCCTGGGTCCCGCCGCGCACCGTAGGAACGCTCCCTACCGGGCGCATGAGCGTGAGGAACCGTTAAGCCTTCAGGACCACGGCCATCCGGTGCGGTACCGGAACATCTGGATCCGGCGGTTGAAGGAAACCCCGTAGGCGGGTCTACCCGTCGCGCAGGACCGAAAAACCGGACTCCACCCGCTGGTAGACGCACCGGGTCCAGGCCACCCTGGCCCTGCCCTTGAAGATCGGATGGCTGAACCAGACTTCCATCCCCTTCTCCAATTTCGGATCGCCATGGCTAACACGGAAGCCGCTGAAGCTCACGTCCATCATTTGTCCAACGATTTCGCGCCCGGCGCCGTCATTCAAGATGAGGCGCACTTCACCGTTGCAGTGTGTCCTTGGTTCGCGGCGTAGGTCCACGCTCGTCACCATTGCGATGCCTCCTCTTCCATTGAGTCACCAAGCCGCCCAGCCGGCAATAGGAAGAACGGCCAAAACGCCGCCGGAAAAAGCCCGACAATAGACCTTATGGCGAAGACACTCCTGGCGATGGGTGCCCACTACGACGATTGCGTGTTCGGCGTCCCCGGAATCCTGCTGCAGGCGGCCCAGAAGGGCTGGCGCGTGGTCATCGCGTCGCTGATTGGCGACTATAGCCATTGGCCGCCGGTCCAGGGCCGGCATACGGAGCTGGTCAAGGCGTCAAAGGATCTCGCGCACCACTACGGCGCCGAAATGCGGTTCCTCGGATTCGAGTCGCACCTGTTTGACGTGACCAGCGAGAACAAGAAGCTGGTGTGCGAGCTGGCCTACGAGATCAAGCCGGACGTCGCGCTGCTGCTATGGCCGCAGGACCACCACGACGATCATCGCGTTGCCTCGCAGCTCTGCGAAATCGCGCTCAAGAACGCCGGACAGATCCTGGCGAAACCCGGATACCGGGTTCCGCGCGCGATGTATGCCTTCGACAACGGACCGCGCCACACCATCGGCTTCGAGCCCAACACGTTCGTCGATGTGTCGAAGGAATGGCCGATGTCCGCCGAGTGGCTGGGAAGGCTGATGGCCGTGGTCCGCAATGAACCCTACGATCCGGCGAAACGCGACGGCTCAGTGGATACGAAAGAGGCGATCGCCCTGTACCGGGGGAAGACCTGCGGGGTCCGCCATGCTGAAGCTATTTGGAGCTATTCCCACCGCCCGGTGGATATCCTTTCGTAGCCAGTACGGCGTAAGAAACGCTGCGCCACACGGTTGGAGCATCCTTGGGCACGCTCGCCGCCTTGTATACCAGGTAGTCAATGCCCAGCGCGCCGAAGTAGGCTGGATCCTTGCCCTTGGCTGCCGCCTTTTGCCAGCGGTCCCACCATTCCATTGCGAACCTGCGGAGGAGGTTCACTTGGCCCCCGCCCTTGTAGTCGACGTAGAGGCTGCGCAGCGAATAGGCGCGGAAGAAGCCCGGATAGAGCTCCTGGCCGGCGTCCGGAAACTGGAACACCGCGTCCTTGGGTGTGTTCGCGCGCGCCCAGGCGGCTAGCTCCCGGCTCTCGGGTTGATCCTGGTCGCGGTAGTTGCGGACCTTCCCCGGACCCGGAATCAAGTAGAACGGCAAGGCCAGCACGGCAACCCAGCAGGCGATCGCCGGGGTCCGCCTCGACGATTCCCACGCGGACGCCAGGGCTGCCAGCGCCGCGAGTGACGCGGTCACCAGGGCCCGCATCCGGATGTCCGCCACACGCCAGTCGGGCAAGAGCAACTGCAGGACGTCGGACTGTGCGGGAATCGCGAACGCAATATAGAACCACACGGCGGATTCGAGCATCCGGCCCTTCATGCCGGCGCGAATCCCGCAGGCCGCGCACGCCAGTCCCGCGGTCAAGGTGACGAACAAAACGGCGCGGAGCGGCTGGAACTGGGGCATGAACTGCCACATTCCGATGTCGAGCAGGAGGTAGGCCGCGGGCATTGAGAGCAATCCAACCAGCGGCAGGCCCGCCCAGATCCATCTCAACGGCTGCGGCGGACACAGGCGCCACAACGCGGCGGCGCACACCAGGGCCATCATTTGGATGTGCCGGATCCAGGTGGCGTCCCAAAGCGACAGCCAATTATACCGGCCGCGCAACTGCTGGAGCTTGGCCAGTTCGGCGTCGATCGTCCCGAAGAACTGCTGGGGCTCAGTTTCCCCCGATTGCAGCTTCGACAGCACCAACGCGGCCGCGACGGCCGCCGCCACGGGCCATAGCCAGCGGAAGTCCCGCTTCCAGGCAGCCCAGGCGAAAAGCACCAATACGGCCGGATAGGTGGTGGGTGGATGGTAGAGAATCGCGAGTCCCAAAGCCGCGGCGCCCCACACCATCCGCCCGGATGAAATCAGGCCCACGGCGAACACCACAAGTCCACCGGCGTAGCCACGTGGGATCGGCTCATACTCGTGGATCAGGACGCTCGGTCCTCCGATGGTGCCGCCGAGTCCGTAGACGGAGGCCAACAGCAGCGCCAGCCGGATCGAAAAGCAGAGCGAACGCCCGGTCAGGTAGACCCCGAGCAGGCCGAGCGCACGGAACAGGAGCTGTTGAGCGTACAGGGGTCCGCGAAAACCGTCCGCACCGGTGATCCGCCGGAGCAGCAGCGCGGTCTCGTCGTAGATGCTGTAGCTGACGTGTGGCCGCTGTGCCACCATGTCTTTGCCGAACACGGACCCGTCCCAAAGGCGCTCGAGAATCGGGATATAGACCTGGGTGTCGGAGTGCAGGTAGGTGTGTCCTGGAAAGAACAGGAACCCGGCCACTGTGAGCGCCACCAATGCAGCCGCGACGGCAGCCGTGATCCGGTTCATTGGGCGGGAGTCCTCTCCAGTTGCTGTTTGGCCCATTTCCGGTTTGGATTGAGCGCGAGCGACTTCTCCAGCGCCTGCCGGGCCTCCGGATTCTTTCCAGCCTTCCGCAACGCGACGCCCAGCCACAAGTGCGCCTCCGCCAGCTTGGGGTCCAATTGGATGGCGCGGCGCAAGTCCTCAACCGCCTTTCCAACGCCTCCGCCGAAGCTGGCCGGCAGGTAATAATTGCCGACACCCTGGCTCAGCCAAACCTTTGCCGATTTCGGATTGAGCTGCGCGGCCTTCTTCACTTCGTCCGCGGCGCACCGCCCCCATTTGAGTCCGGCGAGCACGTTGGCCGGGATCACCTGGCCGCAGAGCGTGCCGAGGATCCGGTGGTACTCCGCTGTGCCTGGTTTGAGATCGATGGCCTTACGCGCGAACTGGATCCCGGCCTCAGCCGCGGTCCGGCCCAGACGCTTGTCTCCGGTCTCGATCGCCAACTGCGCGAGCGTCGACTGGGCGAGCGCTGCCTCGTATTGCGCGCCGGAGTCGGTGGACCGCTGTCCCGCGCCTGACGCGGCTTGGGCGGCGATCTGCTCCAGCTTCGCGCGGTCCTGCGCGTCGAGCGCCTGCTCCGCGGGAGTCCGGTTGATTCCCGGCGCGGATGCGCTCAGGGCGAGGAAGAAGACGGCGGCCCCTATCATAGCTCGTAGATCTTACGGTGAACCGTGAGCAAATAGATTGCCAATATTGCCAACAAGACACCACTGGCGGCGATCACCGGCGGAGCCCCGAGATCGGTCACGAGCCGGCCGGCGATGAGGCTTCCGAACGGCATACCGCCGCGGAACGCTACATTGTAGACACTCATCACACGTCCGCGCATTTCGTCTGGCGTGATGAGCTGCACCAGCGAGCTGATCATCGCGAACACCGTCATCAACGCGGCGCCGCCCAGGAACAGCGTGACGAGACTGACGGCCAGAATCCGGCTGGCCGAGAACACCAGCACGAGAAAACCGAGTCCCAGCAGCCCGAGCACGGCGGCGCGTCCCTTCTTCCGCCCATGGTGGAAGGTGGCCACCAGCAGAGCGCCGAGGATTGATCCTGCTCCCGAGACAACCATCATGTTGCGCAATCCGTCCGGGCCCATGTGGAAGATGTCCCGCGCGAAGACCGGCAGGAACACGATCATCGGAAACCCGAGCATCGTCATCAGGAACGCGACGACGATCAGCGACACCATTGATGCCTCTCCGCGGACGAAGGAGATTCCCTGCTTCATGCTCTCGAGGATCGGCGTGGTAGAAGATTTCGGAAAGAATGCCGGCTGGACCAACAGCAAAGTGATGATGACGGCGATGTAGGACACACCATTGAGCGAAAAGCACCAGGACGCGCCGAGCTGGGTGAGCGCCAGTCCGCCGAGCACGGGTCCGATGATGCGCGCCAGATTGAACTGGATCGAGTTGAGGGCGATAGCGTTGGGGAGGTCCTCGCTTTTGACCAGCGTGGGAACCAGCGCCTGGTACGCAGGTCCACCGAAGGCCTGCGCCACACCGACGCAGAACGAGAGAGCGAGGATCTGCCAAACCTGAACGAGCTTGGACGCGAACAGCGCGGCCAGAAGAAACGCACAGGTCATTTGCACCAACTGCGACCCGACCAGAACCCGGCGCCGGTCGAACCGGTCGGCGATCACGCCTCCGACGAGGGAGAACAGAAAGATCGGAATCTGTCCAAGAAAGGAGTCCAGGCCGAGGTAGAACGGGTCGTTGGAAATCTCCAGAACGAGCCAGCTCTGCGCCAGCGCCTGCATCCAGGTGCCGATGCTCGACACGCACGCACCCGTCCACATGAGGCGGAACTGCGGGTATTGAAATGCCTTGAAGGTGCGGTCGAGCACGTGTACTTCCCTCGGACCTTAATCAGGACCTAGGGAAGCGGGGCCGGGCGCTTGATCAAGTGGACGTAGTTTCCGTCGCGGTCCTCAAAGAAGACCAGGCGGTTGCCCTTCACTTCGAAGGGATCACCGACGAACTTGAGACCCTTCGCGCGGAGGTGCGCGTGGGCGCCATCGAAGTCATCGACCTCAATGGCCAGGTGCCGGATCCCAGGATCCTTCATCGCCTGGGGCTGGCGGTCGCCGACCGACGGGATGATCTCAAGCATGGCGCCATTGGCGGCGCGTACGAAGTAGTTCCCGTCGTACTCGAAGTTGATCCGGAATTCCAGGTTGTCGCGATACCACTCGGCCAGTGCCTTGGGGTCTGGCGAGGCGATCGCGGTGTGCTCGAGGCCATTGAACATAAGGGGCATTTTAGCACCCCGTGGACGCAACGCCCCGTTTACAACTCGGAAGATTCGTTCTTGCCGGGCGTCACCTTGCCCCAGAACCGCCGGCGAACGATGGCGAGGTCGCGGTCGATGATCCAATTGCCGCGCACTTCCATGCCGGTGCGCCGCACCAGCCGCGTTGGCGCTTCAAGGATCGCCGGATCCGGCGCATCGTGCGCCGCGGAGGTCCGGATGAGCATGAGTGGGGCGGGGAGGAAAGGATCAGGCATGATCGGCTAGCTACCCTAAGCATGGATAAAGCGGGTGCGGCGGGCAATAGCCCGAAGGTACCGCGCCTTTCTGGCTATACTACCGAGTCCGCGCCGCCCGCCTGCTGGTCCTCTCCAAACGCCGTCCGGAACGCCCCGAGCCTCGACCGCAGGGTCCGCGAGAACAGCGCCTGATCCACCGAGTGCATGATCAGGTTGGCGCCCATCTTCCCCCATCGCACCGCCTGGTCGAAGTCGTCCCAGAACTCGTGGATCCCGACGCCCACTCCGTGCCGCCTCGAAGTCGTGATGATATGCTCGATCGCCGTTTCAAACTTCGGGTGATGGTATTGTTCCGGCACGCCCAGGCTGCACGACAGATCGTGCGGACCCACCTGTACCGCGTCCACACCCGGCACAGACACGATCTGATCCAGGATTTCGAGCGCCGGGACGCTCTCAATGTTGATCAAAAGCGAATTGCCCGCGTTGCGGTCATCCAGGTAGGTGGCCAGCTCGGGCTCGAGCGACGACGGATCCCGGAGGGCCTGCTGCAGCCTCCCGCCCTTCAGCGGACGCAACTTCACGGCGCCCACCAGTTGCCGGACCTGCTCCGGCGACTCGATGTAGGGAGCCAGCAGCGCCTGTGCGCCGCCGTCGACCATCTTGCACGCCTCGAACGGATCGGGCGACGGAATCCGCACCATCGGCGCGATCTCCATTGAGCGGTAGACCTGGCACATCCAGGAGACGACCGCACGATCGTTCGGTGTATGCTCGGTGTCGATGAAAACGAAGTCCACGCCTGTCGACCGCACCGCGGCCGGCCAAACCGGAGATGTCGAGAGAACGCACGTCCCGTAGACACGGCTGCCGGATTTCAAGGCCCGGCGGAGTTGTTGTCCTGTCATGGTGAACTCACCAGCTTACCGCGTCAGTGCCATCATAAGAGGAGCAGATGGCTTGCCGGCGATTTCTGGTCACCAATGACGACGGATGGGACGCACCTGGTCTGGCCGCGCTCGTCTCCACGGCGCGGCGCTTTGGCGAAGTGATCGTGGTAGCACCGGCGTCGCCGCAGTCCTATTGCGGACACCGGGTTAATACCGACCGCCCGATGCAGCTCACCCGGACCGGCGAGGATTCGCACCACCTGGACGGCTCGCCCGCGGACTGTGTGCGGGTCGCGCTTCGGGGACTGGGCGTGGAGGCCTGCTTCGTGTTGTCGGGGATCAATCGCGGCGGCAATCTCGGCGCGGACCTTTACACCTCCGGCACCTGTGCGGCTGCCCGCGAAGCGGTCCTGCTGGGTGTTCCAGCGATTGCGGTGTCGCAATATGTGCAGCGCGGACTCCAACTCGACTGGGCGCAGTCGGAGGCGATCTTCGCGCCGGTGCTTGAACGCTTGCTGGACGGCGGGACTGCGGCGGAACGCTACTGGAATGTCAATCTTCCGCATGTTCCTGGGGATTTCAATCCGCGCGTGGTAGAGTGTTTGCCCGACATTCAGCCCCTCGATGTACGGTTCCGTGAGGACTCCGGATTGTGGCGTTACGACGGGAGCTACATCAACCGTCCGCGGACCCCGGGGCGGGATGTTGAGTTATGCTTCAGCGGAGCCGTGACGGTGAGCGCGGTGGCGCTGTAGCCCCGTACGGCTCCATGCGACAATAAAAGGAGAACTGGACTCCGACGTGAGCCGCAAAGACCCCTCATCCGAGAACTCCTCTTCCAAGAAATCGGGCGCCAGGAGGGGGACGTTTTTTCAGTGGCTCGGAAGGCTGCTGTCACACACGGCGGTGAAGGCCATTCTGGGCGTGTTCGTCTTTGTGTCCGTGGTGGCTCTCGGGATCTTCATCTACCACTACAGCAAGTGGGCGGCGATCGTCGAGGACAAGCTCGCCCGGGGACCCTATTCGAACACCTCCAAGCTGTACGCCGCCCCGCAGACGGTGTCCGTCGGTGATGAGACGACGGCCGATGAGATCATCGCTTCGCTGCAGCGCGCTGGATACACGGAGTCGCGCAACAACCGGCTAGGCTCGTATCGCGTGCGGCCGGACGGTGTTGAGGTGTTCCCCGGCGTCGATTCCTACTTCGAGCCCGAGGGCCATGTCGTCAAATTCGGCGGGGGGCACGTTGCGCAGATCATATCCCTTGGCGACAACACGGACAGAACTCAGTTCTACCTCGAGCCGGAACTGATCACCAACCTGTTTGACCGCAACCGCGAGAAGCGCCGCCCCGTGCGGTTCGACGACATCCCCGTGGTGATGAAGAACGCGCTGCTGGCCGCCGAGGACAAGCGATTCTTTATGCACGCTGGATTCGATCCGTTCCGCGTGCTCGGCGCCGCCTGGGTCGACATCAAGTCGGGCCGGAATCAGCAGGGTGCATCGACGCTGTCCATGCAGCTCGCCCGGATGATCCTGCTGACCAACGAGCGGAATTGGCGCCGCAAGATCCCGGAGATCCTGATCACCTTGCATCTGGAGCGGAAGCTCACCAAGAAGGAGATCTTCGAGCACTACTGCAACCAGATCTATGTCGGACGTGTAGGCAGTTTCAATATCCACGGATTCGGTGAGGCGGCTCAAGCCTACCTCGGCAAGGACATGCGCCGTCTCACGCTGCCCGAAGCCGCGTTGCTCGCGGGCCTGGTTCAGTCGCCGAGCAACTACAATCCGTTCCGCTATCCGGACAAAGCCAAGCGGCGCCGCAACATCGTGTTGATGATGATGCGGGACAACAAGTTCATCACGCCGAAAGAGTACGAGGAGGCGATTGCGGCCCCGGTCAAGGTCCGCCAGAGCGGCGGCGAGTCGGAAGAAGCGCCTTACTTTGTCGACCTGGTGAATGAGCGCCTGCTGAGCCAGTTCCAGGATCATGATTTCCAGGCGAACTCCTACCGGGTCTACACATCGCTCGACCTCAATCTGCAGCGTGCCGCCGCGGAAGCGATGCGGATTGGGCTCAAGGAGGTGGATGACCGGCTCCTGAAGATGGGCCGGACGCCCGCCAAGGGTTGGCCAAAGGTCCAGGCGTCGCTGGTGGCGCTCGATGCGCGAACCGGCGAACTCAAGGCGTTGATCGGCGGCCGCGATTATGGAGCCAGCCAGTTGAACCGCAGCCTGGCCAAGCGCCCCGCGGGATCGATCTTCAAACCTTTCGTCTACGCCGCCGTTCTCAATGCGTCGGCGAACGGCAGCATCGAACCGGCCACGGCGGCGAGCACCGTTATGGACGAGCCGACCACGTTCTGGGATGCCAATGGCCGCGCCTACGAACCGAACAACTACAAGGGCCAGTTCTACGGCCGCGTTACGATGCGGACCGCCCTAGCCAAATCACTGAATGTGCCCGCGGTGCGCTTCGCGGAACAGGCGGGCTTCCGGCATCTCGTCCAAGTGTCCCGCGGCGCGGGACTCACCAGTGTCCAGGCGACTCCGTCGGCGGCCCTCGGATCCTATGACGTCACGCCCCTCGATATCGCCGGAGCCTACACGATCTTTCCGGGGCATGGCGTCTACACGCAGCAGTACTGGATCAAGCTGATCCGCGACCAGGACGGGCGCCGGATCTACTCGCACACTCCGGCCCGCCGGGGCGTGCTTGATTCGCGCGTGGCCTACATCACGACCAACCTGATGGAGGAAGTCCTGTGGACAGGGACCGGCGCTGGTGTCCGGTCGCGTGGATTCGCTCAGCCGGCCGCTGGGAAGACCGGGACTTCGCACGACGGATGGTTCGCGGGAATGACAACGGAGTTGATCTGCGTCGTCTGGATCGGCTACGACGACTACCGCGAGCTTGGCATCGAGGGCGCCTGGTCGGCGTTGCCGGTCTGGACCGAGTTCATGAAACGGGCTCACAAGATGCGTCCGTACAAACGTGCGGGTGCATTTTCCGCGCCTGATGGGGTGATCCAGGTGGAGATCGATCCGGGAACGGGAAAGCTCGCTGGCGGCGGAGGCTGTGGACAGCCGCCGAGGCTCGAGGTATTCGTTCTGGGCACCCAGCCGCAGGAAACTTGCTCCGGCGTCAGCGGAACGCACGTCGCCTCGTGGGAAGTCGAAGAGCCGGCGCGGCCGCAGCGGCCCGCAACCGTCGCCGCACGGCGTCCTCAGGCTCCGGTGACTTCGATCCCGGCCGCCACTCCGCCTCCGGAACCGGTGTCGGAGGACAAGGAACCCGCGGCGAACAAGCGGAGCATCGTCGACAAGATCAAAGGCCTGTTTCGGTAGCTCCTACCCGCAGGTCACCGGGCCGACGTGCCGGGTCAACCATTGCTTGAACGGTGCGACGTCGGCAAACACTTTTTCCACCGCTTTCACGGCTTTTGCCGAAGAGAGCTGTCCCGGGTCGAGCGTCCGCCCGCCGTGGATGTCCTTCATGCGGAGCAGGTCGATCCGCGGATGGCCGGGGTCATAGCCTCTCGGCACGGATGCTACGGTTTCGTGGCTGTCTACGGTGTAGCCCTTTCCCCGTAATTCGGTCACAAGCCGCACCAGATCCTGGCCCGGCGCGTCGCCCGCGATGGCCTCACGGAGTTTCCGCAGGGCCGCCGGGTCCGGCATGTAGATACCGGTGCCAATATAGAGTCCTTCGGAGGACAGGTATAGGAAAAAGCCCCGCACAACAGCCGAGATATGGGTGTGGTAGGGGGACTTGTCGTTCGAAAAGCGGACGTCGCGGTGAATGCGGGTGATCCGGGTAGCGCCCGTCGGCGGATCCAGCGCCACCGTCAGCGCCTTCAGCGGGTCCCGGCAGGACTGCTCAAATGCATCCTTGTGGGACTGGAACCAGTCGCGGTTGTTGTTCTTGCCCAGGTCTTTGAAGAAGGTGAAGGCTTTGGCCGGGAAGCCGGTGAATGGAGCGGCATCGGGTGGGGAAGGCATGGCGACATTGTAACGCGCCCACCCAGGGGCAGGCCGCGCGAATATTTCTGTGATTCCAGTGAGATTTTCCGCCCGGATTTCCACTTCTATAGTGAGAGGAAAATGCATCCGCCACCACCGGCATCATCCCCGTACGATTCATTCGTGAAGTTCGTCCTACAGGGTCACCCCAGGGAGGTATTACGGGTATTCGACGGCCGCGATGTCGATCCATCGATCCCGGTGATCAATATCGACAAGGAGATTCTCCGCGATCCCCTCAAGGTGGACGGGCTCATTCAGATCGGAATCGATCCTGTGATCGAGATCCGGCACTTCGAGGCGGTTACCCGGTGGAAGGGGGACGAGCCGGAGCGCATCATCGACTACGGCTACCGCTTGGCCCGCGCGATGAAAACGCGGGTCCGCTCCACGCTGATTCCATTGGTCGAGCAGTACGCGCCCAAGGTAGTCCCGTGCCGGGCTGTGATTCCCTACGGTGGCGGCGCGCTTCGGGGTGGCTACCGTGTCCAGCCGTTCTGGATGGTCGACGTGGCGAGGGCGCTGGCCGAACACCCGGATTTCGTTGTACTCGCGCCGTTGATGCGCCACGACGCGGCACAGCGCGCGGAGTTTATCCGCCTTGCCCAACGAAGCCGCAATCCGAATTACGTGGTTGGCGTCTTGATGACCGGTGCACTTCGATATGGTATGAGTGGTTGGAGAGAGATTCTCTTGCGGGAGGGACTGCGGATGTTGACCGACGATATTGAAGCGATGCTCCTCGACTCGGAGTTGGGGCGTGAGATCCTGGCCCGGTCCCATGCACGGGGCGCCGATCAGGGGTGGACTAAAGGCAGGCTTGAAGGGGAGGAGAACGGCGTTCGCAATTCACTTTTGGAGATCCTGTCACAGCGCTTCCCGGGGATCGACGGCCGGCCCTACATCGAGCGGATTCATAGCATCGATGTGCTCAACTCGCTGCTCGGCCCCGTCATGCGCGCCGCAACTGCTGGGGAAGCCCTCGGAATTCTCCGGTCCGCCGCGGGATTGTAACGCCTCCCCGAGGTATACTAGCCTGGACCGGCAAACCCCGCGCCGGTGAGGAGGCTACTCATGAACCGCAGAAATTTCCTCGCCCGGTCCGCCGCCGCGGCGGCCCTTCCGCTGGCGATGGCGCAGCAGCCGCAACCCCGGCGCAGGATGGGCGGCGACACCGGCCGCGGCCTCCAGCCGCTCGATGGCGGCAAGATCGGCAACACCCCAGCCATGAAGATCTCCGACATCAAGACCTTCCTGGTCGGCGCCGGAGGCCGCAACTGGGTCTACGTGAAGATCCTCACCGACAAGGGCATCTACGGAATCGGCGAAGCCTACTCCGCGGGACCGGATGAAGCCACCGTCAAAGTCATCGAAGACTTCAAGCGCTGGCTCGTGGGCCAGGACCCGCGCAACGTTCAGTACCTGTTCGACCTGATGTACAACACCACCCGGTTCCCCGGCGGACTGGTGATCAACTCGGCCATCAGCGGCATCGAGCACGCGCTTTGGGACATCGCGGGGAAGTCGGCGGGAGTGCCTGTCTGGGCGCTTCTTGGCGGACGCACGCGCAACAAGATCCGGGTTTATCAGAGTATTGGCGGCACGAGTCCTCAGGAAGCGGCCGAGTCCGCCAGCAAGATGGTCGAGACCTACGGGTATACCGCTCTCAAGATGGGTGTCACCGCCCCGGGCGACATGCCCTACAACCGGGCGCTACGGCTGAGCACCGAGCGGGTGCGCGCCGTCCGCGAAGCCGTCGGCCCCGACGTCGATATCGGCGTCGACATCCACACCAAGTTCGTCGAAGTGGAACGTGCGGTACGGCTGGCAAAGGCGATCGAGCCGTTCCATCCGATGTGGCTCGAAGAACCAATCCGGCCGGAGAACTACACGGCGATGAAGAAGCTCGCCGACCATGTGGACATCCCGCTCGCCAGCGGGGAATCCAACTACATGAAGTACGAGTTCAAGCAGCTCATTGACATGCAGGCGCTCGACTTTGTCCAGCCCGACATTTGCTGCTGCGGTGGCGTGCTCGAGATGAAGAAGATCGCCGCCATGGCCGAAGCGCAGTACATCAAGGTGGCGCCTCACAATCCGATGAGCCCGTTGGCGACGGTGGTCAACGTGCACTTCGCCGCCTCCACGCCGAACTTCTACATCCTCGAGTACCATGCGCCGGATTCGGGCGCGAGCAAAGTGGTGCTAAAGGAGCCGTTGATGGTCAACAAGGACGGCTACGTCGACATCCCGAACAAGCCGGGATGGGGCGTCGAGCTCAATGAAGAGGCCTTCAAGAGCATGCCTCCCCAGCCCTGGCGACGGGGCACAAACTTCCGCGCCGACGGATCGCCGTACTTCCAGTAGTCCCGATCTGGACGCCGGTTTGGGATGAGGTGGATATCCCTTTGACTCA
>Ga0194131_10003568_pt1 | contig 24398 bp, 23 predicted proteins | sample TA2KigO120mmetaG_FD_148631 | JGI IMG/M metagenome (GOLD analysis project Ga0194131, IMG submission 148631) | Freshwater microbial communities from Lake Tanganyika, Tanzania - TA2015053 Kigoma Offshore 120m | ecosystem: Environmental > Aquatic > Freshwater > Lake | place: Tanzania: Lake... | reverse complement strand
CACACCGAGAAGGCGGAGTACGAAGGTTGGTCAAGGCTGATCATCGAGACCGAGGCGGTTCGGTGACCGCGACGATCGGCGTCGACATCATCGAGGTGGATCGCGTCGCGCGGGCGCTCGCGCACCACGGCGAGCGGTTTCTGATTCGGGTCTTCACCGCGGAGGAGCGCTCGTACTGCCGGGATCGTGCCCCGGAACTGGCTGCCCGGTTCGCGGCCAAAGAGGCGGTGGCCAAGGCGCTCGGGACCGGCATTGGCCCGGTCGAATGGCGCGAAATCGAGATCGTGCGGCCCGACGGTGCGGCGCCGATCGTGCGTCTGCACGGACGCGCCCAGGAGACTGCCGAGCGCATCGGTGTCGGATCGTTTCAAGTCAGCCTCGCGCACACGCGTCAGCATGCGATCGCCTTCGTCGTGGCGAGTCCGCCGTGAGGGTCGTCTCGGTCGCGCAGATGCGTTCCGCCGAGGCGTGGTGCGACGCGCGAGGCCTGACCGGTCCGGCGCTCATGGAGATTGCTGGTCGCGCGATCGCCGACGCATTGCTCGCTCACCCCGGATCTCGTGACTCTCGGGCGTTTGTCGTCCTGGTCGGGCCCGGAAACAATGGTGGCGACGGACTTGTCGCGGCCCGCTGGCTGGCGCGCCGAGGTCGCCGCGTGTGCGCGATCCTCAGTCGCGCCCGGGCGCAGAGTGCGCTCGTGGATCTCCTGCACGAGTGGGGCGGAACGACCTTGGTCCTCGGCCACGTTGACCACGGGCACGCCGTGCTCCGGGAGATCGATCGCGCCGAGATCATCGTCGACGCGCTGCTGGGCATTGGGCACAGGAGCGACGCGCCGGTCACAGGCCCCGTCGCGACCCTACTTTCGCTCGCGGGGTCGAGCGGTCATCCTGTGGCAGCGGTCGATCTGCCCTCCGGACTCGACGCTGATTCCGGTCGGGCCGACGAGCGGACGGCTCGCTGCGCGCTGACGCTCACTCTCGGGGCAGTAAAGCGCGGCCTCCTCATCGCTGATGGTCCGGGGCGCGCCGGTGAGGTGGTGGCATGCGACATTGGCATTCCAGAAGCGGCCTGGCCAGAGGAGGTGCCACGGGCGCTGGATGCGACAATGTCGCGCCGCCTGCTACCACCACGGCCGCCCGACGGCCACAAGGGCACGTTCGGGCATGTCCTGGTAGTCGGGGGCTCACTGCAGTATCGCGGTGCGCCGGTGCTGGCCGGCCGCGCCGCGCTCCGGGTCGGTGCAGGCCTTGCGACGATCGCATATCCGGCGGAAGCGAACATCGCCACCTCCCCGGAACTGATCCATCTTCCGCTGGGAGAATCAGTCGAACCGTTGCACGCTGCCGCGCGCGCCGGGACGTATCGTGCCATCGCGATCGGCCCTGGCCTGGGCCAGTCGGACCGTGCCGTAGCGATTCTCGATGCGGCGTTGGGAAGCGAACCGCTGCGTCACGCCGCGCCGTGGGTTGTCGATGCCGATGCGCTGAACATCCTGGCCCACCGGGACCGCTGGTGGGATCTGCTGCCGGAGGGGCGTGTGCTCACGCCGCATCCGGGCGAGATGGCTCGACTGCTCGGCAGGAAATTGTAGTCGGATCGGATCGCGGCCGCGCGCGACGCGGCCGACGCGTGGCGCTGTTGTCTAATCCTCAAAGGCGCCAACACCATCGTCGCGTGTCCCGGTCGCGTCGCGATCGGCGTAGCCGCCAATCCCGTCCTCGCGACAGGTGGGACCGGTGATGTCCTTGCGGGCGCGGTCGCCGGTTTGCTGGCGCAGGGGCTTTGTACGCCGGAGGCTCTGGCGCTGGCGGTGTATCTGCACGCGCGCGCCGGGCAGATTCTCGCGGGCAGGTACGGCGACTCTGGTGGGCTCGCCGGTGAGGTCGCCGATGCACTGGCGGTGGCGCGGCGAGAATTGGCTGATTCCCAGGGGTAGAATCCACAGCGATGCTCGATCGGCCGGATCTGCGGAGGTATCCCGGAGCGTGCCGCTATTACCGGGAAGACTGGGGTGTTACAGAGGACCTCTACCACTGTTACTGCCTACTCGAGACACCGCCGCAGGATCAGGAGGAACAACTGCGCTGCATGGCCGCACGGCAGGGATGCTGGCGGTTCGCGGAGAGCGGCCGGTATACTTCGAGCCGTCGTTCGCGCGCGGGTGTGGCGGAATAGGTAGACGCACCAGCTTGAGGGGCTGGCGGGGTATCCACTCCTCGTGGAGGTTCGAGTCCTCTCGCCCGCACCAGGCCCGACGGGGCCTGAGCTACCCTGCCGAAGTGGCGGAACAGGCAGACGCGCCGCTCTCAAAAAGCGGTGAGGGTGACCTCGTGTGGGTTCGACCCCCACCTTCGGCACCGGTCCGATGTCACAGATCTCTCGGTTGCTCGGAGGGTGGGGGGGCACCTATTCTAGACAGCAGATGTCAGTGGGGCGTGCATGAGCGATCAGAACGAACGGCCGGACGTGGATGGCGCGCCGCCGCGCAAGAAGCGGCCGTACCAGCCTCCACGCATCGTGTCGGAGGATGCCTTCGAACAACTGGCGCTGGCCTGTTCGAGCAAGAAGGGCTCGCACAAGAACTTCACGTAGGTTTGCGTGTCGGCCCGGCCGGAGCGGCAGGCCGGCGCCGCCGATGCCGAGTGGTGCAACGGTAGCACAGGGGACTTTGGATCCTCTGATTCTGGTTCGAATCCAGGCTCGGCAGCCACCGGTCGCTCTACAGAGCGTAATCGCGTGTCGCGATGGTGAATCCCCCATCGACCACCAGGGTTTGCCCCGTGATCCACCGCGCCTCGTCCGACGCGAGGAAGACCGCTGCCCATCCGACGTCCCACGGCGTGCCCTCGTCGGTAATCGGCGCGGCCAGCCGGCGCCTCTCTCGCGTTTCGGGATTCATCCCGCCCGCGACCATCGCGCTGTAGATCAGACCCGGCGCGATCGCGTTGACGCGCACGCGGCCCGGCGCGAGCTGGCCCGCGAGCGAGACGACCAGGCCGAGGAGCCCCGCCTTCGACGCCGCGTACGCTGTCAGCGGAGTTGTGCGCAGCGCCGCGATGGTCGAGACGAAGGTGAGCGCTCCGCCGCCCGCCGCGACCAGGCGCGGCGCCACCGCGCGGGCAAACTGCATCGCGCCGGTAAGGTTCACGTCGAGGACCCGCGTCCACTCTTCGTCAGTCAGCCGATCGAGCGGCGATCGCGCCTCGATCCCGACGTTGTAATGGGCGATGCGCAGCGCACCGTAGGTTTCTTCCGCCTCACGAGCCAGGCGGGCGCAATCCTCGGAACGGCTCACGTCGGCCTGGGCGGCCCGGGCGACGCCGCCCTCGCGGGAGATCAGATCCACCGTCGCCTGCGCTCGATCCAGGCTCTGATCGGCGCACAGCACACGGGCGCCCTCGCGCGCGAACAGGATCGCCGTCGCTTGCCCGTTCCCGAGCTCCTCGGATCGCGAGCCCGCACCGGCGACCAGCGCGGATCGTCCCGCCAGGCGGCCGCTCATCGCCGGTGGCCCAACGCTCGCAAGCGTTCGACGACCGCCACAAGATGCTCGATGGCCCGCTCGATCTGCTCCGGTGTATTGGTCAGTCCGACGGTCATCCGCAGGCTGCCGTGCGCCAGATCCGCTGGGAGTCCAATGGCGGTGAGCACATGCGACGGATCCAACGTGCCGGAGGTACAGGCCGCCCCGCTCGAGGCGTACACCCGACGTGCATCGAGCGCGAGGAGCATCGATTCGCCCTCGATGCCCTCGATGACAAAGGACGCGAAGTTGGGGAGTCGATCCCGCGGATGCCCGGTGAGACGCGCACCCGCGACCCGCGCCAGGATCGCGTCGATCAGTGTGGAAGCCAGCGCGCCCAGATATGCATTGTTCGCATCGCGTCCCGAGCTGGCCAGGCGTAGCGCCGCAGCAAGTCCTACCACGCCCGGAACATTCTCCGTACCCGCGCGTCGTCCGCGTTCATTCGATCCGCCGTGCGCGGTCGGGTGATAGGCGACTCCTCTGCGGGTGTACAGCACCCCGATCCCCTTGGGGCCATACATTTTGTGCGCTGTCAGGCTCAGGAAGTCGACGCCCAGCCTCTCGACGTCGATCGGCAACGTCCCGGCCGACTGGCAGGCATCGACGTGCAGCGGCACGCCGCGCTCCCGCAGCGCGCGAGCCAGGCGCTCGATCGGCTGGATCGTCCCAATCTCGTTGTTCGCGTGCTGGAGGCTCACGACCGCCGTCTCCGGTGCGACCGCGGCGAGGACCGCCTCCGGGTCGATCTGGCCGTGGCGATCGACCGGCGCGTGCGTGGTCCAGAAACCGTGCCGTTCGAGATACGCGCAGGTGTTCAGTACCGCGAGATGCTCCACCGAGGAGGTGACGATGTGGGGCTTCTTCGGTCCCGCCGCCCCGCACCGGCCTTTCAGCGCGAGGTTGATGCTCTCCGTTCCGCCCGAGGTGAAGACGATTTCGCCGGGTCGCGCGCCGAGGATCTCGGCGACGGACTCACGCGCGTCATCCAGGGCGCGACGTGCCCCCCGAGCGAGCTCGTAAATGCTGGACGGATTTCCGAACTCGTCCCGCAGGAACGGGAGCATCGCATCGAGCACCTCGGGGGCGATCGGCGTCGTCGCCGCGTGATCGAGGTAAATCGGCTCGGTCACGCCGGCAATCTTACTGGGGCGTGATAGACTTTCAGCCGCTCCGCGTGCGGGGCAGACTCCGGCCCCGGAACACACACGTTGTCTGAGACTCCGCCGCACGACCGCCGCGCGATGCAATCGATGGCGATGGATCTCGTCCGAGCGGCGCTGGCCGCAGTCGAGCCCGCCGCCGCGGTTCGAGAGCACGTCCGTCGCGATGGCGACATCCTGACGATCGATCGCAGGGCCTACGACCTCCGCGAGATCGATCATATCTACATGGTCGGTGCCGGGAAGGCCGCGGCGCCGATGGCGCAGGCGATCGAGGAGATCGTCGGGGATCGCCTGGCCGATGGCGTGATCTCGGTGCGCTACGGGCAGACCGTTCCCCTTCGGCGCGTGCGGACCATCCAGGCGGGCCATCCGATTCCGGACGACCGGAGCGTCGAGGCGGCGCAATCGATCCTTGATCTCTGCGCGCGCGCCGGTCGCCGCGACTTCATCCTGGCACTGATCTCGGGCGGTGGGTCAGCGCTCATGGTGGCGCCCATCCTGGGGGTGACGCTCGCCGATAAGAGGCGTCTCACAAACCAGATACTGCGTTCCGGCGCCACCATCACCGAGATCAACGCCGTGAGAAAGCACCTGTCGCGCGTGAAGGGCGGTGGCCTTGTGCGGGCAGCGGCACCGGCCGAAGTCTGCGGCCTGATCCTCTCCGACGTGGTGGGATCGCCGATCGATACCATAGCGAGCGGTCCCACCGCGCCCGACCAGACGTCCTTCGCCGACGCGCGCGCTGCCCTGGAGTCGCACGGGCTTCTGGGACAGGTGCCGTCGTCGATACAGGCGCATCTCGATGCCGGAATACGGGGCGACGTCCCCGAGACGCCCAAGACGGGCGACCCCATCTTCCAGCGCGTCCACAATGTCGTTGTCGGGAGTAACGAGATCGCCGCGCGCGCGCTCGCCCGCCGGGCTCAGAGCCGCGGCCTGAACACGCTCCTCCTCACAACCTTCGTCGAGGGAGAGGCGCGCGAGGCAGGGACCTTCTTGGGCGCGGTGGCACGGGAAGTGGCGATGACCGGTACGCCGGTCGCCCGCCCCGCCTGTGTCATTGTGTCTGGTGAGACGACCGTCACCGTACGGGGTCGCGGTCGAGGTGGCCGAGCTCAGGAGTTCGCACTGGCGGCCGCCTCAAAGATCGCCGACCTCGCCGACACCCACGTGATCGCCTTCACGACCGATGGCGTCGATGGGCCAACTGACGTGGCGGGCGCGATGGTCGACGGTACGACGATGGCGCGTGCTGGACAGATCGGACTCAGCGCCTCCGCGGCACTCGCCGATAACGACAGCTATACATTCTTCGAACGTCTCGGCGATCACATCAAGACCGGACCGACCAACACGAACGTCGCCGACGTGATGTTCGCACTCGTACTCTGAGGGGTGATAACAGCGTGAGCTCGATGCCGATCGACGCGATCCGCGGCCGAGAAATTCTGGACTCGCGGGGAAACCCGACCGTCGAGGTCGAGGTGACGCTTGCCGATGGCACGGTCGGGCGCTCCGCGGTGCCGTCCGGTGCGTCCACGGGCGCGCACGAAGCGCTCGAACTGCGTGATGGCGACCGCGGTCGCTTCCGCGGCCTGGGTGTAAGAAGGGCGGTCGACCACATCAACGGCGCGATCGCGGCCGCACTGAACGGTGCCGATAGCCTGCATCAGGTGGGGATCGACCGAACTCTGCGCGAGATCGACGGCACGCTGACGAAGTCCCACCTGGGTGCAAATGCGCTCCTGGGCGTCTCGATGGCGACTGCGCACGCGGCCGCGCACTTTCTCGGTATACCGCTCTATCGCTACATCGGCGGCGCGGCGGCGAGGACTCTTCCCGTACCCATGCTCAATATCCTCAATGGCGGGCGACACGCGGAGAACTCGACCGATCTGCAGGAGTTCATGGTCATGCCCGCCGGAGCTCCGACGTTCTCGGAGGGATTGCGCATGGGGGCGGAGGTCTTCCACGCGCTCCGGGCGGTTCTCCACGGGCGGGGGCTCGCCACCGGTGTCGGCGATGAAGGTGGATTCGCGCCCAGCCTACCGTCCAACTCCGCCGCGATCGAGGTGATCCTCACCGCCATCGAGAAGGCGGGCTATCGGCCGGGCGAGGACTGTCTCATCGCGATCGATGCCGCGGCAACCGAGCTCTATCGGGACGGCGCCTATCACCTGAACCGCGAAGGGCGCACCCTCGACGGTGAGGAGATGGTCGCGCTGTACGAACAGTGGGTCGCGAAATACCCGATCATCTCGATAGAGGATCCTCTCGCAGAGGATGATTGGGCCGCCTGGGCGAAACTCACCGCGAGAGTCGGAACACGAGTCCAGCTCGTGGGTGATGACCTCTTTGTGACCAACGTCGATCGGATCGCCCGGGGCATCCGCGAGCGGAGCGCGAACGCCACGCTCGTGAAGGTGAATCAGATCGGCACGCTCACCGAGGCGATGGACGCGATCGCGATGACGCACCGCGCCGGTTGGGCCGCGGTGGTCTCCCATCGATCCGGTGAGACGGAGGATGTGACCATCGCGCATCTGGCCGTGGCGACGAACGCAGGTCAGATCAAGACAGGCGCTCCGTCCCGCGGTGAAAGGGTGGCAAAATACAACGAACTGCTGCGCATCGAAGATACCCTGGGCGAAGATGCCCAATGGCCGGGGCGGGCCGCCTTCCGCGTGTGACATAAGGAGAGAGAATGACGGTTCGCGTAGGGATAAACGGTTTCGGCCGGATTGGCCGCCAGGTCACGAAAGCGTTGTTCGAACACCACCACGGCAGCGTGAAGGTCGTGGCGGTCAACGATCTGACCTCGGTGGGAGATAACGCCCGCCTCTTCAAATACGATTCGACGTATGGCCCTTACCAGGGCTCGGTCGAATCGACCGCCGACAGCATCGTCGTGGATGGCCACGCGATTCGTGTCCTCTCCGCACGGGATCCCTCGATGTTGCCGTGGCGCGACCTGAAGGTGGACATCGTCATTGAGTCAACAGGCCGTTTCACCGATGGCGCCAAAGCGCGGGCTCACCTCGGAGCCGGAGCGAAAAAGGTGATCATCACCGCGCCGGCCCGGAACGAGGACCTCACCATCGTGCTAGGCGTGAACGATGGCGCCTACGACCCATCGCGCCATCAAATCATCTCGAATGCCTCCTGCACGACGAACTGCCTGGCACCGGTTGCGAAGGTCGTGCACGAGCGGTTCGGCATCGCGCGAGGTCTCATGACAACCGTACATGCGTATACAAATGACCAGCGGATCCTGGACGTTGCGCACGACGATCCGCGTCGCGCACGCGCGGCGGCCACGAATATGATCCCGACGTCGAGCGGCGCCGCCCGCGCTGTGGCGCTGGTGATTCCGGAACTCAAAGGCCGCTTCCACGGCATGGCCATCCGGGTGCCCACGCCGACGGTGTCGGTCGTCGACTTCACCGCCGATCTCGAGCGGGACACGACCGCGGAGGAGGTCAATGCCGCGCTTCGCGACGCGGCCGAGGGCTCGATGAGGGGGATCCTCGCCTACACGGAGGAACCCCTTGTCTCCAGCGACTTCCGAGGTCACACCGCCTCATCGATCGTCGACGCATCGCTCACGATGGTGATGGACGGGCGAATGCTCAAGGTGATGGCCTGGTACGACAACGAGTGTGGTTACTCCTGCCGCGTGGCCGATCTTGTCGCGTTCATCGCGCGGCGCGGTCTTTGAGGCGTAGCCTCCGCGATCTCGACGTCGCGCGGAAGCGCGTCCTCGTGCGCGCCGATCTCAACGTCCCCATCGATGCCTACGGTGCGATCGGGGATGACAGCCGTCTCCGCGCCCTGCTGCCCACGCTCGCCTATCTGCGCGAGGCACGCGCCATCACGCTGCTCTGTTCGCACCTGGGGCGGCCGGAGGGCAGACGGGACATGCGCTTCACTCTTGCCCCCGTCGCGCGGCGCCTGTCTGAACTGGCTCTGTGCCCGGTGCTGTTCGTTGGGGATTGCGCCGGGGAGGAACCGCGCATCGCCTCTGCCCGCGCTCAACCCGGCGACGTCCTGCTCCTGGAGAACGTCCGTTTCTATGCCGAGGAGGAGAAGAACGACCCTGCATTCGCGGCGGACCTGGCGCGGCTGGCGGATGTCTTCGTCAACGACGCCTTTGGCACGGCACACCGCGCCCACGCATCGACGGTCGGGGTGGCGGCGCACATCCCGGCGGCGGCAGGCCTGCTCATGGAGCGCGAGATCGCGGCGCTCTCCTCCGTCCTGCACGACCCGGCACGACCGCTCGTCGGCATTGTGGGCGGTGCCAAGATCTCCACCAAGATCGACATCGTGCGCAATTTGATCGGCGTCGTCGATACGCTCTGCATCGGCGGGGCGATGGCCCTTACCCTCATCGCCGCCCGTGGCGGCCGGATCGGTCGCTCGCTGGTGGAGCCAGCCGCGTACGAGGTTGCTCGGGAGATCCTTGCCGAGGCAGGGTCCCGCCTGGCGCTACCCACCGATGCGGTCGCCGCGCTCTCCATCGACGCGGCCGAGACCCGCATCGTATCGGCGGCCGAAGTACCGGACGATTTCGCCGGATTCGACGTGGGGCCGGCAACGGTCGAAGCGTGGTCCCCCGCAATCGCCTCGGCGCGGACCATCGTGTGGAACGGTCCGCTGGGCGCCTACGAGCGGCCGCCCTACGCCGCGGGAACCCGCGCGGTTGCCAAGCGTGTCGCCGCGAGCTCGGCCCAATCGATCGTCGGTGGTGGCGACCTGGTCGCGGCGCTCGAGTCGGCAGGTCTGGCCGATCGGATGACCCACGTTTCGACCGGTGGCGGCGCCTCGCTCGAGTTTCTCGAGGGGAAGGCGCTCCCCGGTATCGCCGCACTGGAGGTCTGATGGCACGTCGTCCGATCGTCGCTGGCAACTGGAAGATGAACACCACGCGCGCGGAGGCGCGCCAGCTCGCCGCCGATCTCGTCGGCGCGCTCGGGCCGCTGGAGGATGTCGATCGGGTCCTGTGCCCGCCCTTCGTGTGGCTGGCCGATGTCGCGCGGGCGATCGAAGGTTCTCACCTCAGGCTGGGCGCGCAGAACCTCCACTGGGAACCGAAGGGCGCCTTCACCGGCGAGGTGTCGCCCGCGATGATTGCCGAACTCTGCCAGTACGTCATCGTCGGCCACTCGGAGCGACGTCAGTACTTCGGGGAGACCGACGCGACGGTCGGGCGGCGGCTCGCCGCGGCGCGCGCGCACGGTCTCTCAACGATCCTCTGCGTCGGTGAGAACCTGGCCGATTACGACGCGGGCGCGTCGGTGGCAACGGTCGCGAATCAGGTAGGGGCAGCGTTGGAGGGCCATAACGCTAATCCGTCGCTGGTGATTGCCTATGAGCCGGTGTGGGCCATAGGTACGGGCCGTGCCGCGACCGCCGAGCACGCGCGAACGGTGATCGCCGCCATCCGCGCGTCAGTTAAGGGCCTCTGGGGAGCGGACTCCGCCGAGAGCCTCCGCGTGCAGTACGGCGGCAGCGTCACCGCCGCGAACGCGGCAGAGTTCTTCGCCACGGAGGGGATCGACGGTGCGCTGGTCGGTGGTGCCAGTCTGCGGCCCGCCGAGTTCACTGCGATTGTTCGAGCCGCCTCACGGGTATAATGGCGAACCGCTCCGGAGGGGGTCATGGTCGTCGCGGATAGTGGACTCGAAGGAGTCGTCGCAGCATCGTCATCGATTTGCGATGTGGACGGTCTCAACGGCGTCCTGATCTATCGCGGCTACGACATCCGCGACCTGGCACACAACTCGAACTTCGAGGAGACCACGTGCCTCCTGTGGAATGCGGATCTGCCCGATCGCGCCACGCTGGAGAGCTTCCGCGCGGATATTCAGGCGAACATGGTCCTGCCCGGGCCGATCGTGGATCTCCTTCGCTCCTTTCCCCGCAGCGCGCCCCTCACCGCCATCCTCCGCACCGCGTTCTCCGCGATGGCGATCTACGACGAGGACGTGAGCGACGGTTCCATCGAGGCGGTGCGCCGCAAGGCGATTCGGGCGACCGCCCGCATGGGTCCCCTCGTCGCGGCGATCCACCGCGTGTCTGCCGATCTGCCAATCCTTGAGCCGCGCGAGGGCAGCATCGCTGGGAACTTCCTCTATCTGCTCCACGGGGAGTGGCCGGACGAGGTCTCCGAGCACGTGTACGACGTATGCCTCGTCCTCCACGCCGACCACGAGTTCAACGCCTCTACCTTCGCCGCCCGGGTCACGATGGCGACCCTCTCCGACTATCACTCCGCGATCACATCGGCGCTCGGCGCGCTGTTCGGGCCACTCCACGGCGGAGCCAACGAAGGAGCCATCAAGATGCTCCGCGAGATCGGCACCCCCGATCGCGCGGCGGCGTGGGTGCGCGCTGCACTCGCCCGCAAGCAGCGGATCATGGGTTTCGGCCATCGCGTCTACAAGGTGTACGATCCGCGCGCGCGTGAACTGAAGGATATGTCGCGCGCTCTCGCTGCCGCGCAGGGTGACATGTCGCTCTACGAGAGTTCTGTCGAAATCGAGAAAGTCATGGAGAGCGACCGGAAACTCTTCCCCAACGTCGACTTCTACTCGGCGTCCACGTTCACCGCGCTTGGCATTCCCGGGGCTCTGTTCACGCCTATTTTCGCGGTCTCCCGCATCGCGGGATGGTCCGCCCACGTGATGGAGCAGTTGACGCACAATCGTCTGATTCGACCGCGCGCGGAGTACCTTGGCGAGCGCGGTCGGAGCTACATCCCGATCCAGGAGCGCTGACCTCGCGCCTCGTCAGGACCACAGGAGCAAAGAGCGCATGACGTACACGGTCACCCTCATCCCCGGGGACGGCACGGGTCCAGAAATCGCCGCAGCCGCGCGCCGCGCGATCGATGCCACCAGTGTGAAGATCGATTGGGAGATCCAGAACGCGGGCGCGGAGACGGCCGAGAAGGAGGGGGGAAATCCCCTGCCCCATCGCGTCATCGAGTCGATCCAGCGCAATAGGGTAGCGCTCAAGGGTCCGATCACGACGCCGATCGGCAAGGGGTTTCGCAGCGTCAACGTGGGGTTGCGCCAGGCGCTCAACCTCTACGCAAACGTGCGGCCGTGCAAGACGTACGTCGGCGTCCGCTCGAAGTTTGAGGGCGTTGACCTGGTTATCGTCCGCGAGAACACCGAAGGGATGTATTCGGGGATCGAGTTCGACGTAGGCAAGCCGGAGACCGCGACTCTGATCGCGACGATGGAGCAACTCGGTCGGCCGCGGTTGCGCGACGATGCGGCGATCAGCATTAAGGTCATCACCCGGCACGCCAGCGAGCGCATCGTGCGGTTCGCGTTCGACTACGCGCGGCGCCACGGGCGGCGCAAGGTCACAGCCGTCCACAAGGCGAACATCATGAAGTTCTCCGACGGTCTGTTTCTGGACACGGCCACGACGGTCGCGCAGGCGAACGCCGGCATCGAGTTCGAGGACCGCATCGTCGACAACATCTGCATGCAACTCGTGCAGAAGCCTGAGTTGTACGACGTGCTCGTGATGCCCAACCTGTACGGCGATATCGTGTCCGACCTCGCTGCGGGCATCGTCGGCGGCCTGGGGATCGCGCCGGGCATCAACATCGGCGAAGAGGGAGCGGTCTTCGAACCGATCCACGGCTCCGCGCCGAAGTACGCGGGACAGAACAAGGTGAATCCGATGGCGCTGATGTTCTGCGGCTCCCTGATGTTGAAGCATCTCGGCGAACACGGTGCGGGCGATCGCCTCGAGAAGGTGCTCACCGACATCATCGCCGAGGGGAAGCACGTCACCTACGACATGAAGCCACGTCCGGATGACCCGACAGCGGTGGGAACATCTCAGGTTGCCGACGCGGTCGTCGAACGCTTGCAGAGAGGCTGAGAACGATGGGGGCCAGGAAGAAAGTCACGATCGTCGGCGCGGGGAACGTGGGCGGCACAACCGCAATGAGGCTGGCGCAGCGTGGATATGCCGACCTAGTGCTTTACGACGTCGTGGAGGGCCTACCCCAGGGCAAGGCGCTCGACCTCCTCGAGGCCGGTCCCGTCGAGGGGTACGACTGCGGCATCTCCGGCACAAACAGCTACGGCGACTCGGCGGAATCGGATGTCGTGGTCTTCACCTCGGGCGCGCCGCGCCGCCCCGGGATGAGTCGCGATGATCTCCTGTCCGTGAACCGGAAGATCGTCGAGGAGAACGTCCCGGAGATCGTGCGCCACTCGCCGAAGGCGATCCTCCTGATGGTGAACAACCCGCTCGATCCGATGGCCCAACTCGCGCTCGTCCGCAGTGGACTGCCGAAACAGCGCGTGGTCGGCCAGGCCGGGATCCTCGATACGGCGCGATTTCGGACCTTTCTCGCCCAGGAACTGAAGGTTTCGGTGCGCGATGTGCAGGCGTACGTGCTGGGTGGGCACGGGGATGACATGGTGCCGGTCCTGAGCTACACAACCGTGGGCGGCGTACCCGTCCAGCGCCTGATCGGCCCAGATCGACTCGCACAGATCGTCGAGCGCACGCGCAAGGGCGGTCAGGAGATCGTGGATTTGCTCAAGACCGGCAGTGCCTTCTACGCGCCCTCCGCGGGTGTCGCCGAGATGGTCGACGCCATCCTGCTCGACCGCAAGCGCATTCTGCCCTGCTCTGCCTACCTGACCGGCGAATACGGGATCAACGATCTCTTCGTCGGGGTTCCCGTGGTTCTCGGCGCCGCCGGGGTGGAGCGGGTCGTTGAGATCGCGTTGACCGTCGAGGAGCAGGCCGCCCTACACCGGACCGCGGCCGAGGTGCGCCGGAACGTGGAGAAGCTGAACCTGTAAGTCGAGCGTGTCCGCGCGCGGACATCTGACTTGATTTCCGTTGACACACCCCATGGGCGTTCCTACAGTCGTTCGGTTGTGATGGTTGAGACGGACGCGACACTCGATTTCACGAAACTCGATGGTCTTCTTCCCGCGGTCGTCCAGCACCACGAGTCCGGCCAAGTGCTCATGGTCGGATTCATGAATCAGGAAGCGTGGAGCCGGTCCCTCCAGAGCCGCCTGGTGACGTTCTACAGCCGCACTCGCAATCGCCTCTGGACAAAGGGGGAGACGTCCGGAGACGTCCTCCGCATAAAACGGATCCTCCTCGATTGCGATGGAGACACCGTCCTGGTGATGGCCGACCCGGCCGGACCAACCTGCCACACGGGCGCGGTCTCCTGCTTCTTCCGCGAGATCTCTCTTGCTTAGGCTAACCCTGCCGAACGGCAGCCTGGAGCCGTTCGCGTTGCGACTCTTCGAGGAAGCCGACCTCACCGTCCGTCGCATGTCCGACCGCGCCTACAACGCGTCGATTCAGGACCCCCGATTCACCGCCGTGAAGTTCCTCCGACCGCAGGAGATCCCCGGCGCGGTCGCGAGCGGGCACTTCGATCTTGGTCTCTGCGAGACGCACTCGGTTCTCGAGGCCGATGTTCGAGTGGTCACCGCGATGGATATGGGTCCCGGGGGCCGGGCGGGCGGCACAACGCGCGTCGTGCTGGCGGTACCGGGGAACCGCGGCTACGCGGCCGTGGCGGACCTTCCCGAAGGCGTGCGCGTCGCGACGGAGTTCCCCACGATCACCGAGAGGTTCTTCGCGAGCCAGGGCAAGCGGGCCGTGATCTCCTTCTCGCACGGTGCCACCGAGGCGAAGATTCCCGAACTTGCCGACGCGATCGTCGACATCACCGAGACGGGCGGATCGCTGCGCATCGCCGGCTTCGTGATCCTCGCCGATCTCGTCACCAGTTCGCTACGCCTCGTCGCCAACGTGGCAACCTGGGAGGACTCCGTCAAGCGCGGCGCCATCGGCGCGATCACCACCCTCCTCGACGGAGTGCTGCAGGCGCGCGGGAAGGTGCTCCTCAAGATGAACGTGCCGGAGGACCGACTCGACGGCCTGATCGGCGTCCTTCCGGCGATGAAGGCCCCAACCGTGTCGCGCCTGTTCGGGTCTCCCTATTATGCGCTCGAGACCGTTGCTATAAAAGCGAGTGTCAATCTCCTCATCCCCGAACTGAAGGCGGCCGGAGCCGAAGACATCCTCGAACTGCCGATCTCCAAGATCGTCGCCTGAACGCGGCTGCGCCGGGCGCATCGAATCCTTCCCCGGACCAGAAAGGATGAACCGGGCTCGCCGGAAGTACGGCGAGCCCGGTTCGTTAGCGCGCTGGAACTCGATCTAGATGTCGTAGTACAGATGGAACTCGTACGGGTGCGGTCGTAGCGCAACCTGCTGCGCCTCTCGCTCTCGCTTGTACTCGATCCACGTCTCGATCAGGTCGGGCGTGAAAACGTCGCCTTCGAGCAGGAAGGCGTGATCGGCCTCGAGCGCATCGAGCACTTCGTGAAGCGAGCCCGGGGTCGACTTGATGTGGCGCGCCTCGCTCGGCTCGAGCTCGTAGAGGTCGCGATCGATGGGTGTCGGTGGCTCGATCTTCTTCTTGACGCCGTCGAGCCCCGCCATCAGGAGCGCGGCGAACGCCAGGTACGGGTTTGCCGTCGGATCGGGGCATCGGAACTCGATGCGCTTCGCCTTCGGGCTCTGCGAATACACCGGGATGCGTACGGCGGCCGATCGGTTCCGCTGCGAGTACATGAGGTTGACCGGCGCCTCGTATCCGGGTACCAGGCGGCGATACGAGTTCGTCGTCGGCGCGCAGATCGCAAGCAGCGCGGGCGCGTGGGCCAGAAGCCCCCCGATGTAGTGGCGCGCCGTGTCGCTCAGGCCGGCGTACCCCTTCAGGTCCCAGAACAGGTTCGTGCCGTCCTTCCAGAGGCTCTGATGGACGTGCATGCCCGAACCGTTATCGCCGAACAGCGGCTTTGGCATGAAGGTCGCGGTGTATCCATTCTGATAGGCGACGTTCTTGATGATGTACTTGTAGAGCAGGAGACTATCCGCCATCTTCACCAGGGTATTGAACCGCAGGTCGATCTCGGCCTGACCAGCGGTCGCAACCTCGTGATGCTGTACCTCCACCTGTAGGCCCGACTCGATCATCTTCAGGACCATCTCCGACCGGAGATCCTGCAGTTTGTCGGTCGGCGGAACGGGGAAATACCCCTCCTTCGTCCGCGGCCGGTAACCGAGGTTCCTCCCCTCGGCTCCGCTGTTCCAGATGCCCTCTTCGGCATCGATGAAGTAGTAGCCGGAGTGCGAGGTCTGGTCGAACCGGATGCTGTTGAAGATGAAGAACTCCGCCTCGGGACCCCAGTAGCTGGTGGTGGCAATTCCCGACTTCGTCAGGTAAGCCTCGGCCTTCTGGGCCACGTAGCGCGGATCGCGTGTGTAGGGCGATCGGTCGGCCGGGTTCGCCACATTGCACAGCACGCTGAGCGTCGGGATGCGGCACGCCGGGTCGACGACCGCGGTCGTCGGATCGGGCATGAGCAGCATGTCGCTCTCGTGGATCTTCTGGAACCCGCGGATGCTCGACCCGTCGAAGCCCAGACCCTCGGTGAACATATCCTCATCGAGTTCGCCCACCGGGATCGAGAAGTGCTGCCACTGGCCAGGCAGGTCGCAGAACTTCCAGTCGACCATCTTGACACCGGTCGACTTCGCCAGTGCAACGACATCCGCGGCGGTCTTCGGGGGCGTAGTGCTCATGCGTGCTCCTTCAGAATTGTGCGAAACGCCCGGTCGGACGATCGCCCGGCGGATCGTACCAGGCAGGGCACCGTGCTGCCTACGTGCGCGCCTACAGAACCGACGTTAGCTCGATTGGGCGATGCGCCCATAGTCGACGCCGCGTCCGAGCACGTCGGCCACGCGGATGGCGAGGTGGAGGGCTAGCCGCGCCTCAGCGTCGGACAGATCGATGCGCGCGATCTCCTCGATTCGTTTGAGCCGGTACATCAGCGTATTGCGATGCACGCCGAGCATCTCGGCTGCGTCGGTGGGCGAGCCCAGGCACGCAAAGTAGGCATCGAGCGTCCGCACGAGATCGCCCGCGTTTCGCTGGTCATACTCGACAAGCGGCCCGAGAAGATCGCCGTAATATGCCTCTAGGTCCGCCGATGATCTCAGGGCGAGCAGGAGCCGATAGAGACCGAGGTCGGCATAGTGATGCGTTCGGCCTTCGCCCCGGATGCGGCCTCCGACCTGTAGAGCGCCCTCCGCTTCCTGAAACGCCAGCCGTAGCCCGTCGACACCTTCGTGGATTCGGCCTATGCCCGCGGTCAGCGCGACCCCCAGCGCCTCGCTCACCGCGCTCCGCAGGTCATCGGCCAGAGTGCGCAGGGAGCGGCCATCGTCCGCCACGGGCACCAGACTGACCACGACACGCTCGTGGATCCCGGTGGGCGCCCGGATCGTGCGCCGATTCAGTTCGGCGATGATGCGGTCGCGCGCCCGGCGCACCATCAGCGCGGCACTGCCATCGGATCCGCCGCCGTCGACCCCGAATACGATCGCGCCGAATCGCTGATCCACATCGAGCCGCAGTCGGCGCGCACGTGCTCGCGCGCTCGCCACCGACCCGTAGCCTCCGCTGATGAGCGCCTCGATCAGATCGGCCTCGAGCCGATCCTCGACGTCGAGCACTGCGCGCTCCCGGGCCAGGTCCGCGGCGCACGCGGCGGCAGCCCGACTCACCGCAATCTCGTCGATCGGCTCAAGCTGACCGCGTCGACCCAGGATCGAAAGGTAGCCGAAAGTGCCCTCCCGCCCCGCGATCGGCGCGACGATTCGCTCCCGATCCCCCTCGATCGCAAGACGCATCGTTGGTGGTTCCGAGGCGGAGTACGCCAGATTGATCGCCCATCGCTCGACCTTCGCCGACTGAGCGGCTAGCGAGGCAAAGAAATCTTCCCGTTCCGCTGGCTCGCCAAATCCGACGTGCCGGACCTCGAACGTGGGGGACTCCAGCACGATCGTCCGTCGCGTGAATCGGGCGACCTTCGAGACGATTGTCTCCACCCCACCGCCCTCGATCGCTGCCTCGGTGAGATCGCGGAACAGGTCCTGGCTCCGCTGATGAAAGAGGTTGCGCCGATCGACGATCGCGCGCGAGACAGCCTGCTCCAGTTCGGGCAGGTAATGCGCCGCGGGGAGGGCGAGGATCGGCAAGCCTATGCTCTCGGCCAGTGAGATCGCTTCCGGGGAGATTGGTCCGACTACGGCCACGCCGGAGACCTGTTTCAGCGCCATCGAGCGGATGACCGCCAACAGGGTCTGCGGCGGATCAAGGACGGCAAGGGTCTCGACCGCGACGAACGCGAGTTCTCCACCCTTCAGATGCGGAAGCGCGGGAGCGCGGGCACGCAGCGTCACAGGCCACGTGATGAGGCGGTCGAGACCCACCGCCCCCGCGACGAGTTCGGTCCCGCGGGGAAGTATCTCGCGCCAGGCAGCCTCGACGCTCAGTCCGGGCATGGCGGCAACTCAGTTGCGATAGTGGTTCGTGATCGGGAGGCGACGGTCGCGCCCGAACGCCCGCACGGTGATCTTCACCCCCGGCGCGGACTGGCGGCGCTTGTACTCGGCGCGATCCACCATGCGAACAACGCGGCGCACAGTTGCCTCGTCGAAACCCGCCGCCACGATGTCGTCAACCGACCGGTCGAGTTCGACGTACGCCTCGAGGATGGGATCGAGCAGCTCGTACGGCGGCAGACTATCCGTGTCTCGCTGATCGGGTCGAAGCTCGGCCGAAGGAGCCTTCTCGATCGAGGCGCGCGGGATGAGATCGCGTCCCGCGACGCGATTGCGGTACTCGGCAAGCTGGTACACAAGCGTCTTCGGTACATCCTTGATGACCGCGAAGCCACCGGCCATGTCTCCATACAAGGTCGCGTACCCCACGGCCATCTCGCTCTTGTTGCCACAGGTGAGCATGAGCGCGGGCGCGAACTTGTTGGAAAGTGCCATCCAGAGGGCCCCGCGCATGCGCGCCTGCAGATTTTCCTCGGCTTCGTTTGGCAGGGTGCCCTCGAAGATCTGCGCCAGGGTCTCCAAACCCGCGCCGAACATCGCCTCGATCGGGAGGATGGTCAGACGGATGCCGAGGCTTTCGGCCAGGCTCCTGGCATCGTCGCGACTGCCGGCGGATGAGTAGCGCGAGGGCAGAGAGACGCCCCAGACGCGGTCGGCGCCAAGTGCGTCAACCGCAATCGCCGCGGTGAGACTGGAGTCAATACCGCCAGACAGGCCGATGATCGCGCGGGCGAAACCGTTCTTCACGAAATAGTCGCGGGTGCCGAGCTCGAGGGCCTGGTAGACCTCGGCAAGATCCTCCGGTGGCGCGGCAATATGCGCGGGCACCGCCGCGGTCTCCGGCGATCGGGGTGCCGGTTCGAGCGAGAGCGTGACCGGTGTCGCCAGGGAGGCGACCGAGAAATCCTTCCGCCGCCGTGGCTCACGCAGGCGCGACCGAAGCACATCCTCGACGGGTAGATCGGCGATCAGCAGGTGCTCCATAAACTGCGGCGCGCGGGCGAGGATCTCGCCATCGTGCCCGATGACGACGCTGCCGCCATCGAAGACCAGTTCGTCCTGACCACCGACCAGATTTACATAACAGACGATGGCGCTGTGATCGGTCGCCCGCGTCGCGAGCATGCGCTCCCTCCACGCGCGTTTCCCGCGGTGGTAGGGCGATGCGTTGATGTTGATGGCCACCTCAGCGCCCGCCTGCGCCTGAGCGCTGAGAGGACCGGTCGGATACCAGATGTCTTCACACACGCTCACGCCGAGCCTCACGTCGTGAAGGCTCACGACCGCGCACTCCCGACCAGGCCGGAAGTAGCGGTCCTCGTCGAACACGCCGTAGTTGGGCAGGAGCACTTTGCGGTGAACCGCGGCCACGCGACCCTGATGGAGAAGTGCCGCTGCGTTGTACAGGTCGCCATCGTGATCGATGCACCCCACCACGGCGGAGATCCCCTGGCAACGGGCCGCCAGATGCTCGACGCAACGCTGACTGTCGCGGATGAAGGACGGCTTCAGCAGCAGGTCTTCGGGTGGGTATCCGGTGATCGCCAACTCAGGGAAAGCGACCAGGTCAGCCCCGGCTGCTCGGGCAGCGCCAATCTGCTCCTCAATCCGGCACGCGTTGCCGTCGAGATCGCCGACCGTGCAGTTGATCTGCGCCAGGGCAATCCGGAATCGACGCACCGACGTTGACCTCGCGTTGTTGTGCTCGCTGCACTAAAGGATAATTGGTCCGCCGTCAGGAGGCGGTGCGGACGATGCTGGACTTCGATCGCATTCTCTCTGCTCTCGGGAGCACCATTCTGTGGAGCCTTGTCTCGATTCTTGTGGCAGCGCTACTGTTCGAACTATTGGAGCGGCGCTATCACCTGATGCGTGAAATCCAGCACGAGAACAACACCGCCGCGGGAGTCCTCGCTGGCAGCTTCGTTCTGGGGATTTTCTACGTCGTCGCGCAGATCGTCACCAGCTAGCGCGAAACGGCGGGCGCCCGCGCTCGCTGGGCTAAGCGCCTGGATTCTGGGACTGCTGCTCGTGGGTGTCGCCGGATGTCAGGGCATCGATACGCGCGTCTACACGGGAGAGCAGCCGAAGACGCAGTCGAAGTTCGTCGTCGACCTCGGGCGTCGGTACGCCGTCGTCGTCGCGGGAAACGGGGTGGAGGCGCGCGACGAACCGGACCCGCGCGCCATGTTGCGGGCGCGCTACGGATTCGGAGCGGTCGTCCTCACTCGTGGCGAGGCCACCGGCACGGATAGCGCGTTCTGGAGGCGGATCGAAGGAGACAAGTGGGCGCCACGCGACGGACTGATCGTCTTTCCCGAATTCGATCGCGCCGTCGACCTGGCCATCGAACTCAGGGTCTTCGCGGCGCGAGCACTCCGCCAAACCCTGATCGAACGGGATACGCCACCCGGCTACCTTCGAACCGCGGGTCCGACGGCGACGCCCACGCTCCCGACTCTGCAAACAACCGCGGCCACACCGACGCCGACCGCGTTGCCGCCCGAGGAGTTCTATGGCGTCGTGACCGTGGACACCGCGCTGTACGAGCTTCCGGGTGGGCGAACCGTTTCCGGCGCACGCCTCACGCGGGGCGCCGCGATTGTGGTGGTCGACCGTGCCATCGGGCAGAATGGCCAGGTCGCGCTGAAGCTGGCCTCGCACCTGTGGGCGCCGGCCGACTCGGTCGCGATTTTCCTCAAGCCCACGGAAGCGACGGCGGTCGCCTACCTGATGCGCATGGCGAACCTTCACCCGCGAGCGGAAGTCGACCCCAATCTGTCGCCCGCGCTCTGGCTCCTCGCCCGCGAGCCGAAGACTCTTTACCTCGCGAACGCGATCCGCGATCTGGGGATACCGCTGCGGGTCGGCCAGTTGCCGAGGCCTGACGTCATTGCTATCTACGATGTATCTACGAGGTCCATTACGGTGAATGCGCCGATGATGGATTTGGATGTACGCGTGCTGGCGGCGGCGCTGGCTCACGAAGCTACTCACGCCTGGGAGCACGCTCAGGGGCTGCGCCTCGACCGAGCGGAGCCGGCACGCTGCTTCGAGGCCGAATTACGCGCGTTGCAGAGCCAGGCGATGTTCTGGCAGGCGCTGCACGGTCCTGAAGGTAAGGTTCGCGTCGATACGCGAGAGGAGGAGGAACTCAACGATCTGATCAGACTCCTTCGTCAGGACCCGGACTTCCTGAAGCGGAGGTTGGTCAACCTGTACGGCGATCAGTGCGGCTATCACGGGCCCCGTCCGGCGCTGGAACCGGTGGGCGCGCCTCGACCGTAGAGCCGACGCGGAAGGATGCGAGTTGACGGCGTCCACATTCGTAGAATGGACCAGACATTCGGGGAGGCGGACGAGGTGATTGGCGTCCTCTACGAGCATCCGGTGTGGTTCGCGCCGCTGTTCGTTCAGTTGGATCGGTTGGGCGTCCCTTACACACCCATCGAGGCACACAGGCATCACTTCGATCCGTCCGGTTCCGATCTCCCGTACCGTCTGATCGTGAATCGCGTGAGTCCATCGGCGTACCTTCGCGATCACGGCAACGCGATCCTGTACGCGCGTCACCTCATCGAAGTTTGCGAGGCCCGGGGACTCCCCGTGATCAATGGATCTTCGGCCTATGCTCTGGAACTCTCGAAGGCCCTCCAGCTGACCCTGATGGCGACGCTGGGGATCCCTCATCCGCGCAGTCGGGCAGCCAGTTCGGTGGAAGCAGTCGTCGCGGCCGCGACCGATCTCACCTTCCCACTGATCGTGAAGCCGAACATCGGCGGCAGCGGCGCGCTGATGCGTCGGTACTCCGGTCGCGCCGAACTCATCGCCGACGCCGATCTTGGCTCGGTCTTCGGTATCGATGGCACGGCAATCGTTCAGGAGTACCATCCGCCTCGAGACGGTTCGATCGTGCGCGTTGAGGTTCTGGACGATCGGTTCCTGTACGCGATTCGCATCTACAACGATCCGAGCGATGGATTCAACCTCTGCCCGGCAGACATCTGTCAGGTGGACGGGGCGCAGCCACCCTCCCCGAGCGACTTCGCTTTCTGCCCGGTGCCGGAACCGGCGAAGGCGCGTCGCCGGATCGAGGTCGCGGAACCGCCTCGGTGGGTTGTCGATTCTGTCCGAGAGATCTTCCGGCAGGGAGGGATCGACGTCGGCGGAGTGGAGTATCTCGAGAGTGCCCGCGATGGGCGCATCTATCTCTATGACGTCAACGCGCTCTCAAACTTCGTGACCGACGCGCCGACGCTCGTGGGGTTCGATCCGTACGAGAGGCTCGCCCGCTACATCGGCCTGCGTGCTGGGGTCGCCTCGTGTGCGGTCGCTACACCCTGACCGATCCGGAGGCTATTTGCCTCCGATTCTCGCTTGAGCCTATGACCGAGACGCAGATCGTGCCCCGTTTCAACATCGCGCCGAGTCAGGAGGTGCTCGCGATCTACGAGCGGTACGGCGAGCGCGTCCTGAAAGAGATGCGCTGGGGTTTTTGTCCCGCGTTCGCCCGCGACAGCATGAAGCGGCCACCCCCGATCAACGCGCGCGCGGAGGGATTGGTCGACAGCCCCCTCTTCCGCCGCGCGCTCGAGCGCGGCCGATGCCTGATCCCGGCCGACGGGTTCTTCGAGTGGAAGAGCAATTCCGGCCTGAAACGGAAGCAGCCGTACTTCATCGGACGGCACGACCGTGCGCCGTTCGCCTTCGCGGGCCTGTGGACGCCACCGACTGACGATCACCCGGCCACGTGCGTCATCGTAACGACCGTGCCGAACGCACTCGTCGCATCGATTCACAACCGTATGCCTGTCATCCTGTCATCTCAGGACGAGGCGCTCTGGCTCGACCGTCAGCAGCGCTCCCCTGAGATGCTCCTGCCGCTCCTGCGGCCCTATCCGGCCGAGGAATTGGTCGCGTTCGCGGTGGGAAACTCCGTCTCCAACCCGAAGAACGACGCGCACGACATCGTCGAGCCGGTCGAGGGGATGCGCGATCTCGGCCTCGGGTGATCTTGCCCTCGGCCAGAGGGACCCAGGGCTCCGTGGACAAACCCTCGTTCCGCGCATCCACACCTGCGCAACCTGGGCGTCAGAGTGATCGACGGTCCTTCCGTGGAACTCCGATGTGGAAGCACCGATCTCTCAGCACGCCGGGACTGCCGGCTGTCTGAGCAACGATTGGGAGTAGGGCAGGAGCGGAGGGACTCGAACCCCCGACCGGCGGTTTTGGAGACCGCTGCTCTACCAAACTGAGCTACGCTCCTAGGTCAACACGAGTATACCGCCGCCTCACGCGCGTACGTCGATCACGCCGCCCGGGCCATCGCGGGTGCCGCCCTGCGCGGCGGGATTGGTGTCCAGTGCGCTGGCGCGCCCACGACTGATCTGTGCACGCTGCGCGACGTCGATCGCGGTCCCCGGCCGTGTGGGAGGGCCACCGTCCGCGCCCGAGGCGGCGCGACCGATGCCCCGCGATCTCCCCGAGGGCAGGCGAAGCATCTCCAGCGGCGGGACGCGATCTCCCAGCGAGGATGCCGGCCCAAGCGCGATCGCCATCGATAATCAATCCTATCAGGGAAACGCCCGGTCCCCTGATAGCATCATCAGCGCGCGCCATGACCAGAGCGACCCGCGAGCGGCTGGATCGACTGCTTGTGGACCTCGGCCACGTGCCCACACGTGCCCGCGCCCAGGCGCTCATCCTGGCCGGTTCCATTTGCATCGACGGTCAGATTGTGCGACAGAGCGGCGCGCTCGTGACCAGCTCCGCGCGCATCGAGATCCACGCGGGACCACCCTTCGTCAGCCGCGGCGGCCTTAAGCTCGCGCACGCGCTGACTGCATTCTCGCGCGATCCGGGCGGTCAGACCGTCGCGGACGTGGGCGCCTCGACCGGGGGTTTCACGGACTGTCTGCTGCAACGTGGCGCGGCGCACGTGGTTGCGATCGACGTCGGGCACGGACAGCTCGACTATCGCCTGCGAACCGACTCGCGGGTTACGGTCCTCGAGCGCACAAATGTCCGATATCTCGCGTCGCTGCCACGACCTATCGATGCCTCGGTGGTCGACGTCTCGTTCATCTCGCTGCGCCTGGTCCTGCCCGTACTCTCGTCGTGGCTCGACGACACCGAAGCGTGGATCGTCTGCCTGGTGAAGCCTCAGTTCGAAGCCGGACGCGCCGAAGTCAAGCGGGGTGGAGTCGTCCGCGATCCTG
>Ga0194131_10003567_pt1 | contig 24401 bp, 16 predicted proteins | sample TA2KigO120mmetaG_FD_148631 | JGI IMG/M metagenome (GOLD analysis project Ga0194131, IMG submission 148631) | Freshwater microbial communities from Lake Tanganyika, Tanzania - TA2015053 Kigoma Offshore 120m | ecosystem: Environmental > Aquatic > Freshwater > Lake | place: Tanzania: Lake... | reverse complement strand
ATCGTTCAACAGAGTTGGCCCGAAGATATGTGTACTGCCGAGCGACCAACTCTGGACAAAATTCGAACTCACTCCATCCAGCGGGATGACGTTGCCGGCGGCAAGTCCTTCCTGCGTGTCGCGGTTTCGGTAGTAGCGAAAACTCAGCGACTCGGCCGAGGTGGCCTTGAAGTCGAGTTTCACCGTCAATTGGTTGGACGAAGTGGGAATCGACCGCAGTTGAATGTTCCGCCCGTCGGGCTGGTTCGGCCCCGGGGTGTAAAGCTCCATCACCTTCTGCGCTACGGGATCCAGGCGAGATGAAGGAATCACGCCCCCGGCGAAGGGCTGCTGGTTCAGCGGATCGACGATTGGCCGGGCCGCCAGCCGGAAGTCACCTCGGCGCTCGGCCTCCGAGAGCGGAAAGCTCACGTTCAAACCCTGCTGGCGGATCGTCAGACCCTGGTAGGACGTGAAGAAAAACAACCGGTTGCGCCCGTTCCAGCCGGGTAGAAGTACCGGTCCGCCAAAGCTGCCGCCGTACTGATTCTGCCGGAGAAACGGCTTCGTGAGAGAGAAGGCGTTGCGTCCGTTCAGCGCGTCGTTACGCAGGAACTCCCATAACGCTCCGTGGAAGTTGTTGGTGCCTGACTTGCTCACCGCAAGGAAGACACCGCCCGCGGCACGGCCATACTCGGCGCTGTAGGTGTTGGTCAAAACACGAAACTCGCCCAGCGCATCCGGAGACGGAAGGTTCTGCGCCGTCTTTAACAAAGACGTGGTCATGGTGGTGCCATCGAGCATGATGTTGTTGTCGTTCTCGCGTCCACCGGAGACGTTGACGCTGGGGCCCGTGCGGCTGAACGTCTGGGTGGTGGGAAAACTGGTGCGCCCCACGCCGGGAAGAATGGTAGCCAGTGCCAGCACATTGCGGCCATTCAGGGGCAGCGAGTTAAGGCGCATGTTGTCCACCGTCGCGCCGAGCGTGGAGGCCTGGGTATCGACCCTGGTGGCGGAGGCGGCAACCTCGACGCGTTCGCTCACCGCGCCCACGTCGAGCCGCGCGTCCACGCGAATATTTTGCCCCACCGGCAGTTCGATGTCGTTCTGCACGGAAGCCTTGAAGCCGGGCGCCGTCACGGTAATACGATAGCGGCCCGACGGCAGCGAGAGCAGCACGAAAGTCCCCTCGGTATTCGCGGTGGTGGTTCGGGTAAGACCCGTGCCTACATGGAGCGCGGTAACGGTTGCGGTGGTGATGGCGGCACTGGATTGGTCCGTGACCAAGCCATGCAGTGTACCGGTGGTCTGGGCCTGGGCCAGCGTGGCCACGCACCCAAGCAGGAACAGCGAACGAAGCGTCCTCATGCGATCCCCTTCCGTGGATCCTGGATCCACCTGGTCAATGGTAGAACCACTACAAAACAGTGTCAAGCGAAAACTGACATTTTTCCTTTGACGGTTTGGAGAAGTGGAGTTACCATTTAGACGTCAGCCGAGAATCAGACCCTTGCCCACCCAAACCCCATCGAAGAGACAGAACGGCTTGGCCGCTGCAGACAAGCCCCGCGCGCCGCGCCTAGCCCAGACGCTTCCGCTGGAGTACCGCAATGATGACGTCACATCGAAGTTAATCGGCCAGTTCCGCGAGATGATTGCCGATCGGACGCTCCTTCCCGGCACCCGCCTTCCCGCGGAACGGGATTTAGCCCGAAGCTTTGCGGTCAGCCGCAATTCCGTGCGTCAGGCGCTTAAAGTATTGGAAATCATGGGCGTGGTTCGGCAAAAGATGGGATCGGGCACCTATTTGAACGAAGATGCGTCCTCTATCCTCACCGAGGCGTTTCGCTTCCTGGTGCTAATGGATTCGATCTCCCATGAGGAGCTCTACCAGACGCGCCTGATGATGGAACCTGAATTAGCCGCCTGCGCCGCCGAGAAGGCCACGCTCGAGCATCTGCGCCACATCTCCCGGGCGATTGAGGCGATGAAGGAGGCCGCCGGCGATTTTCATAAGGTGATCGAAGCCGACGTGGACTTTCACAATCGGATCTTCGAGGCTGCTGGCAGCCGCGTTTGCCAGGCCGTGTTCACCGTGCTGCACCGGGCGTTGCTGGAGAGCGTCGCCATCACCTCGCGGGAAGTGAAAGTCTCACATACCCTGCGATTCCATCAGGAAATCTATCAGGCGATCTATGATCGCGCCCCCGAACGCGCACGCCAAGCCATGCGGGAGCACATCGAAGACGCACGGGCCGTGATGCGCAGTTCGCAAGCCAAAGCGCGGGTATCCTGAGGAGCGAGTCGAATGGTGCGACCACTTATCGTCACCCTGACCACGGCCGTGCTCGCGGCGCAAGACCCGAAGCTCGAGTTCTTTGAGAAGCAGATTCGCCCGATTCTCGTCACGCAGTGCTACGCCTGCCACGGGCCAAAGGCAAAGATCGCCCAGGGCGGCCTGCGGGTGGACTATCGCGATGGTTTGCTGCGCGGCGGCCACTCGGGCGCCGCCGTGGTCCCCGGAAAGCCGGATGAGAGCCGGTTGATTCAGGCCGTCCGGCACGCCGTGAAGCCCGCGATGCCTCCGTGGGGCAAGTTGAAACCCGAACAGATCGCCGCGCTGGAGCAGTGGGTGACGCAAGGCGCTTCGTGGCCTGCCGAGGCAATTCCAGTGGAATCCACCGCGGCCGCCGGCCCCGACCGCCGGGCGCATTGGGCCTGGCAACCGGTCCGCGACCCTGCACCGCCCGTGGGCCCCGCGGACCTAGGTGAAATTGACCGCTTCCTGCAGCGCGGCCTCGAACAAAAGAAGCTGAGCCCGAATCCACCGGCCGATCCGGCTACGCTGCTGCGGAGACTCTCGCTCGATCTCACGGGCCTGCCGCCGAGCCGCGAAGCGATGCTCGCGTTCGTCGCCGATCCCTCGGCGGCTGCGTACGCACGCGTCGTCGATCAAATCCTCGCCTCTCCCGAGTTCGGCGAACGCTGGGGCCGCCACTGGCTCGACGTCACTTACTACGGCGATACGCTGGACGCCGCGATTCCCGCCACCGACGCCTGGCGCTATCGCGACTACGTCATCCGGTCCTACAACACCGACAAGCCCATCAACCGCTTCATCCGCGAGCAGATCGCCGGTGACCTGCTGCCGCATCAGAACGGCCTGGAGCAGCGGGAACAGATCATCGCCACCGGCTATCTGGCGCTGGGCCCGTGGGCGCTGGTGCAGGCCGACAAGGAGCAGCTCCGCATGGACGTGATCGATCTGCAGATCGACGCGATCGGCAAGGGCCTGCTCGGTCTCACGGTGAGTTGCGCCCGGTGTCATGATCACAAATTCGATCCGGTCGCGCAGAAGGAGTACTTTGGGCTGGCTGGGATCCTGGGCAGCACGCGCACCATCGATGGGAAGATCCGCGAGGCTGGCGTCTTCAGCGATGTTCGAAAGCGCCCGCTCTACGAAACGCCTGAGGAGATCGCCGCGCGCGAGCAGAAATTGAAGGCGTATGCCGAGGAGATCGCCGGGCTGGAAGCACGGATCCAAAAGCTCGAAGCCGAACTCGCCGGTTTGGCGAAGGACGCACCCAAGGCTGAGCGCGCCGCGCTCACCGCGCGCATCGCGACGCTGGGCCGCCAGAAGATGCTGGTCGCCTTCAGCCAGCCCAAGCAGCCCTCCGCCCACGCCGTGGATGACGTCGAGTCACCGGCCGATTGCAAGATCAACATTCGCGGCAATGCGCATCAACTTGCCGAGGTCACTCCCCGGACCTTCGTCCAGGTGGCCATGTTCGGTTCCGGCGCTCCGCAATGGCAAGGCAGCGGACGCCTGGAGTTGGCGAACTGGATTGCCGACGACCGCAATCCGCTGACGGCGCGCGTCTATGTCAACCGTGTCTGGCAGCATCTGTTTGGCGCGGGCATCGTCCGCAGCGCCGACAACTTCGGCCTGCGCGGTGAACTGCCCACGCATCCCGAACTGCTGGACCATCTGGCCAGCACGTTCCTGCGGAGCGGATGGTCCACGAAGCAGTTGGTGCGACGGCTGGTGCTGACGCGCGCTTATCAGATGTCGTCAGAAGGGAACGCGCAAGCCGAATCGGCGGACCCGGAGAATCGCCTGCTGTGGCGGATGAATCGACGGCGCCTCGACGCCGAGAGCATTCGCGACGGAATCCTGATGCTGGCCGGACGGCTGGATCGCACACGCGGTGGTCCGACGCTGCCTCTGCATTCGCTCGACACCTTCAGTCCCGAGGGCGGCAAGGTGAATCCACCCACCATGCGCGTAGCTGGAGCCCTGCCGGAAAGCGTTCGCTATCGCCGGACCCTCTACCTGCCTGTCTATCGCGGCTCGCCGGTGCTCGAACTGGACCTGATGAGCCTGTTCGACGCCGCCAGCAACGCGCAAGTCACGGCAACCAGGAACAGCGCCGTGATCCCCACGCAGGCTTTGTACTTGCTGAACTCGCCGTGGGTCCGCGAGCAGGCGCAGCAACTGGCCCGGACTCTGCCCGGCGACCTGGCGTTCCTCAGCCGGGAGCGCGCGCGCTGGTTGATGGAGACCATCTATGGCCGTCCGGCGCGGGAGAAGGAAATCGACCGGTCGCTGGACTTCGTCATGGAGGCTGAACAGTCCGCCAAGAAGAGCCCGGAGGCTGCCGTTGAAGCCTGGACGCAGCTCATTCAGTCGCTACTCATCTCAAACGAGTTTCTCTTTCGCAGATAGTATGATGAATCGGGCTGAACCATCGTGTTGAAGTGGATCGCAAAACCGCTCGTCGCGGTCCTCGCTGCGGCCGGGACCCTGGCCGCTGCTCCGCCCTTTGAAACAGACATTTTGCCAATACTGCGGGCAAAGTGCGCCGGTTGCCATGGAGAGAAAGGCGCTCAGGCCAGTCTCTCGGTGATGGGGCGGGATGCGCTACTCAAGGGCGGCAAGTCGGGCGCGGCCGTGGTGCCCGGGAAACCGAACGACAGTCTGTTGCTGAGCATGACGGCGTCGGGAAAGATGCCGATGGCCGGGCCCAAACTCATGGCCGCCGAACTCGCCACGCTTCGCCAGTGGATCGAAGAAGGCGCGCTCAACACCGGCGAGACGGCGGGCGCTGTGCGGCCGATGGTGGCGCAGCGCGACGTGGAGACGATCCTGGCCGCCAAGTGTTGGGTCTGTCACGGCCGGCGGGAGCAGCGCGCGGGGCTCGATCTGCGCACGCACGCCTCGATGCGGAAAGGCGGCAAGTCCGGCGCGGCGATCATTCCCGGCGACGCCGAGGGGAGCCTGTTGGTCAAGCGCATCGCCGCACAGCAGATGCCGCCCCCGAGCCTCCAGGAGCAGTATTCGGTGCGCGGCCTCACCGACGACGAACTGGCGAAAGTGAAGCAGTGGATCTCGGGCGGCGCGCAGCCCGATGACGAGCAGCCCATCGAAGTGAGCGTCGCCAGCGACACCGCGATCACAGCCAAGGATCGCGCCTTCTGGTCGTTCCAGGCTCCCAAACGTGCGCCGCTACCCAATCCTTCGGCCCACCCGGTGGACGGTTTCCTGCGCGCGAAGCTGCCCGCTGCGGCGCCCCAGGCGTTGCTGCGGCGCGCCTATTTCGATCTCACCGGGCTGCCGCCCACGCCGGAGCAGATCGCGCAGTACGACAACAACTACGAACGCCTGCTCGACCAGTTGCTGGCCTCGCCCCGTTATGGCGAACGCTGGGCACGCCATTGGCTCGATGCCGTCGGCTATGCCGATAGCGAGGGCGGCAACAACTCCGACCTCCCGCGCAAAAACGCCTGGCGCTATCGCGACTACGTGATCCGTGCGTTCGACCAGAACAAACGCTTCGACCGTTTTCTCACCGAACAGGTCGCCGGCGATGAGCTCTTCGATCACCGCACGGTGAAACCGCTCACGCCCGAGCACATGGATCTGCTGGCTGCCACCGGCTTCTGGCGCATGGCGCCCGATGGCACCAACAGTACGGAGCAGAACTTCATTCCCGAGCGTATGGACGTGATCGCGGGCCAACTCGAAATTCTGGGGTCCGCCGTGATGGGCGTCTCGCTCGGCTGCGCCCGCTGCCACGATCACAAGTACGATCCGCTTCCCACGCGCGACTACTATCGCTTGGTGGCCACGCTCACACCCGCCTTCGACCCCTATTCCTGGTTGCCCGGTGATTTTCCTTGCGGCGGCGTCGGCGCCAAGTGCGACGAAAACAACACGCGCAATTTCGTGGCGAAGGCGACGCCTGAGTATGAAGCCGCCGTGGCGCACAACACTCCCCTTGACGCGCGTATCGCGGAATTCGAAACGGCCCTTCGCGCGCTGAAGGAAACCGACCCGGCCTACAAGAAGGAGAAGGAGGCCTTGGATGAGAAGATTCGCAAGGAGCGGACTCTCCGCCAGCAACCGCCTCTGATTCGTGCGTTGTTCGATCTGGGGCCGGAGCCCCCGCCCACGCGGGTTCTCTTGCGCGGAGATGCCGCCAGCCCCGGTCCGCTAGTGTCGCCCGGTCCACCCTCTGTGATGAGCGCGGGCCTGCCCGAGTATCGCCCCGTGCCGCTTGAACATTCGTCCGGCCGTCGCCTGGCGTTGGCGCAATGGCTCACCCACCCCAACCATCCGCTCACCGCACGTGTGATGGTGAACCGCATCTGGCAGCATCACTTTGGAACAGGACTGGTGAGCACACCAGGCAACTTCGGCCGCATGGGGGCCGCGCCGGAGCATCAGCCTCTGCTCGATTGGCTCGCCACCGAGTTTGTGCGCACCGGATGGGACGTGAAAGCGATGCACCGGCTGATCATGACGTCGGCCGCCTATCGCCAGCAGGCCGGCGAGAACGGCTATCCGCTGCGGCGCATCGACGCCGAATCCATCCGTGACACCATCCTGCAGATGGCCGGGCGGCTCGACACCAAGCCCTTCGGCGCGCCTGACGCCATCAAGCAAATGCCCGATGGCGAAGTGATCACTGAAAGCCCTCGGCGCAGTGTTTACGTCACGCAGAAGCGTACCCGGCCGATCTCTTTGCTGGAGACCTTCGACCAGCCGTTCATGAATCCGAATTGCGTTCAACGCGGCCAGTCTGTCGTTTCCTCCCAGGCTTTGCATCTGATGAATAGCGACCTGGTGCGCGAGAACGCCCGCTTCATGGCGGGCCGCATCGCCGACGCCGTGGGCGACCAGCCCGACGCGCAGGTCGAACGCGCGTATCTGCTGGCGCTGGCCCGCAAGCCCACAGCAGAAGAACTCCGCGCCGCGCGCGAAGCCATGGAACGCGCGATCCCGGAGTGGACCCGCAAACTGGAAGCCGAAAAGCCCGCCGAGCCTGTAGCGAGCCGCGCCCGCTGGCTTGCGCTGGCTACCATCTGCCACACGCTGATGAACTCCGCGGAGTTTCTTTACCTGGACTAGAGGACCAACATGCCGACTCGCCGCGACTTCTTTTCCCGCCTCTCCGATGGCCTGATGGGCACCGCGCTGGCCACGCTGCTGGCTGACGATCTGTTAGCCCAACAGCGCCTCTACGACCTCACACCGAAGAAGCCCCATCACGCACCCAAGGCCAAAGCCATCATCCAGCTCTTTCAAAATGGCGGTCCCAGCCAGGTGGATCTGTTCGACCATAAACCGGCGCTTGAAAAGCACGCCGGGCAGGCGCCCAGCCGAGACTTGGCGTCGGAGGTTCGGGCCGTGCGGGAAACAGGCGGACTGATGCCCTCGCGCTACAAGTTTGCGCGGCACGGACAATCGGGCGTGGAAATCTCCGAGGCTCTGCCGCACCTCGCCAAGGTGGCCGACGAGATCACCGTCATGCGCTCGATGCACACCACGCATCTGGCGCACGAAGCGGCGCTCTTCATCATGCACGGCGGCCGCATCCTGCCCACGCGCCCGTCGCTCGGCTCCTGGATCACCTATGGCCTGGGCTCGGAGAATCGAAATCTGCCGGCGTACGTAGTGCTCGATGATCCCAAGGGTCCACCGATCAACTTCATTCAGAACTGGCAATCGGGCTGGTTACCGGCCGTCTATCAGGGCACGCGCGTCAGGTCAGAAGGTTCGCCGATCTTGAATCTCCACGCCAAGAACGAGGACCCGGCGGGCATCGTGGATTTGAGCCGCAGCTTGCTGCACCGCATGGACGCGGGCCATCGTGACCGGCATCCCGGCAACGTGGAACTACAGGCCCGCATCGCCAATTACGAGTTGGCGGCCCGTATGCAAGCCGAGGCCACCGATGCGTTCGACCTGAGCAAGGAGAGCGAGGCCACCAAAGAGGCTTACGGTTTGAACGATGAGCGCACCGCGTCGTACGGCAAGCGCTGCCTCATGGCGCGCCGCCTGGTGGAGCGCGGCGTCCGCCTGGTGCAGATCTACATCGAAGGGCAGATTTGGGACAACCACAACAAGATCTGGGAAGGCCTGGAGTACGCCTGCGGCAAAACTGACCGTCCCGCCGCCGCCTTGGTGCGCGACCTGAAAGAACGCGGCCTGCTCGATTCCACGCTGGTGGTATGGGGCGGAGAGTTCGGCCGCCTGCCCATCGCCCAAGCTCCGGGCGCGAACGTCGGCCGCGACCACGGCCCCTCCGGCTTCAGCATCTGGATGGCCGGTGGTGGCGTGAAGCGCGGCTCTACCTACGGCACGACGGACGAAATCGGCTATCGCGCCGCGGACAACAAAGTCAGCGTCCACGATTTTCACGCCACCGTGTTGCACCTGCTGGGCATGAATCACCGGAACTTGACCTTTCAGCGCGATGGCCGGCACGAGAGAATCACCGACGAGTTTCCCGCGCGCGTGGTGCAGGAGATTCTCACTTAGGAGCAAGACATGGATCGACGTCACTTTTCCCCGCTACTCTCCCGGCGCCAATGGCTCCAGCAATCGGCGCTCGGCTTCGGCTCCCTGGCGCTGACCGGCATATCGGCGCCGGCCGCAGACCAGAACCCGCTGGCGCCCAAGGCACCGCATCATGCCGCAAAGTCGAAGCGCGTCATTTTCCTCTTCATGCAGGGCGGCCCTTCGCAGATGGACCTGTTTGACTTCAAGCCAAAGCTCGAAGAGCTCAGCGGCCAGCCGTTGCCCTTCAAGCTCCCCTCGAATTACGAAGCTCCCGGTCTGCAGAAGACGAAGCTGATGGCCCCGATTTCTCCTTTTATGCATGCAGGCCAATCGGGACTCTATATGTCAGAGTGGCTGCCCGAAATGGCGAAGGTTGCCGATGAACTTTGTGTCCTGCGGGCCGTCCATGTGGATGCCGAGGCGCACGCGCCCGCTGTTCGGCAGATGCATACCGGCCACACCGTGCAGGTGCGGCCCTCCATGGGCTCGTGGCTGCTCTACGGACTCGGCACTGAGAATCAGAACATGCCGGGCTACATCACGCTGCGCCAAGCAGTGACCGGCGATGGCGGCAGTCCGCGCAACTTCTCGAGCGCTTTTCTGCCCGTTGTTTATCAGGGCACGCCCGTAGGCAGCGCCGACCCTTCAGACCCGCCGGTCATCCGTCATGCAGCCCGCACCGAGTCGGACGCCTCCGCGCAACGCCGGCAGTTGAACTTCATCCAAGCGCTAAACGAAGATCACCTAACCCGCCAGGGAGGTGACGCCGACATGCGCGGCATGATGCAAGCTTACGAACTCGCTTTCCGGATGCAGATGGAAGCCCCCGGCCTGATGGATCTCGCCAAGGAATCGAAAGCGACGCTCGACGCCTACGGAGTGAACGAGGCCGAGACCAAAGACATCGGCACGCAGTGTCTGCTCGCGCGCCGCATGGTGGAAGCGGGAGTGCGCTTCGTGCAGGTGAACGATGGCGGATGGGATCATCATGCCTCCATTCGCAGCGGCCTGCCCAAGAAGTGTAAGAACGTGGACAAGCCCGTGGCGGCGTTGATTCGCGACTTGAAGGAACGTGGCCTGCTGAATGACACGCTGGTGATCTGGGGCGGCGAGTTCGGCCGCACGCCGTTCGACCAGGATCTCTCTCTCGGCACAGATGGCGAGCAGACGCGCGGACGCGAGCACAATCCGCACGGCTTCACCATGTGGATGGCCGGCGGCGGCGTGAAGCCAGGAATCGTGTATGGCGAGACTGACGATTTCGGTTACCACGGGGTGGACGGCAAGATTCACCTCCACGATCTCCACGCCACGATTCTCCATCTGCTGGGCCTCGATCACGAGCGGCTCACCCATCGTTACGCCGGCCGCGACTTCCGGCTCACCGACGTCTACGGCCGTGTGGTGCGGGAAATCCTGACATGATCTGGCGTCGCGGCCCTTTGTGGCTGGTTCTGTTGGTCACCGGTGTCGCTGGCGAGCCAGTCAAGTCGACTGTGACCGTGCCCATGCGAGATGGCGTGAAGTTGCGAGCCGACCTGTATGTCCCGGAGCCCGGGCGCCCGTGGCCGGTGCTGCTGCATCGCTCTCCCTATGACCGCAAGCGCGCAGAAGCAATTGCTCTGCGCTATGCGGCTGCCGGATACGCGGTGCTGGTGCAGGATTGCCGCGGGCGCTTCGAATCGGAAGGAGCCTTTCACCCATACAACAACGAAGGCCAGGACGGTTACGACACGCTCGATTGGATTCGGAAGCAGCCCTGGTCGAACGGCCGCGTGGCGATGTTTGGCGCGTCCTACACTGGCGCGGTGCAATGGCAGGCCGCCGTAGAGGACGCGCCCGGTCTGGTGGCATTGGCGCCCACCGCCACCTGGACCAGCTTCTATCGGAATCTCTACCTCGGCGGCGTCATCCGATTGGATCTGATCACCGGCTGGACGGCGGGAATGGCCAAGCCGGCCACCACGCCCGCACTCGCGCCGGGTGCCTTGGCAAAGATCCTGCTCGACAAGCCGGCGCTCGAAATTGACGACGCCATTGGCTGGCCGATTCCCTGGCTCGACGGTTTCCTCGCCCACCCGCATCCGGACGGCTTTTGGCGGAGGCTCGATCTGACCGGCGCGGTGGAGAAGTTGAATCTTCCCGCGCAACACATCGTCGGCTACTACGACTTCTTCTCGCGCGAGTCCTCGCGGGCGTTTCAGCGGCTGCGGCACACCAAGCGGAGCCAGCAACTCATCCTCGGCCCGTGGGATCACGGCTCTATTTCGAGGCAGCAAACCGGCGATCTCGACTTCGGCCCGTCCGCCGCGCTGGATGTGCCGGCCGAAAACATCCAGTGGTTCGACCGCTTCGTGAAGCAGACGAACAGCGCCGCGTTTGAACCGGTCCGCTACTTCTCAATGGGTGAGAATCGGTGGCGGACCGCACAAAGCTGGCCACCCGGCGATACGCGAGCGCGGCACTTCTATCTCCATCCGAACGGAGCCTTGTCCACCGCTCCGGTAACTGGCACGAACCAACTCGCGTCGCTGCGAGCCGATCCCGCTAATCCCGTACCAGCCGCGGCCGGACAACGGCCGCTGTGGGGTCCCACCGACCTCTCGGCGTTCTTCGCCCGGCCAGACGTCGCGGCATTCCGCGGCGAACCCTTGAACGCGCCGCTGCGGATTGCGGGCGAGGTGACCGCGGAGCTCAGCGTTTCCACCGACGCGCCCGACGGCGACTGGGCCGTCCGCCTGCTCGACGTGCATCCTGACGGCGCGGCCTATCCAGTGGCTTCGGGAATTCTGCGGATGTCGTTTCGCGACGGAGAGAGCAAGGCGGTCCCCGCCGAGGCAGGAAAGACGTACAAGGTGCGCGTGGACCTGGGTCCTACCGCAATCGCCTTCCAGCCTGGGCATCGCGTTGCGGTTATGATCGCCCCTTCGATGTTTCCTTTGTATGCGGTGAACCGGAACACCAGCAAGGGCGCCGAGTCGGCGGTGAATCGGATTGCCGTGCAGAGGGTCTTCGCCGGTTCACGCGTGGCGTTGCCGGTTGTCGAAGGCAAGTAGTGTCCGAAAGGAAAACCCGTCTGACCCGCGGCTGGCGAAACTAGGCAGGACTGAGGAACTTCGGCGATAATAGAGCGGGAGTGTGGTTGTGAGCATGACTGTCCAAGTCCCGATCCCGGACGACCTTATCCCTCGGCTTGAGGAGAAAGCCCGCAGTGCCGGGCTCGACCGTGAGCAGTACGTAAGCGCGCTCGTCTCCCGTGACTTGGCTGGCCCGAGAACGTTTGACGAAATTCTGGGCAGCTTTCGTGAAGAGGTCTCAGCCAGCGGCATGTCGGACCCAGAACTGGATCACCTGTTCGAATCTGCCCGCCTGGACTCGCTCGCCGAACGCAAAGATGTCCGCTTGAAGTAGCAGATGCCCGAGCACCGACCGCGCGTAGTGTTCGACTGCATGATCTTCCTGCAAGCCGCTGCGCGACGAGCGAGTCCATCTGGTGCCTGTCTTGCCTTGGCTGAGCAACGTCTCTTAGAACTCTACGTCAGCCCGCCGATCCTCGCTGAGGTGCAAGACGTGATCAGCCGACCCAAGATTCGCGCCAAGTTCCTACAACTGACGGATGACGTAGTGGCCGAGTTCATTGCTCGAATCGCAAGAATCGCGGTCTGTGTGGATGAAGTCGGAACCGGCATCACTCTGGTGCGCGACCCAAAGGACGAACCGTACCTCAATCTGGCCGCCGACTGTCGAGCCGAATACCTCGTGTCGCGCGATCGCGACCTTCTTGAGGGCGCCGACGACATCGCCACGATGTTGCCCAATCTGCGAATCGTTGACCCGGTGGAGTTCTTGGCTGAGGTCCGAGCGCAGCTTGAAGCCAATTCCTAACAGGTCCCCAGCTATTGGTGCGTCTGTCATCCGCCATGGTGAAACCCGCCAGCCCGAAGAATCGTTTCCCAGTCCGTGACACCCACTCGCCTTTGCCAATCGCTATGACGCTCGATCATCGTCCGCAAACGCCGGGACTCTGCTTTTGAAAGGTCATTCAGTTCAGCGCGGTCCGCTTCGAGATCGTACAACTCCCAAGGTCCCGACCTCGGGCCGGTTCCGACCTTGAGACCCTCTTCGTGGATCGTGTTGTAGTACGACACAAGTTTCCACCGGCCGTCCCGCAGCGCGCGATTTCCCTCGTGTTCCCAAAACACGGGCCGGTCGCGCCGTGCGCCCGGATCCCGCAAAGCACGGAGCAGGCTGACTCCCTCAAGTTTCTGAACTGCGCTTGCCGGAGGCTTCACGTCTGCTGCGTCCAAGCAAGTGGGGTGGATGTCCATCACGTGGCCCACCGACTTCCGGTTGATCGTGCCGCCCAGGATCCGCGACGGCCAGGAGGCAATCAGAGGAGACGAGATCCCGCCCTCATGCACCCAATGTTTGAACAGGCGGAACGGCGTGTTGCTCGCGTTGGCCCACGGGAGCAGTTGCGCGGCGTGATTCGGAGCATTGGCCGCATTTCGCATATAGGGCTCGGCGCAGGCACCGTTGTCGCTCAGGAACATCACCAGCGTGTCTTCCTCTTGCCCGGTTTTCTTGAGCGCCTCCATCACCCGGCCGACCCCACGGTCCATCCGGTCGATCATGGCGGCGTAGACCGCCATGCGGAGGTCCATATTCTCCGGGTTCGTCTCCTTTTCCCAGGGATAGCTTTCCGGATGTCGCGGAGGCAGTTTCGTATCGCGGGGAAATAGGCCCAGTTCGATCTGACGGGCCAAGCGCCGGCGGCGCAGTTCGTCCCATCCCATACGGTAGCGACCCCGGTAACGCGCGATGTCTTCTGGCCAAGCCTCTAGCGGCCAGTGGGGAGACGTGAACCCAAGATAAAGAAAGAACGGGCGCTCGCGATCACTTTCTTCGATGAACCTGGCAGCGTAGCGGGCGTAGTAGTCGGTGGCGTAGTAGTCCGGCGGGAGTTCGGTCAGCGGATCACGGTTGTAGTGAACGCTGTTAGCGTTGGGCTTGAAGTAGCCGCCCGCGCCGCCGTGAATTCCGAAGAAGCGGTCGACGCCACGATCTGTTGGCGGCGGTCTAAAATGACCGCAGAAACGGCGGAAAAACGCCCGCGCTGCCCGGCGATTTGGCCGACCGCGCAGGCGGCGGCGTTGTCGTCGGCACGATAGCGACGGCGACGGGCCAACCCAGGCGACGAACACAAGAACTACAAGCAGCTACCCTCCGGTTGATGGGCCACGGTTGGGGATGGTGGAGTTCTGCGGATGCTTGGCATCTGGCTTGAGGGATTCGATCACGAGATAGAGCTGATCGGCGCTGTTGACTTTGCCCGAGATGCAGTAGGCTTGGCCGGGTTGCAGATGGAGGGCTTTAGTGAAGTCGTGGAGCCGATAGACGCGCTTCGTGTCGCCGTCAAGAACATAGAAGACCGCGCACGTGCGGTACTCCGTCCTCTGGAGCAAGAAGAGATGGTTGGCGGAGAAGTCGAACATGGCAAAAACCAGAAGCGGGAGCCGAAGCTCCCGCTCTCTTGTCAGCGCCGTTGAGGGGTTACCCGGCGGACTCCTCCGGCCCGGGATATCACCACAGCGCGGCGCATGCTCGCGGACGCCGGCTGGTCAGGCCGCGCCCTTTTTCTGTTTGCGAAAGCTCTCGCCGCCCAGCAAGAAGACCTCGGAGTTCTCCACGAGGCGGTCGGCGATCGCGGTGGCGATGGTGGTGTTGTAGAGGATGTTGCCCCACTCAGAAAACGCGGTGTTGGTCGTAATGATGGTGGACCGTTTCTGCGCGTGTCGGTTAGAGATGACCTGATAAAGCAAGTTGGAGTTCTGCTGGTCGAGCGACAGGTAACCCAGCTCGTCACAGATCAAAAGTGAGGGATCGGTGTAGAGCTTGAGCTTGCGCACCAGCGAGTGATCGACCTGCGCGGCGAGCAAGTGATTCAGCATGTCCATAGCGGTGGTGAACAGCACGCGCTGGTTGGAATGACAGGCTCGCCAGCCAATGATGCGGGCCAGCATGGTCTTGCCGACGCCAGGATTGCCGACCACAACGATGTTGGTTCCCTGGTCCAGGAAGTCCAGATCGAGCAGCTTTAAGATCCGCGCCTTCACCTGTTGCCGCGTCTTATGATGCGCGAAGTTGAACGCGTCGATGGACTGCGGCGTTTGCAGGCGAGAGAGCTTGGTGAAACGCTCGATGGAGCGTTGCCGCCGGGCTTCGATCTCCAGATCCGTGAGCCGTTCGAGCGTGGCGGCGAAACTTTGGTTGGCGCCAGCCGACTGTCAAGGGCGGACTGAAACTTTGCCGTCGGGGCGGAGCAAAAGTTGACCACATGGAGGGCCGAGGAAGGGGTTTTGGGGACGGCTGGAGCGTAGCCCGTCACCGCCGTAGGCGGTGCGCCGAAGGCGAGGGCGAAGCGGAGGCCGTTTCCAAAACCAGGCGCCCACCGGCTGGGCCTACTGCTCTTTCTTCTTCCTGCTGCCCGTGAGCCGGTAGCTGTCGCCGTTCATCTCCAGGATGTGGACGTGATGCGTGAGCCGGTCGAGCAGGGCGCCGGTCAAACGCTCGGAGCCGAGTACCTCGGTCCACTCGGCGAAGGGCAGATTACTGGTCACCAGCGTGGAGGCGCGTTCGTAGCGTTGACTGAGCACTTCGAACAACATCTCGGCCCCTGCCTTCGATAGCGGAACAAAGCCGAGTTCGTCCAGGATCAACAACTCGTATCGCGCCAGGGCGCGTTGAAAGCGGAGCAGCCGTTTCTCATCGCGAGCCTCGATCAGCTCGTGCACGAGCGCGGCCGCGGTGGTGAAGCGAACCCGGAACCCTTGCTGGCAAGCCGCCAAGCCCAGCGCTAGTCCGATGTGCGTCTTGCCGGTGCCCGAGTTCCCGAGCGCCAACACGTTCTCTCGCCGCGTGATCCATTCGCTGCGAGCCAACTCCAGCACCAGCTTCTTGTTTAGCTTCGGCAAGGCCAGAAAGTTGTACGTCTCCAGGCTCTTGGTCACCGGAAACTTCGCGCCTTGAATGCGGCGTTCGGTCGCCCGGCGGGCGCGGTCCACCATCTCGAGCTCGCACAAACGCAGCAAGAACTGTTCGAACGTCGTGGACTCTTTGGCGCACTGCTCGGCCAGCTTCGGGTACTCGCGCAACACCGTTGGCAGCCGGAGTTGCTTCAGATAATGTTCCAGCAAGATTTGCGGCGTTTGATTCATGGCGTGGCCTCCAGCAGAACCTGGTAGTCGGCCGCCCTCGTCAACGCCACTTCCGCCGCCGGCAGATGCGGATAGTTCTCCAGATCCAACTTCGGGGGCCGCTGCTCGATGGCACACAAGACCAGATGCTTCACGGCATCGAAGGCGATCGCTTGGAGCCCAAAGGCCTGCCGGATCGCCGCTGTCACTTCCGCCAGTGAGAACGTTTCCAGCAACCGCAGCACTTGGATGAACTCTCGCCGCCCGCGCTTGCCCAGCCTCGACTCCATCTGCCGCCGCAACTCGGCGAACTCCTGCGGCAACGCCCAGTTCGCCAATGGCGCAGCTTGGTCCAACGCATTCGGCTTGCGTTCCAGCAACGCCAAGTAATGCAATGGATCGAAGATCATCTCTTCCCGCTCATAACTCCGCCGGTGCCGCGCGATCACCTCGCTGGCCGCCGCGATTACTACTTCCCACACGAACGCCTTTACCAACACCGGCCGGTGCGCGTACTCGACCGGCACCGAGTAATCGTTGGTCCGAAATCGCACCAGCGATTGCGAACTCACCTGCGTGCTCTGCCGCTGGCACGCCTCGTGCATCGTCGCCGGCAACGGCAACAGTCTCTCCTGGTCCCGCGCGAAACGCTCTGCGATCGTTTCCTTCTCTCCCTGCACCTGACGCGATCGTCGTGCCAGGCACTGCTGGCGCAGTTGCTGGTTCCACTCCTCCCAGCTTGCGCATCGCGGAACCGGCACCATGAAATTCCGCCGCGCATAGCCGACCAGCCCTTCCACGTTGCCCTTGTCGTTTCCCTTGCCCGGACGTCCGAACTTCGCGGCGTCAGATCGTTCATATATACTGAATTCCTATGCCTCGCTTCCTCCTCGCGCTATCTCTCCTGCTGTTCGCGGCTAACCGAGTTTCGGCACAGGAAACCACGGGCTCCATTGTTGGCGTCATCAAAGACTCTTCCGGCTCCGTCATCACCGGCGCGCAGATTGTCGCGACGCGCACCGACACGGGTGTTGAATCCCGTACAACGTCGGACGACCAGGGCAGTTATCAATTCCTGCTCATGCGCGCCGGTCAGTATCGCATCACCGTTGAAGCACCTGGTTTCCAGAAACTGGTTCGCGAGAACGTCGTCGTGAATACCACCGAGCGTGTTCGTATCGATTCCACGCTCACCGTCGGCCAAGTGACCGAAACCGTTTCGGTAACGGCCGAAACGCCGCTGCTGCAAAGCGAGAAGTCAACGGTCGGCCAGGTCGTCGAACAACGCACCATCCAATCGATCCCTCTCGCGACGCGGAACTTCACGCAGATCCTGGGAACCTCCGCCGGCGTCATCGGCGCGGTGTTTAATGCCGACAACCCGGGCACAGGTTCCGACAGCGTCTCGGTCAACGGCGCGCGCCGCGGCTCCAACAATCTTCTGGTGGACGGCGTTCCCACCACCAATCCGCTGAACAACGCGCCGGACGGCGACGGCACGCCCTCCATCGAATTCCTCAGCGAATTCAAGGTACTCACCAGCCTCTACAGCGCCGAGTACGGCCGCAATCTCGGATCGGTCATCAATGTCACCACTCGCTCCGGGTCCAATAACCTGCACGGCTCGGTCTATGAGTTCCTGCGCAACACCGCGTTTAACGCCCGGCCGTTCTTCAATCCCCGGCGCGGCCAGAACAACCAGAACCAGTTCGGCGCGAACGTAAGCGGCAAGATCCTGCGCGACAGAACATTCTTCTTCGGCGGCTGGGAGAGTTCCCGCCAGTTGAACGCGAATTCCGGCGCGGCCGCTATTCAGCGCGTCGTGCCCAGCCTCACGCAACGCGCCGGCAACTTCGGCGCGAAACGCATTAACGATCCCTCCACCGGCCAGCCGTTTCCGGCCAACACGATTCCCACCTCGCGCATCAACGGCATCTCCAGAAGCATTCAGGACCAGTTCATTCCGCAGCCCAACTTCGTCTCCGGCGGCGCGGTGAACTTCTTCGCCGCGCAGTCCATCGCCACCAACATCGATCAGTACACCGTCCGGATCGATCACCGGTTCAACGACAAGTCGCAGATCTTCGGCCGCTGGTTTGAAAGCTATCAGAAGGACGTCAGCCCCTTCGGCGCCGGACTTCCCGGCTTCGGCCAGTCGGCCAACCGTGAGAAGCACTCCGGCTCGGCCACCTACAATCACATCTTCTCGGGCGCTCACGTTCTCGAAGCGCGCTTCGGCGTCGACTACACCGACCAGTTCATCGCCTTCCAGAACAACGTCGACCCGGCCTCGGTCGGCCTGCGCCCATTGGCCGTCACGTTGAAGCAGGGCATCCCGCGCATCAACATTATCAACTACACGGAATTCGGCAACACGAACAACTGGACCGACTTGATCGACCGCTACACCAGCGGCGTGACCATGACCTGGGTCAAGGGCCGCCACAATATCCGCTACGGCGGCGAGAACATGTTGTCGATCCTCAACCCGCAGAACGCGCAGGAATCGCGCGGCCTCTGGCGGTATGACGCCTCCGCCAGCGGCGACGAGTATGCCGACTTCCTCCTGAGCCAACCGCGCCTCAAGACCTTTGCGGCGGGCCCCGGCCAGATGACGATGAAAGAGTCCACATGGGCGTTCTTCGTCAACGACGACTTCAAGCTCTCCCAGAACATCACCGTTAACGCCGGCATCCGGTATGAGGCGCACCAGCACCCGGCGGGTACCGACATCGACTTCGTCAGCTTCTATCCGCAGAACTATCGCGGCGTAGGCTCGTTGGAGTCCTCGGGCATGGTGCAAGCCAAGAAGAATGGCATCACACCCACGACGATTCAAGGCGATTGGAACAACTTCGCGCCGCGCCTGGGCATCGCCTGGCGGCCGCGCGACAACTGGGTGATCCGCACCGGCGCCGGCCTCTTCTTCGATCAGCGCACGGGCCAGACGGCGCAGTCGTTCTTCGGAAATCCGCCCGTGTTCACGCGCGTGACCGAGGACTGCCGCATCGCCGGTGCGCGGTGCAACCTCACTACACCCGACAACTGGACCTTCGTCGATCCGGGCCACGACTCCAACCGGATTCCCTTCCCCACTCGCACCACCGACGCCTTCGTCATTCAGGCGATCGAGCCGAACACCAAGACCGACAACGCCTACCAATGGAACATGAGCATCCAGCGTCAGTTCAAGGGCAATCTGCTCATCGAAACGGCGTACGTCGCCACGAAGGGCACACACCTCATCGCCCGGCGCGATCTCAATTCGCTCATACCGCAGGCCAACGGCGGATTGCAGCGGCGGTTCCCCGGTTTCGGCCCCATCTTCGCCACCGGACAGAATGGCAGCTCGTCGTTCCACTCCTTCCAATTCACCGCGCGGAAACGCGTCGGCACCGCCAACATTCAAGCCGCCTACACGCTCGGCAAGACCATCGGCAACGGCGATGAAGGCGCGCGGTATCAGACCAACCTGTTCCGCACTCCGTGGAACGATTTCTCCCGCGCGCGCGGCCCCGCCAACTTCGATCGCCGCCACCGCCTGGCGCTCACGTTCGTGCAGGACCTCCCGAACAAATTCACCAACGGCCCCGGCAAGTGGATGCTGAGCAACTGGTCGCTGAATGGATTCCTCGTCGTGCAGGGCGGGACGCCCATCACCGTCATCAACAACGAAAGCGGCCTGGATCTGGGCGGCATCGCCACCGATGCGGCCGGCGCGTTCTTCTCCGACGTGGTCGCCGGCGCTCCTCTCACCTATACCTCGGGCTCGCTGAAGCAAAACCTTCGCTCCTTCATCAATCCGTCTGCCTGGAGCCGTGCCCCGCGCAACCGCTACGGCAACTCCGGCCGCGGAATGTTCTACGGACCCGGTCAATCCAATCTGGACTTTTCCTTGTTTAAAGAGTTCAAGTTCGGCGAGCGCGTGAACACGCAGTTCCGCACCGAGTTCTTCAACCTGCTAAACAAGGCTAACTTCGGCAATCCGTCGGCGACCATGAATGCCGCCAATTTCGGACAGATCAACGGCACCACGGTCAACGCGCGTCTGGTGCAGTTCGCCCTGAAGCTGTCGTTCTAAAGCCGAGTGTTTCGTTTCACACCGCTATTGTTCCTTGCCTTGACGGCGCAACCACCGCAAGGCATGGGTAGTGGCGCGCGCGCGACGGCAAGGCCGTCTCAAAAGCTGAAGGGTCTCACACCGCCCCAGCTTCTGTTTCGCGACGTTGCGGAAGCCTGGGGCATCACGGCGCCGAACCTCTACGGCGGCGATAAGACCAAGAAGTTCATCCTGGAGATGACCGGCAACGGAGTCGCTCTCATCGACTACGATAACGACGGCAGGCTGGACATCGTCCTGCTGAACGGCGCCCGTCTGGACGGCACCTCCCGGCTAAGCGTCGTCTACCGGAACCTGGGCGATGGCAAGTTCAAGGACCAAACAACAGCCAGTGGCCTCAGCACGAGCGGCTGGGTGCAGGGCGCTTGCGCCGGGGATATCGACAACGACGGGTTCACTGATCTGCTCGTCACCCGCTACGGTTCGCTGCAAATCTGGAAAAACGAACGCGGGCGTTTCCGCGACGCGTCGCCGCTGTCCGGCCTTCCACAAATAGGCGAGGATTTTTTTACCGGCTGCACAATGACCGACTACGATCGCGACGGCCGGCTCGACCTCTTCGCGACTACCTACGTTGCTTTTTCTCTCAAGCAGGCGAAGGCGATCGCAAATCCTCCGAAGTGCAACTGGCGCGGCCTCGATGTGTTCTGCGGACCTCGGGGCGCTGCCGGCGGCCGCAACTTCCTGTTCCGCAACGAGGGAAACGGTAAGTTTAGCGATGTCTCGGATGCCGCGGGCCTGCGCGTCCCGGGCACGCACTATGGGCTGGGCGCCGTAGCCACCGACTTCGACGACGACGGCTGGCCCGACATCTATGTCGCGTGCGACTCGACGCCCAGCCTGCTCTTCCACAACCAACGCAACGGAACCTTTCGAGAGTCCGCCGTGGCCGCCGGTGTGGCCTACGGCGAGAACGGCGAGGAGCAGGGCGGCATGGGCGTGGCCGTGTTCGACACCGATAACGACGGCCGTCCTGACATCGTGCGCACCAACTTCATCGATGAGACAACGTCGCTCTATCGCAACCGGGGAGAACTCTTCTTCGCCGACGAGACCGTCGCCGGCGGCCTGGCCCTCAATACTAAGAACGTTAGCTGGGGCGTGCAGGCCGTGGACTTCGATCAAGACGGACGCCGCGATCTGGCCATTGCCAGCGGCCACATCTACCCGGAGTTGGGCAAGGACTTTCCCCAACCGCGCACGGTGTACTGGAACGCCGGAAACGGCGCCTTCGCCGATGTCTCGGCCGGGGAGGCGGTTTTGCGCCCCCGCGTCTCGCGCGGGATGGCGGCGGGAGATCTGGATGGCGACGGCGCGCCCGAACTCGTGGTTGTGAATCAAAACGATACGCCGATGGTGCTGAAGAATGAGACGGCCGGCCGGGGACATTGGATCCTGCTGCAGTTGGAAGGAACGAAATCGAACCGCTCCGCCATCGGCGCCATCGTGACTATCGATGGGAGTCAGACAGCGGAGGTGCAGAGCGGCGGCAGCTACCTTTCTCAATCCGACCTGCGTCTGCACTTCGGCCTGGGCGCGAAGACTTCGATCGAGGCAATCGAGATCCGCTGGCCGTCTGGCACCGTGCAGAAGCTCTCCGGCGTGGCGGTGGATCAGGTACTGAAGATCACTGAACCGACACGCTGATCCGAGGCTTGGCTGCGGCGCGGGCCCGCTCGGCGCTGGCCGCAGCCTGCTTCAAACGATGGTGCTCCCGCCGGTGTGCAAGAGCCTGCTCGCGCTCCGGCAGCAGTTGCGACAGCGCGTAGTGCGACTCGGCGTGCCCGGCGTTCAAACGAAGTACTGCCTCAAACTCGGCGACCGCTTCGGCCCGCTGTCCGCGCTCCTGTAACAGCCGCCCCGTCTCGTAGCGGCCGGGCCAAAATTCCGGAGCGCGCGCGGTTACTTCGCGCAGATGGGCCTCGCGTTGATCGGGAAGCAATAGCGCCAGCAAGAAGTGACCGATGGGATCACGCCGCGCGAACGGCACCAGTCGTTTCTCGATCTCCGGCGCCAGGCCGCCGGCCTCCGGCAGCAGGGTCTCGAGCGATGCGTAGCCAACAGGGTCCTTGGGATCGGCGTCGATCGCGCGGAGGAAGCTGCGCAGCGCGTCTTCCTTGCGGCCCATCGCATAGGCGGCCAGGCCGTGCAACCGCCACAGTTCGGCGTCCCGCGCGAATCGGCGCACGCCGGCTTCGGCAACGGCTAACGCCCCGTCCGCGGTTCGATGATCGAGCAGCAATGCGGAGAGCCTGGCGTATGGCGCGCGGTCTTCCGGCGTCAACCGCAGCAACGACTGCAGGGATCGGGCCTCGCCGATGCCGTCTCCGGCGCGCTGTTGCACGGTGGCGATCGCGCGCCACAATGCTACGTTGCCGCCGGCCAGCTTCGCCGCGCGGCCGGCGGCGGCCACTGCCTTGGCGTGATCCGGAACTCGAAGCGCAATCTCGCCGAGTGCCAAATGATAGGAAGCCTGCGTTCCGTCCAGCCGGATCGCCGCTTCCACGCTGGCCGCTGCCTGTGTCAGTTCACCTTGGCGCATCAGCACCACGCCGAGGCGGTACCGTGCGTCGGCGTCCTTCGGATGCGACGCCACGAACTCGGCGAGCACGCGGCCCGCGCCGGCGAAATCGCCTCGCGCCGCAAGGCGCATCGCGTCCTCCACGTTCGCTTGCATCATCAGAAGCAGGGCTACGGCGTGTCTCACTCGTCACCGAACGCTTTCGAACAGCTTCATTACACTATCCTCGCACCCGTCGCCGCTATAGTAATTGATTTCGATACCGGTCACGCTGGATGCGGACTTACTACGGCAGCCGGTCCTTCCACTCTCCCGCGGATTTCCAAGCGTGGTGGTCTACTTTTCGACTGTGCCTACAACAAACCCGAAACACGCGCCGGGGACGCATGCGTAACATGTCAATCTGTTCCGTCACCAGGAGGCTCGCAATCCGCAGTGGCCGGAATCGTAGCGTAGGCGCGCACTACCGGCTCCGGCGGCGGCCCGGTGCCGGCGTGTGATGGATGGTGTTAGGCGGCCCGGCGTTCGTAATGATGGTGAAGACCACCGACTTCGCGAATCTCGACCACCTTGCCGTCTGCGGAAGTCTGGATTCGTCGGGATTGCGGGGCGTCTTTGCCGAGCGACAGGTGAGTGCGCCAGTTATGGTAATAGCAAAAGTACGACGCGAGCGCACGATACAGAGAGCGTTCGCCGAAGACGATGATGTGATCCAGACACTCGCGGCGAATGGACCCAATGAGCCGTTCGACGTAGGCCCTTTGCCACGGTGAGCGCGGCGCCGATAACACTTGTTTGATCCCCATGGCCTTCACCTGGTCAACGAAGTCCTTGCCGAAGATCTGGTCACGATCGCGCAGCAGATAGCGCGGCGCACTGTCCCACGGAAAGGCCTCCCGAAGTTGCTGGGCCGTCCACTCTGCGGTGGGATGAGCCGTTACGCCGAAGTGCAGAATGCGCCGCCGGTCGTGGGCCAGCACCAGAAAAACATAAAGGATCTCAAACCGGATCGTCGGCACGGTGAAGAAGTCTACCGACACCATACTCTTCACATGATTGTCCAAGAACGTCCGCCAAGTCTGGGAAGGCGGTTTTCGATGTCGCACCATGTACTTGGCGACGGATGGTTCGGTAATCTCGATACCCAGTTTGAGCAACTCGCCATGAATGCGCGGTGCACCCCAGCGCGGATTATTGCGGCTCATGGTGCGGATCAGGTCCCGAACCTCTTGCGGCACGCTGGGCCGACCTGCCTTGCCGCGGTGTATCTTCCACGTCCAGAACAAACGGAAGCCCTTCCGGTGCCAAGCGACGACTGTCTCCGCCTTGACGATCATCAGGGCGGATTTCCAGTCGGCCCACACGCGCCGCAACCAGACCCAGAAGATTCGATCCGTGGGCGTCAGCTTCAACCGCTTGGGAGCCGACCGCCGCAAGACGGTAAGTTGTTGCCGCAGAGCCAGGTTTTCCAGTCGCAGTTGGGCCGAGGTTTTGAACATTGAGGCGAGCGCCCCGAGGGCGGTGAACAGGCGCTGCTGCGCGGACCGAAGGAATAGATAAACGTCGATCAACTTCAATGATTGCAAATCGATCGGGATATTTTGGAGGGACAGTCGTGTACAATTTAAAGTACTTCCCTGTGGGTGTAACTCGGCGCACCTTCGTAGCTTCGCTTCTGTCGGTCTCTCAAAGTTGGGGACAAACGGCGGCGCGCCCGTACGTTCAAAGGGTTTCGGCCAA